>Ga0208570_1000009_pt1 | contig 137697 bp, 114 predicted proteins | sample DeeseametaMP1202_FD_184192 | JGI IMG/M metagenome (GOLD analysis project Ga0208570, IMG submission 184192) | Marine microbial communities from the Deep Indian Ocean - MP1202 (SPAdes) | ecosystem: Environmental > Aquatic > Marine > Oceanic | place: South Indian Ocean | collected 2011-03-08
TCTATTAAATTTAAACCGCGTTCAAAAAAGGGTTGGTGGTGAATTGAAACACCGAGGGACGAGCGCAATATAACAACCAGATGATATGGAATCTAAAATTTGTCACCCATCTTGCTGCGCAAGCTGACCGCCAACTTTCTTAACGATTCCATATAACTACTCTCGTTAGGTGTTCGGAATTTTGATAGGGAGTAAATAATGGAATATTCAACCGCACGTAAAAAGTATGACAAACTAAACTGGCGAGAAAAACTGGTAATAAGCAGCAGCCCTTGGATTGCGGATGATATCGAGTATTTTGCCAGTACAGCTACAACTGAGACAATCAATCGATTTGGCCATAATGGGCATAATGACGCGAGTGATAGCTTTCGCCATTGCTACTTTTCAGCTCTTTTATCGGCAAATATCGGATACTCATTAGCTCGATCATTTCTTGAGGCGCACGAGCTATGGAATGGAAACCCAGAGGATGAATTCATAATGGATATGTACAACAATTACGTTGGACTAAAAATAGGGATGTTTGGTGGAGATGAGATTACGTTATCTGGTCTCTGTATGGCGGCTTATTCTGATGGGAAATTAAAGGTAATCGTGAAGTGAGTAGGCTATTATTGGCGGTATTTTTTCTGGTTCTTATCGGTTGTGGTAAGAGTGTTGATATCACTGAATACAGATATCTAGGAGATCAGCCTTTCGAGCGAGAAGCATGGGGCGATGGATTGCCGGGAGACAGATCCAAAATGGTTTACAGCTTTCTTCACGAAAATGAACCAATTACTAAATTGACTAAAAGGCAGATTATCTCTGAGCTGGGGAAGCCTACAACCTACTATGTGCAAGAATATTTTCCCGCGTACCTGATTGAGCACGAAGGAAAGAAATATGTGTTGGCTTTTTCACTTGAGGGAAATGAGAGCACATCCCAGGTTAAAAATGTTTATGTAGAGGAATATCAAAGAAATTGACGGAAAATGGTCTGGATCACCTAACCATGTGTTGCAGGGGGACTTTCAGGAAACTCCAGAACAGACCTGTTGAAAATTGCGATCAAGGCTTCGCCGGGAAATATATTTTTAGAGGTAAGACCATGATTAAGGGATTAACTATCTATTCCGCTGGATTGCTATTCTTGTGCGTGCTCACGGTAACCGTACTCAGATTAGTGATCCCTAATGATCACAGTTACGCTAGTATGGCGCTAATGGTTCTTGTTTTTGCATATCCGTTTTTTGTTAAAGCAAGAATACTGAATGCATTGTGTTTTGGGGTTACATACACTTTTTTATTGTCTATTGATTCTATAATGGAGATATGGTGGCTAGGTGGCCCAAAATCGGGTGAATCAGTCGTTCTGCTATTGGTAGCTGGCGCAATTTTGACTGCACTAAATATACTGGGGATCGTAATTTCAAAGCTGCTTAATCAGTTCTTTACTGTAAATAGCAACTAACAATGCGTTGCACGTGGACGCAAACTGCGGGCGCAGATTTGTGGTTCGCTACGCTCACGTTACCACAAAATCACACCCCGCAGTTTGCGTCAGTGACCTGAGCGTTAAAAGTCTAAAATTATATATTTCCCGCCCCTCCATAAAGGTATATTTTCTATACCTATGTATTCTTTTGAATTTGTCCCAAAGAAGAGTGAATCTAACCAGAAAAAGCTTGGGATTGACTTTGTTCAAGCCCAAGCTGTCTGGCAAGACCCTGATTTTATTGAAATTATGGCTAAGTCAGAGGACGAGCCCAGGGCCTTGGTGGTCGGCATGATCGGCGGGAAGCATTGGTCTGCCATTATTACCCACCGTGAGGATAAGGTTCGGATTATATCTGTCAGGCGGTCCCGGGAAGCTGAGGTGGCACTGTATGAAAGCTAAATCACTGGATAAGAAATTCGACGACAACCAATCGGATATCGTCGATGAACTTGATCTATCAACAATTAAACGCCCCAATCTAACTCAGAAGCGAGTCAACGTTGATTTTCCAACCTGGATGATTGAGTCCCTCGACAAGGAAGCTTCACGTCTAGGTGTCACGCGCCAGTCCATTATCAAGGTATGGCTTGCTGAACGTTTGGAGCAATCAACTTTTAACAAGTCAAGAAACCGAACGCAATAAACTGCGCCGGTTCTTGAGGCGTTAGTGTTTTTTACAGCAGTGGCATTTTGGGTTTTGGTTTTCGGAAAGTTCGGCGCATTAAACGGTGGTTCCGGCACGCGGTGTGGTAAAAATTAGCAGCGTGAAATCGAGGCCCCACTATATGGCATCGGCAAGCCGGCTTTGGAATATTTGCCGGCATCTCTATTTGTGTTGTGCCGCTTGCCGATAATTGTCGGCTTCGTCCATGGTGGGAAACTGAAGATCTCTGCCAGTCGTGGCGGCACCGCACAGAGGTTTTTCCAGGTACAGAAAGGCCTATTCGCGTTCGTTCTTTACGGTGGTAACATTAAGCCAAGAAGTGCTAAAGCGAGTTGTCAGTGCCCCGAAACACTAACAGGCTATCTATTTGGTACGCCTTTTGGGCTATATCAATAAACCTCGTATTTCGTGGTCAGTCCACTGAGTATTTTGGACAGATGGCGGTAACAATGAATAATTGGGAATTGGCTGAAATCTTTATTGGCTTTCTTGTAGGGCTCGCCTTCTTTCTTCCAGGTGTACGATTGAAATTCGATGTTGAGGTGACAACCAGATAACAAACCGGTGCATTGTGGACCTTATATTTTCGTATTGACGCCTGAAATGGGGGGATGTGCTTGTGGCTTATTTCGGTAGTTGCCTTTGTGGACAGATTAAATACAAGGTTACGAGTTTTGAAAAGGACATGGCACATTGTCACTGTTCAATGTGCAGAAAATTTCATGGTTCTGCTTTCGCTACATTTGGTGAAGTCAAAGCCGAGAATTTTGAATGGGCGTCTGGCCACGATAAGTTAAAGAGTTATACGGCACATAATGGAACCGTTCGAAAATTGTGTGACGTGTGTGGTTCTAGCTTGATATTCGAATCAGAAGCGTCAAAAAGAGGTGGTGTGCTTGAAATAGCGATAGCTTCCCTTGATGAGGATTCCGGTTTATTGCCGGTACTTAGAGAGAAAGATGTCAAGTTTGGTGGCAGCTAAAATTAAATTATATTTAGAATGCGAATGCTAGGCCTTCTAACAATCACATGCATTGGGACGCACTTATGTGTGGCGATAGCACTCTAAGGAGATTAAGTGATGCCTAATCACAAAATTTGCTCTATGGCATTCTCAAAAATCTATTCTCTCTATGTCCAAAAGGCAGAGAAGAAAAACAGAACGGAAGAGGAAGTCATTCAAATCATTTGTTGGCTCACAGGTTATAGCTCTGATTGCTTGGCTAATTATGTTGACGGCGAGACTGACTTAGCTACATTCTTTGCCGAGGCACCGACACTTAACCCCAACGTATCTCTCATCAAGGGGGTTGTATGTGGAGTTCGTGTTGAAGAGGTCGAAGATCCACTGATGCGCAAGATTCGATACCTCGACAAGTTAATTGATGAGCTTGCCAAGGGCAAATCAATGGAAAAGATTTTGCGGTCATGAATTGGTGTAGGAGTCAAAGTGCTAACAAACGGCTGCACCGGAATGCTGAGACAGTGAAAATTGAGGATATATGGAAATTGGTGTTGAGCTATCAAGCAGCAGTTACAGCGGTTATGTTTAGGGCAACTATGGGTATGGCGATCTCTCCGATTGTTGGCAAAGTGGCCACATTGGGTGTGGCAGTAGGAGCATCCTACCATGTCGGTGCTGTAATTGGCAGTAGCGCTGTTGCATTAGGGAGAACTTTATCATGTGGCACTAGCATAGCTGATGCTTTAGCGATGGCAAGGGAAAATCAGATTTATGCCTCTTGGTTGGAGGCAGAGCTTTTAAAGCATCCTGAATTTCTTCGGAGTGCAGCATAAATGAAATTGCTCGCTCTAGTTACTACATCGATACTTTTGATTTTGTTCCTTTACTTCTATTTATATGTCAAACCAAGTGAAAAGAGCTTGGTCAGGCGTGGTGTTCTACCTAAGCCAGACGATACAACAATTGAAGACATCAAACGACTCAAGTTGAATGAGAAATATAGTAAATGGGCTTTGATTAGGCTAATGCAAATGCCGGAGTATAAAGACTTACCCCATCATGAGTTGAAGAAAATATTAGATAGGCTTTGAGGCAGCGTATAACAACCATGTCATTGACCCGTGCGGATAAATGAAGAAAAGTCGTCTTGTTACGGCATACTTCGATGACTTCATCGAGGTATTTCTTACTTTTAATGGTGACCGCATTGCACCTAAATTTACTGCACCCTTATTGGTAAAGGGAACCAGCTTTGACCCCATAATATTACGTACTAAACAGGAAATTAGCGACTACTTTCAAGCGTATCTCGATAGGTATAAAAAACTTGGATATGCTAGCTGCTTTTACAGCGATCTCGATATCAAGTGGCTTGGTAACGACAATGCAATGGCAACGCTGGAATGGAGCATGGTAGATAGCTTAGGCGCCATTAAAACTAAGTGGATTGAGTCATATTTATTGACAGTCTCGGATTGCAAAACTGTAGCATACTGCACGATTGATCATGATCTTGAGATCGAGTAAACCTATGCCATGTATGTCACATAACAACAGCAAGCAGTCGGTCGCTACGCTCCCTTGGACAGCCTTGTTGCCCGGCGTTATGCCTGCTTCTAGTTTCTAAGCACTGGCTTGTATATTGAGAAATCCATGAAGATAGTAGTTAACGAGAAAGAATTTCTTGCAGAGTTTATACGACTGAATGAGGAATGGATTTCACATTATTTCGATCTCGAAGAAGTTGATCATAATCTTGCTAGAAATCCAGGAAGGATTATTGATGACGGTGGTTATATATTTTCGATTTTGGAAGGTGAAATAGTGGTTGGGACTTGCGCACTTTTCTTTGAGGGTGAAGGCGTATACGAATTAGCCCGCATGGCAGTCTCTCCTCAGCACCGAGGAAAAGGCTTCGGACGCAATCTGATGGAGGCGTGTTTGAATAAGTTAGCTGAGATTGGTGCGAAAAAGGTATATCTGGTATCAAATACAAAACTGGAATCAGCTATAGCTCTTTACAAATCAAAAGGGTTTATAACAGTTTTTCAAGGAAAGCATCCAGTTTATTCAAGGGCAAATATAGTCATGGAGCTGGCTTTATCATAACAAACGCATACTGGTGGAGCAGCCCTGTTATTGTTAGACCTAACAACTAATGCTTTTAGCGCGGGATATACATACGAAGCAACTAAAAAATGACAAATTTAAATTATGAAATTATCGGCTTGGCATCAATTTGCGCTTATTTAGTAATCTCACATAAGGTATTGTTGATCATTCTATCTAAGATGAAATTGCCGAGTGGAGTATTTGAAGATTTAATCCCTATTTTTTTAGTTGTTATTTTGTCTTTTCCGGTCATCTATGTTTATTTTAAGTATTATCCAGAACCTTCTAACCCCTTTACGATAACAGTGATACTTTTTACTGTTGCGATTAATATATTTACAATATTTAGAACAGGCAATCTGTCTTCTGACAATAATATTCGTTAATGAACGGTGGGAGCCCGTACTTATTAAAAACCGGTATATTTTCAGATTTTTATCTCCGGGACTTCAAAATAAAAACTGCCTTACTGTTCGATGCACGCGGACCTGACAAAGCAGTCACCCTAGCCCTGTCACAATCTAATAAATTTATCCAATCGATCCGGGAAGTGGATGGTCAGCGCCTGCGACTGGACATATTATGTCTTTCCGGCAGACTAAATCAAAGGTTCATTAAGTTGTGGTCTCTTGTGATAGGATTTCTCCCAACAAGGGCAGTTTAACTCGATAGACGATCAGCACATGGACGGAAAAATGATTATGAACAAGCAATCAATCAAGCTGGTCGCCCTGTCAGGGCTGCTCGCCAGCGCACCATGCTATTCTGCAACAACATCCATTATTTCCCAGGCTTACGACGGCACACGAACGACAGCCGACTCCAGATTTCCACAAATCAGTGCCGATGGACAATATGTCACTTTTGTTTCCAGCTCCGATAACTTGGTGATGAACGATACCAATGGCAAAGACGATGTTTTTGTTTACCACTATGCCACCGGCACCATGGAGCGTATATCGGTGTCCGATAGTGGAGTGCAGGCCAATGGGGATTCTTTTTTCCCTTCCATCAGTGCCAATGGCCGCTATATTGCCTTCGGATCTACCGCCAGTAACTTATCGCCGGATGATCTCAACACCCGGCGTGACATCTTCCGCCACGATCGCGTAACAGGAGAAACACTGCTCATCACTCGAAGTACAAGCGGCGGTGCAACCAATGGCGGTTCGGGTTTACCCAAGATCAGCGGTGACGGCCAGGTCATCGCTTTTGAATCCGTCGCAACGAACCTGGTGCCGGGCGACACCAACGGGTTGCGGGATATTTTTGCCTATGATGGTGCTACCGACAGCATATCTCGAGTATCGCTCACCGCAGACGGTTCTCAAATTCTGGATGGCGGTCGCGAGGCAACGAAGCCGACCATCAGCGACAATGGTCGCTATGTTACCTATCAAACTTGGGCAGATGATGTGGTACCAAACGATGATCGTCACACCACCGACATTTTCCGTTACGACCGACAAACCGGAGAAACGCGGATAGTTTCGTTAAGCTCAGCGGGGGAGTATGGCAACAACCAATCCGAAGAGTCCAGTGTAAGCGGCGACGGTCGTTATGTGCTTTTCAATTCTTCTTCCGACAACCTGGTGCCGGGCGACGATAATGATGAAACCGATATTTTTGTTCACGACACGATGACAGAGCAAACGCTGATGGCCTCGGTAAAGAACGACGGCAATCCAAACAATGGCTTCGAATTTTCCGGCGATATTAGCGATGACGGGCAATTTGTGGTGTTTTCTTCCACAGCGACGAATATTGCGCCAAATGACAACAACCACAACCCGGATATCTTTCTACGTGACCTGCTGCAAAATACCACCACGCGGATATCGGTTTCTGACAGCGGCGTTCAGAGCGACCGGGCCTCGCTTTTTCCCTCCATCAGCTCGGACGGTACGCGGGTAGTATTTCAATCCCAGGCCAGTAATTTAATCGACGGCAACCCGCAACCGGGGTTATTGAAAAATATCTATTTAATCGAATTGGATCCTGCCTCATCGGTTGTGCCCGCCAAACTCAAGGTAGCTGCTAGCATAGACGGCCAAAGCACTCTAACCAAGCCCGGGCCGGCATTGCCTAACAGCGGCAGCACGGCCACATGGGATTTCGTTGTCAGCAATACCGGTGATGAAGAAGCCACTGGCGTTAAGCTATTTATAAAGCGGTTTGAACCACAATTGGATAATACCTGGAGCCTCCTGTGCGAACTGGGCGACATCACCGGTGCAGGCGATGCCAGTTGCAGTGATACGTCCTTAATTGTTGACGGGGCGTTTAAGATGCTTATCTCCGCTCAGGGTTACGACAAAAATGGCGATAAAACCATAGGGGACACCCCCGCTTGGTATGTGGGCGGCAGCGACAGCACTGTGCCATCACTCGATCTTACCGTGTTACTGAATGGGCAAGACAACGATAACGATGCGCCAGGGCAAGCATTTAACACGGGAGGGCCCGTCAGCTACACCTACTCAGTGACGAACACGGGGCCATTTGAGTTGACCTATGTGCGTGTGTATAGCCGCTTTTACGCCGACGCTGAATACTCTCCACCGAATTCCAAATGGAAACGTGCTTGTATCTTTGCGCGCATGCAGCCGGGGCAGACACTCACCTGCACTGAGCAGGTCACCGTTCCAGCCGGTGAAATACGGCGCGATATCAGCGCACAGACCTTTTATCATTCGGATAAAATCACTCGCGACGAACAAAGCTACTTTATCGGGCAATAGTCTGAACCGGGCAATTTACTTTGCAGGCTGATTAAAATAACCAGTGAGTCGAGATCGTCATGAAAAGGACTTTACCGATGCGGCTCTAGTCGAATAAATATTAAGGCCATGCTTGGAATACAGGCGGAATGAATAAACATTAGGTTTTGAAGCTATGACGTGCTACCTGATTTTAGATTTGAACATTTTTGATCTCAAGGAGTTCATGGTTTATAAAGAGCGCATAGCCTGATGGATCGTAATTAGGAGTAATTTGATATTGGCTAAAATGCAATGCCAGCCTAACAAATTCTGCCTATATGATTTTCGTTCATTGTGTTTATTATCACACAAACAGAACTCGACTCTTTTAGACCGCTAATTTTGGTGTTAAGTTTTCGGGCAACTTCAAGAAATGATATTAAAAGGAATTAATGAAAACATGCCATGTTATGACTTTAGTAGTTTTGGTGACCACTTTGAAGAAAATATGAATGCGATAGGTTTGCCTGGACCTACCGACTTGTTCGGGTCTGTTACCGTTGCATATGCGAATATTAATGAATTATCTACCGCAGTTTCTCTATATGGGAGCCAAGTGACATTGGCAGAGATATGGGGCGCTACGGGAAAGCTGGCGAAACTTCGTCTAATTGGACCTTTAATCGCTTCGTATTATACAGGGGCAGCAGTTGGTAGCGCCGCTGTGGCGCTTGGGCGTACTCTAGGGTGTGGTACAACAATTTCAGATGCGATGTGGCACCTAAGAGAGCATGGTATATTTGCGAACTGGGTTGAAGGTGAACTTTTAGCTAATCCCCACTTCCTAAATCCGGTAAGGTAATATTATGCAGAATTGGTATGGAATAATAGGTGCTGCATTTATCGGGTTAATCGTTTGGGTTGTTGCCTCTAGCACTGCTGATCGTAGGGAAAAAAAGTTAATAGAATCTGGAGTATTGCCTGCGCCGGAAGACACGACGGATGCCGATATCTCGAATTTGGTGAAGTCGGGCCATAAGGTATGGGCGATAAAAAGATATCGACAAAAATACGGTGTATCTCTTAGGGAAGCTAAAGACAAAATTGAAGCGATGCAGTTGTGACACACCTAAAATCATCACCACCATAAAACTGTTCATCCATACAGCTTTCATGCTACGCTTTCGCAGACAGAATACCTCATACTTAAAGGCGCGATATGATGAAAGGAAGCTGTTGTTGTGGAGCGGTACAGTTTGAATTAACCGAGAAGCCTAGCATGATGGGCATGTGTCATTGCAGCCGTTGCCGTAAAGTCGGGGCTAGCGCTTTGGCATTCGTAAAATCCGATAAATTTCATATTACTGCTGGCCGCGATAAGATATCAGTCTACAAGGCCGTATCACCTTATAAATATGATCGGTGTTTTTGTTCGGTTTGTGGTTCTGCTCTTGGCGAGGTTTTTTCCAAGATGGAATCCTTCCCAATACATGCCAATTGCATTGATGGTGATATTGAGATTGAAAATTTATTCCATGAGTTTGTTTCCGAGAAACCGGGCTGGTTCAAAATTGGCGATAACGCGAAACAATTCGATGAACATCCGCACGAATAGTCGGGATATGCAGTCATCCTGGCGTTAGCAGGCACGTGGCATGAACAACCTTTTTTGCCCTGTAATTACGGCGTCACCCATAGGAATAAGTGATGCATGAAATTATTCAAGGCCAAATATTATTACCGGCGCTGGCGTTGGTTGGCCTGACGCTTATAGTTTTGTTGCAAATTCCATATAGAAGATTCAAGGCTGCGTTCGAAGGTAAAATAACGGCGAAGGATTTCGAGCTGGGTGAATCCAATCGCGTTCCGGAATACGTGTCCCTCGCCAATAGGAACTACATGAATCTATTGGAGCTGCCAATAGTATTCTACTTTGCGTGTACTCTCTATTATTTGCTTGAGGCAGTTGACATAAAAGTGCTCGTATTGGCATGGGTTTATGTAATCCTACGCCTCCTGCATAGCCTGATACATCTTTCATATAATAATGTCATACATCGTTTAATCGCATTTGCATTGAGTAATTTGGTTCTAGCCTGTATGTGGCTTTTCCTTGTATCACCGATATTATTAGTGGCAGGTGTATAGTAGTGGCAGGCTATAGCGATAGATCCGAACGCAGAGGGACAGAACATTGATTCATGCCTGGATTTTCAATAGGGCCGTAAAGCGGGTTTTGCGCCCTGCTCTACCGAGCCATAGAATAAGAAAAATTCTGGATTTAACAGAAGCCGAATATAAGAAGCTGCCTAAATCGGACCGTAAAGAAACGCTAGGCATGTCATTTATCATTGCAACGTGCCAGCGCAATATCGCCTTCTACCAGTCGACGCTACAATCCGGCATTTCTGAACAAGATGCAAAACTGCATATCGAGAATATTAACTGGGAAATTACTCAATTATTGGGATCGCCCATGTGGCACTTATCTATCACAAGGGGACTGAATTCAATATCCCGAATTTACTGGATTGATAAAGTGTTATGGGGGCTTCTTTTTACCAGACCTTTTGAGCGAGTTTTTACCTCATCGGATGCGGACCTTTCTTTTGATGTTGTGACCTGCCCTATTCAAGCGTATTACAAGTCCCAGGGGCATCCGGACCTATGCTATCACGCAGCATGCGTTCAAGATTATAGATTGGCAGATAGATGGCACGCTGATTTCACCAGGACTCAGACCCTTGCGAGTGGAGCCAAGAGCTGCGACTTTAAATTCTATGTCAGTAAAGACCAGCGTGTTTAAAGTGGAATAGAAAAACATCTTATGACTTACGAAGTATCTTAGTGAATCGTACAGACTGGTGACCTTAACTCTGACAAAAAAGGAAAAGGCATGCCTCAGCAAGCAATAACCGATGAAGAAATAGAAAGCTGCTTTGATGTAATGTCAGAGCTCCGCCCTCACCTGCAGCGCGAGTCATTTTTGACACAAGTCCGCGACATGGAAATTGAGGGTTATAAGTTGGCTTATTTGAAGGATGACGATAAGGTGGTGGCGGTGGCCGGATACCGTATCTGTTCCAACCTGTTTATGGGAAAACACCTTTACGTGGACGACCTGGTTACGTCGGATGCGAAGCGATCTAAAGGGTATGGCGAGACAATGCTGTCCTGGTTACGCGCTCAGGCGGTCGATGCCGGTTGCCACTATCTTCATCTTGATTCAGGAACCCATCGACATCAGGCACATAAATTTTATTTCAGGCATGGTTTGACTATTGCCAGCTATCACTTCAGTGAGAAACTGGAGGTTTCATAAGGCGCAGTTGCTTTTACTATGGAGGATCGATGTTAAGACTTAAAAACAAAACCGTATTGGTAACCGGCGCTGCCAGAGGCATTGGAAGAGCCATTGCCGAGCTGTTTTCAGAAGAAGGTGCAGTGGTTTTAGTCACTGATATTAATGATGATTTGGGTAACGAAGTCGCTACTGGCCTGGGTGAACCTTCCTGTTATTTTCACTTGAACGTGAGCAAAGAGGAAGATTGGAAAGCAGCCAGTGACTTTGTCAAAAGCCAATACGGCGGCCTGGATGTTGTTGTGAATAACGCGGGCATCGCTGGTATATTCGAGACTTCAGGGCCCCATGATCCAGAAAATCTGGACATTGAAAGTTGGCATAAAGTGCATGCCACCAATCTGGATGGTGTTGCTCTTGGTTGCAAGTACGGTATTCAGTTAATTAAAAATGCTTCGTCGGGCAGTATCGTTAATATTTCGTCACGGTCGGGCATTATCGGCATTCCGTTTGCCGCCGCCTATGCTTCCAGCAAAGCCGCCGTTCGCAACCACACCAAATCCGTTGCGCTTTATTGTGCGGAAAAGAAGTACCCCATACGATGTAACTCTATCCACCCCGGTGCTATCTATACCCCTATATGGGATGCAATGCTGGGTGAAGGAGAGCAACGGGAAAGTGCCATTAAAGTAATCTCGTCCGAGATCCCACTGGGCGTTATGGGTGAACCAACGGACGTTGCCTATGCGGCGTTGTTCCTTGCTTGCGACGAGTCTAAATACATAACCGGTATTGAGGTAAATGTAGATGGCGGCATTCTGGCGGGTAGCGCCGCATCGCCTCCCAGCCAGTAACGCTGAACCTGCGATGCGCAGAACCGCGTTGTTGGCGATCACGAACAATCAGAATAAATGGAATTTTATTGCACTTCGCTACTCAAAAGACCATCAATTTAATGTCCCATAACAGTGCTTCGGGAGGGGAAGATGGCATCGGACAACGGACATGCCGGCTGCAACGGATCTGATGTAGTTAAGCGTAATATTCTTTTCATTGCGGCGGCCGCACTGACCTTATTGTGTATCGTGCTCGCGTTCAGCAACGCGGTCTGGCTACTGGGCTGTATCATCAGCGTTCCGTTCCTGATAATGGGCTTCTATGATTACAACCAGCAACAGTTGACGCTTACCCGCAACTTCCCTATTGCTGCCCGCATTCGCTGGTTGTTTTACGACTTAAGGCCCTATCTACGCTCTTATATTGTGGAAGGCGATCTGGAGGGCAAACCGTTTAGTCTGGATGCACGTAATCTGGTGCACGCTCGGGCACAGGGCAAACGCGACACGCATCCTTTCGGCACCGAACGGGACACGGATTCCGGGGAGTATGAATGGATGAGCCATTCCATCGTACCCGCCGCTCACCCCGAAGAGGATCCGCGGATTACGGTCGGTGGTGAGCAGTGCAGCCAGCCATACAATGCATCTGTCCTTAATATTTCTGCGATGAGTTTTGGCGCTCTGTCAGCGAACGCCATTGCGGCGCTGAACAAAGGTGCGCAGCTGGGTAACTTTTATCACGACACAGGCGAAGGGGGCATCAGCTCCTATCATCTGGAACACGGTGGCGATCTGGTTTGGGAGATCGGCTCCGGGTATTTTGGCTGTCGAGATGGTAACGGACATTTTGATGCCGGATTATTCCAAGAACAGGCAAGCAGTGATGCGGTTAAAATGACGGAAATAAAGCTCAGTCAGGGAGCCAAACCCGGACACGGCGGTCTTTTGCCCGGCGCTAAGGTTACCGAAGAAATCGCCGCTGTGCGTAAAATCCCAGTGCACCAGGATTGTTTATCCCCGCGGGCTCATTCCGCGTTTTCTACACCCATTGAGCTATTGGAATTTGCCGCCCGCATGCGTGAGCTTTCCGGTGGCAAGCCCGTTGGCATCAAGTTGTGTGTGGGTCATATTCATGAAGTATTAGCGATCATGAAGGCCATGTTGAAAACCGGAATTTATCTGGACTATATCGTGGTAGACGGCGCCGAAGGCGGTACCGGAGCTGCCCCGCTGGAGCTTTCGGATTTTGTCGGCATGCCGCTCACTGAAGGGTTGATCACCGTGCGTAATGCGTTGGTGGGCACCGGATTGCGCGACAAGGTAAAACTAGCCGCCAGTGGCAAGGTCTATTCCGGCGCCGGGCTGGCGCGTAATCTTGCTATCGGCGCTGACTGGTGTAACGCAGCCCGCGCGTTTATGTTTTCTATCGGCTGTATTCAGGCGCAGCGTTGTCATACCGGTACCTGTCCCACAGGTATTACCACCCAAGACCCTGGCCGTCAGAGGGGCTTGGTGGTGGATGTGCAGGCCGAGCGTGCGGCCCGCTTTCACCAAAAAACGTTACTGGCATTAAGCGATATTGTAGCCGCTGCCGGTTTGACTCATCCCTGCGATTTGCAACCACACCATCTCGTGCATCGTATCGGTGCTACCGACTCCAAAATGATTGATCGCATTTATCGCTTTCTGCCAGAAAACAGTTTGATTGAGGCGCCGGACGACACCCACTATAGCCAATGGTGGCACGCGGCAAGCGCAGAAAGTTTTAAGGCGCAAGTGGATATGGTGCCACTCCGCGCGAAATCCAATCACGGCGAACAGCCCAAAGGGTCTTTGTAGACGTTCTTTGTAAACCCAACAACGCTTTTGGCACCACGTTAATTGATCGTCAGTTCCACGGTGTATTTTGCGTCTTGTGAGGTCGTGATACAGCCCCAGCCTAACTTCTGGGTGAGTTGCCCGGTCAGCTTTAAGCCCAGCCCAAAGCCGAGATCGGTCTTGGCTTCTTCTGGAGTGGATTCACGGTTGGTGATTACCACGATATTGTCGATCAACGTAATCTCCACTTGCCCTTCCACTGTATGCTGAAAGGCATTCCGGATAAGATTCCCCAGTACGATGCGAGTGGCGGCCTCGGGCACATCCAGCTGCACCGGGTTCAATGATACGGCTACGGTAACCGGTTTACCCTGGAGCAAATAGCGCAGCGGCTCCATAACATCTTCAATCAAGGCGTCCATCCGCAACCGGGTTTTATCCAGCGAATTCAGTTCGTCTTTGTTCAACCACAATAACGTTTCCGTCATCTGTTTCATTGCTAAACTGGCACGGTCGATCCGCTGAAGAATTTGTTCATCCACGTTTTTACTATTGGATTTGAGTTGAATTTTTTTAGCCAGTTCGACATTCGACCGAATCACACTAATGGGTGTTCGTAATTCATGACTGGTTTGCCTTAACAGTTGCTGCTCACGTTCGATACCGGCTTTGGCCGAATACAAACTGCCATGGACCAGGTGCGCGAAACCGTTCAATTCAGGATAGATGAAATCCGGTATCGGTTCATTCAGGTTGTGCTCGTTCAGCGCTTGCGCCCACCGATTCAATCGGGAAATGGGGTTCTGTATTCGCCGTAAGAACCACCAGATAATCAAGCTGATCGCCAGCGTGATGCCCAGCGCAATAAACAGCAAGCGATTCATGTTCTGGCGCACGTTGACGCCAACCAGATGCGCCATACTACGGGGGGACATATGAAAACTGGAATACCAGATTTCATTGTCGATTTTTTGTTTTAGTGCAAACAGGATTCTTTTTTTGCCATTCAAATGGGTCTTATACAGTTTGTTTGGTTGAACCGGACCCTGGGGCAGGTAACCCCTGACCGATGCCGGCTGCTCGGCCCAGGTTTTCGTCAAATTGATCTGCTTGAACGGATTATCACTCAATTCTGGCTGCACTTCGTTGCGCATGGCACGCGCCATATTTGCAGCTACGATGTTATCCATCCCAGCGATAAAATAGCTTGCTGCCAATATCGAGTAGCCGATGACCAGAGTCAGTACCACACAGACAATCGCAAGTAACACAGAGCGTTTTAGATTGAGGTAAGATTTCATTCGGTGTCGTCACCGTCCGCTGAATACAACGCAAAGCCGTATCCTTTTACGGTATGCAGTAGGGTTTGCTCAGAATCACTTTCCAAGACTTTACGCAGGTTATACATATGGACCTTCAGGCTGTTGCTGTCCGGAGGATCATCGCCCCACACAGAGGCTTGTAATTTCTCACGCGATACGGCGGCGGGCGATTCACGCAGCAGTGCCTCCAGCAATTTCCAGCCGACCGGAGATAGATGCAAGGGTTGTCCACCCCGCTGCGCCTGCCTACGGGTTAAATCCATAGTCAGATCACCACAGGCCAGTCGCTGTACCTGTCCACTGCGGCGACGGGTTAATGCCTGCACCCGCAACACCAACTCTTCCATGTCAAAGGGCTTCACCAGAAAATCATCGGTTCCGGCCTGAAAGCCTTCAATTTTATCGGAAAGCTGGTCGCGCGCAGTGAGCATTAAGACCGGCGTATCATTACCACTGGCACGAATATTTTCACATACGCTGATGCCGTCCATACGTGGCAGATTCAAGTCCAGCAATAATGCGTCATAGCGATTCTTCTGCAATAAATGAAGTCCACTGATGCCATTGTTGGCGTGATCACACTGAATTTCTTCCAATTGTAGATACTGAACCACCGTCGCCGCCAGGTCGAGATCATCTTCCACCAATAAAACCGAAATCATGAGGTGAGCTCCTTACCAACAATCCTGGCACTTAAAGACTTGATGACGTCTTTCGCATCTTCCTGAATCATAACCAACGCCGGAATAAAAATCAGAGTGATGAGGGTGGCAAATAGAATGCCGTAGCCCAGGGATACCGCGGCCGGAATCAGAAACTGCGCTTGCATGGATGTTTCACCCAATAGTGGAACCAAGCCGGCAAAGGTGGTAACAGAGGTAAGCAAAACCGCTCGTAAGCGCCCGGTACACGCTTCAACAATCGATTCCATCCGGCTACCCTGCCCCTCTTCTTCCAACTCATTATAACTGCTCACCAGCAGCAGGCTATCGTTCACCACCACACCGCTTAAAGCGATGATACCGTTCAATGATAAGATCCCCAAGGATAGATCGTTGAGCCAATGCCCGAGTATGGCCCCGACCACGCCAAAAGGTATGGCTGTCATTATCAGCAACGGCTGGATATACGACTTCAGGGGTACGGCCAACAACAGATAGATGATCATCATCGCCATCAGGAACATGTGGCTCATGGAGGAAGCGGTTTCGGCCTGTTCCTCCGCCTCGCCGGCAAAGTGAATATCCAGTGTGGGGTATTGGCGTTCCAGGCGCTCGGCGATACCGGCTTTCAATTCGTTGACCAACTCGGTCGCCGAGATCAGCGTTTTATCAACGTCTGCTGATACATACACTGCGCGTTTGTTGTCGATCCGGGTTATGGAATCCCGGGTATAACCATAGGCAATGTTCGCCACCGTCGCCAGGGGCACAACCTCGCCGTCCGGGGTACGCACCCGTGACGACAACACGCTATTGATGGACTGACGATCGTGCTCAGGATAGCGTACTTTGACTTCGATCTCGTCTGAGTTGCGTTGGTAACGTTGCACCACTTCGCCGCTGAACGCCTGATAGATTTGAGCGGCCAGTTCATCGGTGTTCAAACCCAAAGACCGACCCAAAGGGTTCAGCGTTAATTGTATTCGGGGTTGGCCCGGATCCAGGTTAGAACTGATGCCACTCACTCCCGGCGTGGTTTTTAGCAAGTCGCGAAAATCGGCACCGGCACTTTCCAACACCTCGTCGCTGTTGGCGCGAAGTTCTATTCGCAACGCGTCCACCTGCCGGCGGGCATTGAGGATATTCAACGTGAGCACCCCCTCCGGCTGCCCTGCCAATTGCTTCCAGCGACGGGTAAATTCATTAATGTTATAGGGTGCATCATCGGCCAGCTCCACCACCACGCCCCCGCTTTGATCGGCCTCCGATAGCACTTGCAGGTGGGCTATGGCCATATCGGATGCGCTCTCACCTTTGTCGGTGCGAAGCATTTGATCGGCTTGCAACGCTGACTGCTCCAGATCCAACAACGCCGAATGGGTTTGTCCATAGCTGGCGTCATTCAGCATCGTGACCTCGGCACGCACCGTTTCACCCACAATATCAGGAAAAAAGCTCATTCGAACGGTACCGTTGAACGGCATACTCATCACCAACACGAACAAGGTCAGGGCAAGCACCACAACCGCATAGCGATAGCGGACAAACAACATGATTGCGGGACGATAGAGTCCATCGTTAAACCGGTTTAATCCAAAATCAGCGCCATTTTGCATCGCCTGCCAAAGCCGCTCTACTGGATTGGTCTTTTTGCCATTCCGGTGAGTGCGCAAGTGGGATAAATGAGAAGGCAAAATTAATTTGGATTCGACTATCGACAGTAGCAAACAAATGGTCACTACCGCAGCAAATTGCGCATAGAGTTTACCCAGCATGCCGGACACTTCGGATAGAGCCATAAAAGCAACCACGGTCGTGAACACCCCGAACAAGGTGGGAACGGCGACCCGCATGGTGCCCTTGATGGTGTTTTCTACCGTATCACCGAAGCGCGATCGGGTTGAATAGATGCTCTCACCAATGACCACTGCATCGTCCACCACAATACCCAAGGCCATAATAAAACCGAACGTCGTGAATTCGTTAAGCGTCAACCCGGCAAAATTATCGCCCATAAAGTACAGTGTGCCAAAGCAGATAAACGGCAAGCCTGCCGCAACCCAAAACGCGACACTCAGATTGAGGAAGAGGGCTAATAGAATAAACACCAACAAAATACCAGTGCCGGCATTACGTACCAACAATGACAACCGTTCTTCGATGCTCTGGCTGCTGTCATACCAGGTTTCAAGTTCAAGCCCTTCCGGTAAACGGCCTTCAGAACGCCATTGCTGCACCAGCTCATTGGTAGCAGTCACGGTATTGGTAATATCATCAGCACCGGTTGCGATCACTTCCAGGCCCAGGCTGTTGACCCCATTGAAACGCGACAAAGACGACGTCGTGTCGTCGTAGGTATCGCGGATCGTCGCCACACTTCCCAAACGAATTACACTGCCTGTGGCCGTTGTCAACAGCGGGATCTTTGCGAACTCATCCTTATAATAGGCCTGCTCTGATGCTTTCAGTTGCAGGTACAGATTCTCATTTCTGAGCACTGCGGTATTGGTATTGGACGAGTTGTTATTGATCGCAGCTTCCACATCAGACAAAGTCAGGTCATAAGCCTGTAACCGCGCTTCGTCTATTTCTATGGCCATCATCGGATCCAGCCATCCACTGTAACTGACCGAATTGATATTCGGGCTGATAAGCAAATCATCACGCAGGTTTTCAGCCACCTGCTGCAACAGGCTGCGATCCGCTTCCCCATAAAGCTGAATGGTTATGGCGTGGGCTTCGCGCACCGCTTTTTCAACAATCGGATTTTCAGCCAGAGCGGGGAAGTTCGAGATACTGTCCACTTTATTTTTCACGTCAGTCAGCAAGGTATCCAGATCGTAGTCGGACTGCTTTTCTATGGTCACCGTGGCACCCGACGTGGTTGCACTGCTGGTCATTGTTTTGATGCCGATAACGTCTTCCAGCGCATCTTCTATTTTAATGGCAATGCCTTCTTCCGATTGGCTTGCTGAGCCGCTTTTATATTCCACAGAAACCGTAATTTTGTTCGGTTCCGTAGCAGGAAAGGCTTCTTTGCGTAGACTCCCCATGGTTGAAATCCCGGCCGCGATGATCAGCAGCATCAGCAAATTGGCTGCAACGGGGTTGGAAGCAAACCAGGCTATAATCCCTCGCAGGGGCGATTGATCACTCATTGTTGTCTTCCTCCCGGGCCATCACCGGAGTACCCGTTACATAACTGTTCATCGGGCTCACTAATACCTGCTGAGGCGTATCGCTTAATGCTTGCGGGGGATGGACAAAGATATACCCACCATCGACAAAAATCGGTTCGGCGTCGAAGTTTTGCAGGGTTCCCTGCTCGTCGATATACCAGACTTTGCCACGCTGGCTCAGGCAGGTGCTGGGTAATCGCCACAAACCGGCCACGTCTAGGCCAGGTAAAGTAGCCTCCACAAAGGTGCCGGGCATCAGCGCCGGGTCTTGCTCAAATGGTTGCTCCACTGCAATAACAATGGACCGTTGGCGAGTCGCCGAATCGAGCTGCTTTTCTTCGCGCAGCACTCGCCCCACCCATTGACGGCCGGTTTCTACATCGACTAATCCCACCTCCTGTGCGCTTAGCTCGGAGAGCGTTGGCAGCATTGCCCACTCTTGGGATGACAAAGGCACTGCGATTTCAACCCGATCACTACTTATAATTTCGCCCAGTTCACTGCCTGCGCTAATGTAACTGCCCGGTGCAACCGACCGTGCGGTAACGATGCCATCGAAAGTGGCACTTACGCGGGTGTCCTGCAGGTTTTTTTCCGCCACTTCATAGTTAGCGCGCGCCTCCTGCAGTTGCGGCTCATAAAAAACCAGTGGTGATTCCGGGTCGCCCTCCAGCCCGGAACTGGTCCACTCTGTCCGCGCCTGTTCGGCCTCCCGTAGCGCTTCCTGATAAGCAAGGTTAGCGCTGGCCAGGGCGGCCTGATAGCTGCTGTTTTCCAACATCATCAACACTTCGCCTTTCTGTACTTTGCGACCGGTTTCAAAGTCTTGGTTAACTTGCGTTACCTGACCGGAGACCCGACTGTTCAGCGTTAACTGATAGTGTGCCGCAACGCTGCCGTAGCCTTTTATCGCCGCTTGATAGGGCTGCGCTGAAACGGCGGTCACCTTCACCGTGGGGGTTGTGCTTTGGGTTGATGCCTGTTTTGATACTGGATTTACTGCGCCTGGAGGCTTTGGGTTGCCGATCGCTTGCAGACTGGCAAACAAAACCAGGCCAAAGACAAAAAGCGCTGCAACAAAGGTAATTAACGGTCGTCTGGACGCCAGGTTCATACATCTACTCCCAAGCCCAAGGCCAGAGCCAAGGTAATGCGGTTACTAAGTCGGTTTAAAATCAATACGTCGAGCTGACTTTGCAGATCAAAGTGCGTCTGTTGCACAGACAACAAATCAAGAATAGAGACGGCCCCAGTGCGGTATTTACGTTGGTATTGTTGCAAATTGTTTTGCGCGCTGAGCAGCGCCTGTTCAATATGTGCTTGCTGCAGTTGCAGAGACTGCTCCTGGGATAACGCGTTATCCACCTCCTCTACGGCATTAAGCAAACTTCCCCGATACGCTTCATACGCGGTCGACGTGGCAAGCTCCTGCTTATTCACTTGCGCCCGCAATGCGCCGCCATGAAACAACGGCAACGTCAGTTGTCCCAACAAATTCCATATAGGGTCCGTCAATAAGGCCTCTCCGGGTTTGGCGGCCATATCATTCAAAGCCGCCTGCACATTGATACTGGGTAACAAATCTTTGTACGCCACCCGTGTACGCAGCTCTTCCGCCAGGATGGAAGCATACGCAGCCTGTAAATCAGGGCGTCGTTGCAGACTGACTTCCGGTAATTCCACCAGCGGCTGCAATACATCCGGATAGCTCCGGGGAATGGCTAACGGGTCGGCGCGGGTTCGTCCCAGTAGCGTTTGCAGCGCCCGTTGCTGTTGTGACAGGTTTTCCTGATAGCTCACCACCGTGGCACGTCCCGAAGCTAACGATGTTCGGATGGCGTCCAGATCCTCTAACGTACCCAGCCCTTTGCGATAGCGGCCTAATACCACGGACTCATTCAACTCGTAGCTGGCCAAACGCTGTTGTTCTATATCCAGTGCCCGCTGCAGGTAAATCAGATTCAGCCAGGCGGTCATAACGTCCGTGGCCAGGGTGTCCCGCGCAGACTGATATAAAAGCCGCTGCTGGGTGACATCCTGCTGCACCGCGGCGCTGGCATTTGCCTGCTGCGCCCACAGATCGAGCTGCCAACCCACCGTTACCGAACCCGTATAAGTGGTTGCGGATACGGCTTCCACTCGCTCTGCCTCGAAGCCGGCGTCCACTGTCGGTAAGCGTTCCGCGTCACTCAATTTCAAATCCACCATCGCGGACTGCAACGTCAGCAGCGTTTGTTGCAAGCCGGGGTTGTGAGCCAGCGCTTCGTTCACCAATGCTTCCAGCTCGACGCTATTAATCAACGCCTGGATTTGGGCAACACCGGACTGGGTTGACCAATGCGGTATCTGATTGACCTGTTGATCGACCCGGGTCTGGTAGTCCGGCTGCGGATCATGCATCGCGCAGGCACTCAGCCCCAACAGAATAATCCCTGTGAAAACAGGCGCTAAAGGATGAAAAGTAGAAGAGGAAAAACGCATTCAGAGAGCTCACGTACCGATATTAGTCATTGATGATCTCTGTTATAACCTGGGTGAGGGTTAACGACGGGTTAACGATTGATGTGGATTCTGGTTATTATGTTATTGAATTCAACTGTAACGGACGCGTATTTATGAAAACGCTGCTGGTCGTCATCCACGCCCCCTCACCCAATACCGCGCGGCTGCGGGATGCTGTATTGGAAGGCACGCGTGACCCGAATGTCACTGAGGTAACCGTCAATGCGATCGCGCCCCTGCAAGCCACGGCAGAGGACGTTCTTGAGTGCGACGCCATTATTCTGGGCACCACTGAAAACCTCGGCTATATGAGTGGCGCTTTGAAAGACTTTTTTGACCGCATCTATTATCCATGCCTGGAAAAAAAGCAGGGCTTGCCGGTTGCACTCCTTGTGCGGGCGGGGCATGACGGAACGGGCACCTGCCGTGCAGTTGAGACGATTACCACCGGTTTACGCTGGAAGGCCGTGCAACCCCCGCTAGTTTGCCGGGGTGAATGGAATGAGCAATTCATCGACCAGGTCACTGAATTGGGAACCACCATCGCCATGAGCCTGGACGCCGGGATAATTTGATCGGGTTGTTGGAATCAGGTCTGGTCAGTTTTAAAAAGCACCTGAAGAGTCAATTTTGTATCGAACGCTTTTTCAAATTGCGTTAGCTTTTTGATGTGATGCTCAGTAAGAATACTGCCCGCAGACAGCATCACCAAGCCATGGTGATTCAACAAATCCTGGCTTAGCTTCATACCAGCACGGGTTTTATCCAGAGTTAACACAACTTCCTTGGATTTTGAAATCAGTTTGCGGATTGAATCGAAGGTTTTGTCGAAGATGGCCACCACCTGAGGATCGTATCGCTTGCCGGATTCTTGCAATATATAAGCATGTGCCTGCAGATCCGTAAGCGACTTCCCGAGGAAGTTATGGGGCATTTGCAGATTGTCATAGTCGTTGGTAACCGCGACCAACCGCGCACCCAAAGGAATATTTTCGCCACTTAGCCTGCCCGGATACCCCTTGCCATCAAAACGTTCGTGATGGCAACGCACAATTTGTACCGCATCTTTCAAAGGGTCGAGGGCCAACAATGCGCTTTCACCCAGCAATGGATGCTGCTGATATTGTTTTAGTTCCGACGGGGTCATATCCGGCGGGTTTTTACCAAGAATGGATTGTTCCAATCCGATTTTTCCGATGTCATGTAACAGCGCACCAATATAGTATTGCCTCAAATCCCGATCTGACACCTGCATCTCAGTCGCCAGAATCTGGGTCATATCCGCTACCCGCTTGGCGTGCTTTTTTTTATGACGCTCGTTCAGTTCAATAAGATTGGCCAATAAGGGAACCGACTGAAAATAGCTTTCCTGTAGTTCCTGATAAGCGATCTCTATTTGCGACGCAGTTTGTTCCAGCTCGGCAGTACGACTTTTGATAATGGCTTCCTGGCGTTCGGTCAATTCCTGTAGCTGAAGGCGTTGCTGTTCTTTGGTAATCAACAGTTGCCTATTGGCTTCCCTAAGATTCTTGACTTCGAGCACTTCGCGGACCCGCTCCAGTAGATCCTCATCATCCCAGGGCTTAGCAATATAGTGAGATATTTTGCCTTCGTTGATCGCTTGAATTGTGGATTGTACATCGGAAAAACCGGTCAACAAGATACGGCCGGTGTCGGGCCACTTCTGGGCAGCTTTACTCAGAAAGGTTGCACCGTTCATAACCGGCATTCGCATGTCTGAAATAATCAGATCAACTTCTTTATGTTCCAGCAGTTCCAGTGCGTCAATGGCTGAGCTGCAACACACCACGTCAACATTCGGCTCTTCCTCCAGAAGCCGGGTAAGGCTTGCCAGTATTCTTTCTTCGTCATCCACCAGCAACAAGGTATGGACGTGATCATTCGTGCTGTTAGGTTCAGACATCGCCGGAAACCTCACCCTCTTGAAACGCCCGCTTTATGGGCAACGTAATTGTGAACGTCGTGCCTACATCGGGTTCAGACTTCACGCTGAGCGTACCATTGTGCTTTTGCACGATACCGTAGGACAGGGAAAGCCCTAATCCTGTGCCCTTACCCACTTCTTTCGTTGTAAAAAACGGGTCGAATATTTTATTGATGATTGTATCGGGAATCCCACACCCATCGTCCTCGACCTCAATCACCACTGAATCCCCGTGCTGACGGGTTCGCAAGTAAATATTGCCGGTGGTCTTCATGGCATGAGCGGAATTAACCAACAGGTTAAGAATAATCTGATTTATCTGAGAAGGCACACACTCCACCAGAGGTAGTTCACTGTACTCTTTATGAACTTCTGCCTTATATTTTATTTCGTTCCACGCAATATTCAGTGTACTTTCAATACCCGTATGCAGATCAACCCGCTGCCATTCTGCCTCGTCGATACGGGAAAAATCCTTCAGGTCCTGTACAATTTGCTTGACCCGCTCTACCCCCTCCTGCGACTCTTCAACCACATCAATCATATTTTTTAGCAGGCTTTCGTATTTGTACTCTTTCTTTTTTTCTTCAATCCAGGAACGTTGCTTCTCATCCGGCGTCGATTCGGATATCTCGTTTAAAATGGAAATAAGCTGTAGAGATCGCTCAGAATACTTTTTCATCATGGTCAGGTTGGAATTAATGAAACCCACCGGATTATTTATTTCGTGTGCAACGCCTGCAGCGAGCTGACCCAGTGAAGCAAGCTTTTCCTGCTGAATGAGCTGATCCTGAACCTCATCAAGCTTTTTATTGGCATCCTGAATTTCAATATTTTTTTGCATAAGTTTTGCCTGAAAATCGATTCTGCTGATAATCTCATCCGTGAGTTCGCTATTGATCGCTGTGAGTTCACTGGTTCTCTGAACCGCGAATTTCGCCAGTTTGCGTATGGAGCGCTTGGCGTAGATATACTGGATTCCTATCAAGAACGTGAAAATAAAACTGAAAGAAATGAGCACCCATTTAAAATTTTCAATATGCCTGACAGGCAAAAGACTCAAGTCGACCGCCAATTCAATATTAAGGCTTTCGAATGGGTGTTCAATTTGATACAGGTTTTCATAGTCGTCATCCAGAAAGTCACGATACACTACGGCGGTTCCAGATGAATCCGATACTTTGACTTCTATATTCTGGGGAATATATTCGGGATTCAGAATCAAGTTCTGCACATTGACGCCCGATAGCATAAATATCCCGTCAGGGAAGTCCGGATGGTCCAGCGACCTGAAATGCACCACATAGCCACCGTCCCGGGCGGAACCACGCAATGTAAAATAGTTGTCCTTTGCACCGGTATTCAATGATTGCAGATACTCACGTGTCTTCGGTGCGCTTAAAATTGACGAGATCTCGTCCTTTATGTATTTGTTTTCAACACCCAGATAGTCGAGGCCATGGTGGTTAGAATAGCCCGACATATAGACAAAATCAGCTGAAGACTCAAGGGATACCAACGGGCTGGAAAAGATTGCAAACTCCTCCTTAGAAACATACTCAGAGGACATAACAAATGCCGTCATAATCTCTGTATTGTGTTGCATCAATCCCAGCGAAGAATCAATTTGATTGAAATAAATGGTCTCCGCTATTTTAGAAACCGTATAATCGACATGGCGCTCCCATTGGATTGCAGCCACAACCGATAACAGCGTCGCTATCATCCCAACCAACATAATGACAATCAAAGACAGGTTGCGGTTAATTACCGCGCGCGCGCCATGGGAATCGGAATCCGCCATCATCTGCGCCAACACCACCAATTGATCAGTTGATTCGTCTTTCATGGCTAAGACAACTGCTCCAAAAGGTCGCCTAAAGCATCCGGATTGGACACCAACGTCTCCACAATATACGGATCGATCAGTACACCAGAGTGATCGCGTAGCGCATTTTCCACATGCTCAAGAGATTGTTCAGGAAATCGACCCAACGTTTCCACTATTAGATACGCTGCCGAATGCAATCTGGCCTCCAGTGGTATATCGGTGCCTTTTATCCCATTCGGATATCCGCTGCCGTCAAAATTTTCCCTATGAAAAAGGCAAACATTATAGGCTTGTTGCAGTAAATTGCTGTTAGCGCCCTCGAATATTTCTGCCCCTTTGGTGGTATAACTTAGAAGCTGTTTGAGCTGACTCTCATCAAGGTTCTCAATGGGTGTTTCACACAATTCGTCCGATAACGAGAGCAACCCGATATTAAAGACCATCGCGGATAAGGAAAGGTTTTCAGCTTCGTCGCTTGGCATATCGCATATCCAACCCAAGGCCGCCGCACACAGCCCCAGTTTATGTGGATCGATATCGGCAACTCCATGGCGATAGCCTGCTAACTTGGCAATTCGTGTAATCATATCCCGATAGGCACGGGAATTTTGTTTTTCGGTTACTTTTAGCTTTTCATACGTCTCCCTCAGCTCCTTGGTTCTATCCGACACCAGATTTTCCAGCATTTTATTAAAATGATTAAGATCCTGCTGATAACGGCTGATTCTCAGCAATGAGATAATTCTTGTTTCCAGCTCGATCGGATCCAACGGTTTGTTAATAAAGTCATCGGCACCCAGGTGAATCGCTTTTCTTCTGGTTTCAGCATCGTTAAAGGCAGTCATAATACAAATGGGTGGACGGGGTTGCGCATTTGCAAATCGTTTCAGGAATTCAAAGCCGTCCATCACCGGCATCTTGATATCCAATAAAATCAGATCAAACGAATTCGCTTCCAGAATATCCAATGCTTCCTGTCCGTGCTCCGCTTCCACAAAGGTAAAGTCGGATTCTTCAAAAAGACGAAGTATTGAGCTGCGATTGTTTTTCTCATCGTCCACAAGCAGGACTTTACTCATAGTCATAAAAAATCACCGATTAGATTGCAGATCCTGTTGCAGAGCGTCATCCAGGAATTGATTTATAGGAGGGATTAGCGTCATTATGTGTTCCGGGTATGGGGTTTCCTGATTATTGTTGCTTTGCAGTTCGCCGGGTGAGGTGTAGCCTCGATCTATTGCAATAGAACGGGCGTAATGGACAAGCTCAACGAGGTTACTGAATTCTTTCGGTGCGGATTGCGGGCTACGGTGATATCGAATACATGAACGTATCTCATCCGGCAAATGCCATCGATTGGCAAGCACGTCACCGATCTCGGTAAACAAATCAATAAACGATTGCTTTTCGGTTTCCTGCTCGATTGCCATATACTCGCTGAAACTATCAGGAAACTCAGCGATCATTACTTGCTTTCCAAATTCATGCAGCAACCCGGACGCATACCCCACACCGGACGTTACCGAATCAGTGTATTTCTCGAGTTGGCTACAAATAATGGCAGTAGACAACGTATGCTCCCTCATTTTCATGCGCCACTCGACATGGGGGCCTTTATGGGTCGCCTCGTTCAGTGCCGACGCATAAATTATATTTTTCAACTGATCGTAGCCTAGCAATACGCAGGCGTCCTGAATGGATCGTATCCGGCCGGACAACCCATAGAACGGTGAATTTGCGATTTTAAGGATAGAAGCAGAAGTATTCGCATCAGATTCAATAATATGTTTTAAATCGGATGCTTGGCTTTCCTTATTCTGTAACGCTGCAAGCAAATCCAACATCACCGGATTCAACGGACTGATACGATTAACCTGATCAATCAGATACTGGTGCTTTTCATCCATCGCAGGCTTCCTTGTTAGCCGGCCGCCAAAACAATAAGCTGACCAAACGATTTTGCTTCCCTGTCTAGCCTGAATATACTGACGTTATGATTGTTCAGAGAAAAATGAATAGGGTTTTGCTCTGAATCGAGATTAAACCGCTCCGCCTGAGAGATCAGATTTGCCCAATCGCCTTCGACTGCCTGGTCCAATTGAAAGCCGATCAAGCTTGTTTTCGTTTTCGATATCATGTCCCTGGCGGCTTTGTTTTCCAGAACAATGTTTCCGGACGGATCAATACCAAGAACGCCAAAAGGGAAATATTCCATGGCTTCCTGATACGTTTTTAAAGATGCAACATGCAGTTTGAGTTTGTTTGCCTTTTCGTCAACCAGACGTTCCAGGTTCCGATTAAGTTCAGCTAGCTGATGATTGGAGCTTTGCAGCTCTTCTGTCAAATGGCGGTTGTGTTCTGCCAGCTCAAAATACTCGAACGCTTCCTTCACCGTATTCAGCAGAAGAAAGTCATCCCAGGGCTTGCTAACGAACTTGAAAATTGAGCCTTCATTGATTGCTTGCGTGATTGCATTAAGCTCTGAATAGCCACTCAAGATCATGCGAACGACGGATTCACGGGTTTCTTTGACCGCTTTAAGAAATTCAGTCCCCGTCATGCCCGGCATTCGCTGATCCGACAGAATCACGCCGATCTGCGGATTGCTATCAATGACCTGCAACCCTTCTTCGCCACTGCTCGCACGATGAACTACGAACCCACCCTCATCAAGCAGCCTGTCCAATGCGCTAAGAATATTGGCTTCATCATCAACAATTAATATATGTCGTTCCATCGAGTACTTCGTGTTCCAGTGAGCTAATTCATTCAGACATCTTATTAATCATAGCAACGCAGCACCGGGCGCTTAGATAGTTTTGGAATAATAGGCGCGTCGATTCCCTAACCCCTTCCAGGCGATTAGCAGGCTTTGTGGTTGACGTTTTCTTGATCATTAATGGGCCCGCATCGTTATTTTTTTTGCACGGACCTCGCAGTCAGATCGACTCAAATCTCGTGCACATGTGCCGACTTGATCAATTTAAAACACGCATCACATTAGTGCATATTAGCCAGCACCCAAGCTGCCTTAATATTTGTATATCCAAACAACTTGACTATCCTGATTTTATATAGGCATTACCTCATATGAGTGATCCTGAACATTGTTGGATACACGCGATTGCGCCTATCGCTAACCGAGACGATCGTACAGACAACCCAAATCAGCCATGTCTGATTTTACAAGCTATTGAAACAGAGCACGTTTTAAGTCGAAGGGAAGTAATCAAACCAAATGAAGCGAATTGTTTGTATAGGAATGCTGCCCCTTGCGCCACAAAATCGTCTGTCTGCTCCCCTGATGAGCAGCTATGATGAATCGCGAAAATTCAATAGCCAGCACGATGTGAACGGCGTGTTCGTTGTCTATAAAAATATCGTATTGCAAGTGCTGGAAGGGGAAGCGACGGCTGTTGCCAGCGCGGCGTACAGAATAAGGCGGGACAGCCGATTCGAACGCTGCAGTATTATTGTTAATTGCGATATTGAAAAGCCCTACTTTAATACCTGGTTTATCCGGTTAGTCAAACCTGGCGTGAAAACCCCGCAGACCTTTCTTGCCAAACTCAAAAAGGTATTGGAAAAAGACTTTGTATTTGAATCACCTAAAGACAGAAAGCTGTACGAAGACATCTTTATCGCCGAACGAAATCTGACTCCAGAGGCAGACGATTCCCTGCAGAAAACTGAAGGTGCGGGTCCTGCCCCAATCAAGCCGCACCCGATAAAGCCGGCCCCCATCACGCAAGCGGTTGAAAGTGCTCCCGCATCAAAGCCGGCGAACCCGACTCAATTTGTCGGATGCGCTTTGTCGCTTTCGTCCTGGCCCAAGCCAACGCAAATGCGCTTGAACCCGAAAGGGATGAAAACCTGTTCACTGTTAAGCCATCGCTATGTGTCCTATCAACACATACTGAGCAAAGAAATATGGCCATCGGAATCTGAGCTTGTTGAGTTTTTAATCCAGTTACAAGATGCCGGGACCCTGCTGGTAAAAACGGGCTCCGACGCCGACACGCCTATGCCTGTTAAAGCCCAGAACCCGGTTCCAGAAAAAGCAGATCGGTTCAGCCATCTGCTGAAGAAATTTATTACCACACCTAAAAAGCAAGCGAATTGAGACAGTATGAGCAAGATCTATAAAAAACTTGCGGTGGTCGGAGAAGTCGGAGCTGGCAAGACTCAGCTAATCAATACGATCAGCGAGATATCCCCTTTTGCTACAGAGGCAAAATCGAGCGTCGATATCGGCAAAGAATTTACCACTGTCGGCATCGACTACGGAAGGCTGTCGTTGGCCGAGGATGTTGCTTTAGGTCTTTACGGACTACCGGGTCAGAAACGCTTTTCACTTTTATGGGACATGGTCTCGCAGGGGCTTTGGGGCCTGCTAATATTAGTGAAATACGGGGACGGATTCGATTCCGAGCAACTGGATAATATCATTAACCACTTCTCGCCTTACGAAAAAAACATCCCCGTAATGATCGGCGTGACTCACTGTGAGGAAGCCGATGAAGGCGAGCTGGATACATTATATGAATTCATACAGATGGTGTTGGATGACTACGGGTTAACACCACCCATCTATCCTGTTGATCCTCGAGATGTGGAATCATCATTTATGATTTTGCAGCTATTCGATGCCATCAATGAAAATAACACACCTGAAGATTACGAGCGATTTGAAGAAGATGTCGGATAATAGCAACGTGGCGCACGCCGCCGGAATTGTATTCCAGAAATATATGGAACTGTATGACGAAGTTGAAGTAGTCAGCCTTGCTACTACAGATGGATTTCCTGTGCAGAATCAATCTCGCGAATCCATTAGTTTTGATATTGACACTATGGCCGCCGCATCAAGCACGCTTTACTCAGTGAGCAATGCAGTTTCAAAACAAATTTTATCAAAGCATTTCAAAATCACGTTTATTGAAGCTGAGCAGGGCAACATCGCGTTTGTTTCTTTAAGTTTCGATGCCAGGGATTTCGTGTTGGCCATGTCCGCAACCGAATCCATGAATATCGGAAAGGTTAGGGTCTTAATCAATCGACTTGCTGAGGATATAAGACAACAAATCCAAGCTGAACAAGCTTAATATTTTTTAAGCACATAACCACAACTCTTAATACGTATTAATCAAGGAGAAGAAACATGTCAAATATATCCGATACCATAAACGGGCTAATGGAAATCGACGGAGCACTCGGCTGTGCTATTGTTGATTACACCTCTGGTATGCTGCTGGGCAGCCAAGGTGGCGGTGTTGATCTTGAGTTAGCGGCTGCCGGCAATAGTGACGTAGTTAACGCGAAGTTAAAAACCATGAAATCCCTGGGCATCTCCGGCGGCATTGAAGACATTTTAATTACGCTGGATAAACAAATTCACATTATCCGCCCCAGCATTTCAAACGAAGGCTTGTTCATTTATATGGTGCTGGACAAAGGTAAAACCAACCTGGCATTAGCACGACGCAAAGTACTGGATCTGGAGAAACAACTGCAACGGGTTTAACCGAAGACTTCCCGATACATCGCCCGCTCCTGCCGGAGTGGGTGTGGCGGGGAATGCCGTCTATTTTGCCAATGAACCAAGCTCCCCACGTTAGCACTTAAAAGAGTGCCCCCCATTACGCTTGCCTGGATGCAAGAAGCGTCTAATTCCGTTAAAATGTCCGCTCTTTTTACCTTCTGATGTACCTACTTCCTATGCAAGCTGCTAAATCCCTGTTTACTTACCCCCGTTACTGGGCGGAATGTTACGGCACCGCGCCCTTTTTACCCATGTCCCGACAGGAGATGGATGCGCTCGGCTGGGATAGCTGCGACATTATCATCATCAGCGGGGATGCCTATGTAGACCACCCCAGCTTCGGCATGGCGGTAGTCGGTAGGTTATTGGAATCACAGGGGTTTCGGGTTGGCATCATTGCGCAACCGGACTGGCAATCAGCAGACGCATTCCGTACGCTGGGTCAGCCTAATCTGTTTTTTGCGGTGTCCGCCGGTAACATGGATTCCATGATCAACCGCTATACCGCCGATCTGAAAATCCGTCACGACGATGCCTATACCCCCAATAATGAAGGGGGCAAACGCCCTGACCGGGCTGTGTTGATTTATACCCAGCGCTGCCGCGAGGCCTATAAAGACACTCCGGTGCTGGCAGGAGGCATTGAAGCCAGCCTGCGCCGCATCGCACACTACGATTACTGGTCCAATAAAGTCCGCCGCAGTGTGCTGATGGATTCCAAGGCCGACTTGCTGGTGTACGGCAACGCAGAACGGGCGGTGGTGGAAGTGGCCCACCGGGTGGCAGCCGGCCAGGAAATGAAAGAAATCCGTGATGTACGCGGCACGGCCTGCATGCTGTCGGAACTGCCGGTGGACTGGGAAGTGAAGGATTCCACCCGGATTGACACCCCCGGGCGCGTTGATGCTCATAAAAACCCTTATCACTGGGAAGAAAACAACGTTGCCATGGAGGCACCCTGCGCCACACAGGGTGGCGCGAAAGAAGACGCACCGGTGACAACGGGCGCCCAGGTGGTTTATATCCGTCCTGCGGCTGGCAGTAAGCAACAATACGTGCTGTTACCGTCCTACGAAAAGGTCAGTAAGGATCCCGTGCTCTATGCGCACACGTCACGGGTTCTGCATCTGGAAACCAACCCTTCCAACGCCCGCACACTGGTACAAAAACACGGCGACCGCTATGTCTGGCTGAACCCGCCACCTGTGCCCCTGAGCACCGAGGAACTGGACGACGTTTTTGAGTTGCCCTACCAACGGGTACCTCACCCCGCATACGGCGACGCCAAAATTCCCGCCTATGACATGATCCGCTTTTCCGTGAACATTATGCGAGGTTGTTTTGGCGGCTGCTCGTTCTGTTCCATTACTGAACACGAGGGCCGGGTAATACAGAGTCGGTCAGAAGATTCTGTGGTTCGGGAAATTGAAAAAATCCGTGACATGACACCGGGTTTCACCGGCACCATTTCGGATCTGGGTGGCCCAACGGCCAACATGTATCACCTGAATTGCGTCAGCGAAGAGATCCACGCCAACTGCCGGCGTTTATCTTGTGTGTTCCCCACCATCTGCAAAAATCTGGTCACCGACCAATCCCCGACCACGCGGTTGTATCGGCGTGCCCGGGAGTTGAAAGGCATAAAACGGGTAATGATCGCTTCCGGCTTACGCTACGATCTGGCGGTTCTGGATCCGGAATACGTTAAGGAGCTGGTGACCCACCATGTGGGCGGCTATCTGAAAATTGCGCCGGAACACACCGAAAGCGGTCCCCTTTCCAAAATGATGAAGCCCGGCATGGGGGCTTATGATCAGTTCAAAGAAATGTTTGATCGGTTTTCAAAAGAAGCAGGCAAAGAACAATACCTGATCCCGTACTTTATCGCTGCCCACCCCGGCACGACGGATGAGGACATGTTGGGGCTGGCGTTCTGGTTAAAGTCCAATGGCTTTCGCGCTGACCAGGTGCAAACCTTTTATCCTTCCCCGATGGCCATGGCCACCACCATGTACCATACCGAGAAAGATCCGATTCATCGGGTGAATTATAAATCCGACAAGATGGTGATTCCGAAAGGGGAGCTGAAACGTCGTCTGCATAAAGCGTTTTTGCGTTACCACGATCCGGATAATTGGCCGATATTGCGCGAAGCGCTAAAAAATATGGGGAAAGCGCATTTGATCGGCTACGGTAAAAAGCATCTGATTCCGCCCACTCAACCGGCCAACCATGCTTCTTCAAAAACCGCTGCGAAACAATCAGCCGGCAGAGCGAAAGCGGGGCGCGGAAAAATTCTGACGCAACATACCGGTTTGCCACCCAGGGCGGGTAACCGACCGGGAAAAGCTGCTCGTAAAGCGATTAAGCGGGGTGGAAAACCGAAACGTTAGGGTCTGTCGGCCCTAATCGGGGTTCACCAGCAGATTATTCTCACTCAGCTGCGTGACAAACCCGGCGGCATTTTTGTGCCCGCCGCCGCCAAACAACTCGGCAATTTTGGCAACGTCGGCACCGTCTTTGGCCGAACGCAGCGACCAGCTTCTGCGGGTGCCTTTATCGCTGTAACCCGCTGCAAATGGCTGCCCTTCTGCTAGTTCTCCCACCAGTTCGCTGACAATCGCTCGCGGGCAATTCACAATCGGCACGCTGATTCCCGCTACTTCACCCATCATCGCTGCACGCTTATGCTGCTCCACCATCTGCGCACGAAAACGATTTATTGCCGCGCCCTCATGCACCAGCTTTTGCCATGCCTGCTGATCGTTGGCTACCTGGTGCCATCCTTCAAATGAAAACGGGTGCGACATTAAGCCGGTATTCACATCCATGCTATCGGGTACATTCCAGCGCCACAGATCCCGATCCTGGATACAGGCGATTAAGTTGGGCGCCGGTTCCTGATGGAAATATTGCCAACTGATCATCGCCCCCGAACGCTCCATATCCAAAACCAATTCCAAATTCTGAAACTGCTCATCCAAACCCACCAATGCGTCTTTCGCCGTGATGTGATGATCCAGCACGACCACTTTTTCAGCCTGACTGCAAACCTGCTCCATGGCCGGTCGCTTATATGCATAGTCCAGAATGTAAACCGTACGACCGCTTACATCCGGCGGTGCGTCGCCATGACTGGCAGGCAAATATTCTGCATCCACATTATGTTTTAATTTGAAATGCACATAGGCGGCATAGGCACTACCAAAACCATCCAGGCAACTGGCGTGAAAAATAACCAAGGGGGAACTCATGCGGGTAAACTTCTCTTCTTATTGCATTTCACGAAAATATAGCATGAGGGGCGCGGATCACGTAGTGCAATGTGGTGGAATTATGTTACCCGGTTCAGGCTCTGGAATGACCCAACAACAAATCGCCCTCCACTGGAATAAAGGTCGTCGCAGCATGAACCAAAGATAGGGCGGTTAACTTGGGGACGCCATAAACTTCAACCTGCGCATCCAGATCAGTCTGGATTTTGTTGATCAGTATTTCAAAATCGCCGTCACCGGATACCAGCACCACCACATCCGCCTCTTTGGCGCAATCCAATGCATCGATCGTAATGCCGACATCCCAATCGCCTTTTGCTGAACCGTCGGCACGCTGAATAAACGGTTTTAATTTCACCTCAAAACCGATGGCTCGCAGGATATTCTGGAACTGCCGCTGCTTTTCATCGCCACGATCAACCGCATAGGCAATGGCGCGAGTCACTTTGCGATTGGCGGTAACCCGGGCCCAGAATGCGTTGTAATTAAAATTGCAGCCGTAAGCCTGACGCGTAGTGTAATAGATATTTTGAACGTCCACCAGAATGGCTAGGGATTCCATTACAGTATCCCGAGAGCTTTTAAGGCGGCTTTACCGATTTCGATCCTGATGGGCGCATCGGATTCCTGTTGCATCTGCATATTCAGTGCAAATGCGTAATGCCGATCGTCTTTTTGCACCCAACCCACCCACCAGCCAACGCCTTCATTCGGGGCATTTTGCCAACCGGTCTTACCGTACAATTTGTGATGATCATCCTGTTCAATCAGCAGGATTTCACTGGTGGCCTGCTGAAATTCTGCGGCAACCGGCAATTGGTTTTTGGCCAACGCAGCCAAAAATTGCACCTGTTCTATCGCACTTATTTTCAGCGGGCCTTTCAACCAAAAGGTTTCTACGGCAGCACCGATATCCTGGTTACCGTAGCCCAGTTTAATCACGTTCTGCTGCATACGTTCCAATCCGGTCCTGCGTGCAAGCTCCTGATAAACCGGCACATTGGAAATGACAATCGCATCCCGTAGCGACATATCTTTTTCCCATGTTTTATAGGGCTGCGGTTTGCCGCCATAGGGCAGTACTTCATCGACGCTATTGACCGAACCCACGGTCAGTCCGATGAGTGTATTGGGAATTTTAAAAGTGGAAGCCGGAATAAAGCGTTGCGCAGCGCGGCGCTCATTATGGCCGGTGAGTTTGCCGGCAGTAACGTCGTAAACCACAAAGGTACCGTTCACACTGTGTTTCTGGAATAAAGCGGTAATGTCCAGGTTCGATGTCCATTCCATTGCATGCACCTGGAGCGTCGCCAGACAAACGATTATGCCTATAGCAATTCGTTTCATTTGTTTAACCATCCCCTTCATGTTCTATTCATCCACTCGGCCGCGTAATTGTTTCAGGCGGCCATGTTTGACCTTGCTATCAACCCGTTTGCGCTGGGAACTTTTGGTGGCTTTGGTCGGCCGCCTGGCTTTCTGCACCACCATTATACTTTTGATCAAATCCCGCAGGCGCTCCAGTGCATCGTTTCTGTTTTTTTCCTGGGTGCGGAATTGCTGTGCTTTAATCACCACAACACCCTCCTTACTGATGCGGCGATCATTCAGATCCAACAATCGCTGCCGGTACACTTCCGGCAACGAAGAGGCATTAATATCGAAGCGCAGATGAATGGCTGAGGATACCTTATTTACATTCTGCCCCCCTGCACCTTGTGAGCGGATGGCCAGCAATTCAATTTCGTCATCTTCGAGACTAAGATTGGAGGAGATTTCTAACACAACGACAACAAACCTGACTGATTTCTTCTGAGCATGAACCCCGCATCATGCCACAAACCACAAACTATTTCAGAATGCGGCTGCGGTGCAGGCCATTGAATTACCGTCGATCAGTCAGCGTTTGAATCTGATCATACAAAATGGGCGGGTATCAGGGATATCCCGGCACAACTATGGCAAAATATTGAGTTATGCAAACACCCAGCCCACTACCCATTGACCAGGTCATTGACCCGCTGCTGCAATCGGCACTTATGAACCAAACCCTGGTGGTTCAGGCTCCACCCGGCGCCGGGAAAACCACCCGGATACCCTTGGTGCTTCAGGATCAGCCCTGGATCGATGGCAAGATTATTCTGATCCAACCCCGCCGACTGGCAGTGTTGGGTGCGGCCAGCCGATTGGCGTTCAATCTGTCTGAGCCCATAGGCGAACGCGTGGGTTTGCGCACTCGGTTTGATAACCAGGTTGGAGCCAACTGCAAAATTGAAGTCATGACCGACGGTATTTTTTTGAATCAGATTCAAAACGATGCCGAACTCGCCGGGGTATCGATGGTCATCTTCGATGAATTTCACGAGCGCTCGGTCAATATGGATCTGGGTCTGGCGTTTGCGTTGGAAACCCAAGCGGCGTTTCGAGATCGCAACCACCCCCTGCGTTTACTGGTGATGTCTGCCACCCTAAATGGCGACCATTTATCACAATGGTTAGAAGCGCCGTTGATTCAATCCCGGGGCCGAAGTTACGAAGTAACAACCCATTACCGTCCCTTGCCTGGCAATTTGTTTATCGAGCAACACATTACCAATCTGATCATGACCTCGTTGCAACACGACGAAGGCAGTCTGCTGGTGTTTTTGCCGGGGATGAAACAGATACGGATCGTGCAACAACAACTGGAAGCGCGGCTGACTGCAGACAACATCGATATTTGCCCGCTCCACGCCAGCTTGTCCGCACAACAGCAGCAACGGGCGATCCAGCCGGATGCCCCGGATCGTCGCAAAATCGTGCTCGCCACCAACGTTGCCGAAACCAGCGTCACCATCGACGGTATCCGCGTGGTGATTGACAGTGGACTGGTGCGGGCCGCCCATTACGATGAACGCCGGGGTATGGACAATTTAATGACGGTGCCCATCTCCGCCGCTTCCGCTGAACAACGTCGTGGACGGGCAGGAAGAACCCAACCCGGTGTTTGCTACCGGGTGTGGAGCGAAACCGAACACCAAAGTAAAAAGCCCTATACCGATGCCGAAATCGCGGTGAGCGATCTGGCGCCGGTCGCGTTGCAACTGGCGGCCTGGGGTAACAGTGACGCCAAGGATCTCAAGCTGTTAGACCCGCCGGATGCGCAACAGCTACAACGGGCCCAGGAATTTCTAGCGCAACTGGGGATACTGAACAATAACAGCACCGGTGCGAATAAAACCCTGACCAACCTGGGTACGCAGGTAGCCCGGCTGGGATTACCACCCCGTATCGGTTGCCTGGTCTGGCAGCACCGCCACAGCGAGTTAAAAAATGCCACCGTGAACTGCGCCGCTATTTTATCTGAGGGCGACCCGTTACGCCTGGAGCGGGATCAACAGCAAGCGGATATTCTGCTACGACTGGATGCATTAGCAGCAGATTCCCGCGCGGCTCATGCAACCCACCAGGGATCGAATAAGGGTACATTCCGACGGCTGCATGCCTTACAACGCCAGCTCTTAAACCGGCTACGTCACTCACCACGGGACAAGGACAGCGCCACCATTAAATCCTCGGAGCTCGCCGCCGCTCTGGCGCACTCTTTTCCGGACCGGATCGCACAACAACGTCAACCGAACTCTTCCCGCTATTTAATGAGCAATGGTAAAGGCGTGCAGCTGACGCCCCAGGACCCGCTACGCCAGCACCCCTATCTGGTGGTGATGGACTGCGACGGCCCCAGCCGGGAACCCACCATTCGTCTAGCCTGCGCCATTAGCCTGAACACGTTGACCCAGGCGCTTAACGATCAGATCGAAATGCAACCCGTCGTCTACTGGGATTATGAAAAAAAATCGGTAGTGGCTGAAACTCAAACGCGCTTGGGGGCATTAGCGTTAAAACAAACGCCGCTGAGTCAGCCGTGGCCGGAGGCAGCGCAGCAGATAATGCTTAACGTTATTCTGGAAAACGATTTGAATGATCTGCCCTGGAGCGATGACGCGCTCCGTCTGTTGTCGCGTCTGCGCTGGCTTCAACAACACAACCCGGCTGCAACCGGGGGATGGCACGATTTTTCCGCGCAAGGTTTAAAAGACAGCGCGGAAAGCTGGCTGCAGCCTTTTTTAACCAGCGTCTACCGCATAGCCGACCTGAAATCATTCCCGTTGCTGTCCGCCCTCAACTGCCTTTTGAATCACGAGCAAAAGAAATTGCTCGATCTACAGGCCCCGGAATTCTGGACCCTACCCACAGGCAATTCGAAAAAAGTGGATTACCCGGCTGGCAAAGCACCGGTAATACGAGCCAGAATGACCGAGTTTTACGGGCTCAGTCAGCACCCCACCCTGGCCGACGGTACTGCGATTACCCTGGAGCTGTTGTCGCCTGCACAGCGCCCCCTGCAAATCACCCAGGACATCGTGGGATTCTGGCAAGGCAGTTATCAGGCGGTTGCCAAGGAAATGCGAGGCCGTTACCCAAAGCACTTTTGGCCGGAAGATCCCTTGACCGCCGCCCCCACCGCCAGAACCAAAAAAGGCATGACCCGCAACGATGAAAATACCTGATCAATGACTGATACTGCCATGAGAAGATTATCCGCTACCGGCGATGCCCTGGCCGATGCGGTTGCGATGCGAATCGATCGCCGACGACCTTCTCGCATGATGGATGAAGTTCATTACCTTGCAAAAACCGAAATCGGCGTTTATCAGGAGCTGATTGACCATCTTTGGAGCATTCCGGATTGGGTGGACTGGCAATTAATCGATCGCGCCCAGAAGCTGCAAAACGTGTTCAATCATGCCCGAACCCTGGCCATATTGACCGGCAGTTTGATCGAAGGCTATTGCCAGAACCGCGCTTCCGTCGCCCTGGTGACCAGTGGCCACTTGAATCAGGAGGTGGTGCGTCGGGTATACGAAACCAATCAACTTATTCACAGCACAACCCAGGCTGGTTGCTTACAACCGGGAGCCAGCGGGCACCGGGCGTTAGCGGAAATACGATTGTCTAACGCGCTAATGCGCAAAAGCCTGGTCACAAGGGATTGGTATGGACGCCATAAAAGTCCACCTTTAAGCCAGCTCGATATGGCCTATGACATACTGGAATTCAGTCATATAGCCAAGATTGGCATGCAACGACTGGGGATTGAATTCGACACCCATGATCAACAGGCAATACATCATTTCTGGCGCTACTGCGGTCATTTATATGGACTGGATGAGGACCTGCTTACCAACACCCTGGAACAAGAATCGCAACTGCATCAGAGCCTAAGCCAACGACAAGAGACCGTCGACAAGGCACACCAGCTTTTGGCGAAAAATACCCTGCAATGCATTGCCAGTCACGGACTAGTGAAACTGCCGGCCGACCTGATCCTGGCGTGCAGCCGCCTTTGCCTGAGCCCGGCACGGGCCGATGAACTGGGTCTGCCCCAGAATAGAGGATGGCGCCGAACCACTCATTTTTATAGGACGGCCAATCGCAGTGCCACTTTTTTGCATTATAGGATTCCGGGAATGAGCCTGGTCAATAGCCGCCTGAACCGGTACGTTTCGCAAAATATCGTGTTGCCCAGACCGCCTTTGGAGCACAAGCCTCCGTTTAAAAAATAGTTTGAACCGACCCGGTTGCCTGGCGTTGTTCACGACACATTGGTTTTCGCTACAACAGAACGATTTAGGCCACTGTTTTTGGCTTGATAGAGCGCGTCATCCGCCGCCCCGATCAATTGCCCCGGTGTCATTACGCGTCCCATTGCGACCCCCGCCACACCCAGGCTGGCGCTCATGGGAATACGGCTTCCACCGTAGATTAAATGTATCTTAATGATTTCACTACGGATGCGTTCTGCCACCCGATAGGCATCGTCTTCAGTGGTGTCGGCCAGGATGACAACAAATTCTTCACCGCCGTATCGGGCAATCAGATCCGTGCCCCGGGTCACCAGTTTTTTCAATGTCGCTGCCACCAAACGCAGGCAATCATCGCCGGCCAGGTGCCCGTAATTATCGTTAATTTGTTTAAAGTGATCGAGATCGACCATCACCAAAGCCAATGGCTTCTGTGTGCGTTGAGAGCGCTGCAGCTCACGCTCGAGCACCTCGTCAAAATAGCGCCGGTTGCTTAATGTGGTTAACGGATCCGTCACACTGAGCTTTTCAAGTTCGCTATTGGCGGCTTCCAGTTCGGACATCGCTTTTTCCAGCTCATCGGTGCGTTCTGATACGCGGCATTCCAGTTCTTTATTGGTTTGCTTTTGCAGCTCCAAAAGTTGTTGCTGAGCCTGTACCCGATCTTCACGTTCATCACTGATTTCAGTTTGCAACTGCAGCGCGACCTGCTGAGCTTCTTCACGCTGTTTACGCTCTCGGTTAATACGTTCAGCCAACGCGAATGACAACAACAGCATTTCCAAAACAAAACCGATAATCTGCCCGTATTGAGTGAACGCGTTATAGGGCATACTGCCGTTCAGCATCATTACCGTCCCCATGGTAAAGACAATCAAGGCAGTCCAGGCGATGGTAAAGTAGCGCGCCGAAACATTGCCTTTTTTCCACAGATACATACTGGTAATGAGCGCGGCAAAGCAGGTGAACAACGACATGGATTCAGCCAGCCCATAGACTTCGGTCACCCCCAAAAGGACTAGCAAACCGGAGCCGGCCCAAAACGCAACGGTTATGCTATTCAACCATTTGCACCAGCCTCCATACTGCTCCAGGCCCAAAAAGTAGCGTGCAAACAGGCTGCCACACAAAAAGCTCATATTTATGCTGAGAACGAACACGTTGAGCCGAGCCCACTCCGACCAGCCCCATAGATAACGGTTACCGATCCCGGTCGCGGAGATTTCGTAAATTAGAATGGACAACGCATATAACGAATAGAAGTAATAACTGCGGTCACGGGTGAACACATAAAGCGAAGCGTTATACAACATCATTGCCAGCAACGCACCAAATGCCAGGCAATACCACATCAATTGATTACCGTGATCCGCAATAAACAGATCGCGATCCCAGATAAACAACGGCAAGAACAAATACGAATTACCATGAACGCGAATCAGAACATCAGACGATTCCCCTGCCGCCAGTGGCAGCGGAAAAAGGTAACTGGTGTTATTCATATAATGTTCAAAACCATTGACCGAAAGCCCCGCTTTGAGATGAATAACTTCGCCACTTGCCCTGCGTTGATAAAAATCAATATCGCGAAGGTGCGGCCAGCGCAGCTCCAGGAGACGGTCCACGTCCGTATTGAGTTCGTTTTTCATATGAAAACGAAACCAGGCAGCATGTTTTTGCGGGCCGATGTTAATGGTCGCTTTCTCGGGAGCGGCCCATTCCCCAGCCGCAAGATCGAACACCTGCTGTGCCGACAACGGTGCTAATTCAAGGTGATACCGGGCGTGTACGGGCTGCAGCTCCAGCAAGCCCGGGCTGCCGACGTGGATAGTAGCAGGCAGGGATTGCTCCGCGCTGGCATCGGCGGCCGCTGCAGTTAGCGGCCACAAGACGTGTATCAGGCATAGCAGCAATGTAAGGGGCTTTAACAACAACGTCACTGGAATGGGGGACACCGATTGATCAATATTGAGCCAAGTATAGATGCAGTTGCGATGTTTGGAGCCGCCAAGCTATCCCCCTTAACAATAAATTACAGCTAACAACATACGGGCAACAAGAGGACAAAAACGGCTGCCTACGTGGTTTAGCAGCACGCCGGCATCACGCCTTTGTTGCAGCGCCAAGCCAATGCCGCCATTGCCCGAACTGCCTGGCCACCGGACTCGTAAAAGGTTTTGCCTTGCACGCGGCGTTTTTGTTAACGTCATGACAGATAATCACTGAATTTACCCGACCGAGCTCTTAAACTTCATGCAAAACAATGAGATAAGCCCGATACACTACAGCATCACCCCGTCCGACCCCTACGCCCATGTATTTGATTTGCGTATTCATATACCCGCGCCACTGGCCAGTGGCCAGTTGCTGCGGCTGCCAGCCTGGATACCGGGCAGCTATATGATCCGGGATTTCGCCAGGAATATCATTGCTGTTCAGGCCCGCAGTGGCGATCAGAACGTCGCACTCGGCAAAATCGATAAGGATACGTGGGCGCTAGGCGCCTGCACCGGCGCGGTCGACATTGAGTATCAGGTTTACGCCTGGGACATGTCGGTAAGAGCGGCCCACCTGGATCAGACTCATGCCTATTTCAACGGCACCAGCGTGTTTCTACAAGTCGTCGGTCAATCGGACACACCCTGCCGACTGGACATTAATAATGCCAATATTGAAGAGGCGCGGCACTGGCGTGTGGCCACCTCGTTAACCAGCGCAGGCGCAGATGCCTATCAATTCGGCACCTACCAGGCTGAAAATTATGACGAGCTGATTGATCACCCGGTCGAGATCGGGGATTTTGATTGTGTGACATTTGAAGCCTGCGGCGTGCCCCATGACTTTGTCGTCACCGGAAAACACAGCGCAGACCTGCCACGCATTGCCCAAGACCTGACAACAATCTGTGAACACCAGATTCGACAATTCGGTGAACCGGCTCCGTTCGAACGTTATGTGTTTATGACCTGGGCCGTAGGCAATGGCTACGGGGGATTGGAACATCGGGCTTCCACCAGTTTGATCTGTAACCGGGATGACCTTGCCGGCCGCAACGAATCCGGCAAAGTCAGCGAAGGCTATAAGACCTTTCTGGGATTGTGTAGCCATGAATACTTTCATAGCTGGAACGTGAAGCGCATCCGACCGGATATTCCTTATGATCTGAGCAAAGAAAACCACACCCCGTTGCTATGGGCTTTTGAAGGGATTACGTCTTACTACGATGATTTGATATTAATGCGCACCGGCTTGATTTCCCGCCAGGAATACCTGGAACTGGTGGCTAAAACCATCACCCGCCTGCTGCGCAATCCGGGCCGCTTCAAACAAACCACAGCACAATCCAGTTTTGATGCCTGGACCAAATTTTACAAACAGGATGAAAACGCCGCTAACGCCATCGTCAGTTACTACACCAAAGGGGCGGTCATTGCCTTGGCTCTGGATCTGAACCTGCGCCACGAAAGCAACAATAAACTTAACCTGGATCAGGTGATGTCACTGTTGTGGCAGCGCCACGGGCAAACCGGCGTGGCGGTTGCAGAGTTCGATATTCAGAATCTGTGTCTTGAGTTGTGCAGGAATAACGACGTCCCGCAACCGGCGCAACAACGCTTACAGCAGTTCTTTGAGGACGCAGTTTACGGCACCACTGACATGGATTTTAGCGCCCTCTTTGCGCCGTTCGGAATCGCCTTTAAACTTCGCCAAGCCGGCTCCATGAGTGATGCTGGCGGCAACGACAAAAATGTCGACGATAATCGGGTTGACCTCGGCGTTTTGGTGGCAGCGGATGCCGCTGGCAGTAAGGTGACCCGTGCGCTGGACAACAGCAGCGCCCAGTGCGCCGGCATTTCTGCCGGAGACGTGTTAATCGCGGTGGACGGACTGCGTGTAGAAAACGGCAACCTGGAGAAATTATTGAGCCGCTTTCAGCCTGGAGATCAGCTCACCTTGCACGGCTTCCGCCGGGATGAACTGATGACGTTTGAAGTCACCCTGAAAGCCCCGCTCGCCGATACCGTGTACCTGGCCATCGAAGACGAAAGCAAACTGGCGCGGTGGTTGTAACCGGCGTCTATTGCTGTGGCACCACCAGCTGAGGGTCCAGTTTTGTCTGATACCAGTTCAGGCGCCAACATAGGTGCGGACCGGTGGCCCGCCCCGTCGCCCCCACCAATCCGATCGTCTGGCCCTGTTTTACGGAGTCACCGTCCTTCACCAGCATTTTGCTCATATGCAGGTAGCTGGTGCTGATGCCGCGGCCGTGATCAATCACCATGGTCGCCCCGGAAAAAAACATATCCGGGTGCGCCAATGTCACCACGCCGTCAGCCGGGGCCTGGATTTCAGTGCCTTCCGCAGCGGCGATATCGACACCGAAATGGGGGCGACGGGGTTCGCCGTTAAAAACCCGCTGACTGCCATAAACACCGGTAACCGGACCTTTTACCGGCCAGATAAATCCTTGAAGATACCCGCGAAGATCGCTATCGGTGTAGCGGGCCCGGCTTACTTGACTGCCCTCTTCGCGGATGCGCGGCAATGAACTGGTGTCCGGGTTGACTGTGCGCGCCGGCACGCCTTCTATACGTTGAATATCGTATTCCCGGGCTTTCAATTGCAGGTTGATCGGCGTGACTTTGCCATCGGAAGTGACGATTTTCAGGGATTGTTCCAGCTTATCGTCTCGTCCGAACCCCAACACGAACTCGCCTTCGGCAGAGAGGGCTAACGAGCGCTCGCCAAACTTCACGGTACTGCCCGGTGGCGCACTCCCGATCAACATACCTCCTGGCTCGAACTGCCCTTTAATCACGATATCGCCAAAGGTACGGGTCTCTGCGCTGACGTTGAGCGGCATCCACAGCAATGCGAAAAAGCCAATGACAAGACGCTGCATCATGAGGTTATTCCTGCTTTCAACCGGGCAATCACATCTTCACTGGGGAAACCGTCCGCCACCATATTTTTACTCTTCTGGAAATCCCGCAACGCGCGCTTGGTACGGCTCCCGAAAATACCATCGGGCTCACCCGTGTCATACCCCAGACTGTTGAGTGCTTCCTGAATCCAGCGCACATCATCCCGATTCATCCGTTCGGTTTGCGGTGGTGGCACTTTTAACGCGCCTGCGCCATTGATCCGGTCTGCCAATCGACCCACAGCAATGGCATAAAATTCTGAACGGTTCCAATCCATAATCACATGAAAGTTATCGTAAACCATAAAGCTGGGGCCGTTGTGCCCCGCTGGAATAATAACGGAAGATTTCAAATCCAGTTCCGGCAACGCATTTCCTGTCACATCGGTAATGCCCATTCGCGACCATTCTTTTAACGGTTTGGTCACATCCCGGCCTGCCAGAGCGTAATCGAATTTTTCCGGCAAGCGTATTTCACGCCCCCAACGTACTTCTTTTTCCCAACCAAGATGTTGCAGGAAATTGGCTGCAGAGGTAAACGCGTCCGGCAAACTGTTCCACAAATCCGCCTTGCCATCGCCATCACCATCGACGGCAAAGCGGCGGTAGGCGCTGGGCATAAATTGCATATTGCCCATCGCTCCGGCCCAGGAACCCAACATGGTGTCGTGATCCGCAACACCGGTTTCCACCAAGCGTAATGCTTCCATTAATTCTTTGGTAAAAAATTCACTTCGACGCGGATCGCAGGCCAGGGTGGCCAGCGAATCCAATACATTCATCTTGCCCAAATAGGTACCGAAATTCGTTTCAAGCCCCCAGAATGACACAATATATTGCGGCGGAACGCCATACTGATGAGTCAGTTTCAGCAGTAGGTCATAATGCTTTTTCAGTAGCTCCCGCCCCTGGGTGATGCGCTGATCATTAACCCGTAACGTAAGATAGTTATAAAACGTTTCACTGAATTCCGGCTGCCTGCGGTCCAGTTCAATCACCCGTGCTACATACTGCACCGCGCCCAATTGCTTTTCGACCACATCGTCGGCAATCTTTTCTGCTCGGGCCCGTTGCTGCAAACGGGGGACGCAACGCTTGAATTCTGCCTCTACATCCGCAGCCACCGGAGCAGGCGCTTCTTCAGCATACAGCGGCGTCACTGAAAAGCTCAGCAGAGCCAAAGCCGTTGCTATATTCATTTTTTTTATCAATGTCATATAAAGAGTCCGGGGCTGTGGTTGAAGTAGGTGAATTAAGTTATAGAAAATTAAATGCGCTATTAATACCAAAAAAAGCCTCATCGGATGCTAACAAAAAGCCTGAGGCATAGCAGCAGATGACGTCGATTAAAACCGGTTAGCACCTACTATTGTTCAGACTTTCGCCAATGGCGTTTGTTCACTGCCAATCCGATTTTCATTAAATTTGAGGTATAAGCTGAATTTTCTTAAGGTAGTGCGCTAATAAATAGAAATACGCTGTGTTCTTATGCCCTCACTCGCCACCTTAGATTACGTTATTATCGCCATCTACCTGCTGGTGGTCATTGGCGTTTGCATCCGCGTAACCAAACGATCCCCCGATGCCGATGAATTGTTTTTGGCCAGTCGTAGCCTGGGGCCCTGGGTCATTGGCCTGTCGCTATTTGCTTCCAATATTTCCTCAACCACCTTAATCGGTCTGCCCGGTGCAGCCTGGGAAACCGGCATTTCGGTAGCGAATTACGAGTGGATGGCGGGGCTGGTATTAATGCTCACTGCGCTTTTTGTTGCGCCGGTGTTTATTAAACAACGGATCAGTACAGTGCCGGAAGTGCTGGAACGGCGCTTTGACCCACGCATGCGGAAATACCTGTCCGGTACGTCACTGTTCCTCAGTATCGTGCTGGACACCGCAGGCAGCCTGTACGCTGGCGCACTGGTTCTGATGATGTTCTTTCCGGGCTTGGCCCTGGCGCCCACCTGCGCCGCGATGGCCTTGTTCGCCGGTATCTATACCACCGCCGGCGGTTTGCGGGCGGTGGCCTACACCGATGTGCTGCAAACCCTGGTGTTATTGGCTGGCTCGTTACTTCTATCCATCATTGTGTTTGGCCAGTTCGATTACAGCTGGTCGCAAGTCACTTCCCGACTCGACGCCCAGCACTTGTCCTTGATCCGGCCGCTGGATGATCCGGCCCTGCCCTGGCTCGGCACGCTGATCGGGTTGCCGATTCTGGGCTTCTATTACTGGACCATGAATCAATACGTGGCTCAACGCTTGCTGGGCGCACGGGATGCCGACGCCGCGGGCAAAGGCGCGTTGATTGCCGCTGCACTCAAACTGCTGCCGTTATTTTTCATGGTGCTGCCGGGGGCCATGGCGGCAGCGCTGTTCACCGATCTGGAACGCTCCGATACCGTTTTCCCTCGCTTGATTGCTGAATTTGCGCCACCGGGGCTGGCCGGACTGATGTTAGCCGGATTAATGGCGGCCATTATGTCCAGTGTCGATTCCACCCTGAATTCTGCGTCCACCCTGTTTATTATGGATTTTGTAAAACCGAAAAAGCCCGCCATGACCCACCAGCAAATGGCCACCTGGGGGCGCTATTGCACGCTGATATTAATGGTATTGGCCGCACTCTGGGCACCGGCGATTGATCATTTTCCGGGGTTATTTGCTTATCTGCAGCAAGCCTTTGCTTACGTTACCCCGCCGCTGGTGGCGGCCTTCGCGATGGGGTTTTGCAGTAAAAAAATCGGCGCCGGGGCGGCGTTCCGGGGTGTGATCGCAGGTCATATTATCTCTGCCGTTTTGTTTGCAGGGTCGAAATTGGGCTGGCATGACATTCATTTTACTTTGATCGCAGGATTACTGTTCTTCGTCACCCTGGTGTTAATAACGCTGTTTCAATGTTCACCTTCGGCATCGTCACCGAGTGAACAACAAACGGCAACCACGGCACAGAAAAATGCCGATCCGGTTGCACCTGCCATTAAGACCGGTGCTCTCGTTCTGGTACTGTTGACCCTGGCCTTGGTTATCAGCTTTTGGTAAAACCCGGCGGTCGCTTTGAGCGGATCGATATGGCTTATGAAAAATCCGCTCGCAACTGTTCCACGCTTCGCTGATAAGGCTTCAGTGAGGCGAACAAAAGCACTATCGCCAAGCCCGTCGCGATACTACTGATAATCAACAGGGAATAACGCAATGCGTTATCGTCTGCAAACACGTAATCCGTAACCAATGCCACGGCAGTCGGACCGACCCCCAAGCCAAAGAACGTCACGACGAACAGGTACACCGCCGACGCCTGACCGCGCATTGGGTTGGGCATGATTTCCTGAATCGCAGCGGGTGCCACACCAAATGGCATTGCCAGTGTGAATGCGCCCATACCGATGGCCGCAATCGCCACATTCACGTTATCCGAGGCATAGCCCAGATACGAGGGTAACGCGAGGCAGGCAGCAATCAGGCCCACCCGCATGGGCGCAGCCGTATACCCTTTCAGAGTTAAGTAATCCGATAACCGGCCACCCACAAGAATGCCTAAAGAGCCGAACACGCCGACCAGAATCCCGTAGGTAAACCCCACTTCGGAAGGCGCCATTTGATGGCTGCGCATAAAAAAGGCCGGAACCCAGGAAGCGGCACCATAGGCACTGAACGCCAGACAGGCAAAGCTCAGATTATGCAGCAATACGGTTTTACGGTTTTTGTTAATATACGCAGCCACTTCCACAAAGGAGACCTCCGTGCCGGCCCCGGCACCCTGCCTTACCGGTTCTTTCAGAAAGGCCAGCAAGACACAAAAGATCACCCCGGCGGCACCGAGCATCAAAAAGATCAGCTGCCAGGGCCGGGTCTCACCGATCACCGGCAACATAATATCCCCTTGCGCCGAGGCAAAGTGGATCACCACGCCGCCCAGCAGAAACGCCAGCCCGGATCCCACATAAATACCCATTGAATACACACTGATCGCGGTAGCCCGTTTTTCAGGAGGGAAGCTGTCTGCGATTAATGAGTAAGCGGCCGGTGAAAGGGCCGCCTCACCAGCGCCGACACCCACCCGGGCGAACAGAAATTGCCAGTAGTGTTTTGCCATACCGCAGGCGGCGGTCATCGCACTCCATACCAGTACCCCCGCTGCAATCAAACCACGCCGACTGGTCTTGTCTGCCATGCGTCCAAGGGGAATACCGCAGATGGTGTAGAACAAGGCAAAAGAAAAACCCATCAGCAAACTCATCTGGGTATCCGAGATTTCAAGATCACGCCGTATCGGCCCGACCAGTAAATTCAGGATCTGGCGATCGATAAAAGACAGGATATAGGCCACCATCAAAATACTGACGGTTAACCAGCCTCGTGCAGTTGAGGGGTATGGAACGGACGTTTTCAAATCGGACCTCTTATTATTTTGATTGGAGAGAGGATTAGCTCTTCAAGCATGGATCATTTCCGTAATCACCACAAACCAGAAGCGCCCTAGCCATCAGGAAACGACCAAAAAACCCCTCTTTAGTCCTGTTAACCCATTCCGTGTGTCGACCGCCGCAGACAAAATCCCGAATTTGGCTGCCGCTTGTTCCACAGCTTTATGCGAATGAACGTTCCAGCCCCAAACGGCACTGATTTTGAATACCTGGTTGGTTTGTGCAATATTAAATAAGTAACTCTCCGGACTGAACTTTTATGGGCATACACAACGATCGCTTTCCGCCGATTATCATGGATATTGAAGCCTCCGGATTCGGGCCCACTGGCTATCCCATTGAAATCGGTTACATCGACTCTTCAAGCAAACGCTTTTGCGGGTTAATACAACCGCTACCGGACTGGAATCACTGGGATGATCAGGCCCAGCAAACCCATGGTATTAGCCGCAAAAAACTGCAGCGGCACGGCATGACCGCAATGGATTTGGCGCAGGAACTGAACCGGCAACTGGAAGGCAAGACCGTGTATAGCGACGGCTGGGTGGTCGATCACCCCTGGCTGTTAAAGTTATTCTTTGCGGTAAGGCTGGTTCCCACATTCAGGCTGTCTTCCATTGAATTGATTCTGAATGAACGGCAGATAGAGATCTGGGATGCCACCCGCCGCCAGGTGATCCAGGAAAACCAATTGAAGCGCCACCGCGCCAGTATCGACGCCTATATCATTCAGCAAACCTGGATCCGGACATACCAGGATACCCGCCTGCAAAAAAAAGCCGTTGTTATGTAAAACCGACAATGGTTTCTGTGTTTTTTTCGATATTGCGCACCAAAAATAGACACGTATTATTTTTCTGCGCCACATCGAAGCGTACGCATGATTAGATAACAATCAATCATTCCGAATTCTGTGATTTTTTTCACTCTAATGGTCTTCACCCTCTCCATAAAATCAGAATTGGCATCGTGCTTGCTTGGAACATGACATAGAGTCAAATTTTTTCGGACTCGACCCGTTTTAGCCGACCCTTGTTGTCACTTTGGGAACACACACGTTTTAGAAATGGATCTTCAGCGTGTGTTTTACCCTGACTCAATTGCTTTTGCCCCTCCCTCTTCCAATGTGTATGATTCCTTCCCACTTACCGTATGCCTATGGTTTTCTTATTCATACCATGTCGAACAGCCAAGACGCGCTCAACCTGGACCGCTTGCGACAACAAGATCACTTGGCCTTTGAAGCCTTGGTGGCCGCCCATCACCGACAACTGGTTGCCGTCGCCCGTGCCATTATCGGCGATAGCCTGGCGGAAGAGGTAGTGCAGGAAGCCTGGGTTTCCGTCTACAAGGCACTGCCTAAATTCGAAGGCCGATCCAGTGTCAGAACCTGGCTTTATACCGTAGTCAGTAACGGCGCAAAGACACGCCTGCGACGGGAAAAACGCAGCGTTTCTCTGGAGGACATCAGTGATGACGGAAATATCGATTATCTAGGTCAGGATCGTTTCTCGCCGGGTGGTCACTGGAAAAATCCGGCACCCGGCTGGCACCTGGATTCACCCGATCAGTTGCTGGAAGAACAGCATCTGCAAAAATGCATTGAGCACACCGTATCCCTGCTTCCGGATCAACAAAAAGCCGTGTTTATACTGCGTGATCTGGAGCAGGAAGCGTTAACGGAGATCTGTAACATTCTGGATGTGTCTGAGTCCTATGTGAGAGTGCTGTTACATCGAGCCCGGGTGAAACTAATGCAAGTAATTGATCGTTATCAGGAAACAGGTGAATGTTAAAATGTCGCGATGTCGCGCATCAAGCCAGCGACTACATCGATAATAATATGCGTGGTTGGGAGCTGTTCCGCTTTCGGCTGCACTTGTTCATCTGTTTTTATTGTCGTCGTTTTGTGCGCCATGTACGCATCACCCGAGATTTTGTTCGTAGCCGGCCAATGCCAAAAGCAAGCAGCGCGGAAATTGAAACCGTAATGAAAGTCGTGCAGCAAACCCGGGACTAACTTGTCGCTAGCTGGATTTATCCTGCGGGGAAGCGGCGGGTGCAGGACGACGATTGGAGCGTTTGTCATCCCAATTCAGTTCTTTGGGGTCATACCAGTTTATGTCCTGCAAGACTTTCTCCCGGGTTGCCCTCGACAAGGTCACCCACAGCTCCTCATAACCCGTCAAGCCCTGCTCACGCCGTCGCGCCACCTTACTTTTTAATCGTGAAATAATATTGGGCAAATCCAAAGCTTCTCCCAATTTCCCCGGCACGGTATAGATCTGTCCCAGATACTTACGCCGGTGAGTTCGCTGTTCCAGCACGGCCTGCAATGCCAGAGCAGCTGCCAGCGCGGTGTCTTCATCAAACTCGGCATTGATTGTTCTGTCACTGTTTACCATGGAATTCTGATACAGCTAACTCTTTCAGTTTATGGGACATTTTCGGGCCGACGACCATTTGCGGCTTGGATGGTGTTAAATCTTCCTCCGATTCCCGCGCTTCGATCCAGGTGGTCGCGTTTTTAAATATAGTTTGCCAACTGTCTTGTTGCGTAAATGATTCGGCGAAAAAGGCTTTACCAAAATAAGTAAAGTCAGATTCGTCAGAGCAGCCAAACGAAGTCCGGTCAGCGGCGGCGGATGTGATGATCATCCGGGTGTCGGCCTGCAAAGCGGGAATAAAGCCGCCAGAATAGCAGGCGGAGATCATGACCATCTGCCATTTGATACCAGAATTTTGCAGAATTTGTGCCAGATCATCAGCCTCTATCTGTGGCAGGGTGATGCCTTTTTGCTTGATGACAAAGCGGTGATCACTGCTGCCATGACTGGTCATATAGATCAACAGCACGTCCTCGTCTTTATCCATTTTGTTAGCAATGGCCTGCACCGATTTTTCAAGGCTGGTGCGAGTCGCCATTACCACATCGCCGATCTGCGTGCGGTCGTTAATCAGGACAACGGATTTATCCTTGTTATGAAAGCGGGAATCAATTTTATCGCTGATGTATTTCATTTCCCGGCCAAACACTCTTTGCGTACCGTCCCCTGCGACCCCGAGAAAATAAACATCGGTGACGCCGAGTGTGTGATCTGCAATCGTTGACAACTGCTGCTGCAGGCGCTGCTCTTCGCTGTATAACGCCGCTTCCAGCTTCTCGGAGTAACGATCAATAAACGCGTCCGGCTGTGCGTGCACCACGCGCCCGTTTTGCCAGCGACCACTGTACTGTTTGACCCCATGGGCCTCTTCGGCCAGATACATAACGCCCTCACCATTCGGTTGCCCCTGGCGGAATTCACCCTCGTAACGGTCTCCACCGGCATAGTATAAAATGCCGTTGCCCTGATAGCGCCAGTTTAAAAAAGCGCCCACGTAACGCTCGCCATCGCCGTCATTATGTTCACCGTCGCCACTGAGCTGACCATCGACAAACGCCCCTTTCCAGCTTTGCCCGGCGGAAAAAAATTGCCCGGCACCGTGGTACAGCCAATTTCTGAAGCCGCCTTTATAGACTAACTCGCCACTGACCGTGTGTTCGCCTTCGCCGCGGAGTTCGTCGTCGACAAACTCGCCGCTATAAACCGAATCTTTCTGGACATAGCGGCCCTGTCCATTAAACGAACCCCGCTTGAATGAGCCGATGTAAGTGTCACCGTTGGCATAGCGTAATTCGCCCTGGCCACTAAACTCACCACGCCCGAACTGACCAAAATACTCACTGCCATCAGCCATTTTCAGGTGCCCCCGACCAGAGAACACACCCTCTTTGAATTCACCCCGATAGTAACCGCCGTGCGCCCAGTGGATTTCACCTTCGCCCTGCAATACACCGTCTTTGACGGTGCCCCGATAGACACCGCCATCCGCCAATACCGGAATGGGCTGAATAATCTGCTTATGTAGAACCAATCCTGTGAGCACCCCGATTATCAGCGCGCCTAGAAGTACGAATTTATTCAAACAACACCTTTGCCAAAAAAACACGGGACATAGCAACCTCCCAGTGTCGCATAGACCTTTTTAAGATGCCATCCAAACCCCCGAAGCCACCGTTTCGGCGATAATAATAAAGGTATAAAACACTATGATGCGCTCAAAGACGATTGCCGCCATCCTGCTGCCCACGTATGTTCTGCTTGGCTGCGGCGCGGAGCCCTTGGATAGCCGCCGCTCCACGACCAACAGTCCTGATCTGACCGGCTTGTGGCGATTGAATCTGGAGACCGCAAAATCCGGCCTGTCTGCCAACGCCAATATCACGTTTACCTTGCTGGATAGCGCATCGGATAGCGTGAAAATGGTGGCGTGCTCCGGACGTGAAACAGAGCAACTGGGGCGCGAAGGTAACAAATTATCGGGGATGCCGGTGGGGGTCAGCAGCGTAGTGAACAATGACAAACTCACCGCAAACAGTGAGCTGGGCAAAAGTGTTGCAACCAAAATGTCCACCAGCGCCCTATTTGATATGGGCAGGTTAAGCATCAACGGCGGCGATCTGGGATCCATAGCCAGCAGCAATCTGTGCGTGCAATCGGATTATGCCAGCGTGCTGGGACAGGCTACCCAAGACCGCTTCTCTGCCACCATCCCGCTTCAGGGTAAACCTTTAACGTTTGATATCAGCCGTATGGGCAGCTTGAGCAAAGGGACCTATGAGGTGAACCGCGACATGGCCGATGGCGGTGTCCAGATTCTTATCATGTCAGAGGCATTAAAATCGCGGGTAAACCGCACCGAGATGAACCTGCGCAATGGCACCCTCACCATCACAGAAGACAGCGACGTTTGGTTCAAGGGAAATTTCAGTGCCGACATGCCCAATGGCCAGACCGTTAGCGGGAACTTTGAATTCGAAAAGCCTTAATCACTTCCTGCCAATGGAAACCACCTGAATCTGCGGGCAGCGAACAGGTGGTTTAGGCTTTGTCGTTCACCAACGCGAGTTCCTGGGCTTTTACCACCGCTTGCGTCCGGTTGCGCACCTCCAGCTTGCCGAAAATATTCTGCAAGTGCCATTTAACCGTAGTAAGTGCGATTTCGGATCGACGTGCGATGCGCTTATTGCACAGTCCTTCTGTTAGCAGACTCAGAATTTTCAGTTCTTTCTCGGTTAGACCAAAACAATCCGGCCGCAGCGATGAACGCACCTTGCGGTGCGCAACCACAGTCTCGGCGATCGGCGAAGCTGAAGCAGGTGAACTCGACATGTGATCCTTTTGTGCAATCAGGGCACGTAAACCGGAGATAAATTCGTTGCTGAGCTGTGCTTCAAAATCGTTATTTTTATCCATGATCCGCCATAAATCAGACCAGCCAAAATCGTCTTCTGCTATAACGTACTGAAACTGAAACCTTTGCGCCAGCACCATCGCGCCGTTCATGCTTTCGCGCGCCTCACTGTAACGCCCCTGTTTAAACTCGCACAAGGCTTTGACACCAGAAAACAGAATCCGGTGTCGCAGATCACCCACCTGCATACTTTTAATCAACCCCTGCATAGCATAATTAAGTGCAGAGAGTTCGTCGCCGTCATCCACCAACATCAACAACTGACATTTCAATGCGAAAACCGCTTCCCGATCTTGTTGCCCGTGAAATAAAGATTCCAGGCTGATATGAGCAAAGCAATCGCCGTATTGTTCCTGCAGTGAACCTAAATCCAAACCCATGCGCCGATACGCTCTCATCAACTCGAAACAAAGTTCGGGTAGCAGATCCGAGATTAGCGGTTGCCGGGCTAATCGAAAACGAAGTTGCACTAGCAACAACAAGGATTCTTCGCAACGCCCCTGGGTGGTTAAACAGTGCGCCAGATGATCGTAGGAAATTGCCCGCTCGGTTTTATTATTGTTATCGGGTAACTTACTTTTCTTCATTCTTACTTTCTAAATGAAAATACAGCCTGGTGGGACGGCTCGCAAATATATGGCAGCGACAAAACCACCAACCACAGCTTACGCATCATGCAGGACGGAAAGATGCGAATGGTCAACGGCCGCTTGCCTATCGGAAGCGATGGTATCCCGGAAACCGGCTTTAACCGCAACTGGTGGGTTGGGCTGGAATTGATGCATACTTTGTTTGTGTCAGAACATAACGCGATCGCCGATCATCTAAAGCAGAACCATCCCAATTGGAGTGATGAGCGACTGTTTCAAACTGCCCGACTCATCAATGCGGCCTTGATGGCGAAGATACACACCGTTGACTGGACCCCAGCCATTCTTAAAAATTACACGCTGCGGGAAGCCATGTTTGCCAACTGGCGCGGATTTTTACCTTACGGCTTTCCCGAATTCGGTAACCCTGCAACCGACGGCATCATGGGAGGTGAACGGGATCTGGCGGCTGTGCCGTTTAGCCTGACTGAAGAATTCACGGCGCTTTATCGAATGCATCCTTTACTGCGCGATAGCTTGCAGGTACGTAATTATCAAAACAATAACTTGCTGACCACCAGCAACACGCAGGATCATGCCTTCCAAGGCGCTACTGCACTGACCGATACCTATGGACTGACTAACTTGTTCTATTCCTTCGGCCTCAACCCGATCACTGACTTCACTGATATCACCCCCAATAGCGCTTTAGCGGAAAAACTGCGTGATATTTATAACGACGACGTGGAGATGATTGATGTGATGATCGGATCCTATGCCGAAGGCTACCGCCCGCCGGGTTATGGATTTGGTGAAACGTCCTTCCAGATCTTTATTGCAATGGCGTCCCGAAGATTAATGGCAGACCGCTTTTTTACTGACGATTTTCGTGCCGAAATCTATTCTGCCGAAGGTCTTGATTGGGTGGATGACAACAACTTTCAAACGGTTTTAATTCGTCATATGCCGGAACTGGCCGGCCAGTTGGAGAAAGTAGAAAATCCGTTCTTTCCCTGGGATGAAGAGAATGAATGGTTCCTGGAAGAATATCGGGTGCGGCGTTAATTATTGTTGAATTAAGGCGATGCAAAAAGCCCGGCTAAGAAGCCGGGCTTTTTTCTATCTTCCCATGTTGCGTATCGGAGCGTCCAGCATCCAATCGCTTTGGTCTTGCCCCTCGATTTCAGATAGCGCCAGGCCATTCATCAAGCTATCGTCTTGCTGAACTTCGATGAGCATCGGCGTTACGCTGTGATTTCCGGTATCGTTCCGCATTGCTTTTGCTTTAATGTTTTCCAATGCCCGGCCTACCTGAGCTTTGTCTTCTGAACGGTTGCGATCCCGCTGCGCTCCGAATACCAGCTGGTACAGATCCTCATCTTTATAATCATCAGCGCGCTTTTGGCGCGTCACAAGTTGTGCACGCATATAGAAAAATGCCAACATAAATGTAAGGGGCAACAAAGCCAGCAGATACCAAAATCCGGCTTGCTCTTTTTGTTCAACGGCAGCCTGAACTGCATTCTTGCTACTCAGCAGATCCTGCGCTGTTAAATGCTGTAACAACGCTCCGCTGGGAATAGGTAGCCCGATGTTACCGGATAGCGGGATTGCGCTTTGTTGTGCAGCAGGGGAAGCACCCGCTCCTATAGCAAGCAACGGGCTCGCCACGGGCTGAACATGCGCGGCCTCGACCGGCTGCTGCTGTGCAGCCTGCGGTACCGGCTTCTGAAGATCGTCTATCGCTAGCGTAGCCACTTCTGAAGCCGGAGCGGCCGACAATAAATCACCATTGGCGACCCTGGTCTGCACCAGCTTCAAGCTATCCAGCTCCGTTCGGATCGCATTCCGGCGTGCCAGCAAAGCTGCTCGCTCGCGTTGCAAACGCAGTAATTGGGCTTTCAGAGAATTCATCGTGTCCGCCGGTTGGAGCGCTCGGGTTTCCCGCCTGGGGTTAGCCACCGGCTTTGCGGGAATCGAAGTCTTTGGCTGTACCGCCAATGGGGGTCGTGATGAAACCGGATGCAGGGCAGCACTCTGATTCAGATAATTCTGTGGGGGATCCAAGAGAATCTCATAGCGCCGGTAAGTAGCCCCTTCCGGCCACCGCAACTCCACCACCATGTCGATATAAGGTTCCTGGATACGCTTGGTTGACATTACCCGCGCCGATAATACGCCTTGATCGCTTTCAATCACATCGAATCGCATTGTGCCATGGTCGACCAGATCACGCGCACCGAAACGGGCATAAACATCGGCACTGGCCAGACTGATTTTAACATCCGAACGGGTGAGCTCTTGCTGAGAGAGCAATGTTATTTGCGCATTCAAGTGAGCCCCTAGAGGCGACTCGACTGCAATATTTCCCAAACCCATCGCATGCACAACACCCGCCTGGAGCGCAGCGCCAGCCAACAGTAGTGACCTATACTTCATGTTTTATCCTTACTACATATCCATAACGAAACAAAAAGGAAACAAACTAATCAATACCTAGTCTATTGAACTGTAGACCATGTCTTAAAAAGCAGCATAGCCATTGCAACACAACTCATACGAATTCATGCAACGATGTAATCATGATAGACAATTGTAATTGAAACCGATTGAATACAGACTTGGTTATTAGGTTTGTGAGACATAGACCAAAAGGTTATAGGCCGGACAACGAGGTCGCGCGATGCAGGCTCAGGAGCAGATTTTTTATTATCAAGGTAATCAAGAAGATGCTGCAGGAATCATCATTAGCTGCGGTATTCACGGCGATGAGCTCGTTCCGGTATTTGCTCTACAGCAAATGCGATCCTATTTGTCCACCTGCGCCAGAGAGCTGCCCTTTTCCTTATTGTTGATCTTTGGAAATCCAACCGCGATTGAGCGGCGACAACGATTTGTCACAACTAATCTGAATCGGTTATTCGGTCTGAAACACAAACCCGACTGCGATGAAGGCACCCGCGCTGGCATCCTGGAACAAGCCTGCATCGATTTCAGTAACAGTTGCAGTAAGGTGCTGTACCACCTGGACCTGCACAGTACAATAAAAGCGTCCCTACACCCCCGCTTTGCATTACGGCCTGCAAACATCACGACAGACGCGATCAATACCCATGCTTTGTCCGACCAAAGATCGCAGCAAAAACCGGCATCGTTTTTCAACCTGCTCGGCGTAAGTGCTTTGGTTGAACAAAGCCAGCATTCCAATACTTTTTCCCGCTTCACCGCCACCACCCTGCAATGTGAGAGCTTTACGGTTGAATGCGGTAGTCACTCCAATCCGGATGCCGGGGATATAGAGCGCCTGACCCAATGTTTAATCCCGTTTGTTTTTGATTCCCAAAATAAAGATACGCCCACTCAGCCAGCTGCCATAGCGCATTTTAAGGTCAGCCATGCAATCATCCGCGAAACGGATCAATTCCGGTTTTTGATCGAGGAAAACGAGCCCAACTTTTCGATTCATCCTGCTGGCACTGCAATTTACGCTGACACGAAAGGCCCTTATTATTGCGACACCGAAAGTGCAACTTTATTTCTCAATAGTGCTGTCCCATGCGGACAGAGAGCGGGATTACTTCTGACAAAAATCTAACGCCAAGTTAAGGCAGAAACGGCTGTAATAAACTTTCTGGCAGCTCCAGAATCTCATATATCTTCTCGATAGCGGACAACATTGAGCGCACCACATTCCAATCCGATAGCATAGCGATGCTCAGTTGCTCCGGGTAATATCTTTGTACTACTGTCTCCAGCTCAGCAATGGTTTTCAAGTCTACAATCAGATTCCCTTTCATCGCCTTCATTTCAGTTTCCGCCAGATTAATGCGCAATCTCAGGCATGCGGGCCCACCCCCGTTTTTCATGCTCTGATCCAGATCCAAATACTCAATCTCGGACAGGCCTGCCTGTGCACGCAAACTTTTTTCGACGTAATCAAACACCGCAGAATCGCGCTGACATTGCGTCGGAAGTAGCATCGCGAGCGCACCATCGCTACGGGTTACAATCTGGCTATTGAATAAATAGGCCGACACCGCTTGCGCCAGTGTTATCTGCCGCTCTTCAATGTTGATAATCTGGATTTGGCCGCCACTCAGGATTTGCAAACGCTGCAAGAAATCGCGCTGATTGACGAAGGCCTGGTCGTGACAAACCAGCAATCGGTCATGAGAAAGTGCAATGACGTCGTTGTGAAAAACGCCGCTGTCGATCGCATGCGGTGTTTGTTGAACCAGCACCACCTGGGACGCTGGTATCCGGTTTAATCGCGCTACCGCCTGGCTCGCGGCCAGACTCTGTCGTGCGGCATAACGCTGATTTGCCGGTGCAGCCACTGAGTGATCGTAACCGTATACCAATACATGGATTGCATTCCCGCAGCCCCCGATTCGCATATGATTGGCCGCGCCTTCATCTGACAATGGCAATACCGGCGGTAGTGGCGGGTTTACCCTAAAATAGCGGGTGTCGGAAAACACGTAACGTAACAAGGCTTCGGTGGCATCCACTTCAATACTGCGGTGCAGATGACTGATCAGATTGGCCGGGGTTATATTCAGTTTTTGGTCGTCCGTATCACAGGAAGGCGCCACCGTGGCAGCATTCGCAACCCACATAGACGAAGCGGAACAGGCATTGGAGAACAACAACGGCTGTTGCTTGAAGGCCTGTTCTAATACGTGCTGCGGCTCACCCCGATAGCCAAGGCGGTAAAGCAACCTGAAATCAGGCCGCACTTGGGGCGGCAGGACACCTTGCCTGACACCGCGCTGCATCATCCAGCGTATTTTCTGCAAACCCTGCAAAGCAGCTTGGCGCGGGCTGGACATCCGCTGTTGGTTCTGAAGCGAAGCCAGATTGCCTTTGGCTAGTCCGGAATAGTTGTGATTTGGCCCCACCAGCCCATCGAAATTAACTTCGTTTGTTGTCACAGCGTCATACCGGGCGGTAATTCAGCCGGGCTTTGTGGTTCTTCCGCAGTCAGTGAGGCCACCGGATAAGCGCAGTAATCCGCTGCATAGTAAGCACCAGGATTGAAGTTACCACTGGCACCGATGCCACCGAAGGGTGCTGCACTGCTAGCCCCGACCAACGGCTTATTGCAATTCACGATTCCTGCGCGCACTTGATCAGCAAACACTTGATAGGTTTCCGGCTGCTCGGTGACGATGCCTGCCGCCAGCCCAAAACGGGTGTCGTTACATAACGTCAGCGCATGCTCCAAATCCCGGTAGCGATACAACTGCAATACCGGGCCGAATAGTTCCTCATCGTAGTTTTGCTGCGCCGTCGACATATCCACAATACAGGGTGACATCAAGGTCTGCTGTGGATTCCCGTATTGACTTTGCAGCAACGTGGTACCACCGATATTATTCAACAACTGTATCCCGTGATTCAGATGGGCAACTGCATCCTTTGAAATCACGGTACCCATAAAGGGTTGCGGCTGAGCAAAACCATCAGCCACCACCAAATTTTTTGCACAGTGAATAAGATCCTCAACAAACTGATCTCCCCAGCGGCTGTCCGGCAACATCAGCCGCCGTGCACAAGTGCAACGTTGACCGCTACTAACAAAGGCCGAGAACAGGGAAAGATACATAGCCGCCTTCGCGTTACCTACCTGATCAATAACCAACGGATTATTGCCACCCATTTCCAATGCCAGTACTTTTTCCGGATGACCGGCGAATTGTTTGTGCAGGTAGTGTCCTGTCTGCGCGCTCCCGGTAAACAGGATGCCATCCAATTGCGGGTCCTCTATTAAGGCTGAGCCAGTCACTTTGTCGCCCTGTACCAAATTGAGCACACCCGGTGGCAGTCCGGCCGCCAACCATAATTGGCACATTTCCTCTGCCACTCCGGGAGTCAGCTCACTGGGTTTGAATACCACACAATTACCCGCCAAAATGGCCGGTAATATATGACCGTTGGGCAGGTGACCTGGAAAATTAAACGGTCCGAATACCGCCAACACCCCATGAGGGCGGTGACGAACACTTAACATTCCCGCCGCGGTATCGTGCTGCGTGGTACTGGTACGTTCCTGCAATGCCCGTAACGATATCGCCGTTTTAGCCAGCATCGCGTTGACTTCGCTTTCAGCATCCCATAACGGCTTGCCATTTTCCTGGGTGATCAGCTTGCTGAATTCGACTTTGCGCTGGCTGAGCAATTCAGTGTAACGGTTAACAATATCGACCCTATCTGCTAAAGAGGTTTTGCGCCATTTGCTGAACGCTGTGCGGGCTGCCTCAACAGCGGCCGCAACCTGATCGCGGTCTGCCCCCGGCCCCTGCCAAATCACCGCATCGGTTAGCGGATTGAGGGACACCAAATCCGCGCCAGCTCCCGCTAACCATTCATTATTTATGAGGGCAGCATTATTCATTTTAAATTCCATCCCTGTTCAACAAAATACAGCGGGCTTTTTGTTCTTGGTTGAGTTTAAGTTCAGACCACAGCGACTCCGTGGACGTCGCGTGCACCCCGGACTCCCCCGGCCATAATAAGGCACAGCGGAATTGCAGCCGGTCCGGGTTGCACACCAATAACGGATAACCATCCAAAGCCTGTATTTGTAACATCGTTGCCAGATAGCTGTCCCGGATCGCTCGCACCCTATCCACATAACACTCCAGTGTGGGGCCGGCATCAAAAATATCGATACAGCCTTCATAACGAAACCCTTCCTGCTCCAGCAGCTTTTTTGCGGGGCGGGTGTCTGCATGGACTTTGCCGATGACACTACGGGCGCTTGCCGGTAGAAAATTGGTGTAAAAGGGATAGCGTGGCATTAACTCCGCTATAAACTGCTTGCGGTTGACCGCGGTTAAATAGTCGGCCTGGGAAAAATCCATATCAAAAAAATGCCGGCCCAGCCCTTCCCAAAAAGGCGATGACCCGGTTTCATCCAGATAGCCTCTCAACTCGGCAATTACCTTCGCTGCAAATAACTGGGGGTATTGCGCCATAAATAAAAATCGTGCTTTGGAAAGGAGCGCTCCGATTTTACTGTGACGGAAGGTGGGATCGAGATACAACGAGCAAAGCTCACTACAACCGCTGTGGTCGTTAGTCAGAAATAAAGTGGGAAACTGATGATAGATATTCAGGTTGGTAGAGGCGTGCACAATAGTGCCCACACGATAGGTATAACAGGCTTGGTCGAGGCCGATAGCGGATTCAATTCCGGACACACCAACGATGTTACCGGTATTCAGGTCTTCCAGCACAAAGCAGAACAACCCGTCACCAAAGCTGTTCATGTGCTGGTGGGTATGCACGGCGCGGGAAAGTTTTTCAGACAAGGTAGAACGATCCAGCGGCAGATTGGTTAATCCACCGCCCGAGGTTCTAGCCAATTGAATAATAGCATCCAGATCTTGCGCCTGCGCCAGTCTGATGACTAACATCGCGGCTCCCGGGTTCGGAATGACACTAGTACTATAGGCTGGTTTGTTGGCTAATTAAAGTCTGCCGGTGGTCACTGCATTACACGCGCACATCGCCTGAGTCAATCTGTTGCTGCATAGCGGCGGTCAAGGGCACATAGTTACGGGCGCTGCTGTCCAGCATGTACAGGGGCTCAGACACCTTCTGCAAATCAAATCCTTCGTTCTTTAATTCCACTTTGCGGTTTTTGAAGGTGCCGGTAATTTCGTGTTCCGTCCGTATCCGTACAAAAAGGGGTATCGCATAACCGGGTAGCGCATTAAACAGCGTCTCGGCCAGTGCCAACGTATCCAGGTTTTCACCGTTTTGCATGGTAATTGCAGCCATGCCCGCACGCCCATCGCAATTGGGCACCTGAACCCCGTACACCACAGCCTGATCTATCTGGTCTACATGTTTAAAGGCCGCTTCCACTTCAGTGGTAGCCACATTCTCGCCCTTCCAGCGGAAAGTGTCACCGAGCCGGTCAACGAACTGAATATGTTTATAACCCTGATCCCGCACCAGATCTCCGGTGTTAAACCAGCTGTCCCCATTTTTGAATACATCGTGCAGGATTTTTTTCTCACTGGCCTTGGCATCGGTATAGCCATCGAAAGGCGCCAGTTTGTTAATCTTGGTTATCAACAATCCAACACCGCCAGTGGCAACCTTTTTCATCCGGTTCTGCGAATCCCGAACCGGTTCTTCCGTCTCCGGATCGCATTCAACCACAGCAAACGGCAATGGGCAAAAGCCCGCTGTACAATCCACATCGAAGCTGTTCACAAACGCCAGATTACACTCACTGGCGCCGTAAAATTCGCAGATACGCTCGATACCAAAGCGATTTTTAAATTCCATCCAGATTTCCGGACGCAGGCCATTACCGACCACCACCCGCACGTTATGTTGGGCGTCCTGCGCAGTCGGCTCCTGGTTTAACAGGTAACGGCATAATTCACCGATGTAACAAAATCCGGTGGCATTGTAGCTGCGAACTTCGTCCCAGAACCGGGATACACTGAATTTCGGTGTGAGAGCGATACAGGCACCGCTCAGCAATACCGAACCCCAACTCACGGTAAGCGCATTATTGTGATACAGCGGTAACGGAACATAGAATGTATCTTCTGCTGTCAGTCGAGCGGTTAGCAACCCCATACCGGCCCCCCCTTTCAGCCAGCGGGAATGGCTCATGACGGACGCTTTCGGCATACCGGTGGTGCCGGATGTGAATATATAAAAACAGGGCTGTTTGCTGCGTACAGCAGCCGTGGTGGACGGGTTCACTGCCGGCAGGCGCTCTGACTCTGTCTGCAGGCTGGCAAACCCGGCGGGACGATCGTTGTCGTTTTCACCTACCCAGAAATGGAACACATCTTTTGTATTGAGCGGGGCATAAGAAGTGGATTCAAGCGCGCCGACACATTCTTCGCCGGTGACAATGACCTTGGGTTTGATTAAGCCAATGCTGTGTTCCAGTACTTCGTCGCGCTGGTTGTAATTGAGCATGCCGGCAATGGCACCGAGCTTGGCTGCAGCCGCAGTACAGACCAACATCTCGGGCCTGTTCTCAGACATAATGGCGACCACGTCCCCGCTTTGCACTCCCGATTGCCGGAACAAGGCGGCGACCCGGTTCACCCAACTATTAAACTCCGCATAACTCCATACCTGATCCCTGAATTTCAGAGCCGGGTTAGATGGACGACGGTGGGCTTGCTTTTCCAGCTGCAGGCCGATTGACATCTTACTTTCGGGTCTGGCCTGAAGCATAGTGCGGACACCGTTAATGAAAGCCGGTGCCTCGGGCAGTGCACGTAAAATGCCTGCAGAGATTTCAGTAAAGCTAACTTGTTTATTAGAAGCCATAACTACAAATAATCGTTGTCGTTGCTAAACGGGAGGCTATGATCTCAAAATTAGGCTGCAGTGGCCAGACTACACGGTCGCAAGTCCAGGCTCCAGGGTCAATACACAACATTGGACAGGTACAGCAATTAATCCGATACCGGCTGCAATTGGATCTTGGGCTTCCAGTTCAACCACTCGTCATCGAACTCCTGGTGCAGGATATAGCGGTCACCCCCCGCAGCCAGTGGCAGGGTATTGCCTCCCGGCGGCGTTGCAAATGAAATACCGCCGGCGAGGATTGTTTCCAAAGATTCACTGCGGATGCTGGCACCACTGAATAATCCCACATCAATATTGATTCCGCTGGCGTTCCAGAATTTGGTCCCCTTACGCACCAGCTGGCTGTATGGTTCTTCGATATTGGCAAACACCAGCACCTGATCAGCTTCACCGCTCAGTGAGTATCCGGTCACCATACCCACAGCGATATCCCGATAAAACACCTTCAGGCCCGGCCGAATCGAATTCAGTCGTGGTGTGGTCAGTACGATATTGACTCCGCTATCCGGCACAGCCATTCCCGGCTCGCTTAATTGCAGTTGAAAATCGAATTTCGGCGCCCCGCTTCCCGGCTCCACATTAAAATACTGGCCTTTTAAAAGCGTCTCCAGATGGGAAGCGCCGGTAATGCCCAACTCCGGCTTTACCAGCCAAAAGCGGGTGCCTGCCACGGCAAACTTTTCCGCATGCTGACGCAGTACCACATGAGCTACCAACCCGCTCAGGTCGGGGTCCAGCTCCAGTTTTTTAACTTCGCCCACAGGGTAGCCCTGGTATTTGACCGCTGTTCCCTCTTCGACTCCTTCGCTGCTGGGCAAATGGATCTGGACAGCAAGCCCTTCTTCCGTCGCCTCGCTGTAATCCCGATATAGATTAAAAAGGGTACCGTTGCGCACGACACTGTGTTCACTTTTTGCTTCTGGATTAATAAAGGCGATGCCGCCCTGAATCAGCGTACTGAGCGATTCTGCTTTCACTTTTATCTTGGTTAGCGACCCGCTCACAGAAACCCCGCTGGCATTCCAGAAACGGGTCTGGCTGTTCACCAGGTTGCGAAACTCTTCGTCTATGGTGATATCCGCGACTATACCGGTTTTATTTTCAGACAACGAAACGGCCTGTACCTGACCGACTTTCATCTGACGATATAAAACAGGTGCACCTCTGCTCAGCGAGCCTGATTCGGTCGCTTCCAGTTTCAGGTGTAATCCAGGTCGACTGTAATCCACTTCCGGTGGCTCGTTGAGGGCAACAAAATGTCGGCGAGGCTGGCCTTTTTTCACCTCCATTTCAATTTGACTACCTGAGATCAACGTATCAAGACCACTGACACCGGCCAGCGATATCTCCGGTTTCACCAACCAAAAGCGCGTATTTTCCGTCAGATATTCTTCTACCATCGGATGGAAGCTCACGCTCGCCGTTACAGCACTGTTATCTTCCGTTAGCTTGGCCGCTTTAACCGTACCGACCTCAAACCCGTTGAGCATTATTTTGGTTTTTCCGGCATTCAGCTGTTGCGGTGGCCGAAATACGATTTCTGCATCCACCCCTCGTTGTGCAGCGTCATAGTCCTTATACAAAATATATTCATCATTATTGCTTGCGGCTGGATTGCCATCACTCGGCTCCCCGGAGTCGAAGGTAATCCCCCCCTGCACCATACTGATCAGGGACTCGGCCCGGATATCCAGGCCACTCAGATCGGCGTTGACCTGAATCCCGCTGACATTCCAGAAGCGGGAACTAGCGCGCACCAGATCGACATACTCCGGTTTAATATGGACGCTGATTTCGACCCGGTCGTTATCCTGGTCAAGTTGATACTGGGTAACGCTTCCAACGGTGATTTGTTTGTACAATACCGGGGCATCTGCGTGTATCGACCCCAAGTCCCGCGCATGCAAAGTCAGATGTAGGCCCGGCATTTCAGTATCTATCGGCGGTGGCTCTGACAACGCCTCGAATCGCGTGGAACGTTCACTATCGGCTCCCATTTTCACACCGATGTAATTACCGGTCACGATGGTCTCAAGCCCGGTAACGCCACTCAAACTGATTTCCGGACGCACCAACCAGAACTGTGTGCTCTCTTTCAGTATGACCTCAAGGCGATTATCTATTTCGACCGTCGCCACGACCCCTTTCATATCCTTTGTATCCAACTGTATATCGGTGACCACTCCGGCCGTGATGCCTTCATAAAGCACCTTGGTTTTGCCCACCTCCATGCCGGTGCCACTGGGGAAGTTAATCGAAATTTCTATCGGTGCTTCGACCACAGCCCGATACAGCAACCAACCGCCAATAACGACGGCGATCAGCGGTAACAACCAGATTATTGAAAACGCCTTGTCTTCTTTTACCAGCGCATCTTGATATTCAGGTTCAGCCATTTTTTTCTTCCAACAAATCCCAAAGCAAACGAGGATCAAAAGTAATTGCAGCCAACATTGTTAACACCACCACGCTGGCAAAAGCGGTCGCACCAGGACCGGCGCTGACTTGTGCTACGGTACCCAAATCCACCAGGGTGACCAGAATAGAAATCATAAACAAGTCCAGCATCGACCAGGCACCAATAACTTCGATGATACGATAGAGCACCGTGCATTGCTTTTTACTGAGCCGCCATTTGAACTGCACAGTGAACAATAACAGCATGATACCCACCAGTTTTAACACCGGTACAACAATACTGGCAATAAATACCAAAACAGCAATGGGTAACATGCCCTCTTCTGCCAGCTTGATCACACCGGACAAGATCGTATCGGGGTCACCATCCCCCAGATACACTACCGTCATTATCGGGTACAGATTAGCCGGAAACATGAGAATCCAAGCGGTGATAATAAGAGCCCAGGTACGGGAATAACTGGCAGGGATCCGGGAATGCAGCCGACTGTCACAGCGGGGGCAAACGCCTTTGCCCTGCGCCGGTTTGCGCACCAGCAACTGGCATTCATGACACAACACCAATCCCCGGCTGCGCGCTGTGCTCATGCCGCCACCCGCTGTCGCTGCTGGCCAATACGCTCCCAGATCACGGAGGCATCAAATAAAACCGCATTGAGGGTGGTGGCCAGCAGCACGCTGCAAAAGCAGAACAATCCCACGCCAAAGTATACCTCGCCGTCCTCAATCAGTTTCACATAGGCCACCAAGATACCCAGGAGATAAACCTCCAGCATGCCCCACTTTTTTATTTTCCGTTGCGCTTTCAGCAAGTTGATTAACAGCCCGTTGTAGCGTTGCATTCGGACCAGCAAACTGATCAACAGGATTAATCCGGCCTGCGCTACCGGCGCGACCATACTGCACAGCAATACCAGCAGGCCCATAAACCAGAAGCCTTCCTCAAACAAATGCCCCACGCCCTTGGCAACGGTGTCCACGGTGTTAGAGCCGAGCATATTGAACGTCAGTATTGGCAATAGATAGGCCGGCGGCATCAGGATCAAGGCGGTCAGGCTCAGAGCAAGTCCTTTGGCCGTTGTGTCTTTGCCGGCCTTTTGCAATGTCGCATTGCAACGAGGGCAAACCAGCTTCTGCCCGGACTTCAGAGCGACCCGATTCACCAGAGTGTCGCACTCGTGGCACGCTAGCAGGGGTTGATCGTATAACATAAGCTATTCGTCTTCACGCCGTAGATGGACCGCGACCTGCCCCTCCTCGCTTTCGTCCACCACCACTCCGACCAGCATCGGCTGACAACAAACCTGACAATCTTCGGTGTAAGTTTGCTCTTCAACACTGCAATCAATCAGCAGCTGGATTGATTCGCCGCAGTATGGACAGAACAACGCGATTTCTTCCAGATTGAGCATGGATTACCTGGCGAGGTATCTAAAGGGGCGTTTTAAGGTGCTGACATTGAGTGTGCCAGATTGAAAGGTAATGGAAAACATACTGGTGTCCCTGATTGTGAACTCATCCTATGCTATCACACACGGGGCTTAAATGAGGCGCCTATCCGCTGGCCAGGCAAATGCAATTTCGGCCCATGGTTTTCGCTTCGTAGAGCGCCATATCCGCTTCGTTAATCAACTGGTCCTGGACCAGCTTCCTGGCCGGTGTGGCCGCCAGCACGCCAATACTCACCGTCACCATGATCCGCTGTCCGGCGCAGGATATCGGGCATTCGGCGACACGGGCTCGTAGTTCCTCTGCCATTTTCATCGCTCTGTTTTCATCGCAGTTGGAGAGCAGGGCGACAAATTCTTCACCACCATACCGGCAAACCAAATCCTCTGATCGCCGCAAATTGCGCTGCAACAACTGCGCGACCGCTTGAATGCACTCATCACCGGCAATATGTCCACAGCTATCGTTGACCGATTTAAAGTGGTCAATATCAATCATTAATATGGCGAATGCCGTATTCAAGCGTTGGCCTTTTTCAATTTCTTTCTCTAACGCGGAGTTGAAAAAGCGGCGGTTCTTTAACTTAGTTAACGCATCCCGCTCACTGATCAACTCCAGCTCTTGCAGCGTGTCTTTCAACTCCCGGGTTCGTTCTGCCACGCGCCGCTCCAGTACCAAAGCGTAGGCTTCCTGAGCGTCCACCGCCTTTGCCATTGCCTGTCTGGCCTGCTTTTCCTTGATCATGGCAAGCTGTTTCAAGTCGGCTTCTTTTTGCACTGCCCCGATGACTTGCTCCTGCGCCTCTATTTTCAAGTTGCGTTCTTCATGGTATTTGTCGCCCAGCGCAATACACAACAAAATCATATCCAGAACAGCGCCCCACAACACCATATTCTCAGTCGCTGGCAGCACCTGAACAAAACCAAATTTATTCAATCCCATACTGAATGCCCCGAATACATACAGCATCCAACCCAGAACAAAAAGGCGGGTTGGCCGGTAACGAAAGGAAGCGCAAGACCACATAGCCTGTAACACAAGAATTACCGCAGGAAAAGTTAAGGTTGAGGCAATAATAATGGCCCATTGTTCATTCATAAACGGAGTCATTAACGCGCCCAGCAAGCCCAGGTTACGCACCAAATTAAAGATTTTATAGCCCGAAAAATTCGCGGCTTTTATTTTCAGAAATTCGCCACAAAACAACATAGAAAAGGCAATGGCAAGAAAAGTCGCAATGGAAATACTGCGCTGCTGAAATTCGACCCACCCTACCCAAAGGTAATCCGGGCCAATACCCTGCCAGCTCAGAACAAAAAAAACAAAACAACAGACATGAGCTACGTACATCAAAAATGTTTTGTCTTTCACAGTCAGATACAACACGAAGTTATACAAGGCCATGGCGACCAAAATCCCAAGGAAAACACCCAAAGTGGTATCGTTAAGTTCTTTTTTGGTAATATATTCGGATTCCTCCACTACTTGTGCTGGAATCTGCAGGGCGCTGGTGGAGGTTACTTTTAGATAAATTTCGTAGGCGGCATTTTCCTGAACCAGAAATTCAAATGAAGGCAATCGATTTTTTACCGTACGCCGGTAGACCCCGTAACGAGTGCCGGCACGCTGTTCGCTTTGCAATACCCCGTTTTCAAGTACACTGAACTGAACATCCGTCAGCAATGCATTGTGTATCCACAAATACCAGCGACCCGCCTTTAGCTCATCGGCATCGATCTGCAAACGAAACCAATAGGTTTTGGAGGTAAAACCCAGATTGGGAGAGTCCCACTTTGATTGCTGCCACTCGTTATCCGCTGACTGCACTTGGTGCAAAGTAAAATCCTGATCTTGCAATATCGACCAACGCCCTTGAACTCCGTTCGCGGCAAAGCCGGTGCTGGCGAAAACCAGCAACAACAGCAGTAAAGAAAAACGGGCGATGAGATTAGGCACGCAACTGTCCCCCGTTTTCAAGTGCAAGTTGCACCCGGTTACGGCCGGATTGCTTCGCACGATAAAGAGCCGTGTCCGCCATCCCCACCAACTGTTCGGAGCGTTGACTGGGCGCGGGCGTAAAGCCGGCAACACCAATACTGACCGTTACCCTGTCCGGCCCGCTCAGATCCGCCAGACTGACTGTGGAAACCTGCTCGCAGATCGCATCCCCCAGCAGATAACCCTGCTTAGGATCCGCTCCCGGCATGAGCACGACAAATTCCTCGCCACCAAACCGGAATAGCTTGTGACCGGTATCGCCCAACAGACGGCTTATCCTAGCGGCTACCGCACACAAGCATTTGTCGCCAATTGCGTGGCCCCATTGATCATTGACTGCTTTGAAATGGTCCACATCAATCATAAGCAAGGAAATGAAGCGATTGTGGTGTTTTGCAGTTTCAAAATGCTCAGCGATTTGCTCATTAAAAAAGTGCCGGTTATACACCTGAGTCAGAGGATCCAAGCGCACCAATTCTCGCAATTTTTCCGCGGCCTGCCTTAAGTCACCGGTTCGCTGCTCTATAGACTGCTCTAATTGCGCGTTGTTTTTCAGCTGTACCTGGAGTGATAATTCTTTGGCATTCAATTCCATTGCTTCGATCTGAAGTAGTCTCTGCATTTCCTCCTGTTCCGACTCCAAGGACAGCAGCACTTTCTCACGGGCGGCTAAAGCCTGTGCTTTTTCTGTATTGATACGGTCACCTAGCGCAATACTGAACAGAATCATCTCGGTAATCATGCCTAGGGCTATGGTTTGCTCTGTCCACACGTTGACCGAAATCCAGCCCAGTTTATTGAATATATAGAGCAACACACCCAATAAAAATACCACCCAGGCGGCGATGAATATCTTGATGGGGCGGTCACCTGATTTGTAATAGGTGAAAATAGCGATAAAGCCGACGCAGATCACACTAATGGCGAGCAAAGCAACGATATACAGGTTCCAATACCGATCCAAAACCGGCAACATCAGCAACGCTCCAATGGCACTGTAACGCACCAGGTTTATCGCCCACAGCAAGCGAAAGCCACGCTGTTTTAGTTTCAGGAACCACATCGCGAACGTCGTTGCGAAAAATAAGGCGCAATAAGCAGAGAGAAATGTAGACACCTGGGACCAGGCGGAAAACTCACCCCAAAGAAAGCGATAGCCTAACCCTTTAAGTGAAATCTGCAGCACCAGAAAACTACACACTCCGCAGACATACACCAGATAAATGGGATCACGAATGGCGGTATACAGAAAAAAGTTATACAACAACATAATCGCCAGGGCGCCAGCCAACATGCCCACCACCACACTGCCTGCTTCCGAATGCTCAATGAAACGTTCCATTGACCACAGTGAGGCAGGCAATTGCATTGAGTGATGACTTATCACCCTCAGGTAAATGGTAAAATGGCCGTCCCCGGGCATGTCGAAAGGCACAAGGTTCAGACGATGGACAAGCTGCCTCCCGCTATTCGGACGGGCAATCCCCATATGGTGCTCTGACAGCAGCAGTCCGTCGTCCGATACTAAATAAAAGTCGAGTTCATCCAGCAGGGGATTGGATAATTCCAATAACCAGTTTTCCAACCGATTGTTATTCTGCACCTGCAGGCGGAACCAGAATGCCTTGCGGGACAATCCGTGATTAGGAACGGTCTCGGCACTCGGCAGCCAATCCGCCTGCCTAATAACTTTTTGTAAGTCTGCATCACCAACCTCGTCAACCCAAAACGACATGTATTTGCCCAAAGGGGCTCCCTGAATCAGAGGATCCAATACAAGCGCCTGGGCATGGAGGTTGGCAGTCGTTGAGCTCAACAACAGCAATAAAACTAGAACTCTAAATCGCATCTGCTCACCGGTGGGGAATCTACTACGACTCTAATAATAGGGAGTGAATCGACTTCTCACCATTTAACTATGTAGTATTTCGTAATCAACCAGGGCCTTTGTATTAATATCGCAGATAGGCGATTTTCATATAACCTGTGGCTCTAAGAAGCGCTTCGATAAAGACGGATGACTGACAGTTCACCCATTCCCCATGCAAAAGTGACGTAAAAATCGATGTCAATCAGTCATTGCTTTATGCGCCGTGACCGGTATCGTATCAGCGCTTATCGTTTATTAATTTTTTTTGACTTTGGTATCGACTATGCGCAATCCAGGGCTGTTAACGCGATCTTATTTTTTTGTCCGCAATGCGATTGAACGCCGGACACAAACAGAAAAGTTCATCGTCTCGGATAAAACCAGCCACGACGTTTTATTCAGTGATGGTTTAATGGAATTGCGTTTTTACCCCCAACAGGATGAAACGCCTTTTGTATTGGATGGTGATGCGATCGTTCCCGACCAACAGCAACACCGCACTCCGATCCTCCTAGTCCCGCCGTTAGGCGTGTACCACTGGATTTACGATTTGATGGCCGAGCGTAGCTGGGTGCGCTTTCTCAACGCACGGGGGTTTCAAGTGTATCTGGTATGTTGGGGCGCACCCTCAAAATCCGATGCCGGGCTGTCCATTGATACTTACGTCAATCATTGGTTGAGCAAGGCCGTAGAACAGGTTCAAGAGCATAGTGGCCAGCAGCAAATCTCGATGGTCGGCTATTGCATGGGAGGGTTACTCACCCTGCTCTGGGCCGGTGCTCATGACCGCGGCCAAATCCGCAATATTGTTACCATCGCCAGCCCCATCGATTTTCATGCCAGCCACGTCTACGGCAAAGTGCTTCGCTGGGTAAAACAAAGCACCCGCCGCGTGCCGATACCGGAATATTTCCGCGACAGCCAACGCTTTCATGTTCCGGGTGATATCCTGTCAGTGATGTTCAAGATGACCAACCCATTGGCGGGGGTTGTCAGCTACATTGATCTTGTACGTAACCTTTCTGATCGTGACTACGTCACTGCCCATCTCACTACCCGTGAGTGGTTCAATAATATGCCGGACTATCCCGGCGCCACCGTCCAGCAACTGATATTCGACTTTGGCATTAAAAATTCCCTCGCAGACGGCAGTGCCATGATCGGCAAGCACCGTTCAGATTTGACCAGCATCCGCAGTAACCTGCTGGCTTTCGCGGGTAAAAGCGACAACATCGTCAGCGTGGAAGCAGCCAGGAAAATCATGGATTTAGTAAACACAGAAGACCGCACTTTTATGGAAGTGCCCGGCGGCCATGCCGGTGTATTTGCCGGCGGGAAGGCGCAAGAGCACACCTGGACCATTACCGCAGACTGGTTGGCACAGCGTTCGGATTAAAGGCCGTTCTGAAGGCTACACCTTTAAAGCTGATCCACATCCGTCAACAAGGAGGGAAACAATGCCAGCGGATCTGAAGACAAACCGCCTAGATATTTTTGCTTCAGTGCGGGGAGCAAAGGCTTGATGGAGTCGCACAAATAGGGTTCTTCCAGTGAGATAATCTGGAATATAGCGCGTTTTAACATATCGCGTCCCATGCTGGTGCCACCGTCAGGCTGTATTGATGTGGTTTGCAAAAAGGAGGACCAGGAGACAACAGTCACCCAGATATTAACTATCAAGGCATCCACCTGTTCCGGCGTCGCCTTCATCAAGCCGGCGCTGACCATCGTAGACAGAATCTCGCGACCATCGCTGACCGTGCGGATTGAAAAGTTACGGTAGGCGAGCCTTAGCCCGTCATTTTCCAGCAACAGCTGATGCAAATCCCGGTGTAAAAAACGGTAGTCCCACATACTGCCCAAAATGGCTTCAAAATACTGAACTTTGTCCTGGTAAGTAATCGGACGATGGGCAGGCACAGCCAGAAATTCCTGCACTTCCTCCTGATATTTCAGGAACAACTGAAATACAATTTCATTTTTATTGCGGTAGTGATAATAAAGATTACCCGGACTAATGCCGAGGTTTGCGGCAATATGATTGGTGGAGACATTGCGCTCCCCCTTCTCATTAAATAACTTAAGGCTGGCTTGCAAAATTCGGTCTTTGGTTTTCATCAGATTAATAACGCTTCTTTATCATGATGCTACATAAGAACGGGGTTTGGCGCCCCTCGCTGTGCATTGTAGATAAAAACCCGACCAATGGGGGATAATATCTGTCTGAAACACCGCAAAATCAAACTAAATTTTTATAATTCAATATATTATTTATCACCTGACGCTCTAATCACTCCAGATTACCTGATAGTTTTGTTGCAGGTTCGCCACTTGACGGTCGATCTGTCGGATGCGTTGTTGTTTTTGCCAGTCGGCCATGAGCCTGGGCCGCAACACCTTTAGCGGCGGCAGCATTTCCGGCTGGTGGGTCTGATAATTAAGCAGCCAGGTGCGGTCTTTGAGCGCGACTCTCCGCCATTGTTGATCCGGTGAAAGTGCATTCAGCCACTGAACCAGGTCTGCCCCCCACACAGCACTTAAATAGGCTGGGTTTTTACCTTCAACCTGTTGCACCTGTAGCTGCAAAGCCGCCGGATCTGCGCCATTATTCAAGGCCCGCAGCAGCAACCGGTCTTGCTCGGCAGACGAACTGGCCGGGAGTGCGAGAAAGCCATAACGGGGGGATTCTGCGTAGCGCTGTCGATGCTGTTGCAAAAACCGCTCTAACTCGCTTTCTTCCGGCTCTGTCAGCTCAGGTTGACCGGCAAACAACAACTGCATCTTTTTAATAACCCGCTCACGCACTACCGGGTCGTGCTGATCCAGTCCCATTGCAAGACCTTCTTTGTACAACACTTCCTCTTTAATCCAGTTTTTTTCAAAATCCTGTAATGCCTCAGTTTCTGGTGACTGTCCATGCTCTTTTTGATATCGCTCAATAAACTGTTGTCTGGTTTCGAGAGGCAAACGAACTTGCTTCTCTGCTTGCTCGTCCTGCAACCATGCGCTTATAACAAACACCACCGCCCCCAAAACCAGAAAGTGGAAAAGCGGTTCATTCCCCACCGATACCTTACGTTTTTCTATCATGACAGGCTGCTTATCCAATTCGGAATATTATTGAGCATGTTGGTTCATCTCTATTACATCGAAATGAACACCCTTTGAATTATCCGTCCTATGTTCGTTTTTCACTCTGACTTCTTACGTTCATCAAGTTGAAAGTGAATCGTTAAAAATATGTCCAAAGGACGAAATTTAATTACCGTATCTTGTGAGCCTCCTTTCCTGGTTCGCTGTCTTTTCTATAGGAGCTCTCATGTTCAGAATAAAAAAATTGGCTGTTGGTATTTCACTGGGGACTGCATTGCTGGCGGGTACCAGCATTCCGACGCTCGCTCAAACACGTCAATCTCATGAAAGGTGGAACCCGCCACATCAGTCCGACACCTATCGTGCAGAAGTAGAAACCATTGCCTCCAAAAACGGAAAGCTGACCCGTAAGTTCGTTAAGGGTACCGTTTTTGAAGACCGCAATAGAAACGGAAAACTGGATCGTCGCGAACAAGGTATCTCCGGCGTTATGGTTTCCAACGGCAAAGACGTTGTTCTTACAGACAACAAAGGCCAATATTCCTTGCCGGCCAAAACAGGCGGACTGAAAAATTTTACCGTATTCGTCACCAAGCCTGCTGGCTTTGAGCTCCCTGTTGACCAGGATAATATTCCTCAATTCTACTATCACCACATGCCCCAAGGGTCACCGCAAATGCAATTTGACGGGCTGCCGGCAACCGGCCCTCAACCCAAAGCGATAAATTTTCCAATGGTGCGGGGCGCGTATAAGAAGCATTTCAAAATAGCGGTGTCCGGGGATCCTCAACCTTATTCGAATAACGAAGTTGGCTATGTTCGTGATTCCCTGGCCAATGAACTTGCCATGCGTGACGATCTGGAAATCGTTTTAATTGAAGGCGACATTATGGGCGACGACCTCGGCCTCTACCCTCGCTTCAAACGCATTATGAGTGCTGTGGGTAAGCCGGTTTATTTTGTTCCCGGCAACCACGACCTGAACTTCGATGCACCCACGGATGAAAACAGCCTGGATACGTTTAAACGGGAATGGGGGCCGAGCTACTACTCATTTGATATTGGTGATGTCCACTTCGTCACACTGGATAACATGCGTTACCCCTGTACTCCGGATATTGATAATGCAGATGGCAAACATGATTTCTGTAATGATCCGCAGACAGCGCCAACCTACAACGGCATTATCGATGCTGCACAAATGGAATGGCTGGCGAACGATCTTGCACTGGTGCCAGAAGACAAATTGTTGGTGTTCAGCATGCACGTTCCGCTGGTTTCCTATGTGGATATGACATCAACCAAACACCAGACCGACAACGCACAATGGCTATATGATCTGGTGGGCAACCGACCCGCCGTTGCACTCAGCGGGCACACCCATACTCTGGAAAACTTTTTACCCGGTGAATATTACGAAGGGTGGCAGGAATCATTGGGACTGGGACCAACGCCATTCCCGCATATTATTACCGGGGCAACATCCGGTTCCTGGTGGTCCGGCGATATTGATGAGTTCAATTTGCCCATGTCAATACAAAAATTGGGGGCACCTCGGGGCTATCTGATTTTTGAGTTCCATGGCAACAGCTATTCCAACCGGTTTAAAGCAGCAGCCAAGTCCGAGCAGGAGCAAATGTCCGTTGATTTTCTCTCGCCCACATTCCTGGGCTGGTATCAAACCATGAAAGACTGGGCTTCAATGCCTTCTGCGAGCCGTCCTGAGACACCGCCGGTCAACATCAACGACCTTGCAGATACCAGCATCCTCACCGCAGACGATCTGGCCGGTGGTACTCAGCTTATGATTAACGTCTGGAACGGCAGTCGTGATTCCCGCGTTTGGGTTGAAATCGATGGCAAATCCGCCGTGCAGGCTCAACGTACGCAATCCGGCAATGGCGAAGGCAAAGCGGTGTCTCTGGATCCGTTTGCACTGAAGAAGCAAATGTATGTCTTCCGTTATGCTGCTAAAAGCGAATCCGGAAATGAGCGCACCCAGGGCTTTGAACAATTCCGCGGCTCTCATTACGGCACCGCCGACCCTCAACCGATTAGCAGTTCCAATTGGACCGAATCTTCCAATCATATCTGGACAATCGACATTCCCGCTGATCTGGAAAACGGCATTCACACAGTGAAAATCACTACCCAGGACCAATTCGGCAAAACCTACACCAGCCACAAGACGTTCGAGGTCATGGAAGAGCGACCCGCCCCTTATTTCCGTACGGAATTATTTGAATAGTCCGTTTTATCAAGTCTACTTGCCAAAAAACCCAGTAAGTACCTCAAAGGCAGCCGGCGTTTAGCGCGGTTGCCTCTTTTCATTCCTGGACGAATAAAACCGCAAACTAAAGAGATTAGACCGGTTATCGCTGCCCCCTGCGCAGTTGGTGGCACTCTGCCCGCTGCTGATATATTCTAGCAATAGACCGGAAGAGCGAGACCATAATAATGAAAACGTTAAATCAACAACTCACTCAATATGCTGCCTATCACCGGGACAAGCGCAACGTGTTTTCCCATTTCATCGGTATTCCCATGATTGTGTTTGCAGTGACCATTTTGTTATCCCGTCCCGGCGTCAATCTCACCGGCTTTTTAATTTCTCCCGCCCTGCTAGTTGCCCTTGCCGCACAGTTTTATTATTTCAGACTGGACTTTCGCTTCGGTGTTGCGATGGCGCTGTTCCTGGGCCTGTGCTTGTGGGGCGCCCAACACATTGCTTTGCTCTCAACCGCACAATGGCTCGCCTGGGGTATTGGCCTGTTCGTGGTCGGTTGGATTATTCAGTTCGTTGGCCACATTTACGAACGTCGAAAGCCTGCTTTCCTGGACGATGTAATGGGACTCGCCATCGGACCGCTGTTCGTTATGGCTGAACTGGCCTTTCTACTCGGACTGCGCAGTGATGTTCAACACGCCGTGGAAGACCAGGTCGGACCTTGCGTTATCAAAACCGCTGCAGTCCACTAGTCGTTTTATTGCATAGTGGAATCAGGTTACGACGCAACCCTTTGCCCTGTGTATCAATTGGCATGAAATCAGCTTAAATATAGTTACTACCCAATAAGTAGCGCTGGCTGCCAGCCAGACATTGATTGCCATCAAGGAGATGCTTCGTGTCCCCCGCTTTACACCCTATTCAATTTCTCCTTAATGACCAAAGCGTCACCATCGACACCATCGCACCCTCGATGACCGTGTTGCGCTATCTACGTGAAATTCGTGGGCTAACAGGAACAAAAGAAGGCTGTGCCGAGGGCGACTGTGGTGCCTGCACCGTTCTGATCGGTGAACGCAAGGGGGATGACTTGCAATTACGCAGCGTAAACGCCTGCATCCAGTTTGTGCCGACATTGCACGGCAAAATGCTTTATACCGTGGAGTATTTGCGGCAATCCGATGGTGAACTGCATCCGGTTCAGCAAGCAATGGTGGATTGTCACGGCTCCCAATGTGGTTTTTGTACACCGGGCTTCGTTATGTCGTTGTGGGGTTATTACCTGGACAAACAAAGCCAGGGCACGGCGCCGTCCAAATCGGAATTACGTACCCTGCTGTCCGGAAATTTGTGCCGTTGCACCGGTTACAAACCCATTCTGGCAGCTGGAATACACATGTTTGGATTGCCCACGAAAGAATACGATAAAAACGACAAGTTACAGCAACTGGATACATTGACCGCGCATCTGTCTGATGAAGATGCGGACCATTTTCGTCACGACACCGGTGACTACTTTGCACCGCATACCCTAGCGCAATTGCTCGCATTACGCAGCCAGCATCCTGACAGCACTTTGCTGGCCGGATGCACGGATATTGGCTTGTGGGTGAATAAACAGTTCCGCGAGCTGAATACTATTATCTATCTCGGCAACGTCACGGCATTACAGCAAATCGAACACTCACCGCAAGTGATCCGCATTGGTGCTGCGGTGTCGCTGACTGACAGTTATGGTGCACTCGCCCACTACTACCCCGGTATTACCGAGTTGTGGCAACGCTTTGCTTCGGTTCCCATCCGCAATGCCGGCACCTTGGTCGGTAATCTTGCCAACGGCTCGCCTATCGGTGACTCCGCACCCTGGTTAATTGCGGTGGGCGCCAGGGTGGAACTTCAAAATGTTGACGGTCAGCGTACCCTGGCGCTGGAAGAGCTATACACCGGGTATCAACAACAGGCCCGCGCCAAAAATGAGGTTATCACCGCCGTCATGGTACCCCTACCTACGGCACAACAACGCTTCCGCACCTGGAAAGTTTGCAAACGATACGATTCTGATATTTCCGCTGTCTGCGGCGCATTTCAACTAACCATCACCCATGGCGTTATTGACAGCGCACGGGTTGCATTCGGCGGCATGGCCGCTACCTCCAAGCGGGCAACGCAATGCGAAGCCGCTCTCAACGGAAAACAATGGAGTCAGAATAGTGTCGAAGCAGCGATGCGGGCACTGGACCGGGATTTCACTCCCCTGTCGGATATGCGGGCCAGCGCGGAGTACCGTAGCCAGATCGCAAAAAATCTACTCTATCGTTTTTACCTGGAAACCCGTGATGATCAACCGCTAAACCCGCTGCAGACCCGGGCCTTTACACTCGCGGAGCAACCATCATGAAACCCGATTCGGCAGCCCATGAGTCAGCGCATTTACATGTCTCCGGTGAAGCAACCTATATAGACGATATAGCGGAGATAGCGGGTACGGCCCACTGCGCACTGGGGTTAAGCACGCAAGCACACGCAATCCTGACGACAGTGGATTTGCAGAACGTTCGGAATAGTCCCGGCGTTATCGCCGTTTTAACCGCCGGGGATATTCCAGGCGTGAATGATTGCGGTCCCATCATTCACGATGATCCGGTGCTGGCACAGGGCGAAGTATTTTATATAGGCCAGCCCATATTTGCGGTGGTCGCAGAAACCCGCGAACAAGCGCAAAGAGCGGCACGCCTTGGGCAAATCGAATATCGGCCCCTACCGGCAATATTAACGCCCCGCGCAGCCCATGCAGCACACGACTACGTGTTACCTCCTATCTCGCTTACCCGCGGCGAGCCGGAGCAGAAATTAAAGGCCAGCGCACGTCAGTTAAGCGGAACATTCGACATTGGCGGACAGGAACAATTCTATCTTGAAGGACAGATTGCTTACGTCATACCCAAGGAAGACGGCTGTTTTCATGTGCATAGTTCCACGCAACATCCCACCGAGATGCAACACGTGGTGTGCCATCTGCTGAACCTGCGAGCGCATCAGGTGGTGGTGGAAATGCGGCGCATGGGTGGGGGCTTTGGCGGCAAGGAATCGCAGTCTGCGCTGTTTTGCGCAGTCGCGGCGTTAGCTGCCTGGAAAATAAAACGCCCGGTAAAGCTGCGCCCGGACCGTGACGATGACATGATGATTACCGGCAAACGTCACTGTTTTGCCTACGACTACGCGGTGGGGTTCGATAATCAGGGCAGAATAAACGCTGCTAAAATTGACATGATTACCAGGGCAGGATTTTCCGCCGATCTTTCCGGGCCGGTAGCCACCCGCGCACTCTGTCACTTTGACAATGCTTATTTTCTCAGTGACGTTACCATCAATGCATTTAACGGCAAGACCAATACACAAAGCAATACCGCATTTCGTGGATTCGGCGGTCCACAAGGCGCCATTGCAATCGAATACATTCTGGATGACATCGCCCGTGAATTAAAAATGGATCCGCTGGATGTACGCATGACTAATTTCTACGGCACCCATGATCGCAATGTCACACCCTACGGGCAACCGGTTAAAGATAATGTCATTCATGAACTGGTGGCCGAACTGGTGGAAACCAGTGATTACCGGCAACGGCGTCGGGCGGTATCGGATTTTAATCAATCCAACACCATACTGAAAAAGGGTCTGTATCTGACGCCGGTTAAATTCGGAATCTCTTTTAATGTTAAACACTTTAACCAAGCGGGTGCGCTGGTGCACGTCTACACTGACGGCTCTGTGTTAGTGAACCACGGTGGTACTGAGATGGGTCAGGGGCTGAATACCAAAGTGTGCCAGGTTGTTGCCCGCGAGTTGGGTATCAGTCTGAATCAGGTGCGGGCGACCGCAGCCGATACCAGTAAAGTGGCCAATACCTCCGCCACGGCTGCATCCACCGGAAGCGACCTCAATGGCAAGGCAGCACAGAACGCAGCCGCACAGATCCGCCAGCGCTTGACTACTCTGGCTGCCACATTACTGCAATCCGAACCTGAGCAAATCGAGTTTTCAGGCAACCACATTACGGCCGGGGCCCGTCGCATGCGGTTTACTGAATTGGTACAAAAGGCGTATGAAGAACGCATCCAGTTATGGTCCGACGGCTTTTACAAAACACCGGATTTAAGCTGGGATAAAGACACGCTGACCGGAAGCCCGTTTTACTACTTTGCCTATGGTGCGGCGGTCTCGGAAGTGGTGGTAGACACCCTGACCGGAGAATGGAAATTACTCCGCGGCGACTTGTTGCACGATGCGGGTACCAGTATTAATCCGGCTATTGATATCGGCCAGGTGGAGGGGGCCTATATTCAGGGAATGGGCTGGCTCACTACCGAAGAATTGTGCTGGGATCAGAACGGTAAGCTGACCACGCACGCTCCCTCTACCTATAAAATTCCAGCGACCCATGATTGCCCGGATCTGCTCAATACAACATTATTCAGCAACCCCAATGGCGTCGACACCGTATTGCGCTCCAAAGCAGTGGGTGAACCCCCATTGCTACTGCCATTTTCAGTATTTTTCGCCATCAGGGATGCCATTGCACAGGCAGGACAACAGAATATCTCTCCACCACTACAAGCACCGGCAACGCCGGAAGCGATTCTGGCTGCGATCAGAGCAGTAAAAGGTATTTAACGGGAAGGACGTTATCTGGAAGGAGCGCCATCGTATTCGCCACCTTTAGCAGATCAATAAACCCGATCTGCTAAAGCGGCACGATGCTTCAAACTATTCGGTCATAGATTTAACTTTGTTTTCGGCGTCGTTCAGTGCCTCATCCGTTTTATCCATGGCGTCATCACCTGCATCTTCAGCGTCATCGGCCATATCGTCCATGCTGTCCCCGGCGTCGGCTGCCATATTTTCGGCAGAATCCATCGCATCATCCGCTGCGTCACTTACGCTGTCCATGGCATCGCTGCCCATTTCTTTCGCAGATTCCGCCATTTCTGAAGTTTTATCCCCGACAGTTTCTGCTGCTGAAGAAATTGAGTCTGCTGCACTATCAGCAGTCTCTTTTGACTTTTCACAGCCGATCAACCCAAATGCCAGCACTACGGAAAAGGCAATGTGGTGTAATTTCATGGTCATTTCTCCTTGAGAGTTATAATTAGATATTCCACTTCGAAGCGTCCAGGACAACTTACCACCCTATAAAATCATTTGGAAGCACGAAGAGCAACCCACCCGCACTATACCAAACAACCTGCGTCAGGGTGAGTATGCAGGCAACCAGATTAACAAAGAAATTCCACAAACTTGTAAAACTCCTGCACAAAGGCGCGCTCGTCTGTCTTCACCTGAAACTTACAGATCATTTTTTAAACAGAAGATATCACTCAAAACCGCCTTCGTAGTTTCGCATTGGGAAGCACTATTAAACTGGTAAGATAGATTTTTTACCGGCAGGCACCATTCAATCCGGGATATCTCCGAGCACACCTACGGTCTTCAAACATTATCTTAAGGAGCTACGATGAGTGAGCGCGTCACCCTGAATGTAGAAAACGATATTGCTTATGTCACCCTGAACCGCCCCGAAAAACACAACGGCATGGACCTGGAAATGCTTAGGGCCATGATTAAAGCCCAGAAAAAAGCGCGTAAGCTGAAAGGAATTCGCGCGGTTATAGTGCAGGGCGCAGGTGCGTCATTTTGCTCCGGCCTGGACTTTAAAAGTGTGTTGGCAAAACCCGCTTCCGCTTTCACCAGCTACATGAAGTTATGGAGCCTGTATCGGAATGATTTTCAAACCTGGAGCATCGGATGGCGTGAAGTAGGCGTGCCGGTGATAGCAGTCATGCACGGCAACTGCTTTGGTGCCGGCTTGCAATTGGCATTAGGTGCAGACATCCGGATCAGCCACCCGCAAGCAAAGATTTCCATGATGGAAGCCAAATGGGGCTTAGTGCCTGATATGGGTGGCTGCCTAACAATGCGGGAATTGCTGCCTCTGGATGTGGCAAAAGAGCTCACCATGACCGGTCGCATACTGGACGCCGAACAAGCCAGGGAAATCGGATTGATTACCCACTTGAGCGATGATCCTCACCAGAAAGCACTGCAGTTAATAGACGAAATTAAAACCCGCTCACCCGATTCAGTAGCGGCCGCAAAATATTTGCTACAGGATGCCTGGCGGGTTCTGGACAGCGCTGCGTTAAAAGCAGAACGCATATGGCAACGACGAATCATAGGTCGAAAAAATCAACGCACTTCGGTAAAACGCAACCAGGAAAAAGGCGCGGCTCCTTTTTCAGAACGCCAGCTATAAGGCGACTACCGACACCGCGGCTATTTTCACTCATCTATGCAAGTACATTTTCCCTACTTTGAAGGTAATTAGTAACGACCCTCACCGAGCTAGCCCTGTTTTCAAACAGGGCCACCCAATCCGCGGTTTACGAACCAGATCTGGCCCGGCTCCGCGGCGCAAAATAGAAACACCAAATATCACCCCCTTGGACTGTGCACAAATCCTCTGCTCTTACATCCACTAGTTAATAGTGCTGCGCACCTCTCTGGACGTACGCTGAAAAGGTATCCAGCTCTTTTTGTCTGGACGCGGGTACACACAAACTAAATTCAAATGGAGAAAGACTATGGACACTGTATTCAAAAAAATCGCACGCATACGCCATCAGGATATCCCTACTGTTGCGGCTGCGGGTGTTGAGCGCGCGGTCGCTGCCCGTAATGTGAAACTACGGGAATTAAGTGAAGAGGAGCTGTGTCAGGTGGGTGGTGGTGCTGCGCAATTCGCAATGGAGCTCATCAATGGTGGCCGCATGGAGTTGATGAAGGCTACCTCCATGAAAGCCAACGTCATGACCCCGGCTATCGACGCAGGTACATTCGCTGGTATGCCCACATTAGGCGTGATGGGTTTGTAATGGCCACTCACTCCGATAAACCATCACTCTGCCCCAGTGCACAACCTGACTGGCAGGATGCGAAGGTGTTCGGTGTCGTCGGTGGAACCTCGGATACGCCGGCAACGGCGTATCTGAACACCCCTGCGCCGGTCACCGCAGAACTGCTGAAGTTGGCCGAGCCGGTTGCGCCCGCAGAAGTGTTTCGTTTTGCAGCACTTTGTGCCTGCAGCGCTTGCGATCACTATAGCGAAGCGCAATCGAAATGCCGTTTGGTTGAAAAAACCGTGCGCTGGGTGCCTATTGTCAGTGAGAGCTTACCGGTTTGCAGTATCCGCGCTGAATGCCGCTGGTGGCAGCAAGAAGGACGAGCGGCCTGCATGCGTTGCCCGCAGGTAGTAACCAACGACTTCAATCCGAGTGCGGAAATCCGTATGGCTGCTGATCCGGAAAACCACTGATATGTCCGAGTCACTATTCAGGGAGGAAGCCATCGCCCATCAGGAATCTACCCCGATGGGCGATGCCTTTGCTATCCATTCTTCCTATTTTCTTCCGGCTACGATCAGTTTCCTCTTTCTCTGTCTGCTGTTGATCTGCTTTATTGTGCTAGGTGAATACCACCGGAAGCAAACCGTGCCCGGTTTCCTGGTACCGAGCCAGGGCATGATTAAAGTATTTACCCCCCAATCCGGTACGGTCATTGAAAAACAGGTTAGCGAGGGCCAGGCGGTGGAAAAAGATGACGTACTATTTGTGCTTTCATCAGAACAATCATCTGCGGAAAACAGTCAGGCACAATCCGAGATTATTGAACAGCTTCAACGTCGGCACCGTAGTTTACTGTTGGAACGTAAACAGCAGCAGGAGCTGAATGCACTCCAGCGCACCGAAATGGACAATCGGCTGCAAGCGCTGAAGCACGAATCGCAACAATTATCGCAAGAGACCCGTTCGTTGCAGCAACGTCATCACAATGCCCGTATTACCCTGGATAAATTTATCGATCTGAACTCCAAGCGTTTTACCTCAGAATTACAGACACGGGAACAACGGGACCGGCTGCTGACACTGGAAGGGGAATTACACAGCCTGAAACGGGACAAATTACAATTACAGCGTGCCATCGCCAGCCTGAATACCGATATCGCCTCCAACCCTCACCGGTTTTCCCGCAATCAAATGCAGCTGGACCGGCAGATTGCCTCGGTTGCACAACAGATAACGGAGCAACGTTCAAAACGCAGTGTAGCGATACGTGCTCCCGTTACAGGAACCACCAGCGCGATACTTATCGAGCCAGGGCAATTGGCTACCCCGGATAAGCCACTGCTGTCGATCTTGCCAGTAAACTCACATATGCAAGCTCATTTATTAGTGCCCAGCAAAGCCATCGGTTTTATTACCACCGGGCAGCCTGTTTCACTACGCTACGAAGCGTTCCCGTTTCAACGCTTTGGCAGCCAGCCTGGCAAGATAACTGAAATGTCCCGAGTAATGATTGCAGCCAATGAAACGCTACTACCTATCCGCCTTCAGGAGCCGGCTTATCGGGTGGTAGTGGAACCGGCACAACAAAGCTTGCTGGCGTACCGGCAAACGTTGCCACTGCAATCCGGCATGCTATTGGAGGCAGATATTCTGCTGGACAAGCAGCCTTTATACCGATGGGTATTCGATCCGCTTTTTAGCCTGGCAGGAAAATTATGAGACACATTGATTTTTCCGGTCGCCGCTCAACGCCGATGATCATGCAATCCGAAGCTTCTGAATGCGGACTAGCCTGTCTGGCAATGGTGGCGGGATTTCATCGCATGCATCTGGATATGCCGGGACTGCGCAGCCGGTTCAGCAGTTCTTTGCAGGGCATTACGTTGCAGCATTTGATGCTGTTCTCCAGGCAACTGAACTTTCAATGCCGCCCATTACGGATTGAACTAAAAGAACTGAATCAACTCAGATTGCCCGCGATTCTGCACTGGAACTTTAATCACTTCGTAGTGCTTACCCGAGTCAAAGGACAAGCGCTGACGCTACACGACCCATCCAGGGGCAAACTGGTGATGGAATGGCACCAGGCCTCGCCGCATTTTACCGGTATAGCGCTGGAGTTAACCCCGGACCAGGAGTTTACCGTTCACAAGCCAGCAGTACGGCTTAAACTGCTGCATCTTCTGGGAAAGCTGCCGGGTATCCGGCTTTCCGTTATACAAATCCTGCTACTGGCGTTAGCGCTTGAATTTCTTACCTTGTTAATGCCCTGGTTCACACAATTGGTACTGGATGACGCTATTGTTTCAGGGGACAGGAACTTATTGCATGTAATTGCACTGGGATTTTTACTGCTGGTCTTGTTCAAGGTGGTAGTAGAAGCGGTACGTAGCTGGGTGGTATTGGTTCTGGGTAGTACCGTTAACCTGCAGCTATTGAGCAACCTTTTCCGGAAAATGCTCAACCTGCCCTACTCGTTTTTTGAACGCCGGCACTTGGGAGACATAGTATCGCGCTTTGAATCCATGAACGTGATTCAGCGCACGCTGACCCATAGCTTTCTGGAAGCCGTAATTGATGGACTAATGGCTTTTTTCACTGCCATTATGATGCTGATTTACAGCATCAAATTATCCTGCATCGTGATACTGGCCGCTGTCTGTTATCTGTGTCTCCGCACAATCCTGTTCGCACCACTAAGAGCCGCCACTGAAGAAAAAATTCACCGTTCAGCGATACAACACAGCAACCTGCTTGAAACCGTTCGTGGTATCCAGAGCATAAAACTGTTCAACCGGATTACCCATCGCAATGCCCACTTCCAAAACCTGGTCGTCGACCATTTCAATGCCGATGTCCGCTACCAGAAACTGCAGATAGTCTATCGCATTGCCAACAACCTGATTTTCAGTGTCGAGAATATTCTGGTGATCTGGATTGGCGCTTTATTGATTCTGGATCAACATTTTTCTGTGGGTATGCTGATCGCATTCCTGGCCTATAAAGAGCAATTCAGCACCCGGACCATCGCACTGATTGAAAAGGCTATTGAATATAAAATGCTGGGATTGCATAGCGAGCGGGTGTCCGACATCGCGCTAACAGAGCCGGAGCGAGCCAACGGCACCCATGATACCCGCCCTGTCGCTACCGGCTATCGCATTGAGATAAAAGCACTGAATTTTTCCTACGCCGACACCACCCCCCTCATCCTGCAAAATCTAAATCTCAATATTGAGGAGGGCGAATGTGTTGCGATTATCGGGGCATCCGGCTGCGGTAAAACCACACTGATGAAACTATTACTGGGCTTACTAAGCCCGGTTAGTGGCGAGATTATGATTGACGGGATCAATCTTCAACAAATAGATATCGAGTCTTACCGGGACAAAGTCGGTGCGGTGTTACAGGACGATCATCTATTTGCCGGCTCCATCGCCGACAACATTTGTTTTTTCGCGCCAGAGTCCGATCGGGAGCACATCATGCGCTGCGCGAAAATGGCCTGTATACACGACGATATCATGGCCATGCCGATGCATTACAACACCCTGATCGGTGACATGGGTGGCGCCCTTTCCGGCGGCCAGCAACAGCGTATTCTGTTGGCCCGTGCATTATATAAAAACCCGAAAATCCTGCTATTGGATGAAGCCACCAGCCACCTGGATGTGCAGCGGGAAAAGCAGGTGAACGACGCCATTAAACGGCTTGATCTGACCCGTATCATCATCGCCCACCGCCCCGAAACCATTGCCTCTGCGAAACGGGTTATATTGCTACAGCAGGGCTATGCTCACCCTTGTGAGGGCACCGAGCAGGGTGCAATCCACATTGCCGGATAACGCAGAAGACCGGAAGCTGCAAGCACTCAGCGCGGTGGTGGAACGCTTCGGTCGCTTCCCCCACCGCAACACACTACTCGGCCGATCCTCTACGGCAGAAGAAAAAACTTATCTGAATTCCGATGAAAACAAATTCAGATAAGCGTTGTAGCAGTCAAGCGTTACGGACAGGACGGACAGATCTAAGCGGGTATTACTCCCGGCTGTGGTAACGACTGCGATGGAGTCAGCAGAACGCGACACAATACCGGTATAAACACCAACGTCAGCAACGTCGACATCATCAGCCCGGAGATAATCGCCCAGGCCATCGGCGGCCACAATGTTGATGCAGACAACGCGAGCGGCAACAATCCCAGCACCGTCGTCGCTGTAGTCAACAGAATGGGTGCGGTACGTTCCCGGATTGACTGCGCTACCGCCTCATCCACGGAAACCCCTTCAGCCAAACGAGCATCCACTAAATCCAATAATACAATCGCATTATTGACGACAATGCCGATCAGAGCGATCACACCCAGTAATGATTGAAAGCCGAATGGCTGACCGCTCAGGAACAGGCCCGGAATGATACCCATCGCGGAAAGCGGAATGGTGGTCAGGATAATACCCAGGCGCCGAAAACTATTGAACTGCAACAACATGAAGAATAATAGCAACATAATTCCCAGCGGAGCGGTTTTCAACAGCGCATTATTGGCTTTGGATGACCCTTCTGCATCACCGCCCAATTCCAGCTCTACCCCATCCGGCAGTGGTTGGTGTTCTAATTCCTTGTCTAAAGCCGCCAGCACTTCGTTGTAAGCCGCACCAGGTAACAGCTCACTCAACATAGTCACCGAACGTTGCCCGCCATAATGGTGAATCACCGCCGGGCTCCATTGTGCAGACACTTCCGCAACGGCATCCAACGGAACGGCATCGCCATTCTCGTCATACAGGTAGAGGCTGCGTAACTCTTCAGCCTGTGTATGATCACCCCCGTCAGAACGGATACGGATGGTAATTGGATCATCACCGTACCGATACTCGCCGGCATTCAATCCTCGTGATTGACCAAACAATCCCGTCGCCACTTGTTCATTGCTGATGCCCAACTCCTGCGCGGTATTATTCTCAACGCGTACCGAAAATTCGGCAATCCCGGTATCCAGGTCATCGCGAATCATATGGGTTCCCGGCGCCCGCGCCAATATCGCTTTAACCTGATCTGCCGCTTTAAACAGTTGCGATTGACTTTGCCCGATCAGCCGGATTTCAACCGGAGCAGGTGAAGGCGGTCCTTGACCCAACTTCTTGGCAATTAACGTTGCTTCCGGAAACCGGGGCTGCAAAGTATCTTCGACCCAATCAATTATATGCTGGTTCGCCGCCAGCCCCGTCGTATTGACCATCAGTCGCGCCAAGTTTGTGGAATCCGGCACGCCATCCAGATTGTAGTAGAATCGGAAGCCCGTCATACCCACTGACCTGAAAACATCGCTGACATCGATTCGCTCCAGCAGTGCTTCTTCTACTTGACTACTCAATGTCAGGGTTCGTTCAAGAGTGGCATCACCGGGCAGCGTTATATCAATATAAACCTGATCCCGGTCTGCGGAAGGGAAAAACTGGAGCTTCAGCATTGGCAGCAAAGCAAGAGTCAATACCAAGGCAGCCAGCCCGACTATCATCGCTTTACCCGCATGATACCGGCTGATACTCACCAGTTTTTCTGACGTGTACTCCAGAAATCGACTCTTTTTTCGCACCCGTTCACGCACCAGGTGCTCAGCCAAGAGGGGCAGTACTAACACCGAAATGATGTAGCTGATGATCAAAGAAAGAATGATCATCACCGGCACACCGCGGGTAAAGTCTCCGGTTCCGCCCTTACTCAGCAACAACGGAATAAACGCCGCAACGGTGGTGCCAGTCGACGTAAACAAAGGAAAGGCCATCTTGGCAACCGCCTCTTTGACCGCTGCTTTTCGGTTCAACCCCTGCTGCAAGCCCTGCTCAATGGCTTCTACCACAACGATTGCGTTATCCACCAGGATACCCAATGAAATAACCACTCCGATTACCGCAATCTGGTGCAACACACCGCCACCGATACTGTAAATTGCTAATGCGATTATCGCCACGACCGGCACTACCGAAGCCACCATCAACCCGTTCCGCCAGCCCAATGCAAACACCACGGCCAGGGCGATGATACTGATGCTGCCGAGCAAACTGAGTTGCAGCCCCGAAAGCCGATCTGCCACAAAATCTGGCTGGAAAAATATTTCTTCGATTTTTAACGGTGCGTATTGTTCACGAACCGAATCGAGACGCTCACGCAATGCAACCCCGAATTTTATGGAATCGACCTGGCCACGCTGCAGAAAAATACCCAAAGAAACTGCTCGCGCCCCTTTATGATAGGACTGGGCTGCTTTCGGTTCCTTTGGCGCAATGCTGATTTTACCCAAAGCGTGCAGCGGAATACGCTGACCGTTCGGTAAGGCAATTGGTATCGCTTCGATGTCACCGGTGTGTTGCAGATCGGAGCCGCTGGCGATTCTCAATCCCTGATTACCGGTGCGTATTAGTCCGCCGGGAATAATTTTATTATGGGTCTGAATCGCAGCGACCACCTGATCGCGGTTAATGCCCAGTTGATTGAGCGTATTATTATCCAGCTCAATACGTAATTCTTTTTCCGGATCGCCATTAATTTCTATGCGGGAAACACCGGCCACATGAAGCAATTGCTTTTTTAACTTCTCCGCCTGTTCGGCCATCGACACGATATCGCCACTGCCGACCACGCTGATTACCACAGCCGGAATCTCAACCCGCTGATCATCCAGAGAAAATTCAACGACCCCCTGGGGAAAATCGCGCTCTGCCTTTTCCATCGCACGACGCACCCGGTCCCAGGCGGCATCGGTATCATAAATACGATCCTGTAGCTGCATTACTACCAGCACCACATCGTCTCTGGAAGTGGACTTAATCGACCGTAACTCTTCCACTTCCGTGAGCTGTTCTTCCAATGGTTCGGTGATCAGTTTTTCAATTTGCCCGGCGGTCACCCCGGGAAAGACGACCTTGATCAATCCGGCACGCTGGGGAAAGCTGGGATCTTCCTGTCGCGCCATCGTAAACCAGGAGGCAATGCCGACCATGATTAACATGCCGGTTAATGCGTATGCCAAACGCTGGTAATGCCGCATTATTTCAAACAATTTCATGGCTACTGTTCCGGCTGATTATCTGATTTCGGGTCTGGCTGGGAGCTTACCAATGCCCCGTTATGCAAGCGATGACTACCGGCCACCACCACTCTGTCACCGCTGTTCAGATCACCATGAATCGCGACCAACTGATTTTGCATATCCAGAACCTTCACCGGTACTTGCCACGCTTTATTGTCGTTGTCGACGCGATACAAAATAGCACCGTCACCATTACTCACTAGGGCACCCACAGGAACCTGATACGCTTCACCCTGTTCATAATGGAAGTGCGCACTGGCGGCAATGCCCGGCCGCACATCCCCCGACGGGAAGCGTAAAACAATTGTCGGTAACGCTCGCCGCTCACGGAACGGGCTGATTTCGGCCACCACCGCTTTTCGTTGGGCATCGCCTGACAACGGTAAGGTGACATTCACTGCATCGGCTATTTGGAGACTGTCGGCAATGTCCTGACTGACCACCAGCTCCAGCTCAACCTGCCCCGGATCAGCCACCCGGATCAGATGTTGTCCCGGAGAAACCACTTCACCAATGTCGGTATCTATCGCGGTAACCACCCCGTCGAAGGGGGCGCGGATTAACCGCTCTGCATCCAGCTGTTGCGCCCGATGATATTCACTCTCGGCACCCAGCATAGCGTCATTCGCTGTTTCCAGCGCGGTACGCGCCTGCTCATGCTCTTGCTTACTGGCAGTGCCTTTCTTTACCAATGCTTGTAGGCGGTCGTAATCCCGTTGGCGCTGCCCCTGTTGTGACTGTGCCTGACGCCACTGGCGTTCCGCAATCAACACGGCCGGAGCGGCTTCGGGGTTGTACAATTCCAATAACAAATCGCCCTGCTTTACTTGCTGACCCAGAAACGCGGGTAACTTTGCCACCCTGCCCGCAATCTGAGACCGGACCACAGCCCGGTTCACCGGTCGTGTCGTTCCGGTAAAAACTCTGGACTCAACCAGTGGCTCTTTTGACACTTCTGCCACCCGGATCGGCAATGCTGCCGGGGTCCTCTGCACAGTCTCGGCCACCGGGCGCACCTGCCACACGGTTGCAGCCACTCCGACCACGACTATACTGATTAGGATTTTGGTTTTCACGAACGCCTCCGCTGTTTGACGCTGATATGCTATGCTAATTGACATTATGTTAATTAATGGCAATATGTCAATTATCTTATGAGTAAAAGGAGGCTGCTACACCGTGAAACCACGATCCCGCAACGACGACGAAAAGCTGGCCCGCCGGGAAGCCATCCTGGACGCCGCTGAGGAAGCGTTCCTGCAGGAGCGTTTCGATAAAACCTCCATGGATTCTATCGCAAAGAGTGCAGGGCTAAGCCGGGCATTACTCTATGTTTATTTCCGTGACAAAGAAGATATTCATCTGGGTTTGTGCGGACGGGCGTCTGAAATTCTTTTCCAGCGCATGCAGCAATATTCGGCTCAGGGCCAAACCGGAATCGAAAAGCTGAACGCGTTGGGCCGCGCCTATGTGGACTTCTATCTGGAGGACACCAGTCAGTTTCGCATTCTGACCCTGGCCTGCAGCCTGGCCAGTTCTGCGATTCAAACTGAGGAGGAGATCACACCATCGCAACAGGAATTCTCTGAACATGAATCCCGCATCATGGGACTGATGACAGAGTGCGTTCAACTGGGCATCAACGACAACACCACCAACCTCGCCCCGGAATCTGACCCGCTTTCCGTTGCCATGCAGATGCGAGGCTCACTGCATGGCGTCATTATGTTGCAGGATGTGGGCGGCAGCCCGATGTTCGATAAAGCCAATATCGATCGCAGGCAGTGGCTGGAACAGAGCCGCGCAAGATTGGCCGACTCGTTAAAAAAACAGCGCTAACCGCGCCCCAATTCACACAGCAACGTTCGCTTACGCCAGCAACGATTTCAGCTCCTGGATTTGCCCTTTGGCTTCATCCAAAACTCCCAGGCTCAACTGCGGCGTCAGTTGCCCGGCAGCCAACTTCTGAAACGCCGGGATTTCATCTATCCGGGGTAATTTGAGTCGCGCTCGCTGACCCGCCAGCGCATGCAGATGCGCGAGCAATAACACATCCGTATAGTCCGCCGGACCGTCATGGTCACGAAACCAGTTATTCTGGTGCCGTGCTGCAGTAATGAAAGCGTCTTCGAAACCCCACTGGTGCAGCGACATGGCCGTCAGCTCCGGGGTAAGTCGGTCAAGCATATCCTGAAGCACCTCCGGTTGCGCCAGCAAATCCGGATAAGAGGACACCGATCGCAGCAGCGGCAATGCACCGATTTCATGCAACAATCCCGCTAATAACGCATTTTCACTTTGCAGCCCCTGGGTATGCCTCGCCAACACGGCACACAAAGCCGCAATATCGATTGCGTGGCGCCAGCGTTGCAGCATCAGCTTCTTCAGATTTGCGTCCTTCACCACAAACAAATCCCGCGCCGCCAAACTCATAACAATCTGCAACGTCTTGTTCACCCCTAACCGTTGCAACCCGGTTCTTACTGATTCACACGGACGGCAGCCCCGGAACAGTGCACTGTTAGCGATATTCAACAGGCGCGCAACAATGGCCGGATCCGCAGAAATGATCGCCACAATCTCATTCAGTCGATAGTCATCCCGTTCCAGCGATTTTCGTACCCGCAAAGCGATTCCCGGCATTGCGGGCAACGAGAGAGTTCCGTTACGAGCCTGTTTTATTAAACGGGTCACCAACGGGTGATCGATCCAGTCAAGGCCGGCGACTTCATCATCAGTGAACAGACTGGCAGGTTTGCGTGAGGCTTGATGGCTGCGCAGCTTTGAAGCTTCGATGCGCAACAAAATCGCCCCCGCTGCCGCCGTTACGCTGTAAGGGCTGGGCCGCAGATTAGCAATGGGGTATCCCGCATCCGGATCACCCTCACGGATAGTTCGGATCTCGCCTGTCGGCATTTCCACCGTCACCTCTCCTTTCACCAGAAAATAGGCGAAAGGCTCCATCCCGTTAACCTGGATAATACGCTGCGGAGCAGACATCTGCAGCGTGCGGCAGCCTGACACCACGGACTTAAGCTCAGGAGCCGACCAATCGCTAAAGTACGGTAGTGTCCGGGAAATATGGCACAAATTCGTTACAGGAACGGACACGCTTGTCGCTTGACTCATCAATAGGCTTCCTTACCGCAGAAAACAGAATGGGCTTCAGATAAGGAATTATAGAAAACTCTGGAGAATGTGCATGACCGCACGGTATGGTTATATCCATTCTCCACAGCGATATGGAAAAGAATGAGATGACGGGGCGCCTATTTTTGAAGATCACCGGTATTTCCCTGGCGATAGTGCTCACCTTGGCAATACTGTTTTTGTGGACGTTCGATTTCGGTGTACTCAAACCAAAATTGGAATCCACCCTCAGCGACGTCATCGACCGCGAATTCCGTATCAATGGCGACTTCTCGTTAAAGTTATTACCTACCCCCACGCTGTTATTCGAAGATTTGACGCTAGCCAACCCTTCCTGGGGCTCAGAACCTGAGATGCTGACAGCAGGTAAAGGCTACATGGAAATCAAGTTGATGCCACTGTTTTCCGAGCGGATCGAGGTGGAAAAACTGCAACTTGAGAACATACGCTTGCTGGTCGAAAGCAGTGCAGATGACAAGTCGAACTGGGAATTTGACCTGGCTCAAAATAACGACGCGGAACCGGAGCAAAAAAACGAAGCGGACAAGGCGGCGTTTTCCTATGATATTCAAACCGCGGACATGAGCAATATTGTGGTGATCTACCGACAACCCGATGCTGAAGATTTATCGCTTCGTGTTGAGTCGTTTACAGTTAACCAACGCGATTCCGCCACTACCGAAATCAATGGCACAGGCCGCTTTATCGACATCCCGCTGTCCGTCTCTGGCCAGGTGTCGGAGCACCATACCGACCTCAGGGCACAAGCCGGTGAAGTTAAGCTCGTGTCCAAATACGATTACCCTGAAGATACCGTCAATTTCAGTTCCTCTTTGAGTACCCTGTCTGATTTGGGGGGCCTGCTTAAAATCGAAGAATTACCGGATACCGAGCTATCACTGGAAGGCCATGTATCCATGTCAAAGGGGAACGTCATGCTTAAACGCGTGGTTGCCAGCACCAAAGGAATCCGTATCACCCTGGATGGGGAAATTGATACCGGTACCAGTCGCGTTGAACTTTCCGCTCGGGCCTCCGGCGACAAACTCAGCTTATTGAGCCCGGATTTACCCCCTTTACCGTTCGAAATTCAAAGCGAGTTTATGCTGGCTGGCAACAAAGTCGATATGCCATCCTACCGTGTCCAAATCGGCAGCAGCACGCTGACCGGAAAAGCACATATAGAAAATAACGAGCGCCCGGTGATCCACCTGCAGGCCAAGTCGGATTTAATTGATCTTACCCCCTTTATTAATCATCAACCTGCAAGCAAGCCAAAAGCAGAGAAAACGGAAGCCAAATCCAACGGCGAAACCCATTATATTTTTGACGAAACCCCTCTCCCTTTCGATACGCTACAAGCATTGAGTCTGGATACCGACCTTAGTATTACCCGCTTGATAGTGCAGGATGCCGAATTCAAAAATGTGACTATTCAGGCGCAAGCGAAGAACGGCAAAATGACGGTGTCCAATGCCTTCGAAGGCAAGCTCAGTGGAAAATACGATAACAAGCTAACACTGAACACCTCCGACAAAAAAGCCGACATCCGCATCGACACGAAAGTCCGTGACCTGAAATTGGCATTGCTATCCGGAGCCTCGGTCCCTGAAGAACAGATTCCGGTTTCCAATATGAATATAGACCTGCACAGCAGTGGAGATTCACCCCGCGCACTGGCATCCAACCTGGATGGAAACGTCGTGGCCAACCAAGGCAAGGGCAAAGTCAGCAATGCGCTTATCGAAAAATTTACCGGAGACATTCTTACTCAGTTGTTCAATGCCATAAATCCGTTCGCTGAAAAAGAAGAATTTACACAATGGGAGTGCAGTCTATTTGCTATCGAGTTTGAATCCGGCGAGGGCGATATTGAAGGGTTTCTGATGCAGAGCGAACAACTAATGGTGGTCGGTGGCGGCAATATCGATCTAAACCAGGAAACTCTCGCCATTGAATTTAATACCAAACCCCGAGAGGGTGTTGGCGTCAGTGCCGATATGTTTGTCACGCCCTTTGTGAAATTGAGCGGAACGTTGGCGCAACCCAGTGTTGGCCTGAATAACAAGGGTGTTCTGCTTAGCGGAGGGGCGGCAGTATTAACCGGTGGCATGTCTTTCCTTTATAAAGGGCTAATGGACCGGGTAACTGCCGAAGCCGGGCGATGCGAGGAAGCTGAAACGGCGCTAAAAGACCGGCAAAACAGTGCCGAGCCTGACCAATAACCCCAATCCCGGTAATGCGTTTACCACCTCACACCCAGCCGCATCCTGACCCGTGAGTCGCACAAAATATGATCAATTATTGATGAATCAGAAACTTGGGCTAACCTGATCTGACAGATCTATAAACAGAGTGCGCACACATGAGACGACCACTTCAATGGTCTGTCGCAATAGCGGCAAGCATCGGCTTAATGGGGCTATCAGCCCAATCCCAGGCAACAGGCATGCACACGGTTAAAGCTGGATACGGCTATACGAGGTCCGGCCGGTAAAAGTGTTGGATTTAGCCACTTCCCACATAACCACATGAAATAATTGGCTTTATTAGATTTCCAATTTAACCCGCATCGGCTTCACTTCCTTATCCAGGTCCAACTCAAAACTACCCAATCTGCCCAGATGTGCCGTGTGGTACGGAGAGAACTTGGCCATGTGCTCCCGCCTGATATCGTGTCCTTCCGCACGCAGATCGTTGAACGCCGTGGTCATTGCATTGACATTGTAGAGAATGGCCAGGTTAGCGAGCAGGTGGTTGAACTTTACGATCTTTCCCTGCTCGTGCTTCAGATTTGACGCGATCTTTCCGCCGTTGGCGAAGAACAACCAGCGGGCAAACTCGTTGAACTCTTCACTTTTGCAGGTAGCCGCCTGAATCGTTTTGCGCAGTTCCAGATCGGTGATGTACTCCAGCAGAAACATCGTCCTCACCACCCGGCCCAGCTCGCGGAATGCAAAGTACAGTTTGTTCTTGCGGTTTTTGGTACCGAATCGCCGCAGGATGGTTGAGGCTGTGATCTTGCCCTCTTTGATCGACATTGCCGTCCGCAGCATGTCGGGATAGTACTTCTCGATGCGGTCCCACTGAATCGGCTCATGAAACAAGAACTGAATGTGCTGGAGCACCATATTGCGATCTGGCTTATAGAAATTCAAATCCTTGATGTTACGAATGCGCGGCATCAATTTGATGCCCAGCAAATATGCCAACCCGAATACCGGTGTTGATTGGGCTTGGGTGTCACCATGCACAGTGTCCGGCTTAAAGTCGGACTCGTCATTCAGCAACCCATCCAGGATATAGATCGCCTCATATACCCCGCACGGAATGAAGTGACTGAACAGCGCAATGTAGGTGTCGGACACGTGGTAATAAGCAATGCCGCCAAACCGGCCGTATCACAGATGGTATTCTGACAGCAGATTATCCTCGTACAGATCCCACAATTTGCCGTCTGCCGATACGCTGTTCCCCGATCCCCAGCACTCAATCAGATTAAATTTCTTGTACGCATTGCTGACTTTGAATATGGCCTTATCCAGACGCTCGACGGTGGTTCGCTTGAGGTTGAGCCAAGCTACCTGTTTGCGGCTGATTCCACGAACGGAGCGTTCCGTTTCAGTGGGTCCGATATTCGTACCATAACAGAATAACGTCAGCACAAAGCGCAGGAATGGGTCATCCACCCTGGATTCAAAGCCTGATAACGGGCCAAACAACTGATGCAATGACAGCCAACGTTCCGCATTGATGATGAGATCCAGCAAGTTGATCTTTTCCAACCGGTCCTGCAGTAACTCTGAAATTGCCTCAATCTCCGGCGAAGCTTCTTCTGCTTTGGTTTTGCCAATGATCAGCTTGCCGTTTTCAATGCGCACCTGTTCGTCATCGGGAAAATTGCGATCAGCCGCATAACAAGCCTCCGTCAATTGCGTCTTGAGCGCTTGGGTGAACTCGGTGCCACCCTTCACCAGTCCCAGCTCTTCGCAGTAACCTGGCAGCTCTGTATCGTATTGCTCCCAGCTGATCATCTGCTCCCGATAATCATCAAAGGTTTCGCTGTAAGGAATGTACAGATCGCCGGTGCTCAGTTCCTCCGCGATGCGGTCAAACACGCAGAGCTCAAAAGCCAGCTTGTTCACATGGGTGACCTGGGCGGATTTGGTGGCTTTGCCAGTGACCACCTTCCACCACTTATCGCGAATCCATCGGATATTGAGGAGGTTTTTGCTACTGGGATCGTCAGGATTTTCCTGGATTGGGAGCGTTTCCGTTCTGCGTTGTTTGTGCAGGCAAATAAATTCGAAGGCCTTCAGTACGTCAGTGTCTTCGGTGGCTGCTTCCAGCTTGAGAATTTCCACCGCGCGAAACAACGCTGGCCGCTGTTTTTTGTATAGGGGCACCATGAACGGATGATAGTTGTTGCCCGCATAAGCCATATACTGCTCGCACAGCGCGAGTATATTTTTGCCCTCTTTGCCCAGGATGGGATCGAAGGCGGCAACGGACTCTGGTTTATCCAGGTAGACCTTGACGGTTCCCGACAATACCGAGATCAAGCGATCGATCTGTTTCTGTTGGTCTGCTCGATATTCTTCCAGCCGTTTTTCGGCCGTGTGTTCCATTTTTCGCAAAGTCTTGATGACGATCTCTGCGGCGCTATCGAGGGTCTGGGCGTATTGATGCCGTATCAACACAACCACCAACGCGGTGCGTTTGTTGGCCTTGAGTTGCTTCATTTCCGCCAGATCGAGCGCCTTGGCCTCATTAAGGTATTGCTGATGCTTGGTCGGAGGCAGACCCAGATCCGTTGGCAGCATGGATTGCAGGGAAGACAGCCACTCCAGGTAGCGAATATAAGCCTGGATGTTACGCGGCGTCGGCCGTTTGGCTTCCTGCTTTAGGTCACGCCAGCCTAATTGTTCAGGGCCGGATGCGTTGAGCAAACGGTTAATGATGGCGCGCCCCTCGGCATTCAGATACCCCACCAATTGATCATAATAGATGTTATTGACCTGCGACCGCGCACTTTGACAGAGCCGCTGCAGAACACTGAAGGGTGGTAATTCAAATTGCTCCTTGACCAGGTATTCCAGCGTGACATTGATGATGTCTGCCAGCGCCTCTTTGGTTTTGGCAGCGCTGGTTGCCCATTGCAGTACTTTGTCGTTTGTGGACTCGGTGTCGTAAGGGCGCAGCTTCAAGTGCTGACGGATCAAACGGACATGGCGATCTTTGGCGCCTGAGCTGAAGTAGGCACTAAGGTCTGCAAGCGAGCTGCGGTTGCGAGCAGAAAGCTTGATGTGCTGAATGATCGGTGTGGGGACATCGCCGAAGGTGACAAAGCGCCCCAGCCGTTGCACGATTTTCAGTTGTACCAGCAAACCCAGAAACGAAGTGCTGCCCCGTTTGCAGTGCCGCAATGCAAAGCGCAGCTCGGCCGCTGTAGGGGTATAGACCTCATTCAAATCCTTTTGGGTAAATGTCTGCTTCAGCCGTGGGTAGGCTGTTTGGTAGATTGCCACCATGCATCCGCGGCCTTACGTGTATTTGGTGGCAGGAGAAGTTTGGAGAGCGCCCCATACGAAGATGGGTGGATGAGTGAACGACACTTACAGCACTTCCTCACAAAACACACTGGGAATGACAATGCGGGTGCGCTCGATATGGCCACGCTGTAAGAGGCCTGCACGTTTGTCGCCCGTCACCAAATAATCCGCTTCGCCCTGGACGGCCATCGCCAGCAGGAAGGCATCATTGGGATCGCTGCATTCCTGGTCCAGGGTCAAGGTTTCCAGCACCAGTGCCCGCTGGAGGTTGTTGATCATGGTGCCGACTTTGGCTGGTTGCAGCACCGCTTGCAGGCGCGGATAGCGACTGGCACGGCGAATCTCGTCCAGTTGATGACGTGACGTCACCAGTTCGAAGCGGGCTGCCCGCCAAGCGCAATAAATGGTATGAGGATAACTGTGTGGTGAGATCAGGGCACTGAAAAGGATGTTGCTGTCCAGAACTACCCGCATCAGCGTTGCCGCGCCCAATTCAAGGCTTCATCCACCATGGCGCTCAGGTCGTCTTCGTTGACTTCGGCATTGGCGGCCTTGGCCTGTTCCGCGGTCAATTCCAAGATATGTGCACGCACGGCTTCCTCAACGAAGCGCGAAAGATCGCCCTTACGCCCGCCGCCCTGACTGGCCAGGAACAGCCGCAGCGCTTGGTCGGTGTCGGCTGACACGGCTAGATTCCAACGTACGGTATCCATAGCATTTGCTCCACTTGATAGGTGTTTATGTGTTTATACATCTATTATAGGCGGTGACGCAAGGGCTGACTTGGGGGCACGGAAGGCCACAAACGGATCGGCACCGTCGATATAACGCAGGGCCGACTGCACATCACGCCACCCAACGTATTGCATCAGGGTCTTCACATCCCATTGGTTGGCATTGGCCCACCCGGCAAACCCGCGCCGGAGCGAGTGGCTGCTGTATAGCTCGGACTCAGGCACACCAGCCTTGGTAAACAACTCGCGCAGCCACTTGTTGATACTGCCGGGGTTCATGGGCGTCTCGGACAGACGCCCCCAGCGATCGATGCGGGGAAACAAGGGCCCCTCCGTTCTGCCGGTCAGTGTCAGCCAGGTATTGACGGCATCCACAGGGCACAGCGCCCGTAATGCTGGTGCCCGAAAGGTGCGACCCTGGTTGTCCCGATCACCCTTGCTGGTGGGGAGAAAGAGGGTCAATCCCTCTCCTGGAGCAATCGTCACGTGCTCCACCCGCAGGCGACACAGTTCGTCGCTACGAAAACCCCGCCAGAAACCCAGTAACAGCAGCGCCCGATCGCGGATACACCGCAACTGCATCACCGCATCGTTTTCCGAATTCTCCGCCTGGTGACGCAGCCATGCATCGACGATCTCCAGTTGCTCCAGCTGCAAGGGTTTTGCCTGTTTCTCAACAGCCGGATGCAGGCGTCGAATGCCCTTGAGCATGGTCTTCACCAGCGGTGCCTTGGTGGGGTCGGGAAAGCCTTGATCATTGTGCCATTTGGCCAGCGCCGCCAGCCGCTGTTTGAGTGTGTTGACGGACAGCGTGTCGGCGTGATCGGTCAGGTAACGGCTGATGCTGTCGGCGGTCGCAGGCAGCAATCCGCCCCATTCTTCTTCGTAATGCCGAAGTGCGGCCCGATAGCTACGCCGGGTGTTGTCCCGCGTGGCGGCTTCGATGTACTGGGCACGGGTCGGCATGGGGGCCTCCTGTTCAGGCGCTGGAAAACCGGGTTTCGTAATGGTTGGGCCTGAGTTTACCGCGAAAAACTGGCCAATGGTAGGATAACACTTTATTACCCAATCTATTTATTGTCCGTTTGTTGTGCATGGAGAAGCATCGATATAGAATGTATTTACATGGTATGTAATATATTATCTTAAACGGGAGGCCGGGATGGCACGGGCGGGCTTGAACAAGTTCAATGTGCAGCAGGCGCGGGATACGCTGCTGGCACGGGGTATCAATCCATCAGTGGACGCGGTACGGGTTGAACTGGGCAATACCGGCTCAAAGACCACGATCCACCGCTATCTGAAGGAGCTGGAAGCCGAAGAAGCCACCCAGCTGGGCGATGAAGCCCTTCTATCCAGCGCACTGAAGGACATGGTTGCCCGCATGGCCGCCAAGCTGCGTGACGAAGCCCTGCATCGGGCGGAAGCTGCCAATCAGGCCTGGCAGACCGAGAAAACACAGCTGGTAGCACAGCTCAGCGCCGCGCAGGCCCGGCTCAAAGAGCTGAGCGCTGACAACGCGGCTCTTGCGACCCGTTTGGAGCGCGAGAACACAGCACATGATGAGACTAAAACTCGCCTCCATAATGCGGATCTGCGGGCCGAGCGCTCCGAACAGCAGGTGCAAGGGCTCGAACAACAGCTCGACGAAAACCAGAAGCACCTGGCATCGCTGGAAGAAAAGCATCGGAATGCGCGGGACGCATTGGAACACTTCCGCACCTCCGCCCAGGAGCAACGTCAACAGGAGCAACTGCGCCACGACACCCAGGTCCAGCAGCTCCAGGCCGAACTCCGTAATCTCAATCAGACCCTGATCGTCAAACAGAGTGAACTCACTCAGCTCAACCGGGATAATGCCAGCCTGGTTGGCGAAGTGGGTGAACACCGAACGCAGGCGAAGCAACTGGAAAAGCAGCTAAGCGAGAAAACGAAGCAGGCCGAGCTCGCCAGTGACACTAGCGCAAAACTCCTTGCTGTGACCGAGGAGAAAAACGCGCTTGATTCTCGACTTCAGTCGCTGTTACAGACGCTTGATGCCGAAGCTGGAAAAGCCAGGGGGCTGGAACTGAGTCTGGCCAAATTGCAGACGGAGCTGGACGTGAAAAACGAACTGCTTGATAAGCTTTCCATCCGATGAAGCATCGATGCCGGCTGACAGCAATGGGCGAAAAGCGGTCGTTCGTGTTTGTGTGATTGGACTTTTACCTGATTGTAAAAGCAGACCTTTACACAAAAAGATTCGTCCGTTTTGACCGAGCAAATTTCACGTTGGCCTCCGTCATCAGAAAGTGCCAACTAAACCGGGGGATGTTCCCTGTCCGGTGCAACGCTTTGTTATGCTTACATTCCCATCCCATTGAACTGTTTGGCTAAGAATGTTGCATAGTTGTCAGTCATGCCACTGATGAAATCAACAACCCTTCTTAGTGCCAAATAATCCTTAGATAAAGCAGCATCTCCATTTTTTATTTTAGGGTCAAATGTCGACGCCCCAATTAAATCTATTACTCTTTTGCTTCTAAAAGACATATTTTTTGGCGTGTTGACCCACTCAAAAGCAGACTCACACATAACAGAAAGCAATGTTGATATTACATTGTAAGAACCAACTTCAAGTTCAATTTTTCGTGGGTGATTAAATATTTTTGATTTCGCTATACCTTTTGCTTTCAAGATTGAGTCTTTTACAGGCTCTTCACAAAGTTCAATTAAACTAGTCGGATCTCCTGCAAGATATTGCTCTTGATGTCTTATAAAAGCATCAGACGCCGCCTCAACATATCTGCCAATAACTTTTCCACGAAGTAACGGTGTTTTTCTACCAAACGAGAGGCGTGCCATGTCCTTTTCTAGTTCGTTTACTGATTCTTCTGGAATCACAGGCCTCAATATTTCATACATTTCTTCCCATGATAGAATTCCCATTTCTAGACCGTCTTCTAAATCTAGAATTCCGTAGCAGAAATCATCAGCAGATTCCATAAGATGAACTAGAGGGTGGCGACAATACCAATCATCGCCCTCTCGGCTGATTAAGCCAACTTCATTAGCAATTTCATCAAATATTTTGAGTTCTGATGTAAAAACACCGTATTTATCTGACTTTGGTCTTTTTCCCTCTTGGGCAGGCAAGGATGTCCAAGGATATTTAATGAAGGACGCAAGCGTAGCGTAAGTAAGTCTCATACCCCCTTCATTTATGTGATTTTCAACAGATGTAAGAACCCTCAGTCCCTGCGCGTTACCCTCAAAATAGCAAAGATCATTTTTCTCCTGAGGAGACATGTTTCTTAAAAATTCTGAGCCTTTTGAAGAAAACCAACTTTTTATTGCTTCTTCGCCAGTGTGTCCGAATGGAGGGTTTCCAATATCATGTGCGAGACATGTTGACTGAACTATATCGCCAATATCTGTTGCGCGTATTCCCGCTGGAAGAACCCCTTCCTCCTCTAATTTCAACCCAGCCAATATTCCAAGACTTCTTCCTACGCAAGCCACTTCGAGACTATGTGTGAGCCTGTTATGAATGTGATCATTGGTCGCCAGCGGATGAACTTGTGTTTTTCGGGCAAGTCGGCGAAAGGCACCAGAAAATATTATCTTGTCGTGATCAGAGTTATAAGGAGACCGACCTCTTTCGGCTTTTGGTGCTCTACCACCTAATCGAGAGTCATTTAGTAACTTTTCCCAGTTCATCATCTGTCTAGTTTCTCCTTAAGACTGCAGTCGTGGTAGAACGCCCAGTTACCCAGGCGCCCCCACACAGATCCCGGCGTGCGGAACTACCGCACCGGGCTCCTCAGTAATAACGTTGCTACCGTGCAACGGCAACACCCTTCTCAAATAACCAGAACACGCGCTTCTGAGCTGCTGTAGCCGACGAAGGCTTAGGCAGCCTCATCAGCTGTAACAGCTGAAGGAAGCCTGTCCAATTATAGCTACGACGCTGACTGCACCGATTCAACCACTTGAACAGCAACTCGGTCACCATCGTGTAATAGCGCCCCACAGACTGACCATTCCCCTTTACTGCAAAGTAACGGTAATGGCCGAGCATCTTAACTCGCAGCTCAGCTGCAAGCTCTGGTAACGGTCTATTCCGATTTTGCCTCAACCACAATTTTAGCACCTGCCTCAGCTCTTTGAGCTTCGACCTGGCGGTGCGACGCATCAATCGTGCACGCCCTTTCTGGTCGTTCCACCAGTAGTACTCGAACCCCAGGAACTTAAACCTGCGCCTCATACTGGGACGAAATCGACTGAAGCGCGTCAGCGCCGTCTTCTCCGGTGCTACCGTCAAGCCAAACTTCTTCAGTCTTGCTGGCAGCGAACCGTACAGTGCTCTGGCATCCCGATGGTTCTGGAATGCCAGTATGTAGTCATCGGCATAACGTATCAGCAACGATCGTGCCTTCAGCTTCGGTCTGATTTTCCGCTCGAACCAGTGATCCAGCACGTAATGCAGATAGATATTGGCCAGCATGGGGGAAATCACACCACCTTGTGGTGTGCCCTTATCTGGTCTGTGACTACTGCCATCGACCTCGATCACCGGCGCTTTCAGCCACTGCTCTATCAAACCCAACAGTGCCTTATCGTCTATACGTTGTTCCAGCATCCGCATCATCCAGTCATGATCAACATGATCAAAGAAACTCTGGATATCCGCTTCTACCACATAGCCAAACGGGCCCCATTGTAAATTGGCTGCCAGGCTTTGTGTCGCATCACCGGCCCCTCGGCCCTCGCGGTAAGCGAAGCTGCTGTCACTGAAATCCCATTCGAAGATGGATCTCAGTATATCGGACACCGCTTGCTGGACGATCTTGTCTTCCAGAGCCGGTATTCCCAGCGGTCTTTGCTTGCCATTGGACTTCGGAATGAAGCTGCGACGCACTGCTTTGCATCGATAGCGTTTGGTTCTCAGTCTCTGTTCAAGTCCGATCAGATTCGGCAGCAGGTTTTCTCCGTACGCCTGCGCCGTTACCCGATCGACTCCAGCACTCGCATTCTTGTTCAAGCGGTTCCAAGCCTTGGCCAAAGCAGCCAGGTTCAGCATCCGATACAAATCTTGAAAGCGATGCTTCGGGTGGGTGTTTGCCTTGATGGCTATCGCTTCTAGAGAGGTTGTCCCTGTTTGATCCAGCCCTACTTTGTCCGGACAGGGTTGTCCTGTTGAAGCGGTGTTACTACTGCAAATCCCTTCGTGACGTAAACGATATTCCTGTCCGCCACTACTATGGATTTGTCCGACTTCCTGATGGTCTTCGTTCGTCTCGCTTTTCACTAAACTACCCTACCAACTTCCTTCTGGAACCATCAGGATCTCTCAAGTTCCTGATTCATCTCTTACTGCATGCCATGACTTGATAACTCCGCCGTCTCTTCGCAGCCTTGCAATAACGGCTGGTCTATGTGGGCTTCGATCGCGTTACAAACCTCGCCAGAACGGAACTGCCTTTCGGAGCGATGCCAGTGCTTCAGGGCCACGGTGCCCTTATGGCCTACAGTATTCGCTGTGTACGCTTCACGTTGTTTGTTCACCTCGTTGATAGCCGTTTTCACTGCTGACTGGAGAGCACTTCCTCTCCCGATGGCTCCGCACAACGCGCAACACTCGCTAAGGGTGGTTTGCTAAACCTTACCCTACAGGGACTTTCACCCTGCCAGATGCATCAAGCTTTCTTGACGCACTAACGCCGCGCTCACCGGTGAATTAGAAGCGCTGCGAGTAATTTATCCGTGTGCAGCGCCTTGAAACTTGTTTATGACCCTCCCAAGGCCCGGGCTTAGTGTAAGCGCCCTTAAATCCGCCTACTTGTCCTTACCGTAATCGGAAGCAATTCTCGAATTTTTCTCCAGCGGTACATTCCACGGCAGCAGTGCTTCAACCTCTTCCAGCGTTTCAGCAGAGCCCATATGTTCCAGAACATAACGGATGTAGGCATAAGGTTCCAACTGATTGGCCTTCGCGGTTTCAATCAAGGAATAACAAGTCGCGCTGGCTCGCGCCCCATGGGTTGTATCAGCAAATAACCAGGCTTTGCGACCTACTGCAAACGGACGGATGGCATTTTCCGCTTTGGCGTTGCTGATGCTGAGGTAGCCTTGTTCACAATAGCCAATCAGGTATTCCCATTGATTCAGAGTGTATTCCATGGCCTTGCGTGTCTGGGAGCCTTTCATCACTTTGCTGACGTTTTTTTCCAGCCAGGCTTTGAACTCGTTGAGCAGGGGTACACTCAGTTCCTGTCGTTTACCGTATTTGTCTGCTTCGCTGCATTCCGCGATGGCTGCTTCAATGCGATACAGTTGTCGGATTTTTGCTACGGCAACATCGGCTTTTGAGGCCTTACCTTTATTCTTTTTCGTTTTCGGATCGGCGGCTTTTACCGCTTCTACGAACTTGCGCCTTGCGTGATCCCAGCAACCAATGCGTTTTAATTGATTTTTCTGGCAGATCCTCGCGTAGCCGGAATAGCCATCCGCTTGCAGAATGCCCTTAAAATCCGCAAGCAGTCGCTCCGGGACCGCCCCGGCACGGGAGGGGTCGTATTCAAACAGCACCGAGGGTTGATCCGGTGGACCACCGCAGGTCACCCACATCCATCTGTCGGACAGAACACTGAAGCCATTTTCCTTGAGTACCTGGATCCGGGTTTCATCCGCGTTAATAAAACGGCCCTGATTCTGACTTTCCCGCATCAGGTTGATCAGGGGTTTGAACACATCATCGAGACGGATGATCCAGTTGGCCATGTTGGTGCGGCTGACGGGATTGCCGTAACGTTTTAAAATGCCTTCGAGTCGATACAGCGGTAAGCCATCGGCGTATTTGGCCACGATGATGTAAGCCAGTAAAGACGTATGGGCAAAGCATTTATTCAGCGGATGAACCGGACGGGGTGCTGCCACGATCTGTTCTTGGCCGTCGACGTCAAAGACGGCTTTCTCCTGCCAGTATTCCAGCACGTTCAGTTGCGCCGGAATGTATTCCAGCTCTTCCTTGATCTTGCTGAAGAAGGTACTGCTGGCTCCGGCCTTCTCTTCATTGGTAAGAGTTAGTTCAATTCGCTTACGTGGCAGCGCATCGGGAAAGCTGCGATTGCGTTTCTTCTTGCCGGTGTCACTGGTGGAGGTCTTGCTGGGTTCGGGAAGCCGCTCCTCCAGATCTTCCAGTGCCACCTCCATTTCCGCCTCATCGAACAGATTTATCTGGAACGGCAGTTTCTCGCTGCTGGCAGCGAACTTGCGCAGGGTGGCCAGTCACAATTGTTCTTCCAAGAGCTGGATCAGGCGTTGTTGACTTTTAATTTTCTGATCGCTTTCAGCAATGATCGACAGCAGTTCTTCCGTAGATAAACCGCTGTAATCAGGAGCAGATTGATTGGAGTTAGACGCCTTTTTCATGGCCTGCATTTTACCAGAATCCAAGACCGGAAACCGCTAACCTACGGATTGATAATGTAATATTTTATGGCCCTGCATCAGTGACAGATCATAGCCATCGAGCAGCCAGTTGATCTCCTAGCCCGTCAGTGTCACCAACTCGTGCTGCGTCCGGGGCCAGCGGAACTTTTCTTCCGCCAGGGCTTTGTAATACAGGACAAAACCGTTATCTTCCCAGAACAGGCATTTTATTTTATCGCCGCGTCGATTGCGGAATACGTACAGGGCGCCACTGAACGGGTTGTGGTCCAGCTCCTGTTCAACCAGTACTGCTAAACCGTGGGCCTGCTTGCGAAAATCGACCGGAACACGATACAGATAGATTTCTGGTATCTCCAGTGCAGGACGCAGATAGCGCGGCCTCATAGTTGTTCCAGAATGCCGCGCAACAAACTGACATTGGTTTCATTCACGCCTTCAATGAGGATGCCTCCGGGCAGCGTAACCGTGAGACCTTCTGGCGCGGCAGCCGTTGGCAGCGATTTTACTTTTATAAAGGGGCTCTGCTTGGGTGGCCTGGAAACGGATTTGCACAGTTTGCGTTTCCAGTAAACAAACTGGTGATAAGTCAGGCCACGGCGCTTGCAAAACTCAGCACCGCTGAGCCCGGATCGTTTCCAGGCAGTCATCAACTTTGGCCAATCCTGAGCTGGGGTATCGGGTGATTCACTGGGTTTCATTCTGTTCTCCGTATGGAAGTAAATACGGGAACAGTGTTTCAGGGGCTGAAATTAATTGATAGATGCTGCTATATGGGCGCTTACAATTGGGCCGCGGACATCGGTGCCGAGACCCAGCAAGTGGTGCAGCATCTGTTGCAGGAAAAACGGCATCCGGAACAAAGCTATCGCCGGATACTGGCCTTGCTGGGCAACGCCAAACAATATGGCCGGCAACGACTCAATAACGCGTGCGCCCGGGCACTGTTGATCAACTCACCCACCCGCAAATCAGTGGAATCCATTCTTAAGCAGGGGTTGGATCAGGTGCCTTACAGCACCGAAGCAACCGATGCCGGACAGGACCTCAACCTGGACCATCATGAGAATATCCGCGGCGCGGATTACTACCACTGATTTGACTGAACTCCAAATTACCCAGAGACCGATTGAATGAACAACCAGACTTTACAATCCCTGAGACAACTGAAACTCACCGGCATGGCCGATGGCTTCGAACAACAACTGGCGCAACCTTCCACCCACAGCGAACTGGGCTTTGACGAACGGCTGGCGCTGCTGGTGGATCGGGAAAGAACGCACCGGGACAACAACAAGGTAGGCCGTTTGCTGAAAGCGGCCAAGCTCAAACTACAAGCGTTCCCGGAAGATATTGATTACAGCCACCCCAGAGGACTCATCAAAAGCCAGTTCGCCGGGTTGCTGAGTAGCAACTGGATTCACCAACATCATAACGTACTCATCACAGGACCCACCGGATGCGGCAAAACCTATCTGGGCTGTGCGCTGGCCACTCAGGCGTGTCGGCACGGTTTATCGGTTCGCTATTATCGTTCCTCTCGATTGCTCGAAGCACTCAGCATTGCCCACGGCGATGGACGCTTCTCCAAACTGGTTCAGCAACTCGCCAAAACCGATTTGCTGGTATTGGACGACTGGGGTCTGGAGAAGCTGACCCTGGGACAACGCAACGACCTGTTGGAAATCATGGAGGATCGGCATGGGATCAGCTCGACACTCATCACCAGCCAGGTTCCCATCAATCACTGGCACAAAGCCATCGGGGACGCCACGCTGGCTGACGCCATACTCGACCGGCTATTACACAACAGCCACAAGATAAAACTAAGAGGAGAATCCATGCGCAAAACCAAAAGTGAAATCGCTGAAGTTGATCAGCTGGAGTGATAATATCGAACCCGTCGCGTTACGAGGTGCAAGTGATCAACTTGGTCCGGAACGGGTGATCAACTTCGCCGGAATATGCAATTTGTCTGTTCTTTCAGACAACCCAAATTGGAAATGGGAAAGTAGAGCATGGGAGGGAATTGGTTCTTTTACAAGGCATGGATACCGATCAACGTACAAGAATGCGCATAAACTACCAATGATGCTTTTAATGCGGGGCGGATGCTATCACAGCTCTGTGGGGGTTGGCCAGGGGGAAGTCTCAGCCTCTATTGTTGTCACACAACCCCAAAAAGCGCTATTCAAATCAAGGTGGGGATACGCATTACGCGCTATTCCCCCTTGGCTTTTCGGCATCAGATGAGCGAGCCAATCGAGACCAATCTGCCAGGGATTGTATGTCTTTTAATATCAAATAATGACATGGCACTAGTAACAGCGTAATAAACGTTGCAAACAAAATTCCAAACCCCAACGAAATAGCCATGGGAATTAAGTACTGCGCGCCCATGCTAGTTTGGAAGAGAATTGGCACCAAACCAAAAAACGTGGAGAGAGAGGTAAGTAAAATAGGCCGAAAGCGCGCCACCCCAGCCGCATTCACCACCTCCCACAACGCCTCTCCGGCACGCAAACGGCGGTTGATCCAGTCCACCAGCACCAGGCTGTCATTGATTACCACTCCAATTAAGGCCAGTATTCCAAAAATACTGAACATCGATAACCCCGTGCCGGTTATCGCGTGGCCCAAAATAGCCCCGATCAGGGAGAAAGGAATCACCGACAAGATGATAAAAGGTTGTAGATAAGATTTAAATGCAACCGCTAACAATCCAAAAATGGCAGCTAAGACTCCCAAAGAACCATACAATAACACTTGGTTCGCTTCTTCCTCCACCTCGCTATCCCCCCCTAATTCGTGACTTAAGGCGGGATAGGTTTTAATCATATCAGCGACATAATCTTGCGTCTCGTTTTCCAACACTTGCAAATTGGCCTGGTCGTGGTTAATACGTGCCGAGACCACAGCCACTCGCTCCTGATTCTGACGTTCAATCGCAGCAGAGGATTGCCCCCAAGTGACATCGGCAACGTCGGCAAAAGCTACCTCTCCTCCTGCGGGGGTCACAATCAGTAGCTCATCAAGGTCTTGGAGGTCATTGCGTTCCTGCAAAGGTGCAAGCACCATAACCCGAACATCGTCTTGCCCACGCTGAATTCGTTGCGCCTCTACGCCGAAAAAGGCATGGCGCACCTGCGCGGTTACCGTCTGCAAGTCCATGCCCAACAATTCGGCTTCGGGCTTTAGCTGTATAGACAGCTGTGGTTTCCCTGTCTCCAAGGTATCTTCAATATCAAAAACGCCACTAAAACCCGATAAAAACTGACGCACTTCACCAACTGCTGCTTGCAACTGGGCGATATCGTTACCCACTAATCTTACTTGCAGTGCCTGTAGACCACCGATATCACCAGAATAAAAGGACAATCGCTCCGCACCAGGCAATTCGCTAATCGTCTCTCGCCACTGCTCAGCCACTTGCTTGGCATTTGTATCCAGTTTTTCGGCCAGTTGCTGATCGACCTCTACGACCACTAGACCTACGGCCCCCTTGTTGTCCACACCATCAATGTTAGTGAGGATATTGTCGATCAGGCTGTCGTTGCTATCGGCTAGGCGATACTCTTCTCGCAGTGCCTTGGCCACTTCCTCCAGGCGCTCAGTCGCTCGCTCTAGAGTGGCGATGGGGGTACCCACCGCAAACACAACTTCCGCTGCCGCCCTTTCACCGACAACTTGCGGCAAAAAGGTGTAGCGCAACCAGCCAAAACTGACCAAGCAACTGACAACGACCAAGATCCCCACAAAACTCAATACCGTCACATAACGATTTTTGAGGCTAATGGACAGCAGTGGTTGATAAAGCTGCATCAGTACCCACTCCAACCCTGAAGCCACGTTCTCGCGAGCACGCTCCAATGGCACCAACCACGATCGCTGCTTACTGCGCCCTAAGTCCAGCTGGGTTAAATGAGCGGGCAGGATCAACTTACTTTCAATCAAGGAAAATATCAAAGCGGCGATAACACCCGCTGCGATATTTTTGGCGTGGGCCGCCGCTTCGCCATTGACCATCAACATAGGGACAAACATTAGCATGGTGGTGACCAATCCAAAAATCACTGGTACCGCCACTTCACGCGTTCCTTCAATGGCCGCCGTGACTCCGTCTCTCCCCCTAGCCCGATGGATGTATATATTTTCACCTGTAACGATGGCGTCATCAACCACCACACCCAGCACCAGGATAAATGAGAACAAACTAATTGTATTGATGGACACACCCATCACTGGAAACAAAGCTAGAGCACCCGCAAAACATACAGGGATACCCGCGACCACCCAGAAGGCAACAGAAGGACGCAGAAACAACCCGAGCAACAGCATGACTAATAGCGCTCCTTGCAAGCCACTATCAAACAACGTACTCAGACGCTGCCGCACAAAACGCGCATCATCATCAAATATGGCCAGCTTCACTGTGTCCGGATATTGGGTTTTGACGTCTTCCAGATGAGTCCGTACTGTGTCGGAGACGGACACTGCACTCTCTTTACCTACACGATAAACATCCACAAAGACAGCGCGCTCACCATTAAAGCGGGATAGCGTGCGACTTTCATCAAAACTATCGTCGATAGCGGCAATTTGCCCCAAGGTTAAGGGAGATCCATCTTCAAACCGACGCACAACAATTGAGTCGAAATCCTGGTAATGGTAGGCACGATTATTTGTACGCAACAGAATATCACCTTCACGGGTGCGCACTTGCCCGGCCCCCAAATCAATGGCCTGAGCATCAATGGCAGCGGCAATATCCGCACGGTTCAATCCATACTCCCGCAATACATCCGCGGCAACGCTAATACTGATTTGATAGGAACGCAGGCCACCTACTCTGGCCTGGGTTATGCCTGGAGCATTAACTAAGTCCAGACGTAACTGGTGGGCAATAGTCGCCATTTCTCCTTCATCCAAGTCCCCATAAATGACGACAGTGAGCACCTCAAACTCATCCGTAGGCACTTGGATAATAGGACGCTCAATGGTGGTAGGCAGATTAGATAAGGCGTCTACACGCCCCTTAACTTCATTTAATGCTTTCTGCTTATCGGTCCCCGCGCGCAGTTTGATGGTTACACGCGATAACTCTTCTGTTGAGGTTGATAGCAACTCATCAATATAGGGTAAATCCGCCACGGCCGTTTCAATGACACTGGTGACGCCCGCTTCCATCTCTTCAGGTGCCGCCCCCCGTTGACTGACCTTAATGACTACGCGATCCAACGCACTGCTAGGCTCCACTTCTACGGGGATAAGGAACATCACACTGTATAACCCCAGAGCCAAAATAAGTAGCAGCAAACAGTTGGCGGCCACGATATTGCGAGCAAACCAGGCAATCATGGGCTATACACCAGCTGGCTCGAACCATCCTCTTTGACCAACGTCATATGAACCTGCGTTCCGGATAAAGCCGACCCCACATGAGACGTTACCACCAGCTCACCGTTGTCAACCCCCTGATCAATAACAGTCCATTGCTTGTCAGACCAAACCACATCGATATGGCGCTTATACAATTTATGGTCGTGAACACTCCATATATAGCTGCCGTTGTGCAATGCTGACCTAGGAATTACGTAAACCCCTGATAGCTGACGCCCCGTTATCTTGGCATGAACGAAGTCGCCTATCAATAATTCCACCCCGGCGTGACTGCCGCTTTGGACATCGATATCGGCAACCAGCATCATCTGGCGGGACTTTTCATCAAGCTGCGCTTCGAGGCCTCGTAATCTGGCTTTCCAACTTCCCTTTTCTAAATCTGGTAAACGGATTTCGACAGCTTTTCTGAGAGAATCTATATCGTTAATTGCTCCCGGGCTAAATGCCAAGAGATCACGCCACCGGGCACTCAACGGCAACACCACTTTCAACTGGTCTGCCGCCACGATGGTCCCCAACACTTTCCCTGGAGTCATGTAGTTACCAACGCCGGGCATTTCACCAATCACGTAACCGTCGAATGGGGCGATAATTGCCGTACGATCCAAGTCCAGATGGGCTTTCACGGCAACGGCTTCGGCAGCTTTCAACGCAGCTTCAGCGGAGACGACTTGTGTCCGTCTAGCCACAAAGTCTGACGGTTCGGAGGTGCGGCCTTGGCGCTTCCAATCAGCCACAGCAACAGCGGATTGAGCTTTGGCCTCACTTAAACGGTGTTGGGCGTGACTGAGATCTGCTTGGGCCGATAGTAATGCAGCTTTATAGTCGCCATCATCGATTTGCACCAACAACTCACCTTGGCGAAAATACCCACCTCGCTGAAACTGATCGTGACGGTCCACTATAATGCCACTCACCTGGGCGGCTAACTGCACCCGGTTTTTAGCTTCCACTTTTCCTTGGCTGTTAAAGACCGGCTGAAAATCCTGCAGCGTTAAGCGTTGGACACTTACTTCCAGCACTGGTGGTTGTGCCACTGGACGTTTTTCTGCTTGTGGCTTAAAAAGGTACAGTAGCGTACCCGCTAGCAGTGCCAAGAACACAACACTCGTCGGCGCGACAATGGGTTTCCAATGCATTTCAAGAGGGTCCTTTTCGGCGGTGCTTTTTAACGGAACCTAATTAACGGTTTCTAATTTAACATTAGGTAACTCCCCGTCTATACCGGAGGTCATTTAATTAGAGCCTGCTCATAAAGTTACCGGCCCCTGATTTGCGGAGCCGGTACTTGCTGCTGGAATTCATGTATCCACCACTCTCCAGCATACTTCGTGATTATCGGCATCAAGCCAGCATCTCACCTCAGCACTGGCCTTTTTACAGAACCAATAAAACGCCCTGAGAAGGATCAGCAGGTTCATCACCAGAAAGATGCTGTTAATCCAGGCAATCGAAGTGTCCGACCGTTTTGCCCGAATGTAGTTGAGATTGTAGCCATTCTTGCCATGGCCAAACTTTCCTTCAATCGGAATGCGTTGTAAATACTCTTCACGCCGTTTAGCCGCCTCGCGCTTTAACGTTTCTTGATTCGTGTCTGTTATTTTCTTCGGCCTGCCCAACGGTTTTCCAGCAAAACGAATACCACGATCCTTGAGGTATTTGCGGTTATCCCGACTGCCATAAATCGTGTCGCCCAGAACCACTTCAGGATACGCACCGTGATGAACTCGATAGGCTTCAACTTGTGATGGCAGATCAAGCCCTTCATGAAATGCGTCCCAGCGTAAGTGGTCAATCCGGGATACGCCATATCCGGTAAGACTGACACTGAGTTTGGCTCCAAACTCAGTCGGCTTGTCCACTTTGCCGCGCATGATCGGGCGTACATAAGGTTGGCTGATACTCACGATTCGATCATCACAACGCTTGATTTTGTTGTGATACATGTCCCTTTGCTGTTCGTGCACGTGCTGAATCACCCAGTACCGATGCAACAGCCAACGTGGCAGTGGCAGCGGTTCTCCTTCGGGAAAGTGCTGTAACAACTGCTCGATATGCCCCAGATTCCAGTGCAAATACTGTAATTGCTGTTTGATGCCTTTGCGTATCAACTTCGCGCCGGGTCTCTTATTTTTTACAATAGCGAGATAGGCTTTGCGGGCTTTCTGTCGATAGGTTCTGGGTTTGCTTTTCAAATCTGTGTTCGCAAAGAGACTATCGATAATCCGTTCGCTGAATTCTCTGGCTTCATTCAGTATACCCAGATCGGTAGGAAATCGAATTGCCTGTGGGGCTACTGTGGCATCGAGTATCAGTTTCCCCTTGTGCTCTGGCTCCGCGTTGGCAAGTTCGGGATCTTTATCTGAAAGCCCCGGGGGCGCATTGTCATCATCGTCCGAATTATCGAATTTTTCCTTAGGTGTTGGTTTCTGTTTGGATTTCTCTACGGCTTCGATCACTGCGTCGTAAAACACATCAAATACCGACTGTCCCATCCGCTTTCGGATTTCGACAAACAGTGAAGGTGCGAAGGGTGCTTCCATTTAATAACCCGGAAGACCAACGAATAATTGTAAGTACGGATTTTCCTGAATCTGGGCAACGGTTTCCCGATCAGAAAGGCATAGCTTATGTTTGATGATCACTGCACCGATAACCAGTCGGGCATCTTTGGTGGGTCGTCCCTGCGTACTGGAAAGGCCTTTGTAGTAGGCCTCGGCCAGTTCATCCCAGGGGATGCACTTACTCATCGTGACCCAACGATTTTGTTCATTGAGCGCTGTCTGAAAGGGCCAGTCAAACTCTGCTATTGATAGCTGTCGGGAGCTCTGAGTTCGGATCATAGGTGCACGCTTTTCGAGGCATGTGGCTTGGTTTTCTTGCACCATTGTAGCCTTCGCTGACCGTATTTCATATTAAAAACAAGATGTTAGTTTATTAGAGCAAGCTCTAATTAACGCTCACTTATAAGAGTCACTTCTAACGGTCAATCAAAAAACGAGCATTATCGCGACCTTTCCGGTTGGTCCTACCAATGAGGAGTAATACCAAACGGTTTGTTACCAACGCAATTCACCTAGATTATGTGGGCGCCTTTCCCAATCAGTTCCTCAATAATCCGGCTAAGCGAAATCAGCCCGGGATCATACAGCATAGCAAGTAACCACAAAAGCGGCTTGAGGCCTCAAGGAGAGGCTTCACCCTACCGTTATAGGCGTTAAGCCTCTTTCAACATCGTCAGATTTGGCGGAGAGAACTGCAAACAATTTGGTTGAACTTTTTATTATAAATCGTGTTAAAGCTCACCTTCGAAGATGACTTCCTCTTTATCATAGCCCTGTTCTCTATCATAGTCCTGAAGAGATTCGCAATCATCCAATGAACTGACAATAGAGTCTACAATATCGTTAATACACATCCCCGTTAGCAGAGCACTAATGGAAAGATCATATCGTAAACTTTTACGAACACGGTTTCTAAATTCAACGGCCATTAACGAGTCGAGCCCAAGATTAATTAAGGGTTGCTCGGTGTCAATTTTAGACGACTCAATCGCAATGGATTTAGTGATCTCTACCACTAAATATTCAGCGACAATAGCGTGGCGTTCTTCTGCAGCAGCAGCTTGTATTTGGGGCACGAGGCTATCTACTTCCTGATCGAAAGATTCAGATTCAAATTGATCCAGTTCTTCAAATATTCCCTGTTTACCATGTAGTTGCATCAGTGGTAAAAATGATGGCCATTGCACATTGACAACAATCTTCCCCGAATCTCCTCGTATTAGAAGATCACGCATCACGGCAATGCCTTGAGCCTGAGTGAACGCAAAAAGCCCACGTTTACTCGATTCCTCTTCATTTCCGCTATACATAGTGGAGCCTTGCCATGGACCCCAATTTATATTGGTCACCGGAAAACCATTACTCCGGCGTAGCTCTGCAAGTTTGTCCAACGAGCAGTTCGCTGCGGCGTAATGGAAATTACCACCAGCTCCCCACACCGAAGAAATCGATGAAAACGTCAGAAAGAAATCTAATTTGCTGTCTTGCGTTAATTGGTGTAAATACCATGCACCCAGCACCTTACCCGACACTACATCCAAACAGGTTTTTACGTCCAGCGACTTTAATGCTGCAATACCGAATTGGCCTGCAGCATGAACAACGCCAGCTAGCGGATATTGTGAACGCTCAATGTCAGTTATCAAACTGGCCAAGTCATCGCGCTTAGCTACATCGACCCTATGAACATCAACGCGAGCACCTTGCTCCCGCAGACTCGCTATAGCTGAAAGCTGCTGATCGGAGATAGAGGGATAATTAAAACCCCGACGACTCAATAAAGCGATATGGCGAGCGCCATCAGAAACCAATTGTCTCGCGACGGCCAAACCGAGTGTCCCCATACCGCCGGTAATCAAGTAGGTACCGCGTGCATTCAACTCAAGCTCAGGTGCCGTTTGATTAGCATTTTGCTCATTTGATTTATCGCAAGTCTCTACACGCGGCGCATAACGGGTACCTTCACGATATTCCACTACCGAATCTCTAACAGCTCTCTGCTTAATCTCTGCTAATAGCGCTTTAACATGTGAAGCTGGAGAGGAATCAAAACCAACATAACCACCCCAATGCTGAGGTTGTTCCAATGCGACAACTCGCCCCATCCCCTGCCATAAGCCTTGCTGCAACCATTCCCTTTTCGCACCCGTATCACTTCCAGGTACATAAAGCCACGCAGGCAACTCTTTCGCCCCTATATGCTCTTCTAAACATTGGAACAGATTAAGGCTAGCTGCTGTTAGAAACGATAACTGTTGCTCAACAGATTCGCTCTTATCGTGACCCCAACTTACAATAACGCCCTTTGGGTTATCACATGAAGCTAACCAACGTCGAATTAATTCATGAAAGGCATCTTTATGCCCAGGATTTAACTCGAATACGCCATTTTCGCGCACCACCAAATCAGTCAAACCGCCATTGCTGTAGGCAAGCGTCAAGCTATCCACTTGGCCCCGAAGTTCTGCTAACAGAACATCAAGGCTATTCTCCAAACAACAAACCAACCAATCTCCCTCCAAAGAATTAACCGTTGCGCTTTCATCCAAAACAACCGGCTTCCAACTGCATTGGTAGCGCATATCCTTTGTTTGCAACATCAACGAGACAAAGCGCGGGGGTAAATCAAAAGCCTCCGGCCAATAGTTTCTGCGCTGATAGGGATAATTGGGAAAACTAACAGGAACAATGTGTTTCTTGTGATACAAGGCTCCCCATATAATCTCGTGACCAGCAACATATAGGTCAGCCAACTGGTGATAAAAACGTGCTCTGACATTATCAGTTACACTCGGAGAAACCTGATGTTTCGGAAGAATTTCTATCCCTTCTGAAGGCACTGTAAACAACGGATTAGCAACCAACCCACAACTGATGTCAAATGCCGAGGCTCTATGCAAAGCAGAAAAAGAAGATCCACTATCTTTTGTTTGTTCCAACCAATAGTTCACATCATTAAAATTCACCACTTCAGTATTACCCGTTTTAGCGGAAAACATCCTGATTTTAGGTGAATGAAATCGAACATTCTCAAGTGTATTTTTCAAATCATTCAATGACAGACTTGTAATGATTTTTACTGCATCTTGCAAACTAAAAACACCAGCTAGGCAAGCAGCAACATATTCCCCTGCCTCAACGCCAAATAGAGCAGAGGGCTGAATGCCCAATCTCATCCAAAAGTGTCCGAGGGCATACTCGATCGCAAAGCGTTTAGCAACTTCATATTGTGGAGGCGTATTTTCCGACAGGAAAATATCTAGCAGGGGCGGCTCAAAACTAGCTTCAAATAAACGTACACAGGTATCGAGGCTCTGCGCAAAAGCAGGCTCTGTCCGATAGAGTACTTGTGCAGTTCGTGTACAAGCACCAACCTCACAACCAAATATCAAGACCAGTTTATCCGTCTTAGTCCTAGCTTGTCCTGTGAGTGTTTCGGGTGACTTCTGATGTAAATTGTCTTCCAAAGGTTGCTTACTGAGCAGCTGAAGACGCTCAATAAGCTCTACGGCCGACTCACAGATGATACTTATACGATATTTATAATCATTACGACCACGGTTGGCGCTCACGCACAGGCCGCTGAAAAAATAGGGCGATCCAAGAGACTCCGGAGACGAATTATGTAGAAAATCGAGTGTATTTGAAACCAAAGCCTGCAGCGCTTCTGGAGATTGAGCCGATAGTTTAAAAAGACCAGTTCCTTTCACATAATCATCTGATGGTAGCGCTCTTTCAGGCGCTTGTGATACGACCACATGGGCATTAGTACCCGTAAAACCAAACGAACTGACCCCAGCATGCAAATTAGCTTCCTTATGCTGACTACGCCAAGGTTGTGTCTGTGTGGGCACCTGAACACTTAAATTCTCCCAGTCAATTAAACTGCTGGGCTTTGTAAGATTGAGGTGAGCAGGAATCGTCTCGTTCTGCAATGATAAAATCACTTTTTGCAACCCTGCTATGCCTGCCGCTGCTTCCATATGGCCAAAATTCGTTTTCAGCGATCCCACTTTTAGGTGAGTATTCGCATTCCGTCGTTCTGAATAGGCCCGATCAAGGGCCTGAATTTCGATAGGATCACCAAGCGGCGTCCCTGTCCCATGTGCCTCAACATAGGAGACTTCCTCAGGCTTAATACGCGCGTTTGCCAGCGCTTGCTTAATAACAGCGACCTGAGCTCTTTCGTTTGGCGCAGTTATTCCTTGGCTGCGGCCATCTTGGTTAACAGCACTTCCTTTAATAACAGCGTGTATTAAATCACCATCCTCTTCTGCATCGGACAACCGTTTTAATAAAACAGCTCCACACCCTTCTCCACGCACATAACCATCCGCTCGATCATCAAATGTTTTACAGCGCCCCTCTGGCGAAAGCATTTGTGCTGCAGAAAACGCTAATGAGGTTGATGGGGATAGAGCTAAATTGACTCCCCCTACTAGAGCAATATTCGATTCATTTAATCGTAAACTTTGCAGTGCTTGGTGCGCAGCCACTAGCGAGGATGAGCAGGCGGTATCTACAGGTACCGCAGCCCCTTTCAAATCAAACAAGTAAGCAATACGGCCTGGCAAAGCACTCAATGCGCTTCCGATGGCTGCCCAAGGAGTCACCTCTTCAATCCGAGTGAAACGTGAAGATAATTGGAGGTAATCCGATGTACTACAACCAACAAAGACAGACACTTTTTGTCCAGCTAGACTAGCTGGTGCCATAGCTGCATTTTCAAAACACTCCCAGGTTACTTCCAACATTAATCGATGCTGGGGATCCATGCTTTCCAACTCACGTCCGGAGATCCCAAATAGCTCAGCATCAAATTCACTGTACTGATCAAGCAGCCCCATGAATTTGCTGTGTATCTTCCCTACTTTCTCGCGATCCTCGTCGTAGTACAAATCCATTTTCCAACGCTGATTCGTCAACTCAGAAATTCCGTCCAATCCATCGGTTAGAAAATTCCACATTTGGGCAGGTGAAGCCACACTACCAGGATAACGACAGGCCATGCCTACAACAGCGATATCCTGCAACAAGGTGGCTTCACTACGCTTTAATTGGCTCTTCAATTTTTTGATTTCTTTAAGCGCACTGCCAATAAGCGCCTTTTTGTCACTTGCATTCTTTTCTAACATCTTTTTCTATCCCTTAGTCGACCAACTCTTGCTCAAGCAAAGCAATTAACTCATCTTCCGACTTATTATCAATAGCACTTTCGTCATCATCCAGGTCAACATCTTCTGGATCAGCAGTTGGTTCTTCTAGGATTTCTGCCGGACCAAATATATCGTCAATCAAAAACTGGCTTAACGAATGTATTGTTGGGTAATTAAACAACAATGTGGCTGCAAGATGTTTTCCGCTGATTAAGCTCAAAATATTTCTAAGCTCTACAGCCATCAAGGAATCCAAACCTAATTCTTGCAAAGGCTGGTCTTTTTTGATCGACGCATTGACATCCAAGCCCATAACACGAATAACTTGCTGTTCTATCACAGTTGCTAGCGCTGCGACCCGCTCTGATTCGTGTGCACACTGTAACATAGGGATGACTTCTTTTTTCAGACGGGCCAATTCTGGATCCACTTGAGCGACAGCCCCGGAGCCCAATTTACTAAAGTAAGGAGGTACTCCGAGTGAAAACTGAGATGACATCGTTTTCCAATCAATTCCAACAACACCTGTATGAACAGAATTCAACAACAGGATTTCCTCGAACTTTTCAAGCCCAAGATTTGTATTTAGATATTCCAACCCACTTTTGCTCGCATGTTCTTCAATATGGTCGTCAGCAGCCATGCCAACTTCAGCCCAAGGTCCCCAGTTAATACTATTAGCTGCAAGACCTTTACCGCGACGAAAATGTGCCAACCCATCAAGGAAAGCATTTGCACTTGCATAGCTACTTTGTCCCGGCGAGCCGAGCAAAGCAGAAGCTGAGGAGAACAATACGAACATATCAATGTCATTAGATAGACTTAACTCATGAAGTATCAGTGATCCGGTCACCTTAGCCGATAATACTTTCGGTAAATCTTTCAACGTTTGTTCGCCAATCAAACTATCGAATATAACCCCAGCTAAATGAAGAATGCCCGTTAGAGGTGGTAGATTTTGTTCGATATCTTTGAAAACCCCAGCCATGTCCTCTCGATTCACAACGTCTGCCACCGTATAGTGAACATGAATGCCGCGCTTTTCCCACTGTCTGATCTTCTCGCTCAAGTCCGCACTTATCTCTCGCCGCCCTGTTAGTACAAAATGACGAGCTCCCTTTTTAATCAACCATTCAACGAATTTAAGACCTAAACCTCCGGCTCCGCCGGTGACTAAGTATGTTCTATCGTCATGTACATTAACGCTTTGAACACTTTGACGGCTGACCAAAACTTTACCAATTTGTTTACCTTGAGATATGTAACGGAAAGCATCAACCACTTGTGTTTGATCGTACAACACGTAAGGCAACGGTTTGAGCTCACCACTTTCAAAGCTTTCGAACATAGCAGAAAGCATTTCTGGTATGGCCATTGGATTAGCCAGAGATAGAGTTACCAGATCAAAGGCTTCATACCGAATGTCGCCAAATTTATTTCGCGCCTTCTCCTGCGTCCATATATCTGCCTTTCCAATTTCAATGAACCGGCCACCTTGCCTTAGCAAAGACATACTCTTTTCAATAAATTCTCCAGCAAGGGAATTCAAAACTACATCAATTCCTTCGCCATTAGTGAGCACATTAATTTCATCAGCGAAATTGAAGTTTCTCGAATCTAAAACATTTTTGACACCAATAGAGCGCAAGTAATCGCGCTTCCTTTTGCTGGCTGTTGCATAAACCTCTGCGCCGACTTGCTGAGCTAAATAAATCGCAGCCAAACCAACACCACCGGCCCCTGCATGAATTAATACTCGCTCGCCAGGCTTAATATTAGCAAGCGTGATTAATCCGTGATATGCCGTTGTATAAACAACAGGAATCGTTGCAGCATCACACACTGACATGAAGTCAGGTTTCTTAATTAAGGTCTGCGCGGGCAAAGTCACTTGCGAACCAAGGCAGCCGGCGCCCAAACCGACAATCACGAGGTCACCTACTTTGACATTAGTAACCTTCTTACCAATCGCACTAATCTTTCCAACACATTCTCCACCTAACGGACCTGCATCTCCTGGGTAAACGCCCAACACATTCATGACGTCCCGGAAATTGAGGCCGGTACACATAACATCAATTTCCGCCTCACTGTCTTCTAAGGTTCGGCGAATAAAAGGCTGATAGGAAATATTTTCAAAAATACCTTTTTCTTCAATGATCGCTCTATAGGGCGCTGGAGGAATGGATTTATTCTGCTCCAGACTTTCACTGATATTCTGCGGTGACAGACGCGCTACCCAACGCTCGTCATTACGCAAAGCAACTTGGTTTTCAGCACTGTCTTCGTTAAAGATATTGAGTAGCGTTGTAATTGCCTGCTCACCAGACAGGGTATCAACATCAATAAAATGACATAGAATTTCAGGGCACTCTGTTGCCAGTACTTTTGCCAAACCCCAGACCGAATATAGGCTAGGGTCAAGCAATGCTTCATGTGGCTTGACCACTTGAGCATTTTGTGTAACAACCCAAAGGTGCGGCTGTTGCTGCCAAGATTGCTCTCGAATAGTCATGACAAGCTTTAACAGTGAGCGAATAATATGTTCGATAAAACTGCCAGCCTCCAAGTCAATCACAGACTTGTGTTTAATGGCAGAGTCCACATACTCTGGCAAGAAAACAACAAGATCAACACGGGTGTTCTGAATCGAATAAGCGTTTACAAGTTCGCCCATCCCTTCAAGATCTGAAGCGTAATTGTGCGAGACGTATTTTAACTGCAATTGACTTTCAACTAATGCACGAGTGAGATCCTGATATCTATTTTGTGAATCAAAATCAAATACAACCCACTGACGCTTTGACAATTCAAGAGTTTTGTCACCAAAAGCTTGTTCTTGCCACTGCACGTTGTAGTACACATTGTCGCTCTGACTGGCCTTGTTCAACGAACGCAATAGTGCTTCTTTAGGCGCCCGCTTACTGTGCAGCAAATCAATATCAATGATTAACTGACCATTCTCATCATATACACAAATTTTATGGCTATAACTTTCTAAGTCAGTCTCCTTTGAATTCGAACGGTCTACAACATGACACCATAGCATTGTTGTTGGTGCTTTATAGAACTTCAGATTATCCACGGCAAATGGAATGTAAATCGCTGCCATTTCCTCAAAGTTCAAATGTTCAAAATGGCTTGCCATTAAGGAACTCTGGAAGCATGAGTCCATCAACCCTGGAGCGATAAGATAACCCAGGTCGCGTGCATGATCTCTCGGAACGCGTAACTGTGTGATGGCTTCACCTGGTTTACGCCAAGCTTTTTCTATCCATCTAAAATCATCTCCGAGCTGATAACCGAATTGCCAGAGTTTTTCGTAAAATTCTTTACCCTCAATGATTTGAGACGCATCCTCGATAAAGCTACGCAAATCATTCATTCTATTTTCGGTCATCATGCCATGGTCGATTGTGCGCAACTCTACAGACGAGTGCAAAACCCAGTCCTGATTAGACTCAGATTGCGAAGGACGACTGAAGGCCTGTACTGCGTAGAATTGGTTTACTTGATCCTCTTCCAAGCGATAATGTATGGCTCGGTCTTTTTCCTCAGAAAAAAGCATTGGTTCTGGAAAAACGACATTGCTCAACGCTAACTTTGAGGTTTTAAAATGTTCTTTGGCCGCAACCAACAATTGAGCAATATGGTATGCACCTGGGGCAACAACGGCACCATATAATTTATGATCGTACAGATTAAATGGTTGATTCTGATCGATTACATTTTCAAAAAACGCAGACCTACTACCAGGTATCTCCTTTTTAGCACCTAATAGCAATGATGTCTCTTCCGTGCTCATCAAATTTGCGTTATTGCTTAGTCTATTGCCTTCCACCCAAAAACGCTGGCGTTCAAAGGCATAACCCGGCAGGAAACTACAGCGCAGTTTTTCAGGCAACACCTCCGACCACTTAGCATTGAAGCCGCCAAGGTAAAGGCCGCCCAAGGCATCAAAGTTCGTTTTTAGCGCACATTGGCGTGGTAATAATGACGGCACCAATAACTTGTCACTGGACACGCGGCGAACCAAATTAATCAAAGTATTGCCAGGTCCAATTTCCAAAAAACTTTCGGCACCAACATCCAATAATGTTTCAATAGCCTGATGAAAGTTTACTGTAAACGCAACATGATCTACCCAATAATCAATATCGCAAAGCTCTTCACTGACACGCTTACCAGTCATACCAGAAATAAAGGGTAATTGTGGCGGCGACAGGGTGACACCATCAAACGCTTCACGGAAGCTTTCCAACATGGGATCCATCATTGAAGAGTGGAAAGCGTGAGAGACACTCAATTGGATTGCAACAATGTCTGCTTTTTCCAACAGGGAGATAGCGCGATCTACTTGCGCATCCGCACCAGAAATCACAACATCCTGTTGACCATTCACTGCCGCAATGGAAAGATCCAATGCATTTTCTTGGATAATGCGCTCCATGTTATCGGCAGTGGTTTTAACCGCTGCCATCGAACCTGACTCAACCATCTGCGCCATCAGGCAACCTCTGGCAGCAACAATACGGGCAGCATCCGTAAGACTTATAACCTCGCTATACACAGCCGCGGCGAATTCACCGATACTGTGGCCACTAACAAAACTGGGCGTGATACCACGGCTATCCCATAGACGCGTTAAAGCAACTTGCAGAGAGAATATCGCAGGTTGCGTATATTGAGTAAGATTCAATTGTGCACCTGAATCGCCCCACAAAAGATCGGTTAGATTACTACCCAAGTATTCTTGGAAAATGTCTTCTAGTTCATTCATCGCTTGGCGAAAAACAGGCTCATTGTCATAGAGCTGTTTAGCCATGCCAACATATTGCGAACCCTGACCACTGAACAGCCAAGCTGCCGTTTCCTCTCGCTGATAAGTCCCTACTCCACTAGAGTGTGTATTGACTGCTTGTTTGAGCTTTCCGTTATCGACTTTTTGCAATTGTGATTGTAAATCCTCTAAGGATGTCACCGACAATGCAAGACGAAAATCAAAATGATCTCTTCGCGACAACAAAGTGTGACACAAAGCGCCTAGATCTATGTCTTTTTGATCAGGCAACCAGGCTAAATAGTCCTTAACTGAATTTAATAACGCGTTCTGGCTCTTTGCCGACAATACGAACAAATGACAAGGCAATGCAGCTGAAAGTTTATTGTCTGAAAAGCCATTTTCATTTGGCGCTTCCGCTAACACGATATGCGCGTTAGTTCCGCTAAAACCAAAGGAACTCACAGCGGCATGGCGACAACATTCTCGCGGCTCCCATTCGACGGTCTCACAAGGAATCGCAAACTTTGTGTGGTCCACATCAATATTAGGGTTTAGATCGGAAAAGTGCAGGTGCGCAGGAATTTTTTTATGATGCAATGCTAGCGTCGCTTTGATGATACTGGCGATACCTGAGGCGGATTCCAAATGACCAATGTTGGTCTTTACAGAACTAACCCATAATGGAGGTGCACTGGTGTTCTCATCACGATAGCAGTGGACCAGAGATTGCAGTTCTATAGGATCTCCCAATGGAGTACCAGTACCATGGGTTTCAACCCAATCAAGGTTTTCAGGTGCAACATTTGCATTACGTAAAGCTAGATTGATCACATCTTGCTGAGCCACTCCGTTGGGAGCCGTGAGACTAGCGCTACGCCCATCCTGATTAACCGCAGACCCCTTGATTACAGCTAGTATATTATCGGAATCACTTTGTGCATCAGATAGACGCTTTAATAATATAGCGCCGGCACCTTCGCCACGAACGTAGCCGTCGGCATCCTTGTCAAACGTTCGGCAACGACCGCTAGGCGACAGCATTTGTGCTTTACATAAAGCGACATAGGTTTGTTCGAGCAACATGACGTTAACACCACCAGCGATGGCATAATCACTTTCGCCGTTACGTAAACTCTGACAAGCCAGGTGCACAGCAACCGCGGATGAAGAGCAGGCTGTGTCAACTGCTATACTCGGCCCTTGCAAACCAAACAGGTATGAAATTCGCCCGGGAATCATATTACTTGCAGACCCGGTCGGTACATACATCAGATTTTCGTCGCAGACACTATTATCAAATTGCTTAGCATATTCGTTTGCCGCAATGCCAAAGAAAACACCGGTTTTCGTTTTCTTCATTTGTTCACTGGCGTAACCGGCTGATTCTAGGGCGCCCCAGGCGACTTCAAGGGCTAAACGCTGCTGTGGGTCCATGAGTTCAATTTCTCGAGGAGCCAAGCCAAAGAACTTTGAATCAAAATTTTGCACTCGTTCTTTTGGAAGTAACCCACCAGCCAAACTATATGCTTTGCCACTGGTGCGATTGCTGGTATCTAAATAGCGATCCAGATCCCAACGTTCGCGGCTTTCATCAATTACACTGTCTACGCCCTCAACAAGATTCTTCCAGTACTGCAGGGGACTGTTTTCCGCACCGGGAAAAACACTCCCAATCCCCACTATGGCAATCGCTTCGCTAGCATCACATTCTTCATTTTGATCAGGACTGCTATCCTTTTCATCAACCTCTACATCGGTTAAGCGGTCTAATAGATACTCACTAATGGCATCAAGAGTGGGGTAGTCAAAAATTAATGTCGCAGGAACACTCAGTGCAGTATCACGTTCCAACTGATTTTTTAGTTTAATCGCCATAATGGAATCAATGCCCAAATCCATCAAGGGCGCTTGCTGGTGAAGGGCTGAAAGGTCTGTATTTTCTGTAAGTTCTGATACACAACCTTTAAGATAATTCACAATAAACTGATGGCGTTTCTTCTCCTGCTCCTTACCGACGATACTTCTTAATTGATTAACAAGCTCGCAATCTATCGATTTTCTTTCTGAACCGCCTTGCGGCGTTGAAAGTAGATCGTCTAGCAATGGTAGCGGCTTACGTAAAGACAACAACGGAGCGAACTCCTGCCAATCGGCTTCGACAATCACCTGGTGTAGCTGAGGCTCTGCAATAGCATGAAGTAAGAACTTACAGCCCACGTCAACTGGAATTGAACGCAATCCGCTTTGCGATACTGCCAACTGCGCATCTTCACTTGCCGCCATTCCCGCATCTGACCAAGGCCCCCAATTAAGTGTCTGGGCAACGAGACCCATACGATGGCGCTCCTTGGTCATTTGATCCAAGTAGGCATTTGCTGCAGCGTAGTGAGCAAGACCTGTTGAGCCCCAAACAGAGGAAATAGAAGAGAATAAAACAAAGAAATCCAACTCCGATCCGAGACTTAATCGGTGTAAGTTGTCAGCCCCTTTGACTTTAGCCACCATAACTTGTTCTACATCGTCTAACCTCATGTCGGCGACGGTTTTCTGCTTTGATGCGCCAGCCGCATGAACTATGCCGCGTAATGGCGGCCACTGTGCATTTATGGATTCAAACAATTAATCCATTTGTTCTTCACTAGCGCAATCAACGGCTTCAACCCCAACACGGATGCCGTTGGCCAACCATGAAGCAATCTGGGCTTGTTGCTCTTCTGAAAGCCCATCGATGCCTCTTCGACTGGTTAATATTAAGTGGCTTGCACCACTTTCAATCATGGAACACGCCAAATTCCACCCTATTCCCCCAGTGCCCCCGGTAACTAAATAACTGTGCGCTTGGCTTAAACTAGCAGCTTTTTTGCTATTTAATGTAGCGTCTTTTTGTAAACGACATGACGAAACGTCACCACCTGACAGCTGGAAATGAAACTCGTCCCCTGCATCATTCAATACGTACAGAAGATTTTCTGCCGAATCAGTTAAGGCTTGCTCATCGGCTACCAAAAGCTTGTTGACAAACTGAGGCCTCTCCATTCTCAACGATTTAATAAAACCTTGACAAGCAGATAAGGCTGGATCTTGCGAGGTAACAAAATTAAGCGAGAATGAATTGTTCTTGTCAAACCGTTTTGCTAATGACACCAAAGCTTGTGTATAACGAATAGCGATACTGGCACCGCCCTCACAAAACTCCGAATTGGGTCTTCCCCCTAACAACACAATTATTTGCGTATCAGCAGTTGTGTCGCCATCAGCGAACGCACCAAAGTCTAGCGTATCGCAAGTAGAAATAATTTCACAAGGTATCTCGTACCGTATATAAGCAGCTTTTAAAGACTCCGCGTATTCAACATGGTCGGATATAATTAAAACGTCCTGTGGCAAGCATTTAGGGTGATCATCAATCTCTATGTTCTTCCATTGCATGCAATAAGAAGCTGAATTTATGAAACTTTCCAGTGTCGGTTCAACATTAGGTGTCCTAAGACCATCTAGCCAATAATGCTTCCTTTGGAAGGGATAGTACGGCAGTCGATATAATTCATTTGTACTGACACTATCAACCGCAGACCAATGAATATCATGCCCCAAGCAGGCAAGTTGTGCGAGCGCGTCACTTATAGGCGCCCAAGGCTCATTAGCATGCAAAGTGGTCTTCACAGGAATGTTTCTTACGTCTTTAGGGCACTGACCAAGGCAGTATTGCGCCATATTCGTTAAGATAGAATCAGGACCAACTTCAATTATAATGTCCGGTTTGCTCATGGCGGTTTTTACTAACGCCCCACTAAATTGAACAGGCTTTCGAATATGGTCAATCCAATAATCGATACTGGTGATTTCTTGATTCACCAGATCACCGCTTACCGCAGAAACGAAAGCAATATTTGGACGGCTAAAGCGAATGTTTTGTATATATGATTTGTATTCATCTAGGATTGGATCCATTAGATACGAATGAAAAGCATGTTCCACCTCTAATAATTTATATTTGAGACCATGGTTCTCCAAGCTTTCAGCTATGCTATTAATGGATTTAACCGATCCAGCTAGTACGGTATTCTTAGGTCCGTTAATGGCTGCAATATCATAATCCGTCCAACCAGCTTTTGACGCTAGCGCGTCTACCTCCTCAACACTTGCATAAACCGCTAACATTGCGCCTTTCTCGGTCATGCTGGCGGTGAGCTTCCCTCGTAGCGCCACCATGGACAAAGCATCCTGCAAAGACAAAACACCCGCCGCATAGGATGCTGCATACTCACCGATGCTGTGCCCCATAACAACACTAGGTGTTATATTCCATGATTGCCAAAGATAGGTTAACGCTATTTGCAGACTAGTAATTGCAGCTTGGGTATACTGATTCTGAGCCAGTTTATCGCTGTGTTCACCCCACAATATATCTGTTAATGGCAGGCCAATGAGCGGTAATAGAATTTGTTCACATTGGTCAAGTTGTTGTTTGAAGGCCGGTTCGCGTTGATAAAGCTCACGCCCCATATTGATATAGTGAGACCCTTGCCCTGTGTACATAAATGCAACTTTGCAAGGTTTACCAAAATACGTATTGAAATACCAAGCATCATTTAACAGAGGTTTTTCATCTTTAGCATCGTCGACAAAGGCTTTTAGCTGCATTTTTATATCGTCAACACTGCTGGCTACGAACGCCAGACGATGACTCAAAGGATCACGAGATTTTGTCAGTGAGTGGGACCATTTTTCACAGCTGAGTGATGATTGTAAGTCCGCCCAAACGAGATGTTGTTCAACCAAGTCAATAAGCGCTTGTTCTGACTTTGCACCAAAGACAAAGGGGAAATGTGAGCGAGAAGCTAAAGCCTGGTTATCCTGGCTGACGTCATCACATTGAAAATCCTGCAAAATAATATGGGCATTAGTACCACTAAACCCAAAAGAGCTGATCCCGGCTATACGCGCATCCCTTTGATTTTTGGGCCAAGGCACTGCATCCGCTACGACTCGGATACGTCCTTCATGCCAATCAATAAAAGGATTCGGCGTTGTGTAATTTAAATGACGAGGAATCTGTTCATTCTGCAAGGCCAATACGGTCTTAATGACGCCAGCAATACCAGCTGCGGCTTCAGTATGGCCAATATTAGTTTTTATCGAGCCGATAAGCAGTGGGTTATCTTCAGCCCGATTTTGACAATAGGCTTGACCCAACGCAGCGACCTCAATAGGATCTCCCAGATTAGTCCCAGTACCGTGAGCTTCAATATAATTAACTTGCTCATGATTGATACCTGCATGCTTTAGTGCCGATTGGATTACCGAAACTTGTGCAGTTTCATTCGGAGCCGTCAAACCTTGGCTCTGACCGTCTTGATTCACTGCAGAACCCTTAACAACGGCCAGTACATTATTGCCATCACGAACTGCGTCTGATAATCGCTTTAATACCACTATACCGCAGCCTTCGCCACGCACGTAGCCATCAGCGGAGGCATCAAAAGTCTTACATCGGCCATCTTCAGCCAACATGTTGGCCTTGCTAAAAATAACTGATGTGTTGGGTATTAACGCCAAATTAATGCCACCGGCAAGGGCTATTTCAGAGTCTCCCTTGCGAAGACTTTCACAAGCTAAGTGTAAACTTACCAGAGAAGAAGAACAGGCGGTGTCAACTGAAATTGCAGGCCCTTTAAATCCCATAAGATAGGCAATGCGACCGGAGGCAGCTGAATGTGCGTTACCCGTACCATCGTAGGGGGTAATTCTTTCACAAGGTAACGTAGCAGCTAGGTTGGCGTAATCATGATGACAGATGCCTAAAAATGTTCCGGTTTGGCTATCTCGTAAATCCGCCGCAATTAAACCTGCATTTTCAATGGCTTGCCAACAAGTCTCAAGAGTAATTCTATGCTGAGGATCCATGGATTTGGCTTCAATAGGTGTGATGCCAAAAAAGTCTGCGTCAAATTTGTCAACATCATCAAGCAAGCCAATGGAACGCGTATACATTTTTCCATCTAGCGATTTGTCAGGACTGTAAAAATCATCCATAACCCAGCGTTCCTGGCGCATCTCACGAATGCCCTGCTCACCTTGTTCGAGCATATCCCAGAGTAGTTCTGGCGTATTAGCGCCACCAGGAAACTTGCACCCTATACCGATAATAGCAATCGGCTCATTTATCTGGGACTCGTACTGCTCAATCTTTTTACGCGCATTCTTTATTTGTTGGAGAGCGGAAAGGATGATTTCGTCTTGCTGTTTATCGTTGATGTTATTCATGTCTATACCTATTCAAAACTTATTAAAAGCTGCCAAGTGCCTATTCCGCTAGACTGTGTTATCTCTTAATTCTTTTTTAAGAAGATCCAGAAGTTCTTCTCTATTGTGATTTTCAAACTCACATGCTACTAAAGCTTCTTGTTTAACTCCTGGCTCGCTCGATGTTGTTTCGCTTGTTCGCATTTCTTCTATATGACTAATAAGTTCATTGATGTTACTGCACTTATACAGTAATGTTTCAGGCAACTTTAATCCCGTATAAACTTCCAGCTTTTCGATAAGTTCTAGCGCCTTTAGCGAATCGACACCTAACGCAGAGAGAGGCTCGTTAAATCGGATATCTTCATTTTTTACATTTACCAAAGACGCTATATGATTAGTGATGAAGTCGTTCAAATCACCTTGTGAAGGCGAAAATGAAACATCATTGTCGAGGTGTATATCAGGGGAACTTTGAGCACCATTATTCACTGCTGCCAACCCCCCACTCAGTGAACTATCATCTGCACCATATTCAAATACCCAGTTATCACGTATATCATTTATAAATTTTCCTTTAACTTCACTGCGTTTAATTTTTCCGCTAGATGTTTTTGGTAGGCTACCTTGCTTAATAAAAATAATCTTTTTTAGCGTCAGCCCGAGCGTTAATTGAGTTTGCTCAACAATGCTCTGACACAAAGAATCGAGACGCGTTATCGAATTTTCGCTATTAAGTATTTTGCGCGAAATTTCCTGGACGAGTATGGCTTGCTCTGAAGACTCACTAAGAATCGAAAAAGCGGCACCAAAATCAAGACGTATCGCCGAATCAATACTTTGCGCAACCTTTTCGATATCTTGAGGGTAATAATTTCTTCCATTGACGATAATGACTTCTTTCGCACGACCAGTTATGTATATATCGCCATCAATTTTAAAACCAAGATCTCCGGTATTTAGAAAAGGACCATCCTTATTACCTCTTTCAATAGCCCAGTTATCAAAAGCCTGTTGAGAGGCTTCTTCTTTTTGCCAGTATCCCTTTGCAACACAAGGACTTTTAACCCAAACTTGGCCTATATCTCCGTCTTCTAAAACTTCATTCGTTTCCCCATTAACAATAAGAATCCGGGTATCGCTAACAGCATACCCACTGGAGACTAATGACTGCACCCGAGGCGAAAGGGCGTTGTCTTTAGCAACATATTGGTCTTGCGCCAATGAATCGCTGCATACTTCCAGCTCACGCCGGCCACGATCTGCCTCAGAGCACGTTATCATTAACGTGGTTTCGGCCAAGCCATAGCAAGGCACCAAAGTGAGATCATTAACACCTACAGGCTGAAACTGTCTCTCAAACCGGCGCAATGTTGCAGGTTGAATAGGCTCACCGCCACAAGCAGCCACTTGAAGGGAAGACAAATCTAACTCAGCTAGATCTTTCTCTGTAACTCTGTTTACACATAAGTCGTATGCGAAATTAGGAGCGCCTGTTATATTCGCCCGAAATTTTTGAATCGTTTTAAGCCACAACGTCGGGCGGCGTAGAAAAGTGGCAGGGGAGATTAACGTCGTAGGATAACCACCAACTAAAGGTGCTATGATGCCTGCAATAAGCCCCATATCGTGATACGGCGGTAACCAACACACCATTTCATTTTTCTCTCGTAGTGCAACTGACTTATTAATTACAGTGGAATTTATAAATAAGTTTTCGTGGCTAACCATCACCCCTTTGGGTGATCCCGTCGAACCTGAAGTATACTGTAAAAAAGCAATTTCACTTGTAGCAACTGGCTGCTGAACAATTGCCATTTCGCCATCTAACAAAGTGGGCATAGCCATAAGTTTTGCGTTAAGCGCATTGTTGGACGACATCCATTGTTCAACATCTTCCATGAGCTCTTCATTAGTAAAAACAATCCCTGCCCCACAGTCCAAAGCCAATGAGCTCAAACGTTTCCAATCGCGATTGCCATTCGGAGGAAACGCTGGTACAGCAATTAAGCCAGAAGCCAAACAAGCAAGAAATGACACAACATAATCGAACCCAGGCTTAAACAATAATAAAACTCGACCTCCCGGTGCCAGATTTTTGTTCAAATACGACGCCAATCGCATGACACGGTCGGACAGCTCCTCATAGCTGAGTTGATCATAGTCTTCGCTATTAAGAACAAAGCGCACGGCAGTATCTTGTCCACGTACTTGACCCCAATGAAGAAGGGCATTAACCAAGTTGGCACTCATTTTTCTTCCTACTTTCATCGTCGTAATCTTAAATTTAAGGCTCTATATTTCGCAGGCGACATTCTAGAGTGACATCAAGTCCTGACAGTTAGCCGCGAATAACTTTTATACAGGCAGATTAATCAATACAAGCTAGGTTGCGCTATATTTATGGATAAACTTAGCCAGCTGGCTAACACCGTGCTTGATCTCCTGGGGCTTTACATAGCTGTAAGACAAGCGCAACTGTTTGTCATGTTGATCATTATCGGAGAAGAATGCAGTGGGAACACCGATAACCCCAAACTGCTCAGCACATTCCACCAATTGACTTTCTTTAAAAGAAAATGGTAAAGACAGAGTAATAAAAAAACCACCAGAAGGTGTATTCCAGCTCAATACACCTTGCTTTTTTAAATCACCCAGTTCGGCTTCAAGGCTACTCAGCATTACATCGCGATTATGTTTGTATGTCTCAACCATCGCACTAAGATACCTTTTTAAGCTGCCCCCGCATTCTAGCAAGACTCCACCAACAACTGCTTGATTGAACTGCCCGGTATTTAAGGTGACGAAGCTTTTTATCTTTTCATAGCCCTCAGTAATCGAATACTGATCACCATTGTCCTTTTTTACTTTTTGTTTGGTAACTACAAAGCCTACGCGTAACGCCGGGCAAATTGTTTTTGAGAATGTGCCAAAATACGTAACTATATCCCACTTATCCAGGGACTTTATAGTGGGTAATTTTTCCTCGAAGTAGAAAAGGCCATAAGGGTTATCTTCAAAAATAGTAATTTGTTTTTCTGCGCAGCATTCCAATAACTCCATGCGCCTTTCCAGGGAGACACATTTTCCAGAAGGGTTATCAAAATCGGCAATCACATAAAAGCCTTTGACTTTCTTTCCCACCTGGCGCGCTTGTTCTACTCGTGCCTGTATCGCATCAATTCGAGGACCGAAATCATCGTATTCAACTGACATGGTCTCAATATCAAGAATGCTAGCGATGCCAGTCATACCAATATAGGTGGGATTGCCAATCAACAGAACATCCTTATCTTTATTGAACATAGTCAGAAGACTGAGAGTCATAGCTTCCTGTGCACCATCTGTAACTATGATGTTCTCTGGATCGACCTGAATATCCTCATCCTTGTCAAGATGTTGCGCAATGAGATCGTTAATAATGCCCTGAGTTTTTCCGTATTGGCCAATCAGTTTAATGCTTTTCTCGACACTTACATCCAAATTCTTCGCATGATGACAGGCAAAGTGGTTAACGTAGTCATTCCATTTAGAAAAATCAAAAAAATCTTCTAACGGTCTTCCCGAGGCAAATGATATGGCTTGAGGATACAAACCAACCACCTCGTTCAGAAAATTCATAACATCAAGCCTATCGGTATAGTTTGCGAGAGGCAATGTATGCTCAGAAATAGTTCCCATGACTTTGCATTCTCCAACAACTAGTATGCTTCAGCTTCTTCTAGCTGAGAAAAAAGTGAATTGATATTATTCTCTTCATAACCATCATGTTCAGTACGTTGAATATACTCAAACATTACGCCGGAAATTGGCTCTCGCTTAGTAAATCGCTGCACCAAACCGTTACTCCGAATCACATTGGTCGAAAATTCAGTACCAGTTTCTTCAAGTGTTTTCGTCACAGCTTCGACATCGTCAACCTCTATAGCCATATGCTGAATACCTGGGCCATACTCTTCGATAAATCGACTGACTTGGGATCGCGAACTCGTTCCTTGGATCAATACTACAGTAAAGCTTTTAGCCTCCAATACGGCTGAAATCATGCCCGTACTTTCCCCATGAGTTTCACGTCTTTCAACAAACGAAAAACCGAGAACGTTGCAGTAGTGATCGACTGCAGCTTCTAAATCTTTTACTGCAATTGCGACATGATCGATTCGGTTATAGATGTCAACTGCGTTAATCATTAGTCTTTCCATTAAATATTTGAAATATATTGTTTAATTTGATCCGCTATTTTGCTGGCGTGCTTTTCATTTACCATCTCAAAATGATTTGAATCAACTTCAACCCAGTTGCATTGTGGGTAGAGGGAAACAAAACCTTCCTGATGTAAAATAGAGCCTTCGTCAGACGTTTCCAACGTTTGTGTTGCTCGCAACATAAGTACCTCTTCACTATATAGACCTGGAGAATATCTTGATGCTGATACAAAATTTTTGTGGATTAGCTGTAACTGTCCGTCCAGTGCTTCCAACTGAATACGTTCATCAATAAGTTTCAGCTTTAACGCAACTGAGTGTATATTTTCGAGTGATTGTTTACCTTGTGCATAGTCAACCCGAGCATCAATTAAGGCTTTGGTATCGATTTTCATTGTGTGACATAAACGCATCAACCTATCTAACGAATATGGATTATTCTCTAGTTTAGGTGGGTAAGGATTGCTATCGAGCAGTACCAAGCGGACCGAACCAGTCCAAAAGCGAGCAAATTCGGTCGCTAATATTCCCCCCATGGACCAGCCCACCAAGACAAGCGTGCTAGTGGGATCAATCTTCTTCGCAACTGATCTAATTTGCTGTGCGGCCATTTCCTCAATTGAATAGAAATCGTCCACAGCTGCAACAGCATGAGGTGACAGTACCCCCCAGACACTTCGCTCTTCTCCTATGGCCGTCACTAAATGCTTATAGTCATTGAGATTCCCCTCTACAGGCGCAAAGAGTATTACAGGTGCATTATCTGAACTAACAGAATTAAGAGGTAAGCACAGTTCTGATTCATCTGTCTTTGAATCTATGACTTCATCAAGTTTGTGTAGACTCTGGTCGATTCCATCAAGCAAAGCCTCGATTGATTCAAGCTTGAATTGAAGTGTATTAAACTTAATATCCAGATGTAGGACGTGGTCACGAATGGAAGCGGTAAATACCAATGGAACCCTACTTCGCTCCGGAACGTGTCAACCTGATTTGCACCAGCTCTTTAAAAATTAAATTGCATTTGCCCTCTTTAGCGTAGGGAAATTTACTCCGAATTCGCGTTCTGGT
>Ga0208570_1000011_pt1 | contig 118787 bp, 136 predicted proteins | sample DeeseametaMP1202_FD_184192 | JGI IMG/M metagenome (GOLD analysis project Ga0208570, IMG submission 184192) | Marine microbial communities from the Deep Indian Ocean - MP1202 (SPAdes) | ecosystem: Environmental > Aquatic > Marine > Oceanic | place: South Indian Ocean | collected 2011-03-08
GCTCGGTAAGCCCCGTCAAACCAGCCAATTCAGCTACCGTCATATCCTGAAATCCGCGAAAGGCAAACCCCTCTTCACGGAGGGATTCCAGTTGCATCAAAACATCGCTGACCGGTGCGGCAAAATACACCACTTTCTCCTCTTTATTTCCCAGGCAGCCAACAGGCACAACCAGAGCCGCGCCGTTCTCCACAATAAAAGGAGCAACGTTGTTAAGCTGCTGCTGTATCGCTTCCATCTCGGGGCGGGTTTTGCTGGAATTCAGGATCAACGGAATACCTAACTGGTTCAACCGTTTTACGGCGGGCAAAGCCGCCTCGAATGAATAGGTATCGTGATCCAGCAAAGTTCCGTCCAGATCGCTGAACACAACAATGGGCTTATTGGTCATGTTTGAGCACCTCCGCGATGCGGTGGGCTTCATCAATGACCAAAACCACGTCAGCATGGGAGGGCATCGTGTCCAACATGGCCCGGGTCAGTCGCTCATAGTGCATAACGAATCGTTTGATCTGTGACGGGGACATAATTCCGGACACATTTGCGCCATTATGGTGCGATCCGATTTTTTCAGCCAGTTTCTGCTCCTGCAATGTCCTCCACTCCACAATGCATTCCATTGAAGGTGCTTTCAGCATTATCAAAAAGTCGAGCTGACTGAAAAAATCGTTATAAGCGCCTGCAAGCTGCTGATTGACATAGCTTCGCCAAAGACCCTCAGCGTCTTCGGAACGTTCAAGTTCATTCATTGGCTGAAGCAGCTGCGCTCCGTCTGTGACCGGCCTTGCGGCCATGCACCACCCCTCCAGCAAGATGACCTTGGCCACACCCTCGTGGTGCTTCCAAGCAGACGGGGCGGAGCGGTCGTCCTGGGACTTATCGAATCCGGGGATCGGTACCGTAGTGCCGGAAACAGCACGACATAAAGCATCCACCGTAGCCTGACCCAATCCAAGGTCGTGGGTACCGGGTACGCCGCGGGTGACAAAGAGGGGGTGCACAGTAGCGCCCAGGTGCTGTCGCTCCGCCCGAGTCAAATAGATATCGTCCAGGGAAAAGCCGGCACAAGGGCAGTTAAGATGGTGGGTTAGGATCTTTTGAAGAAACAGCGCCAGTGTAGACTTTCCGGTGCCTTGGGCACCGTTGATGCCGACAATCATGGGCCGGCCCAATGCGCGCTGCCTTTCCATGATTTGTTGCGCCAAAGGCAGGTAGTAGGCGAAAACGGTGTCCAGAAACTCCGCTGGCAACCCTTCTTCCGCAATCAGGGATTCAATCCCGGGCTTTAGTTGTTCCCATTGTATTTGCGACACATCAATCTCTTTCTGAATATCCTGCTTTGATAGAACCGCCTGACTTGGTCCTATCGCTCGCTAAGGTCTATTCACAAACCATACCAGGTTTGGATTTGTCTGTGTTCAGCTAAGTGAATACTTGTGCTTATTTAGCAAAGGGTTAGCGTACATTTCAAGGATATATTGTTGCACCTGAACCGGATAATGGGCTAAACGGGCGGAAAACTCAGCGGCCTGCCTGGCCAGGTCCTGAGGTTCGATTCTGGCCAGCGACTCCCGGCTTTGCAGGGTGATTTCGTTGATTCTGGACCGGTATTCTTCTTTAAAAGAATGCATTGCCTTACCCAGGTTAGCCAAATGTTCAATGGCCAGCAGGCTGGGGGGGAATAATTTGTAGTTCTGTACAATCTGCTCGTCTAATGCCTGAGCCACTGCATCGGGGTCAGCATAGGTGCCTTCCAGCGGTTTCCCGATCTGGATATGGACGCGCCCTTTGGGTAAGGCGATACCACGCATAATGCTCTCGACATCCTCACCTTCACTCTTCACATAGTCGGCGTTTTCGCGCGCCTGCATTTCAGTGGCTTTCAGACCATCGCAGGGATCGTATTCGTAGGAGATGGACACCGGAACCAGATTCAGTTGCGCGATCGCCGAGGCAAAATCCATTCCGGATTCCTTTTTAGGCCAGATATGCAGCATCTTCATTATGGCAGGATCGGTGATATCGAAACCGTCTTTCGCACGCCCCTCCCGTTGAGCGATCCATATTGAGCGGCCATTGTCTTTTGCGTCATGAATGTAGTGGGATAAATCGGTAAGCGCCTGGTATTTGGCCTTGAGCCCACTGACCGATCGTTTCACAACAAAACTTTTGTTCAGTCGCAACAGATCGGAGACTAACGGATTACTCAGCAGATTATCGCCGATCGCGATCTCTGCGGTATCGCGCCCTGCCTGCACCAGCACGTAATTGAGCAGCGCAGAGTCCATCGTAATATCGCGATGATTGCTGATGAAAATATAAGGTGTGTCCGGTTGCAGGTTTTCATGACCACCGTACGTAAACTCGGTGATACTTTTATTAATCGTGCTTTCCAGGAAACTGTGCATGCGGCGCTGAAAATCGTCTACGGTTTTTACGTCCTTCATATTATTATGAATACGATAACGCATAAAACGCACCAAACCTTTTTCAAGGTAGCGCGAAGCAAACGGAAACTGGACGTGGATTATCGCCTGAATTAGAGCATCCGATTGGAGAAGCCGCTCTATAACGTCGGGAACTTCGTAATCATGATAAGGCCGGATGGCATCAAACTTCTGCATGGGTTTTTAGTCAACTCTTTCGCGTTGCACTTTTAAAGAATAAGGCAACAATAACATCGTTTATCTTTTAATTTTAGTCATTCAGCAGCTAATTAACACCATTGGATTTCGCTACAATTTGTGTCAACTTCGATATAATAGCGGCTTATAAAAAGGAAACACGTTATATTCCGAATTACAACAATGAAAACACCCGACCAAAAACAATCACAAAACCGGTGTAAGCGGCTGATTTTTTAAACATTATTTAACAACTTTCATTTGGCATCTCATCCAGCATCGCAATATGCAAACGTATTGCATAGGAACTATGTCGCCAGGATAAAGCCGAATCTGATATCTGAAAAGTGATCCGTATTTGACAAAGGAAAATGGAATGACTCCTCTTAGCCCAGCTGATCAGCTGTTTCTCTGGCTCGAGAAACGGCAACAACCTATGCATGTTGCCGGTTTAATGCTGTTCTCCTTCCCGGAGGGCGCAGGTCCGAAATACGTAACGGAACTAGCAGAGTCGTTGCGCGCCTACCAATTACCCGAGGGTCGCTATGGAAAGCGCCTGGTTAATAGAATGGGACGGTATTACTGGCAAAACGACGATTACTTTGACCTTGAACACCATTTCCGCCACGAAGCGCTGCCCAAGCCCGGGCGCATAAGGGAATTACTCTCACGGGTGTCTTCAGAACACAGCAATTTAATGGATCGGGAGCGTCCGCTGTGGGAGTTCCATCTAATAGAAGGTGTAAGGGGCCGACGCTTCGCCGTGTATTCCAAAGTGCACCACAGCATGATGGATGGAGTGGCGGCAATGAAGACCTGCATGAAATTTTTGTCCTATGACCCGACCGAAATGAATCGCCCGCCTATCTGGGCTATGCCCAGACCAAAACGCGAGCAAAAGCTGATTACCCCGAAAGAACTGGTTAGTGGCTTTGCCGGGCTCGTGGACGGGGCAGGCAAACAGCTGGGCACCGTGCCTAAAATCGCAAAGGAATTTGCCAAAACGTTCCGCCGTGCCCGAAAAGAATCGGCCCATGTGTCTATCTTCCAGGCACCGGATTGTCTGCTAAACGAACCAATTACCGGCTCTCGTCGTTTTGCGGCACAGTCTTATCCAATGGTGCGTATCCGGGCCATTGCAAAAGCCTTTAACTGCACAGTCAACGATGCGGTATTAGCGATATGCGGCAGCGCACTACGGGACTATTTGATCATGCAGCACGCTCTGCCGGACAAACCGCTGGTGGCTATGGTCCCTATGTCACTGCGTCGGGATGATAGCGACGACGGCAATCAGATTGCCATGATCCTGGTCAATCTGGGCACCCATATCGCTGATCCGGCTTTACGCATGCAGGAAATCAAAGCCTCGGTGAAAGACTCAAAAGATCGCTACAAAACCATGACACCGGAAGAAGTGCTCAATTACACAGCACTGACTATGGCGCCGGCGGGGTTTAAAATGATCACGGGGTTGATGTCCGGTTGGCAACCTTTTAACGTCATTATCTCCAACGTTCCCGGACCGCGTAAACCCATGTATTGGAACGGAGCGCGTCTGGATGGCATGTATCCGGTATCCTTACCTATGGACCGCATCGCGCTGAATATCACGCTACTTAGCTATGATCAGAACCTGGAATTCGGGCTGACCGCGTGCCGCCGAACCCTCCCCTCAATGCAGCGTTTACTGGATTTTATCGAAAATGGAATTCACGAATTAGAAGTCGCTGCTGATATCCGCTAACGAATTCCGGCCTGTTGTGCAGGCCGGATTTTAAATCTTTAAAAGTGCTGTTAAGCTTCCTGCTCAGAATAATGCAATGGATCTTATATGGCGCTCAAATCCACCATCTTTAAAGCGGACGTTCAGATTTCGGACATGGATCGCAATTATTACCATCTCCATGGCCTGACATTGGCGCTGCACCCCTCGGAAACAGAACAACGGATGATGATCAGGCTGTTGGCCTACGTACTGAACGCCAGCGAATCACTGCAGTTCGGGAAAGGCCTGAGCAACGAAGAAGATGCAGCTCTGTGGGACAAGGATCTGACCGGTGAGATCAAACTTTGGATTGATGTTGGCTTACCGGACGAGAAACGAATTCGAAAAGCCAGTCACCGCGCACAACAGGTAATAATCTATTGTTATGGTGAAAACACCGCCTCTATTTGGTGGCAACAGAATAAAGCAAAAATCAAAGCCATGCATAATGTCACCGTGTACCGGGTAGGCGATTCCACCTGCGACGAACTAGGCAGCCTTTGTCAACGCACCATGCGCCTGTACTGTTCGATCATGGATACCCAGATTACACTTGGCAGCGACAACAACAGCGTCGAAGTTAAACTGGAACCTTTAAGCTGACCCCGCTTCCCTATTCTTCTTCAGGTTTATCCATATTTTCAGTGACTTCCAGCCAAAGCACGTTCACGATACCGAACGCGCAAGCCAGTAAAACGCCCAAGATCCAGGTGAAATACCACATAGTCTTTACTCCTGTTAATACAATGAATGGCTGTTGTCATTAATATGCGCTTCATCCAGGCGCCCCCACATTTTGTAATAACTCCACAGGGTGTAACTCAGCACCAGTGGGACAAAGACGCACGCTACCATCAGCATTATATTGAGCGTCAGCGCGCTGGACGTTGCATCCCAGAGTGTCAAACTATGATTGGGGTTCAGGCTGGACGGCAACACAAAAGGAAACAACGCCACTGCCGCCGTTAAAATAATACTGGTTATCGCAACACAACTGGTAGCAAAGGCCAAACCGTCCAGCTTGGCTTTTGCCAGAAAAGCCGTCATCAATGGCATAAGTATTCCCGCCAACGGGAACAACCAAAGCAACGGCCATTTATTAAAGTTGTTCAACCACGCTCCCTCCTGCACTGCAACCAGTTTACCAAGAGGATCGTTATAGGCATTGGGATCGGGCAAGGTTTCGATAACAAAGCCCTTCATACCGGAAAAAATCCAGATCCCGCAAATGCCGAACAGCAACGTGGTACTGACAGCCGCAAACAACGTCGACCGTACTGCTTTTGCCCGCAATTCATCGCTGGTTTTCAATCCCAGCCAGACTCCACCATGCATGACTAACATACTCAGGCTCAATAACCCGGCCAATAACGGAAACCAGGTCAGCAAACCCAATAAGCCCGCTTTGAAGTCGGGACGCAAAAACTCATCGAATTCGAATGGTAGCCCTATAAATAAATTTCCGAAGGCCACTCCAAAAATAACCGGAGGAATAACCGACCCGGCGAACAAGGCACGATCCCAATTGCGACGCCAACGTTCGGAATCCTTTTTAGCGCGGTAATCAAACCCGACCGGTCGCATGAATAACGCCAACAGAACAATGATCAAAGCAGCGTACATTCCGGAAAAAGCACTGGCGTAAACCATAGGCCAGGCAGCAAACAAGGCCCCGCCAGCAGTCACAAACCACACCTGATTCCCTTCCCAATGGGGACCGATGGTGTTGATCATAATACGTCGCTCAGTGTTGGTGGAGCCGATCACGGGCAACAATGCACCGACGCCCATATCAAAACCATCAGTGAGCGCAAAACCGATTAATAGCAGCCCCACCAGACCCCACCAGATTAATTTCAACGTCTCATAATCAGCAATCATGACGCGGTCTCCCGAGGATTAGAGTGGCCGGATTTGGATGCACTGTCGTTATTTTCGAAAAAATATTTTCCGGTACCCAGGCTGCTGGGCCCTTTACGGATGAAATGCAACATCAAATACATTTCAATAATGAACAGAGCAGTATAAAACAGCACGATGACTATCAAGCTAGTCCAGACATCCGATGCAGCCAGATTGGAAGCGGAAAGATTTGTCGGCAAAACTTCGCCTATGGTCCACGGTTGTCGGCCGTATTCAGAAACTATCCAGCCGCATTCGGCGGCTATCCAGGGTAATGGTATCGACCATACTGCCAACTTCAGCAGCCACCGGCTTTTCGCGACCTGATGCCGTGTGGATTGATAGAATGAAACGACAAAGACAAACAGCATCACTATGGCCGACCCAACCATAATACGGAAGCTGAAAAACAGCGGCCACACCTTGGGGATGCTCCGATCAACCGCCGACTGGACCTGGTCATCGGTAGCGTCGATCACATTGGGGGCAAATTCTTTTAACAGCAACCCATAACCCAAGTCGTCTTTAACCAGATTGAATGCTTCGCGGGAAACATCGTCTACTCCATTTTCACGCATATCCTGCAGTAAGCCATAAGCCACCATACCCTGCCGGATGCGTCGCTCATGAAGCTGTTTAAGATCCGCTATACCCAAAACCGGGGTGTCCAGGCTACGGGTCGCAACAATGCCCAACATATAAGGAATGCGGATAGCAAAGTGAGTTTTCTGCGCGATATCGTCGGGCCAGCCAATCAGCGTAAAGGACGCCGGCGGCGGATGCGTTTCCCACTCCGCTTCTATTGCGGCCAATTTCACTTTTTGCACATCGCCTATTTCATACCCGGATTCGTCACCTAACACGATTGCCGATAAAATCGAAGCGGTCCCAAAGCTTGCCGCGATCGCAAAAGATCGCCTGGCAAACGGCAGGTCCCGTCCTTTCAGCAAATACCAGCTGGACACACTTAACACAAACATAGCTCCGGTTACGTAGCCGGCCGCAACCGTATGCACAAACTTGACCTGAGCCACCGGGTTGAAAAACACTTCGGCAAATGAAGTCATTTCCATACGCATCGTGTGAAAATTAAATTCAGAGCCTACCGGATTCTGCATCCAGGCATTGGCGATTAGAATCCAAAGAGCCGACAAATTAGAACCCAGCGCCACCAACCAGGTTACCGCCAAATGCTGGCGTTGCGACAACCGATCCCAACCAAAGAAAAACAACCCGACCAGCGTGCTTTCCAGAAAGAAAGCCATTAACCCTTCGATCGCCAAGGGCACTCCGAAAATATCGCCTACATAATGAGAATAGTAGGCCCAGTTAGTGCCAAATTGAAACTCCAGAGTCAGTCCAGTGGTAACACCCAAGGCAAAGTTAATGCCAAACAGCTTTCCCCAGAAGCGTGTCATATCTTTGTACACCGACTTTTGCGTCAAGACATAAGCCGACTCCATAATTGCCAGAATAAAGGACAAACCCAACGTGAGCGGAACAAATATGAAATGAAACAAAGCCGTTAATGCGAATTGCAACCGGGCAACTTCAACGGCAGACAGATCAATCATGTGGCCTCCTTAAGGGTTGTGTTTGTGGCTCAGAGGTATCGAAGTAAATATCAGCCGGCAAATGCTGTTGCTCTAGGGAAGGAAAAAAAATCAGCCGGATGGCAATGATGACTAGCACCTTGATCAGAACGATCAAGACGATATGTTTGCGCAGCGATAGATCCGTTAGTTTCATGGCAGCGACTGTTCCTGTGTAACCGGTTTAGCGCGTTCTGGCAAACTGACTATGCCACACCCTACTAACCATTATAAAGCCTGAATGTGTATACCACTCCAGATACCCGCTCTGAGCCAATCCAGTGGCGATTACGGCAATAGTATTCACCGTTCGATCAAAGTACCATCTTTCGTTGATCGAAATATATCGTCCCATTCTTAAGCGAGCTTATGAGAGGAGCTATCCGTGCAATTCACCGAACTTCTGAACAACTGCCAGCCTAAAGACGGAGCTGTGTCGTTAACCGTACCCCCTACCTGGATGCAGGGCCGAAGCGTATTCGGGGGGCTTCAGACCGTTATTGCGTTAAGCGCCATGCGGGGCTTGGTGCCTGAGGTTCCCTTACGCTCACTACAGACGACATTTATTCAGCCGGGAGACGACAATACGCTTACCGCCAAAGCAACAATACTGCGCTCGGGCAAAAGTGCTATTCATGTCGAATCACGATTAATGAATGGCAATAAGATTGTGGCGATCGTCATCGGGGTATTCGGCAGTGCAAGGGACTCTGTAGTCAGGCTGGCTCCGGAAAAACCGCCTGTCCCATCTGATAACTCCAAACAGGTGCCCTACGTTGAAGGTCTGACACCTTCTTTTCTTCAGCACTTCGAAGGCCGTTGGGTTAAGGGAGGCTTTCCTTTCAGCGGTGCAGCGGAACCTGAAAACGTGATTGAACTAAGCATGCCGACAGAACCAAGCTCCACTGAATTCCATATCATCGCGTTAGCGGATTATGTACCTCCGATCGCCCTTTCGTATATGAAAAGGTTTGCTGCCGGAAGTTCCATGACCTGGATGCTGGAATTTCTTACCGATAAAGTAGACGGATTGCCCATGCAGGGATGGCGTGTGGACAGCACCATGTTAGCGGCAGCGGACGGCTACACCAGCCAGTCAGTGACGCTGTGGGGCCCCGACGATCAACCGGTTGCGTTTAGCAAACAAAGCATGGTGGTTTTCGGTTAGGCAGATCGACAATAAAAAAAGCCCCGATAAATCGGGGCTTTTTTTTATCTCAGGTTTTACAGTGAGACCTACAGATCTTTCATCGCAGCAATCATTTCCTGAAGTACCAGTTTCGCATCACCATGCACCATCAGGCTGTTTTCATTGATGAACAAGGCGTTGGGAATACCGGCAAATCCGGGAGACAATCCACGCTTGACCACTATCACTGTTTTTGCATTCTGCACTTCCAGAATCGGCATACCGAAGATAGGCGATTCCGGATCTTTTGACGCCGCCGGGTTGGTAACGTCATTCGCTCCCAGCACAATGGCCACATCCGTCTGCGTGAACTCGGGATTGATAACATCCATTTCCACCAACTGGTCGTAGGGCACTTCAGCCTCGGCCAACAGTACGTTCATATGTCCAGGCATACGACCCGCAACCGGGTGAATAGCATATTTAACATCAATACCACGATCCTGCAGCATCGAAGCCAACTCACGGGTTGCATGCTGAGCCTGTGCAACCGCCAAACCATAACCGGGAACGAATACAACACGGCTGGCAGAGTCGAGCAGCATCGCGACTTCATCCGCACTGGTGGTTTTCACTTTACCATCATAGAACGCGTCATTTTCATCACGGCTGATACCGGCTTTAGCCGCCATAGAGCCGCCGAACAGGACGTTGGTCAGCGAGCGATTCATCGCTTTACACATGATGGTTGTCAGGATCAGCCCGGACGCACCCACCAATGACCCAGTTATGATGAGCCCGTTGTTTCCCAGAACAAATCCAGTGGCTGAACCTGCCAAACCGGAATAGGAGTTCAGCAACGCGATTACCACCGGCATGTCCGCGCCGCCAATGGGAATAACCAGCGCAACACCCAGCAACAGACAGATCAGAATCATAACGATCAGCAGATCGCCCTGCTCAAGAGGGTTAGAAGCCACAAAATAGGCGGAACCCGCGATCAGCAGCACAAAACACACTTTGACAATGGCCTTGAACATACCGATTGAGGCGGGGTCACCCAGCTTGCCCATCAGCTTGCCCACGGCCACGAAGCTACCGGTCAGTGTCACTGCGCCGATCAGGATGCTCAGAATGAGCGCGATGCCCCACATCATAGTTGGCTCAGGAAAAGCGCTTTCAGCAGCCGCCGCAAGCTCATAGCCCCGGCTCATTTCCAGATAGTTTGCAGAAGCGACCAGTAATGACGCGGCGCCGCCAAATCCGTTTAATGCCGCCACCATTTCCGGCATGGACGTCATCTGAATACGCTTAGCCAGGAAAATACCGATACCGGCACCCACCACGATACCCAGGATAATATAACCGTAACTGACTACCTGAAATTCCAGCAAGGCTGCAACCACAGCCACCAACATTCCCGCAGCAGACAATTGGTTCCCGCGAACCGCTGTCTTGGGGGTGGTCATACCTTTAATACCAAAAATAAACAGTACCGCTGCAACGAGGTACCCGAAATTAATTAAAACGTGCATGAGTCTTCCTTCTACTTACTTTTCTTTTTGAACATATTGAGCATGCGATCGGTAACCATAAAGCCACCAAAAATGTTGATACAAGCCAACACTATCGCGAGCACACCAAGAAAGGTTGAAAGACCCGTGGCTTGTTCGCCACCCCCGGAACTAATAATGGCACCAACCACAACGATACCCGAGATGGCGTTGGTTCCGCTCATCAATGGGGTATGCAATGTAGGCGGAACCTTGTTGATGATTTCCACACCGACAAATATGGCCAACACAAATATTGTGAAGGTCAGGATTAACATTTCCATCAGCTTGACTCCTTCTCAATGAGTTCACGCAAGCCCGCATGCTTGATTTCGCCACCTTCGGTAATCAGTGTGGCGGACACAATTTCATCTTCCATATTCAGGGTCAACTCGCCTTCTTTGGCCATGTTGAGCAGGAATGTGGTGATGTTTTTTGTATAGAGCTGGGAGGCATGAACAGGAACGCGGGAGGGATGATCGATATAACCGATGATAGTGACGCCATCGACAAACGTTTTTTCGTTTTTGACAGTGCCTTCAACGTTTCCGCCACGTTCGGCTGCCAGATCGACAATGACCGAGCCGTGTTTCATTTTTTTAACCATATCAGCGGTGATCAGCACCGGTGAAGCTTTGCCGGGTATCGCTGCGGTGGTAATCACCAGGTCAGATTGAGCGACCTTCTCGGCCATTTGCTCACGCTGGGCGCGATAAAATTCCTCTGACTGCTGCTTGGCATAGCCGCCTGCAGTAGTACCTTCTTCCTGGGGCAGATCAAACTCCACGAATTTTGCACCCAGACTTTCCACCTGCTCACGGACTTCCACGCGGGTATCATAGGCTTCCACCACCGCACCCAGGCGTCGCGCCGTTGAAACCGCCATTAAGCCGGCAACGCCCGCACCCACAATAAAAACTTTAGCAGGGTGAATGGTTCCGGCAGCGGTCATTAACATAGGAAAGTATTGCGGTAACGCCATAGCGCCCGCCAGTACAGAGCGGTAGCCCGAAATAGCCGCCATTGAACTCAACACATCCATACTTTGGGCCCGCGTAATGCGGGGTATGAATTCCAGTGCAAAGCACCTTACCTTGCGCTCAGCAAGCTGCTTGATCAACGCTTGGTTGAACCAGCCGTCAAGCATACAAACCAATGTGGTACCTTCCTTAATCAAAGTCGTTTCATCATCAATCAGATGGCGTACTTTCAATATAAGATCGGCTTGTTCGTACAAGGATTTGGCGTCTGGAGCGATAGTCGCACCGGCTGCACTATATGCCTCATCGTCATAGTGTGAAGCTTCACCAGCTCCACTTTGAACCACCACTTTAAACCCGGCACCGGTCAGAACCTGAATTCCGGGCGGAATAACCGCAACACGATTTTCCCCAGGAACTATTTCCTTAGGTATACCAACTAACATACCTGAACTCCAAAACCTTATGAAATTTATAGCGTTTTTTATAAATCAATAATATTGCGGGCGCCCCAAATCTTGCCATTCCGGGGCCGCAATTTTGAGAGGTGTTAACCTATCGTGAGTTAAGAGATATGACAAGCCCTATTTTGTGTCCAATAGGTAGCATATTCCAACAGCGGAACCTGCGGTATCGCCGACCTGCATCCGAACATCGGTCGCTTTGTCCAAAAATCCCTGGAGTTGGCCATTTAATACCGCTACCACTGGGGGACAGCGGGTATGTCAGGCAACAAGACTAACCCCCATTACCTGCCATTTCTTTTTAGCCGGCTGCGAACTGAAACATATAGGAAAGATGCGCCACCACACTGATTGATTCGCTGATCCGCTTCTTGCTACGATGCCCCACATAACCAGCCAATGTGATCGGTATAATATGAATGATAGAAAGTGGACCTCACAGGATATCCCTTCACAAACGGGGAAACGAATACTGATTACCGGCGCAAATAGCGGAATCGGATTTGAATCAGCTCGCGTCATGGCCGGGCTGGGTGCGCAAGTCATTCTTGCCTGTCGAAACGAGGCAAAAGCCGTTAGCGCCATGGCGAAGATACGCAATCAGTTTCCCAAAGCGCAATTGCATTTTCTGCCACTGGATCTGGGGTCGCTGGATTCGGTGCATGTGATGGCCAACATGTTCTCGGAGCAATACGACAGCTTGGATGTTCTGCTCAATAATGCGGGAGTGATGTGGCTACCACAGGGAATGACGGAAGACGGCTTTGAGAGTCAAATAGGTATCAACCATTTGGGGCATTTCGCATTAACCGGCCTGCTAATGCCTGCATTGCTGAACCGGGCAGGCTCAAGAGTCGTTACGGTCAGCAGCATCGCCCACCGCTCCGGCAATCTGGATTTTGAAGATCTATTTTTTGAACGCCGGCGTTACGGTAAGCAGGATGCTTACGGGCAAAGCAAGCTGGCTAACCTGGTGTTTGCCCGGGAGCTGGAACGGAAGCTGAATGCATCCGGCGCACAAACCATGTCGGTCGCCGTGCATCCCGGCGTAACCAGCACTAATCTGGCCACGCCAGGGCTGCAACAAAGTGGATCGGTGTTGCTTGCGAAACTGGTTAAAATGGTCACGCCCCTGGTAACACAATCTGCAACCAAAGGCGCTTTACCATCACTGTATGCAGCTACTTCAAATGAGATAGAGGGCGGTGAATATATCGGGCCGGATCGGTTCTATGGTACGTTTGGTTATCCGACAGCAGCAACGTCAACCCGGCGCTCCAACAACCCGGATATCGCCCGTAAACTTTGGCAGGTATCTGAAAAGCTTACGGGGGTTCAGTATCCGCTTTCCGCTACGACTTAATACAACGCGCGGTTTTTTTCATCCACCTGTCCGTTCAAAGTCCAATAATCGTAAAGATACCCCAGCAGAAACAAACCACCGGTGAGTAACCAAATCAACCCGGTGAACCACTTACCCAAATAAAATCGGTGGATACCAAACATACCGAGAAAGGTCAGGAGAATCCAGGCCACCGTGTAATCCAGTCGACCTTCCTGGTATTTTCTGCCCGCTTCCCTATCCATTGATGGAATCAAGAATAAATCAATAATCCAGCCCACAAACAACAGCCCGGCAGTGAAAAACCATATTGTTCCGGTAATCGGCTTTCCATAATAGAAACGATGCGCCCCCAGGAAACCAAAAATCCACAAAATATAGCCAACCAGCTTTGAATGCGTATCGTTTCCCATAATGATCCTCTGAAGTGGGTCAGGTCTAAGTTTGGACACACAGTACGAGACTTTAAGCACAGTGTCTATGCTCAGTGGTGCAGAGGATGTAGTTCACAAATCAACCTAAGCCTCATTGCCAATGATCCCGCGCTTATAGTAGATTGTCATCAGACTTTATAAGTGACTGAACTTCTTTCTGCCGTAAATCAAGGAATAGTAATCAACATGATATGCAAAGAATTCAAATGCATTTTTGTTCATGTACCCAAAGCCGCCGGAATGAGCGTGGAGCACTATTTTCTTAATCTGTTGGGAATGACCTGGGAGACCCGCGCGCCACTTCTGCTACGGCCAAACGATGACCCGAGCAAAGGTCCCGCCCGGTTAGCTCACCTCTATGCAGAAGAGTATGTGAAATTCGGGTATATCAGTCAGGAGCAGTTTAACGAATATTACAAATTTTCTTTTGTTAGAAACCCCTGGGCCCGTATCGTCTCAGAATACAAGTTCAGACATCATAATATTAGATTTACCTTCAGCGATTTTATTAAGCATCACTTACCCGAACCCGGAATGGACGATGCTTATCGTCATATCGTGCCGCAATACAACTTTACGCACTCACCGGACGGCCAGTGCCTGGTTGACTACATCGGCAAGTTTGAGAGCCTGCAAAACGATTTTGACGTGGTCGCCAAACAACTGGGTTTCGCGGATTCAACCTTACCTCACATCAACGACACAAAGAAAAACGCTCAATACGGCCTTAATTGGAAACTGCGTAAATGGCTTATGTCTTTTCAGCAAAAAGAGCATAAAAACTATCGTGATTATTATAACGATGAGCTAAAAAAAATCGTTTCAAAGCTTTATGAGCAGGATATCGACACCTACAAATATCAATTTGATTGAATTCTTTAGTGCCTGTGAATCAGATGAACTGCATCCAGCCGCATCGACATTAAACTACTGATTGTTTTCAGGAGGACTCAGTTCGGCCGATCTGCGCCGCATCGGTAACAGCACACGAAACACGCTGCCTACACCATGCTCGCTTTCCACTTCGATCCTGCCGCCGAGTACAGACACCAATCTAGAGGTAATGGCTAAACCCAACCCGGTGCCTTCGATATTTTTTTCCCGAGCTTCATTGGTGCGCACAAATTCATTAAACAGCTTTTCCTGGTCCTTCGCCGTGATACCTATTCCCGTATCCGTCACCTGTAAAGTCAAGGTCTGACCCCAGGACACCTCGAAGGTCACATTAACACTGACAGAAATGCTGCCTTTGCGCGTGTATTTCACAGCATTGGACACCAGATTATTTAAAATCCTGAGCAATACATTCTTGTCAGTCACCATCGGTATTGGGGTTACAGGCAAGCTCACTTTGAATTTTAAATTCTTGGCTTTGGCCCAGGGTGCTAAAGCCTGCAACTGTAAATCCAATAGTTGCCTTACATCCAACGGCTCAAGATTCACATTCATGTGGCCGGACTCGACCTTGGACAAATCCAGGATGTCATTAATCAAAGACAGTAAATGGTGTGCATTGCGGAGCACGGTTTCCAATCCATCCTGCTCGCGCTCACCTAAAGTCACATTGCTGCTTTTCAATACCCGTTCTGAAAAACCAATAATAGAATTGAGCGGGGTCCGCAGTTCGTGGGACATACTAGCCAAGAATTCGGACTTGTACCGATTCGCTTTTTCCAACTGTTGGATCAGCCTGTGCCGTTCTGTTATATCAGTGACCGAGACCAGAACTTCGCCCTGCTCTTCGTAACGCAGGGGTTGTAATGCCACATCCAATACCAGTATCGACCCGTCTCGGGTTAGCCCTTTGATATCGGACCGGCTTCCCAGACGTTTGGGTCCTGCGTTCAACAAATATTTCTGTACATGATCGCGATGCCGACCATGGGCTTCCGGTGGAATCAAAATGTTAACCGGTTTCCCCATGAGTTCTTCCGCGGCATAACCAAACATGTCGGACAGGCTGCGATTCACCAGGCTTATCTTCTGACTACGATCCACCAGCATCAGGCCACTGGGTGCAGAATCAAATAGCAGAGTAAAACGACGCTCGGAATCCAGACGGTCAGTTATGTCATTACAAATCACCACCATGAACTCGGTTATACCGTTGACATTTTTAATAGGAACCTGATGGATATTGAAGTAACGTAGCCCCTCCAGCGTTTCCACTTCCAGCTTGCTGATAAAACTTGCGCTGAATTCGCTGCCGGTCAATCTCACCTGGCTATTAAATTGTTGTTGGAAGCGATCAAACAAAGCCATTGCTGAGTGATCGTTCGTCTCGAACAAACGTCGGGCGTGGTGATTTAATCTCACCACTTCACCGCCTATGACCTTCTTCACGAAAAGTACATTAGGCAAGCTATCGATAATGGCGTCCGCAAAGTTTTTCTGTGTTTCCAATTCGTACTTAGCCGATATCAATTCCTTGTTTCTTTGTTCAGCAATGGCTTCCACCCGATGCTTCATATGGCGCATGGACAACAGAACATAAAACAGCAACACATCAATAATGATTCCACCGAGCACAACAAATTTGGGTATTTCACGACCATCAATTGACTGGGTGAACTCGGACCCGGGCGTAAAATATAAGGTCCAGGGTTGGCCATTGAACATAAAGGTGTTTCTCCACCTCAGAGCCCCTGACTCTTCAACGCGGCGGACATCATGTACACGGTTGCTGTCGAAAAGCAGGTTCTCGCGATCGCTGTTCTCACCATCGTAGATCTCAAAATCGATAGAATAAGCTTCCCCTTTGGTTATCCCCAGCATCAGGTCTCCGGTCCGGAAAGGCGAATAGACCCACCCCGAGAAGCTGGCTTCCCGCTCGGATTTGGTTGATGGTGGTGGGCTGGTGGAATAAACAGGTAAATAGATGAGGAATCCACTTTGCGTGTCTTCCTCTGTCTCCTGTACCAGGGTGATTTTTCCGGTGGTTGCCAACTCGCCGCTGCTGCGCGCACGCGCCATGGCCTTACGCCGCAATAGATTGGTGTACATGTCATACCCGAACGCACGCCGGTTACGCCAATCAAATGGCTCAAGATAAACAATGCTGGTGTAAAAATCCCGCTCACCTAACGGCCGAATATCGTATTCAGGAAACCCCTGGGCGCGCACACTTTCAATGTGAGCTTGTTTCTGCTGCGGGCTAATCGGCACGCTCAAACCCACTCCCTGGATACCGGGCCAGAAACGGTTTAATTCCAGGTTGCGCACATAGGTTGAAAATTGTTCACGGGTGGGAGGGTCGGTGGCGTAATAGAAAGCCGCAGCATTACGCAACACTTGATTATAGACTTCAAGATGGCTCTCGATTTCTCGTTGCAGCTGCTGGGCGCTGTAGTTGAAGCGATCGCGTATGCGCTGTTCGATCAAGTGGGTGGATATCACAAAAGCACCCACAGTCAGCGACAGCGATATGAATAAAATTACCCAAACCGCATAGCCGCTGTGAACCACATCAGCGACAAGATACCAGCGAAACTGCCTGTCCTTGCTCATCCTTTAGCACATTATCCCTTTTGTAGTCGTCCGACAAAGCCAGCATACTCAGGTGCGGACCTGAAATCAGCTTAGTCAATATTACCCATTAAGGATAGCAGCCGGACGCTAAAAACGGACATCCCCACCCATAATTACGCGGATCGAGCGAATTTCGCAATTCCTACAAGGCGCCAACTAGTGGTGATGACCACCAACACCATGAGCATGCCCATGGGCTTTTTCTTCTTCGGTCGCATCACGTAGCTCTACGATTTCAATATCAAAGGTCAACACCTTGCCCGCCAAAGGATGATTGAGATCGCAATCCACATTGAATTTACCGACCTTCACCACGGTCACCTGCCGTTGGCCTTTCTCGGTTTCCACCCACGCTACCATTCCGGGCTTCCATTTTTTGGCTCCACGCAGATGCTTGACCGGGATGCGCTGCATTGAGTCCGCTTTACGCAAACCATAACCGTCTACCGGTTCTACTGTCACACTAAAGATATCCCCTGCTTCGTGTGCCTCCATCGCTTTTTCCAGCCCGGGAATAATATTGTTGTGACCGTGCAGATACGCCATCGGATCACTACCGATGGTGGTTTCGATCTGTTCGCCTTGTTCATCTTTTAATGTGTAATGGAATTGAACCACCGAGTTCTTACTGATGGGCATAGGGTTACCTTTTCGTTAAAATATCGAGCTACTGGTTATGCTGGATAGCCCACTCAGCCGTTTCGTCATCACCCAGTTTTTCGGTGAGGTACGGCAGACCCTGCTCCAGATCCGCTTTTAGCGTCCAGGGTGGGTTAATCACAAACATGCCACTTCCATACATTCCGTGCCCTTGAGGCGGAGAATTTACCCGAAGCTGAACATCAAGCCAATTGTCACAGGGCAACTTTTTCAATTGATCAGAATAGCGCTGAGCCGGCAGTGAGTTTATCAGCGGGTACCAAACCAAATAGGTTCCGCTGGCAAAACGATTCAGGCTTTCCTTCAGACAACCCGGAACCCGCTGGTAATCCGTCTTCATTTCGTATGACGGATCAACGAGCACAATGCCGCGGCGAGTGACCGGGGGCAACAAACCTTTTAGCAATTGGAAACCGTCCCCATCCATCACCTTCACCCGCCGATCACGACAAAAATGCTGCTCCAGCTTTGCCCTGTCCGAAGAATGCATTTCAATTAAGCGCAACCGGTCATCCGACCGCATCAGCGCCGCAGCCACCACCGGAGAGCCCGGATAGCTGTGGAGTTTGGGGGGTTTGACTTTATTGAAGGAAGCCACCAAGGTCAGATAATCAGACAACACCGCCGGGGCTTTGGCGTCATTCCAGATACGGGCAATACCGGAATCGGATTCGGCAGTTTTACGGGCGTACGCATCCATCAATGAATATTGCCCGGCCCCCGCATGGGTATCCATGTAAAAAAACGGCTTATCTTTACGCTTCAGGTATTCCAGGCACAACACCAGAACCCAATGCTTTAATACATCGCCCTGATTTCCTGCGTGATAGGCATGACGGTAGCTTAGCATTGAGTCTTCGCATCCAGCTTTAGTAATGACAGGTCTATTTGGTTTTGCAGCATTGGGGGGCACCAAAAGTGAGTACCGGAGATGGGCTGGGAGAAACGAAACAGGCCATCGGTAATACCGTCGTCCATCCCGACCATCCGCTTCATAACACGATCGAATGCTTGCAAACTATGTCCAAAGCCAAGAAACACCAGACCTTCCTGGGCATCTTTACTCCAGGGCATGGAGCGACGCAGCATAAAGGCCTCGGGAGAAAAGTTTTCCGGGGCGGAACGCTTAACGTGGGCAGACTCAGGAGCTTCATCAAACTCTTCATTATCTGACATTCTACGCCCCATAATATTGTCCTGTTCAGACTGTGGCAAAGCCTTGAAATGCGTCAGGTTATGGAGCCACTGCTGCACTGAGGCGAAGCTGGACCCCTTGAGGCCCGCTGTATCATTGTCGACAAAAGCCGCACGATGGGCGTTTTCACCTTCCGGGTTTTCAGACCCGTCAATGTACCCCGATAAATCCCGGCAATCACGATAACGAAAGCAGTCCATAACCGTGCCAAGTTCAAAACCGCACTCTAGACCCTGCTTATATTGCCGGGTCTTCTCCACTACCTCACCCCGTTCTTCTGCCCGTAACCACACCCACAGCGAACCCGGAGTAGCAGGAACTTCGATAGCCGCTCCCGAGTAGGTCGACGCCATTTGCATGCCTTTTATGCTGCAACCCACACTCTCTAGCAGGGGGTAGCCAAGACCCACTACAGCCGAGCGGCCGTCTGCCGCCTGCTGCAGATAGGCCAACGCACGAGCAAGATCTCCAGCGGGAAGCTGATCGAATATCAAATGCCGGGCATGAGCGGGTATAGGCTCCAGAATACCGGGTTGCGCTGGTGTCATAGCAATTCAATCCTGCCGCAAATTCACGTCCGGCTTTATATCACATCTTGGACACGAATTAACAATCCCGGCCCGCCAGCGGATTTTATTGGTCCAATTGGGATAAATCCCGAACACCACCACGATCAGCACTGGTTGCAAGAGCCGCATAGGCCTTCAGGGCAGTACTGACTTTACGTTGCCGCGGATGCTCGGGCTTCCAACCAGCTTTGCCCTTATCGTTCATAATGTGGCGACGGTGAGACAATTCTTCCGTACTGAGCACTACATCAATGGTGCGATTGGGGATATCAATGCGGATGAGGTCACCGGATTCCACCAAAGCAATGGCCCCACCGGCAGCCGCTTCCGGTGACACGTGACCAATCGATAGACCGGAAGTGCCGCCTGAAAAACGGCCATCGGTCAGTAATGCACACTCTTTGCCCAAGCCTTTCGATTTCAAATAGCTGGTGGGATACAACATCTCCTGCATACCCGGGCCCCCTTTCGGCCCTTCGTAGCGGATAATAACCACTTCCCCGGACTGGACTTCATCTGACAGTATGCCTTTTACAGCAGCGTCCTGGCTCTCGTAAATTCGGGCCGGCCCTTCAAATACCAATATACTTTCATCGACGCCTGCGGTTTTTACCACGCAACCATCCTCCGCGATATTACCGTACAGCACGGCTAAGCCGCCTTCTTTGGAATACGCGTGTTCCAGTGAACGGATGCAGCCATTTTCACGATCCATGTCCAGACTATCCCAACGGCAGTCCTGGCTAAACGCCTCTTGGGTCGGAATACCGGCGGGCCCCGCTTTGAAAAAGCGCTGTACCGCCTCATCGTCGGTCTGCATCAGATCCCACTGAGCCAACGCTTCTTCCATGGTGGCACTGTGCACAGTGGACACGTCTGTATTCAGCAGCCCGGCTCGATTCAGCTCACCCAGGATGCTCATGATGCCACCCGCACGGTGCACATCCTCAATGTGGTATTGCGGCGTATTCGGCGCCACTTTGCATAGCTGTGGAACATGGCGAGATAAACGATCGATATCGCTCATGCCGAAGTCCACATTGCCTTCCTGTGCAGCCGCCATCAGGTGCAGAATGGTGTTAGTGGAACCGCCCATGGCGATGTCCAGTGTCACGGCATTTTCGAATGCTTTTACATTGGCAATGGAGCGCGGCAACACGCTGTCATCATCTTGTTCATAGTAACGACGGGTAATATCGACGATACGACGGCCAGCTTCCAGAAACAGGCGCTCACGGTCCTTGTGAGTCGCCAACGTGGTACCGTTACCTGGCAGTGACAACCCCAACGCTTCCGTAAGACAATTCATCGAGTTCGCGGTGAACATGCCGGAGCAGGAACCACAGGTAGGGCAAGCACTGCGCTCGTACATATCCGCTTGCTCGTCGGTAATATTAGGGTCCGCAGCGGCAACCATGGCATCCACCAGGTCGAGTTTTATTACCTTGTCTGCCAGCTTGGTTTTACCTGCTTCCATCGGGCCACCGGAGACAAAGATAACCGGAATATTCAGGCGTAGGGCCGCCATCAGCATTCCCGGGGTAATTTTGTCGCAATTGGATATACAGACCAGCGCATCTGCACAATGGGCATTCGCCATATACTCAACTGAGTCGGCTATGATTTCACGGGAGGGCAGACTGTAAAGCATGCCATCATGCCCCATCGCAATACCATCATCCACCGCTATGGTATTGAATTCCTTGGCAACGCCGCCGGCCTTTTCAATTTCCCGGCACACCAGCTGGCCCAGATCCTTAAGATGTACATGCCCCGGGACAAACTGGGTAAAAGAATTGGATACCGCGATAATCGGTTTGCTGAAGTCACCGTCCTTCATTCCTGTTGCCCGCCACAAAGCGCGAGCCCCGGCCATGTTACGGCCTTCAGTGGAAGTTTTTGAACGATACGCAGGCATGTAAGACTCCTCGAATGCGATTAGGGAACTGAATGAATATAAGCCGTTAGAATACCAGGAATAGAACCCACGAGACAGCACAGTAAGCGCTGCCTGGTTACTCGCGGAATAGTCGTCTCAGAGATTGATGCGCGATCGGGGCAAATCCGGTCGATCGGGGGATTTACGGTTTAAGGTCTGCCTTCATTAGGCGCGACAAGGTTTGCAACTGGCTGTCCGGGCTGGCTGAAAACTTCTGGATAACCCCAACCCGGTCCATTTTGGAACGGTTTTGGCTCAATTTGGCCTTGCCTTCCATAGACGTGATCTTAATTCTGAAAAACACAATCTGCTTCATCAGCGTTCTGACCCTGAACTCATCCAGCTGGTCCAGCGACCAGCTGCCGGCATAACGGGCTTCACTAGCCTGACTGAGTCTCTCCAGCAAGGCGAAGGATTCCGATTCCGTTTTTATGAGCTCTGCTTTTCCTGAAACCTGCAAGGTAATGTAATTCCAGGTGGGCACTCCATCCGGCTGGCTGTACCATGTTGGTGATACATAGCCGTGCGGACCATCAAAAATCACCAACAAATCCTCAACCATTAACAAGGTTTGCCATTGCCCGTTAGCCCGGGCCATATGACCAAGCAACTCCCCTTTCTCCCGGTCCAGGTAAAATGGCATGTCGTTAATCTCCAATTTCCCGCGACGGCTGGTCACCAGCTTGCCAAAGCTCCAATCCTCAATCCATTGATAGAGTACTTCCGGGTCAGTTACGAGAAAAGGTTCGGGTATATGCATTATTAATATGCCTTATTGTTCACGCGATTGACTGGTTACTATCCAGCCCTTTTATCAATACTAGGTGCAACCAACCGATCAAACAAATCAATAACAAAGCCAGTGCAACCAGATTGAGTCCGTTCCAGCCAAGCGTCGCCATCAAAAGGCCTGCCGACAAGGAGGCAGCCCCCTGAAACCCGAAAATAATAAAATCATTCCCTGCCTGGGCCTGATAGCGCTCCGCTCCGGGATAGGCCGTTGCCACCAGCTGTGTTCCCGCCAGAAATAGTCCGTTCCAGCCTAACCCCAGCAATACCAGCGCCACCATGTAGTGCAGATAGGTCACCCCCTGCAAAGCCAGAACGACGGCCATCAGGTTACAGATCAGACCGAACAATGCGACCTTTGGGGCACCCCACTTTTGCATCAGTACTCCCACGAACAGTGAGGGCAGAAACATAGCCGCTATATGCCACTGAATCACATTGGCCGTATCACCCATCGCGATACCCTGGTGGTGATGCATACTGATCGGGGTGGCCGTCATCACCAGGCTCATCACCGTGTAAGCTGTGGTGCCACATAGTACGCCGAGGGCATAGCGAGAAGTCCACAGCGAGCTGAACTTGAGGCGGTTTTTAAATGTTTGTTCTTGCGGTTTGATCTGAGGCCGATAGAGCATCAAACCACCTGCGGCGAGTAAAGCCAGGCCAGCCAATGCCAAATAGGAACCCGCATAAAGGATGTCAGGAACCAGGTGCTGAGTGAACACCCCCAATCGGGGCCCTACCATTGCGGCACCAATGCCGGCAAACAAAATCAATCCGACTGCAAGACTGGTTTTTGCCGCTGGCACATTTTCCGTTGCTGCGAAACGGAATTGTTGCACAAACGCCAAAGTACAACCTAGTAGAGTCATCCCCGCACAATACAAAACAAAAGAACGCACATAGAGAGAAGCAACACAACTCAGGCAACCGAACACGCTGATCAGAACCGCTGCCAAAAATCCAACACGGCGACCATACCGATTCGCGATTTTAGCAGCCGGGATTGTGGATACCGCGGTACCCGCAACCAACATCCCCATTCCGAAGGTGGCAAGACTCTCGGAAGGGGCCAGCGTACTGCCGACAAATCCATTTAACAGCACCATCATGGGAGCAATACTACCCAGTGTTATATGAGCCCAGATCAGGATCAGGAGATTGCGGATATTCATGACTGTGTGCGCCGAAAAAGAATTCGACTTTACACGCGCTGATAGGTGGGGGGCAAGAACAAGTAGCGATAGACAAAGTACTTCGAAAACGTTTCAAATCGACCAAAAAGCCGGAGCAACCATACGCTGGTTTTAACTCCGGCTTTGCAAACGCATTCCAGGATGGAATGTTGGACTGATTTCAATCGGTGCTTGCCACGCATTTTTACTGTCGATACGACCGTGCTTACGTTATCTGGGCGACATCCGGATAGAGCCATCCAGGCGAACGACTTCACCATTAAAGAAACCGTTTTCGACCATCTGACATGCCATCTGACCGTATTCGGAAGGGTTACCCAGGCGTTTCGGAAACTGGGTCATTTCGATTAATGGCAACTTAACGGTATCCGGCGCGGCATTCATCAAAGGGGTATTAAAAATACCCGGAGCAATAACGTTCACACGAATCCCGTAGGTAGAAAGATCCCGTGCGATGGGCAACGTCATACCGACAACCCCGCCTTTTGATGCGGAATACGCAACCTGTCCCACCTGACCATCGAAGGCGGCGACAGAAGCGGTATTAATAATCACGCCGCGCTCTCCGTCTTCGGTAACCGGCTCATTTTTAGCCATGGCTTCAGCCGCCAAGCGGGTTACGTTAAACGTACCAACCAGATTAACCGCAATCACTTTCTGAAAAATATCCAGGGAATGGGGCCCCTTACTGCCATACGTCTTCATGGCGGAACCAATACCTGCACAATTCACGGTTACATGCAGGCCACCCTGATTTTCCATAATGCGCTGAATAGCACCTTGTACCGACGCTTCATCAGCCACATTCACTTTCTCGAAAAAACACTTATCTCCCAGCTCAGCAGCCACATTATCGCCCAGCTCTTCGTTCAAATCGAAAATGACTACCGTCGCGCCTTTCGCCAAAAACGCTTCTGTTGTGGCGCGACCCAAACCGGACGCTCCGCCCGTGACAATGGCCACTTTATCTTGCAAGTCCATGAAATATCCTCTTCGGTGTATAGAGCAGATTAACCAACTCTAAGTATCAATATGACTATAGGGTCAGCAGTATATCAGGGCAGCCAATGCAGATTACTGGCTAAATCTGCCACATTATTAGCGTTTTAAGTCAGACTTCGTTACAAGCGGAAGCAGTCGGGTAAAAGTGAGGTAATATCGCCTAAATTCAATAAGATTCGGCAATTCCGGAACTTTTTTGTCCGGTTATTGAGCTGATATACTGGACCGTCAACGGGCGGGCCGATAACACCACGCCAACAAACAAGGAAAAGCCAATGAAAGCTGTGCATTGTAAAGAGTTTGGGCCACCAGAGAAGCTGGTTGTTGAAGATGTCCCCGCCCCGACACCGGGCGCAAACGATGTGCTAATCGACGTAAAAGCCGCCGGCATCAATTTCCCTGACACCCTGATCATTGAAAATAAATATCAATTCAAGCCGCCTCTCCCTTTCATACCGGGTACCGAGGTGTCCGGCACGGTGGCGGCCGTGGGCGACCAGGTTAAACACGTTAAACCCGGAGACCAGGTGATGGGCTTTGCCTTTGTCGGTGGTTATGCAGAACAACTCAGTGTTCCCGCCGCCAGCTGCTTTCCAATGCCGGAAACATTCAGCTACGAGCAAGCCGCCGCATTCACCATGATTTACGGCACCTCTTATTACGCCCTGAAACAACGCGGCAACCTGCAATCCGGAGAAACACTACTGGTGCTCGGAGCTTCCGGCGGTGTGGGCATGGCTGCAGTGGAGCTTGGTAAATTAATGGGAGCAACCGTGATCGCAGCGGGTGGCAACCTGGAGAAGCTCGCTGTCTGCAAAGAGCGTGGTGCAGATCACGTGGTCAATTACAACGACGCTGACTGGAAAGATCAGGTAAAAGCTTTAACTTCGGGCAACGGCGCAGACGTCATTTACGATGCGGTGGGGGGCGACTACACCAAAACCGCATTGCGCTGCATTAACTGGGGTGGCCGCTTATTGGTGGTCGGCTTCGCCAGCGGTGACATTCCCCAACTTGCGGCCAATCTGACATTATTAAAGAGCAGCTCAATTGTCGGCGTATTCTGGGGCGCTTCATTGACCAAAGAAGCACAGGCGAATCAAGACAATTTCAAACAACTTTATCAATGGTCCATGGAAGGTAAAATTCAGCCCTACGTTTGCGCCAGCTATCCTCTGGACCAAGTAGCAGACGCAATGAACCTGCTGTTGCAACGGAAAGCGATCGGAAAAGTCGTCCTCACTACCGGTGAGACCCAATAATCTCAACCCATCGCGAGAAGTATCATGTGGTTTATTATTCGATTTATCCTGGCGCTTTATATTCAGAAAACCAAGCCGACTAAATCTTTGCTGGATTGGGTACACTCAAACCATCGGGTTATGCCCTGGGATCTGGATGCCAACATCCACATGAACAACGTTAAATACCTCAAGTATCTGGAACGGGGGCGCGTGGAACAAATGATCCATACGCCCTGGCTGCAGACTATGCATGCACGACGAGTCAAAGCGCTGATCGCGAATACTGAAATCAGCTATATAAAAGAGATGCGACCCATGCAGCATTTTACGGTTGAAACCCGTATCAATGGCTGGGATGACCGCTACGTTTATATCGAGCAACTCTTCACACACGACGGCACTATTTTCACCGCAGCTTTGGTTCGTATGGCGTTGGTGAGTATGCGTACGGGTAAACGGGTGACGCCCACCACTGAATTAGGCGACGCGTTTCCGGATTTGGCGCCGCCTGATTTGCCCGCCAGTGTGACGCTCCTTAATCAACTGATAAAGGCCCAGCGGCAGGAAACGCAAACTCGACTTGAAACCAGGCAAACGCACACACTCATCGTCCAAACACAACCTCAAAAAGAACCATCACAGGATATAATTTCATGACAGACTTAGTCACTACTCAGATTGAGGATGGCGTTATCACCATCCAGTTGAACCGGGGTGATAAAAAAAATGCACTGACCGGAGAGATGTATCACGCGATCTGCGATGGCCTGGATCAATTGGAAAATGATCCGGCATTGCGTGTTGCGTTGATCAAAGGAACCGAAGATTGCTTCACTGCCGGCAATGACCTGGTGGATTTCCTGAACAGCTCGAGCATCGGCGGCGATTCTCCGGTGGCGAGATTTTTGCGCACGCTGCCAAACCTCACTAAGCCGTTGGTAGCTGCCGTTAATGGCCCCGCGGTTGGCGTCGGAACCACCATGCTTATGCACTGCGATCTGGTGTATGCCGCACCGGGATCCAAATTCCAGATGCCTTTCGCAAACCTGGGTCTATGCCCGGAGGCCGGATCGAGCTTGCTGATTCCTCAATTGGTCGGCTATCGCCGTGCGGCAGAGTTGCTGATGCTATGTGAATTATTCGATGCCCACACCGCGAAAGAAATGGGTTTCGTGAGCGAGGTAATTGAGGAAGATTATCAAGCCTATGCCCTGGAAAAAGCGAAAAAGCTGGCTCGACAACCACCCGCCTCAATGCGCATTACCAAACAGCTACTGCGTCAGGGCAATCAGGAACAATTGAAGGCGGTAATGGCTGCGGAAGAAAAATATTTCAGTGAAATGCTGGAAGCGCCGGAAGCAAAAGAAGCGTTCAATGCGTTTCTGGAAAAGCGTAAACCGGATTTCACACAATTCAGTTAACGCTGAAAATGACGGGTCCGGCTGATTAATTTAGCCGGACCCGTCATTTGTCCATTATTACTGACGTACACCTTCGATTGAAATATAAATTTCTGCATACTCGGCCGCAGGCCCGAGGTTGTAATCAATACCGAAGTCTTTCAGTTTAATGCGAGTGGTGGCTTCAAACCCCTGACGATGACCACCCCATGGATCATCCCCTCCTCCAATATAAGTGGTATCTAAAGTGACAGGCTTAGTCACACCTTTCAGAGTGAAATCGCCTGTTATCTTTGCAGTTTTGTCACCGGTTTTCTCAACTTTAGTACTTTTAAAACTGGCGTTCGGAAACTTGGAAACATTGAAAAAATCTTTGCCACGCAGGTGTTTATCGCGTTCTGCGTGGTTGGAGTCCAGGCTCGCCACGTCAATCGCCACATTCACCTTGGAGTTCTCAATATTTTTCTCATCGAGAGTAAAAGTGCCATCGAATTTATTAAAGCGGCCTAATAGCCAACTGAAGCCAAGATGCTTGATTTTAAATTGGATGAAGGCATGGGTGCCTTTGATATCCATTTTATAAGTATCAGCGGCTTGCACCGCACCGGTCGCAAATAACAGAACAAAGCTCATTATTACCAGAAAAGCGGATTTCTTTTGTACTCGCATTCTAATCTCCATTTTCTATCGATTGGGGAAACAACATTCTTTTAAGGGTGTTATCGTGGTGAAAAAGGTGATGATACAGGGCTGCGGTGGCATGTAGAACCACTAATGCCGCAAACCCGTATGCAATCCAGCGATGCGCTCTGCCTGCCCACTCGGCCTGGTCGGAAGTGAGTTCAAACAAAGCGCCGAGCCAGGCATGACCGAACAGTTGCAGATCACTTCCATCCGCCGTGACAATAATATATCCACTAAAGGTTAAAACAATAATGAGGCAATACAGCAGGAAATGCGCGAGCCTGGCCAGCACAGCCTGAAGACCGGACTCTCCCTCGAAGGCCGGGGAGACATTGAAAGCAACCCACAGAAGCCTTATTAGCGTCAACACTCCCAGCATTAAACCGACGGCTTTATGCCACTCAGGTAAAACGTTATAAAGGGTGTCGTAGTAGGTCAGTTCGACCATATACAGGCCGATTCCAAAGATAAACGCCGCCATCAGGAAGGACAACCAATGGATCGCAATACTCACCCAACCGTATGATTGTATTGAATTAAATAAATTACTCTCCGTCATGGGCGATTATTTCCCTACCGTTTATCCCTAAAAATCAACCAGTTATAAATAACAAAAACCACCTCAAAGTCAATATGGTATTATTTCGCATTCTATATCCTGTTTAGTTTATAGAAGTTGTTTGGTTATTCGGGAGAATGGTGGTTATCAAGTCTCCTTATTTAAAGGGAAATTCACTCTTCGCTTTTGTCGTTTGCGCTACGCATAAAACAAGGGGTCGGGCATCAGCATTTAGGGTAAAGGGAACGGACCATGAATTTGAAATCCATAATGGCCAGCTGGGTCATTGCAATGTGCCTGCTGGGGTTGGTTAGCCTGTTGAGCCAACCGGTGAAAAACGACGAAACCCATCAACAACAGCACTTATTCATGTTACCAGAAGAACAAGCCCCGCAGACCGAAGCCCAGGTGACCGAGCTTGAAGCTAAAGTCTGGTGTGCGCTGGAAAGCAACCAGGCAGTTCAATTTCAGTTTCGGGGCAAAGAACGTCAGATCCGTGGCAGCATGGGTATCGCGCCAGATTGGACACCTTCTGATAAAAACATCAACCCGGATCATCTTGCAGCCTCATGCGAAGGCATACGCTATCAACAGTTAGCCGGTCTGAATCACATTGAGAACGATTTTACCGGCTACGATCCGGCTCTGGAATTCATGTTCACCACACTATAAGAAAGCAGGATGTTAATTGCCGGATAACTTTACTACGACCGAATCACAAGGGTAGGAAACACAACTCAATATATAGCCTTGCCTAGCATCCTCAATGGACAGCGAATTAGGCTCATCCATTAATACCGAGCCGGATTTCACCCTCACCTTACAGGTCTGACAGTTACCCACAGTGCACTTTTGAGGAATTGCCACTCCAGCCCTGTGCGCACTTTCCAGAATGGTATCCACCTTTCGTTGGCGCACTTGCACCATCTTGCGTAGCAGCCTTGAAGGAAGAAACGTCAACGCCCGCGGTCTTAACTGTTGTGACAACAGTGAATCCGGAGCTGAATTAAAGTTTTCAATTTTTATTCTGGATGCCGGGATACCGGCTCGAGCGAAGGCTTCTGAACACTTTTTTACCAGGCCATAAGGACCGCATAAATAAAATAACGCACTGGCGGAATCCGATACTCTGGACAGAATTTTTTCGCCGTCCAGGCGCCTGAACGGATCATGGCCATCCCCCTCCTTACGAGTATACTGAAACAGCACTGTCAGTCCCACGTGCTCTGCCTCAAGACGTGCAAGTTGCCGCGCGAATATCGCTTGCTCACGGGAACGGATTGCGTATAGCAACTGAATCTCGGCATCCGGATTTTTCCCTAGCAATTCTTTTATCAGGGAATAAACAGGGACTACGCCGGCTCCCGCAGCGATAAACACGTAGCGCTGATTCTCCGGATGGACAGCGGGCAAAACGAAATCACCAGCGGGATCATCAATATAAAATTGGTCTCCCACCCCCAATGACGATTTGAGATAAGAGGAAACACGCCCCTGGAAAATTCTCTGCACGGTGATGGTATAGTTATTTTCGTGAGTGGCGCTGGAAAACGAATAACAGCGCTGAAAGAAAGTCGCCCCCATCGGCAACGTCAATGTTACAAACTGCCCTGCTTTAAAGTTAAGCCGGTATCCTTCCAACAACTCAAATTCAATGGTGATAGCACGGGGGGTTTCGTGATGAATACGAACAACTTCTGCTTTATAGCAATTATCCAGGATAGTCGATTGGCGATCCGGACGGACGGACGGCACGGCCACCCCCATCGGTTGCAAAGCGCGATTCAAGCGCTGCAATACCCAGGGTGGTAACGTTTGATTGAGAGTTTTAGAAATTCTGCCCACAGCTTGAATCCGTCATTCAACCTGCCACATTAAATCATATATCAAAAAAAATTATCCGGTAATTGGCGCTAGTCGTCCCAAAAACGTCGCAACTGAAACGCACAATAACCTACAGCGAACAATACGTTCACTACGATACTGGTCTGGGTGCTGGTACTGAGCTGACGGGGAGTCATGACGTCCTTGGCCAATTGCGATTCCGGTAACCCCCATAGCGCAATCACTACCATAATGACGGCGATAACCAACACACCGACAATCATGCTGATAAAGGCTTTGCTGCGATCGAGCCACTGTTGAATCGCCGCGTATTCGATAAAGCCGTTCAGGGCGCTGCACAGCACCCAGGTCATCAACAAGGATCCAACAATGTAGCCCGCCATCAGTGCTCGCGGGTTTCCTGAAAACGAATGTCGGGCCAGCGTTCCTGGGTCAGCTCCAGATTAACTCGCGTCGGCGCCAGGTAGGTAAGGTATCCTCCGCCGTCAATCGCCAGATTATCGTGACATTTCTTCTTAAAGTCCTCCAACATTCGCGCATCGTCGCAGTATACCCAACGGGCAGTGCTGACGCTGACATTGTCGTAGGAGCACTCTACCTTATATTCATCCTTGAGACGGTAGGCCACCACATCGAATTGCAACACTCCAACCGCGCCCACAACAATGTCATTATTACGCAGTGGCATAAATACCTGAGTTGCGCCTTCTTCTGACAATTGCTTGATCCCCTTTTGCAGCTGCTTACTTTTCAATGGATCCCGTAATTGCACCCGCCGGAACAGCTCCGGAGCAAAGTGCGGTATACCCTGAAAATTCATATCTTCGCCACTACTAAATGTGTCGCCGATTTGTATTGTGCCGTGATTATGCAAACCAATGATATCGCCAGGCCACGCCGTATCGAGGTGCTCCCGCTCTCCGGCCCTGAACGTCATAGCATCCGAGATTCTGACCTCTTTTCCAAGTCGTACATGGCGCATTTTCATGCCTTTTTCGTAATGCCCGGAGCAAATCCGCATAAAGGCGATACGATCCCGGTGTTTCGGATCCATGTTAGCCTGAATCTTAAACACGAAGCCACTAAAACGATCGTCATCTACCTCCACCTGGCGAATATCGGTTTCCCTACCCTGAGGTTTTGGTGCCCACTGTACCAACCCGTCCAATAGATGATCGACACCAAAGTTGCCCAATGCGGTCCCGAAAAATACCGGGGTTAGTTTGCCCTGCAGAAAGGCGTCAAGTTCGAATTCGTGGCTGGCCCCTTTCACCAGTTCAAGCTCTTCTCGCAGATCGTCTGCCAAGTTGCCCACGGCTTCATCCAGCTCAGGATTGTTCAGTCCTTTTATCGGCCGCACACTCTGAATCGTATGTCCCTGCCCGCTGTGGTAGAGATAGGTGGTATCTTGATATATGTTGTACACACCTTTGAACAGTTTGCCCATCCCAATCGGCCAGGTCACCGGGGCACAGTTGATATTCAAAATGCTTTCCACTTCGTCCAGCAGATCAATCGGATCCCGTATATCCCGATCCATTTTGTTCACAAAGGACAAAATCGGGGTGTCTCTCAAACGACAAACTTCCATCAGTTTAATCGTCCGTGGTTCAACCCCCTTGGCTCCATCTATAACCATCAACGCGGAATCGACTGCAGTCAGGGTCCGGTAGGTATCTTCCGAGAAATCTTCGTGGCCTGGAGTATCCAGCAGGTTCACCGTGCAATCTTTATAAGGGAACTGCATTACCGAGGTGGTCACCGAAATGCCCCTTTCCTTTTCCATTTCCATCCAATCGGAGGTAGCATGACGGTCTGAACCACGTCCTTTAACCGTTCCCGCCACCTGAATTTGGTTTCCGTACAGCAGCAACTTCTCAGTTATTGTGGTTTTACCAGCATCCGGGTGCGAGATGATAGCAAAGCACCTTCTCTTATTGATTTCATTAACAAAATTACTATTCGACAAACCTATTACCTCAAATATGTACGCAAATATGTACGCACTTTTCTATCCAAAACCGCCCTAGTGCTGTCTCGCAGACAAAACGCGCTATTTTGCCTAGATTTGGCCCAAATGTCAGGAAGGATTTTCATCATCAAACAATAAGAAACCGCTAAGACAACTCATAAGCTCTTCTCAAAACTGAAGCAAAACCCGGGGCAATATAGGCAACACCGCCCTACCGGCCTAAACCAACTTTCGGTCCATCATTGCTACAGGTGATTGGCACACGAAAGCAAAAAAAATACTTTGAAGGAAAGGCACGATAACTAAGCAATCATATAACGCCAGACATCCCCGACACTTTGAAGACCTCAGAACTACTCATTCCGAAAAATGTTACTATTGGTGAGTTACGAGCGATGTTCGCCTCAGAAAAGCGAGTGCAAGTAGTGTTTTAGAAAGGAACTCGAGTGAAAAATCGTAGTATACGGGAAGGACTGCGCTTACTGCGCAAACCCGATGTTCGCAAGCTGTTTATAGCCTATCTTATCTCCTACACAGGCACAGCCATGGCACCCATTGCTATGGCATTTGGTGTACTGGAATTAACCGGCTCAACCAGCGACTCCGGCATTGTCATCGCCGCTCCAACACTGGCCTCAATTGTGGTTTTGCTATTAGGTGGTGTATTGGCTGACAGAAACTCACGGCAGCGCGTGATGGTATTTGCAGAACTTTTAGCGATGCTAGCACAGCTTGCTATTGCGCTCTTATTCCTCATGGATATCGCAACCGTGCCTGTACTTGTGTTGTTAGCCCTGATTAACGGCGTCGCAATAGCACTTAACATCCCTGCCGCAACAGGCATGGTGACTCAACTGGTAGAAAAAGATGAACTGCAGGGACTGAATGCACTATTGGGTATCGCCCGGAATGGAGCGGTGACGGGTGGCGCCGCATTGGGTGGACTTCTTGTTGCATCATTTGGCGCAGGTATTACCTTAATGTTAGATGCCCTGTCGTTCGGTCTATCGGCATTGCTAGTGGCATCTCTAAAACCCTCCAGCCAAACAACCCCCGAAAAAGCATCATTTATTCATGACTTAAGGCTCGGCTGGAGAGAGTTCACATCCCATACATGGTTGTGGGTCATCGTATTACAGTTTGCGTTTGTCGTTGCCGCTTTAGAAAGTGTGATTGGTTTACTCGGCCCCGCTATTGCTAGGAATCAAATGGGAGGAGCTGCGAACTGGGGCATTATTGCTGCCAGCTTGGGGGCTGGCACGCTAGTGGGCGGGCTATTTGCGATGAAAATCAACGCGAAGTACCCCATGCGATTTGGCACCTTCTGCGTCTTTCTATTAAGTGGTATCCCACTAGCGCTAGCCGTTCCACTGTCTGTAATCGCCATTGCCTGCTCAGCATTTTTTGCGGGCGCAGGCATCCAGATATTTGCAGTTATCTGGTATACCACCCTCCAAACAAAAGTGCCAAGCCATATGCTCTCTCGTGTTAGTGCCTACGACCACTTGGGTTCAATAGCGCTAGCTCCTGCCGGCATTGTGGTTGCCGGATTTCTCTTCGAAAAAATCGGCGCGCAGCCCACCTTGGCCATCGCAGCATTGACCATCATATTACCCACCGCGCTAGCATTAGGCGTTAGAGACGTAAGAATGATGACAAGCGGAAAAGGGCGTGAACCTCTATTTTAATGGCACATAAATATCCGTTAATAGATCACACTCATCCACCGCATGAACAAAATTGAGGTAGTGGAAAAAACAGGGAAAATCTCGCACTTCTTCGCCACTTTCTGGTAACCAGTTTCGGTACACGTAATAAATACTCTGCTCCAACGTATCGTGGCTACCTTTATGCCGAATAAGCGCACAACGCCCACCAGGGATCACAGCTGCTTTCACACCATATTGGTTCGTAGGCACCTCTCCTTCGATCGAGCCGCACACATCCCAACGAAAATTTTCCGGGGCTGTGGTTTTTGGATCGCCATGAGGAATACCAAAGGTTTTACTTGTTTTCACTGGCGACAAGCCCGTTTCCTTACGCCAGGCAATGAATTTTGCCGCCGTTTCGAATACCGTTTCCGGCGCCCCAACATGTTCTAAAAGAGCGACTTTAGTCGTTTCAAAACTCACAATCTTAACATTCACAGGATCATCTCCTTTGGGTGGAAAGTTAAACTCAAACCGCTGGTGCCATGACAACCAAGCCGGTTTAGCCTGAATTCAGAAGGAGATAGACCGAAAGCGCGTTTAAATGCCCTGGCAAAGGCTTCGGGGCTATCAAACTCCGCTTCCAATGCGATATCTATAACGCGCATATGCCGCTGTACGCTGAAAACACCCGATGGAAATGGCATTTAGACAGCGCTGCCACCTCGCTCAATCTATCCAGTGTCAATGCTTCATTGAGATTATGGTTAACATACTCGCAGACTCGCGAAATTCTCGCATCATAGACTTTTGCCGGATTGCCCTTCATTTTCTGCCTTCTCTTTCAGGTGCGAGACTATATTATGTCTTTGCCCCCGCGACTTCCTGATCGAGGTTGCTATCTATATAGGAAAAAGGACTGGCAAAATCTAGCGCGCCTCAAGGTGAGTTTTACCCATATCCGCTCTAATAAACTCCAGTCAATGTCACGACACTTAACGCCCTGCTCTATCACCGAATACAACTGTTAACCACACCACGCGACGTCCGCATTTACCATGAAAACTTTTTTGAAAAACACTACTTCTTCTTTATCACTGGAATCCACCAACGCACACCCATTTCACCCATAGGCCTGAAAGCTATTGGGAAATAGGCCGCGACATCTGGCTTGCTCCCATCTCGCTCATAGCCAATAGAAGAAAACCACTCTCCATAGATATATCGATTGGTTTTCATTGAGTTCCTATAAGTACAATTAAATTCAGCGTAAGTAGCTGCGGGAACAGTATGAACCTTACGCTCGCCGATCTCCATATCTGACAGTACTTCCAAACCGAGCACGTCTGTAAATTCATCCTTCTTGCTATTTTCCTTGGGAAAGTAAACAGAAAGTAAAGGCGCTTCGGTTAAAGGACCAGGCTTGCCGTTAGTCATTTGGCAGAGTTTCTTATAGCCATCTGAACTTACGTATTCTTTCCAAAATTTTGAGCCATTTTTGGAAAAATCGTCAAATGAAAAATCTTTGCTTTTCCCAACGACTTTAAACGAAGTTTTTTTAACTATTTTATAATCCATCTTTTCCACACCTGCTGTTTGTAAGGGAAAGAAGACGCGGTTATAGGAAGCTAGTTTCACTTTAGATGAGCGAGCGTTGCCGGGATTAACGCCATGTATATTACGGAATGCTCGAGTAAAAGCGTTCGGAGAGTCGTATCCGTACTTTAGTGCAATATCAACGATCCTCTCTTGCCCACTCACAATATCCACTGCTGCTAAAGAGAGCCTTCTCCTTCGGATATATTCAGCAAACGTAACATTGAAAGCGGAAAAGAACACTCTATGGAAATGATATTTTGAGCAACATGCAATTTTGGCGACATCTTCAAGCGTAAGAACACTATTAAGGTTGTCCTCAATGTATTCAATTGCCAAATTCATCCGTCTTGACCAACTCATATAACTAGATCTCCATGCGAGAAACTATATTAATTAGTCGTCCAAATAGGAGTCTCACCTTTTTTTGCTATTTATGGCAGATATGTAATCCGCATAATCGCCTAGCTGCCTGCCCACAGGACACCCAGGTTATGGTGTACGACAAGCTTCAAGGCTATTCCACCGAAAGTATAGGAGACCCGCTTAAACAGTGAAAAATACCGCGAAAAACGAAGCGCCATAACGTCCAACGATCAAGATCGTTGGACTTATTATTGATATTACTTTAACCGTACCTACTTAATCTGCCAACACACAATAGATGCGGGTAAGTAACTCACTAGGCGGTGTAGTTTTTGGATCATTCAAGTACTCCTCGAAGGGTGGAAAATTTCCGGCTTCTTCACCACTTGAAGGAAGCCAACTACCAAACAGCCAACTGTAGGGTTTTTCTAATTCCGCGTAAGAGCCTTTGTGTAATACTGTGGCGCAACGACCGGCAGGCAATGACAATTTTTTCATGCCATGATTGTCACTGACCGCATGATCAGGAACACTAATACAGGCCACGGAACGCAATAGCTTCTGTGGTACCGATTGCGGATCGTCATAATAAATACCAATGGAGCGGGTATTACCATCAATCAGCCCCAGGGTGGAGGCACCAATAAATAACTTTTCAAACGCCTGACCAATATTCATATAATCACCCTGATGCTCATAACCCAGTAACTGCGTCGGCTTAACATCAATCATTTCTATTTCATACATTTCGGTATGCTCCTTGCTCACTTCAGGCAGCATGGCAATAAAGGGCTCTACAGGTAATGATAAATCACGGCGCTGCTGCCGATAGGCCTGCGGTGTTTCGCCAAATTGTTTATCAAAGGCGCGAATAAACGCCTCGGTACTACCGTAAGCCACCTTCTTTGCAATGTCTGCCAAGCTGGTTTCGCTACGGATTAATTCCGCAGCCGCGTATTGGAGGCGTAGACGACGCACCGTAGTATTCACTGTCTCCAGGGCGATCTCTCGATAAATACGATGAAAGTGATAAGGCGACATCATTGCCACATCAGCCAACGTGTTCACATCTAAATCACGATCTAGATGCTGATACATATAATCAATTACCTGACCAATGCGTTTGCGGTAATGTTGCCCAGTACTTTTCTTCATATTCGCTCCTCCGATATGCACAATACCGATCGACGACTGATAATGTTTGCGGTTTTTTAATTGTGTTTGTAACAAAGCTGGCGGATTGAGATTTTTGTGAAAGCTATATTGATGTAAATTGACATCTACCAAAACCAGAGTTCATAGCTTACGGTTAGGGTGTTTCCTACTCCTGCGGTCATCATATCTACGCTAATCACCATGACGTAAAAGCGAGAAGGAATCTGAGGACTATAATAAGGTAAAACCTCCCGCCCTCAGTACTCAAGAAACCGTAATTTAGCTCTTTCTCCTCACAGGAAAATAGGTGTAGTGTCGCGTGTTCTGTTTTAATAGTGTGGTTCTTTGAGGACTTTCGGAGTAAATCTCACAATAAGAGCCATTCAGTAACCAATGATTTCCCAGATAGGGCCTCTGCGTATAGCGTATTAAAATTGCTTTATTTTTATTAGTTCTACCAAAGTGCAAAACTTGCTTATTGCTTCCATCCTGAATCTAGATAGTACACTTTACAAATTCGTCAACAATTTATAATTTTTGTATTTCCTTTACCTCTTTGTACCTAAAGCAAGAGACAAGATGATCGTTGACCATACCTACAGCTTGCATGAAGGCATAGCAGGTGGTTGGCCCAACAAACTTAAACCCTCTTTTTTTAAGATCCTTGCTCATGGCTTCAGATTCTTCAGAAGATGAAGGCACTTCAGCCCCCGTTTTCCATTGATTATTAATGGGCTTTCCATTAACAAATGACCAGATATAGTGATCGAAACTGCCGTACTCTTTTTGAATCACCAAAAACTGCTTAGCATTCTCGATAGTGGCGTTAATTTTTAATTTATTTCTAACGATGCCCGTGTCATTCATCAGCGAAGCTATTTTCTTGTCAGAATACCGGGCAATTTTCTTCGCGTCGAAATGGTTAAATGCTCTTAAATAACCTTCCCGTTTCTGTAGGATGGTAGCCCAGCTCAGTCCCGATTGCGCACTTTCGAGAATGAGCATTTCGAAAAGTAAGCGGTCATCATGAACCGGCACACCCCACTCCTCGTCATGATGCTTTGTTTCCAACGGATTGGCATTCGCCCATTCACAACGTTTCATTGAATAAATGCTCCTTTTAGTAACGGGTACCGTCCTAGACCTACTGATTAATACGTACAGTATTCCGGCGATAAAGCACCATAACGATCAGTAACAGGCAGGCACCTCCCACCGATAATGGGAATAAAGTGGTAGCAATCGAATATTGCTCTAGTGCAATGATGACAAAAAGGTTTCTTGTCATAAACAGCATGAAGAACGGTATATTCTCATCATGCGGAAATGCATACGCTTTACGAAGCGTTGGTCCAAACCCGAGTAAATCGACAACAGTCAACACAATCACAGCCCACAGTGGATCGGCGGTGGCGTACCAAAACGGCAAGGAAGCCAACGCCAAGGAGAAAAACAACCAGTCTGTTCGCGTAATCTCGATATCGGACCGTTTTACAAAGGCCAAAAATGCGATCAAGAGAGTGACAGCGCCCGAAACGCCAATTGGCCATGCGCCCACGCCACCTTTCGCCTCCACTTGTGCAAAGAACACAATGATAGTGGTGGTGCCCCAAATCACCCAGGAAAAAACATGCGGCTTGGTTATTCCTGCCACTATTGAACGAATGTAAGGCACAAAAGCGATAAACGTAAGTACTATCGCTGCGAAACTAAACACCACTTTTACACCTAAATCCATTCAATACCTCTACGATCTCAGCGGCAGCGAACTTAGGCGCTATCGACAATGAAAACGGCCGTTTTCATTGTCGATTGTCTTGAGCAAACAGTGATTTGGCGCGCTCAGCCACCTCTTCAGGATTCAGATCTTCAATGTGAGTAGAAACAAACCAGAAATGACCGTAAGGATCTTCTAACGTACCGTTTCGATCACCATAAAACTGATCTTCGACAGGCTTAATAGGTTTTGCACCCGCTTTGACAGCTTGAGCAAAAGTCTCATCAACATTTTCGACATAGAGATGAATCCCTACTGACGTGCCCCCTAGCTTCGCAGGATCAAGAAAGCCGGTTTCTTCACAGGAATCCGCCAACATAATAGATGAATCACCCAGTTTTATTTCAGCGTGCATTATCTCTCCACTGGGCGCTGCCAGGCGGAACAATTCTTCTGCACCGAATGCCTGCTTATAAAAATCGATAGCTTTAGCGGCACCACGAATGCTCAGGTAAGGCGTTATTGCATGATAACCTTCAGGTATTGGCTTAACAGACATAGTGTCTCTCCTTTTTCAATGTCTAATCGTTTATCTTATTCTCCCATGCTAGGGGGAAGCACCTCGTACTTGGCAACACCCGCTGGAAATACAGCCCACTCAGGCGCAGAGGCCGTGTAAATGAGCATTGCCGGACTAAGATCACTGTGTTTTTCCAGACTGGACACGGCGACAGAATAAAAATCTGCCACTGTCACTTCAGCGGCAATTGTGACGCCGCAGTTCGCACAAAAAAGGTGATTCATGTTTTCACCTGAATCACCTTTACGTATATATGTGGTCGGCGTTCCTTGGGTAATACTAAACGTACTGGTGGGGAACCACGCACCAAACCATTTATCCGACCCAGTATGCGCCTGGCACTCGGTGCAATAGCAAAAGACCGTATTGATTGGATCACCTTGAACACTGTACCTTAATTGACCGCAGCCGCAGCTTCCGTTTCTAGTCCTCATCAGAGACTCCTCAGTTAGATTTAAAGTCAATTGAGACCTAAACTTATTACATTCGTTCACTCCAAGCCTCACTAACACTGGAATAAAATCAAGAAGGGTGCCGATCAAACTGCTTGGCAGAATCGCCAATTGCAAACCAGCAGGGCTTTTCAGAAACAAATTCGTGGAAAGCGTTCTCTAAACCAATATCATCATCCAGACAATTGGCTGACAGAGGAAAAGTATCTGCTTGCGACAAGATTTCGCCCAGCGCCGTGCCACAAACCGAACAAAAGCTTCGATCATATTGATACGGTGGAGTTGCCTTATAGGTCGCGATGGAGTCGCGTCCCTGAGTAATATGCACGGTGTTAGCTTTAACAAAGACCAGTGCGCTTGCGCCCACTTTTCGACAGCGGGAACAATGACACATCCCTAATAAAGATGGCTTTTCTGTTAACTTGAATTGGACCGCGCCGCAGCAACAACTTCCCTGAATCATGTTCCACCCCGAACAGTGACATTATTTTCGCTTAGGATACCATAAGGTCACTGTATGTAAATACAGTATTGATAGGACACACCAATTATAAATCTATCAAACACGCTATCCCTACGACCGTTTATTACCACCATCTCGCCCGCTGCCTGGTAAACACGATATTGTTTTCTCGCTTTCCAAGTAAGGTACAAATGCCGAACAAACACGCGCCCTAAAATCACCCCCACGAGACCGTCTAACAGCCCGATTTTAATAGTTAACGAATCCATCACCAAAGCAGAAAGCACTAATACTATCGACACTGCTGTATAGAATTTCAGGATGGGTCTGGTTAGTCTTGTGAATAGCTTATTCGCATTTACATATTCATCCTCAGTGATCGCGTACTCAGCTTTCACATCATCTCCTATTAAATGCCACCATCTCTAGTTGAAAAGCGCTCGCTGAAAAAATATAGTCAGCTAAACAAACCTTCAGCCCCACCACCAATTTTCACTTCGATAAAATATTCACCCTAAACAGTGAACTTCAGTCTCTTTTTAATGCGACTCAATGCAACTGGTGTAATACCAAGATAGTGCGCAATATCATTCTGGGTAACAATATCCAACAGCTCTGGCGAGATTTCGCAAAGCTTACGATAACGTTCGTGTGCGGGCAGAGCTAGGAGTTCGTATTCCCGATTCTCCTTTTTCATCGACAACTGTAGCAGTACCTCAACCAGCTCTAGTGCCACTGAGTGTGAGTCTTCGGCCGCTTGCGATAAATGCGCAAATGGCAACTGAAACAGCCGCGAATCGTGCAGCGCGATCAAGTTAAATGAGCAAAACTCCTTTCGATAGACCGCGGTCAAGCTAGCAATAAGGCTCCCCGAGGAGATAAATGATTTTATCGTCTCTTTTCCTTTAGATGACAAATAGTAGGCCTTTAATAACCCGAACTCCAACAAATAAATATTTGAATCAGTATCCCCCTGCCGAAAGACATACTCATATTTCTTAATATCCACTACCTGACCATAAGATTGCACCATTTTTTGAAGGTTTATCGCCATTTTTAACCTCGGTTAATGCATGTTGGCATAATTGAATCGAAACTATAAGTTATTCAGCAATCAGGAATATGGATCAGCCAATCAATGCTGTTACAAAACAAAACTATCCTTCTCACCGGAGGCACTTCCGGTATCGGTTATCAGTTGCTGCGCCAATTGCAGCCAGACAATCACTTATTAGTTATCGCTCGACCAAGCGAAAAACTGAATGCGCTGGTTGAGACTTTCGCCGGTATCACTGTCTACTCAGCCGATCTAGCCAATCCAGAGGAATACTGCGCTGTAGCCAATCAAATTATTGAGCATCATCCACGCATTGATATCCTTATCAACAATGCGGCCATCCAACATGCCCACTGCTTCCAAGATAAGGGTTTTACCTACGACAGTATCGCTCAAGAAATCCACACCAATTTTACCGCTCCTTGCTCGCTAGTGTACCTGCTGTTATCAACACTATTAGACACTAATCGCGAGACAGCCATTGTCAACATTAATTCAGGTCTGGCGCTCGCGCCAAAAACACAGTCTTCGGTGTATTGCGGATCAAAGGCCGCAATAGATGGCTTTTCAAGGAGCCTCTGCTACCAGTTGGCACACACAAATATTCAGGTGATGCAGGCATTTCTACCCCTGGTGGATACCCCGATGACTCAAGGACGCGGTGCAGGAAAGTTATCAGCCGAATTCGTTGCCCGAAAAATAATTGAGGGCATAGAGGCAAATAGGGCTATTAACGACATAGGCAAAGTGAAATGGCTGAGACGACTGCTGCGGATTGCACCGGAAACCACCCGAAAAATGATGGCAAAGAGTTGAGCATATGAACCTTATTAAAATCGGAGCACTTGCCCTTATGCTGCAATCATCCAACGCAATGACAAGCGAATTCACACTGCATATCTCAAATATCGACGACTCACGGCCGGGGGATATTGTGGTCTTTCTTTTTAGTCAAGAAGGTTTTCCCAAAGACCACGCCAAGGCGATCACGCTCCAACGCCAACCTGCCAATAAGAAAACATTGCAATTCCACTTTGGCGTATCTCTGGAAATATTCGCTATAAAAGTCCTGCATGACGAGAATGGCGATGGAAACGTTACCAAAAACTGGACAGGCATTTTCCCCCGCGAAGGTCTCGGATTTTCCAACGGCGCAACACTGGGGCTCGGCCCACCCTCCTTCAAGCGCTCCATGCTAAGACGGTCTGAACTTACTAACATTATCGACATACCTTTGCGCTACTAACTGATAAATACTTTAGTCGAGCTAACCTACGAGGAGAACGCGATGCAAGCTGCGCTAAAACTGATGTTGATATTGGCGATTTTTTTCGCCAGCACCTTCATCCTCGTTAAATCGACAGGGATTATCACAATCGAAAAGATAGAGATCTGGCTGAACGCCGCACACAATACCGCAGGCGCTGTGACAGCCAGTGTGGTGGTGGTCTTACTGTTTGCCGACTTGTTTATCGCCATCCCTACATTAACCGTCACCCTGCTCAGTGGCTATTTTCTCGGCCCAGTTGCAGGCTCATTTGCGGCCATTACTGGATTAAGTTTTGCGGGTATTGGCGGCTATAGTTTGAGTCGTCGCTATGGTGACGGCCTGCTTCGGTTTTTGATAAAAACCCCAGATAAACGCGACGAAGCCATTCGTAACTTCAGGCAGCACGGCACTCCAGTTATCTTGCTCGCCCGCGCCACCCCCATCCTCCCCGAAGTAGCCGCCTGTATGGCGGGAATCTGTGGCATACCATTCCCGAAATTTTTCACATTATGGTTAATTAGTGCTATCCCCTACGCGTTAATCGCAGCCTATGCAGGGTCAATCAGCACACTCGAAAACCCAATGCCCGCCATTTATGCCGCTATCGGACTAACATCATTTTTTTGGTGTGCATGGCTCGTCTTTCGCACTAAACTCAGATAGAAGAGATCAATCTCGAGCTAGATACTATCTAAAAGGCTGACCCACGTACCACTAGCGAGTAGTGCCTCACGACCAATCTAGATAGAATACTGGGGTATGATCAATCTCATTCCCGCTCGTATGATAGAGCAACTAAAATTTCAGGTTTATGAACCCTGTGTTCAGCTAAAGCCCTGGCTTCAATGCCTGTGGTCTATCGACACCAGCGGTTCCCTCACTTTTAGTAGCAGCAAATTCTATCCTGAAGGTGGCGCCACGCTCAGAATCACACTTTCAAGCGCAGACCCGCTGATCCATGTCATCCTGAATAAACATACCTACCAAGAAACCGTCAATAACCAATACCCAATGATTGGCATACGCTTCAATCCCAGCGGAATCTATACCCTGCTGGGCTTAAACTTATCACCTTACACCAATTTATTTATACGCTTAGGCGAAGAATTATCACCCCTTTGGTACGCAAGTTTAACGCAGCTAATCGAAACAATGCCTTGGTCGAATTTTCCCCTGTGCGTTCAATTACTTCAAACTTGGCTACTTACTCTGGTCACCCAACCAAATTGCCACAACAAGGCACTCGCGCTAGCGAAAACTGTCCAAACATCAAACTTACCTATTCAAGACTTGGCAACATCACTAGGGCTCACTAAACGGACATTGGAACGACGCCTGAAAAACGAATCAGGATTTTCGCCCAAGGAGCTGATCAGTATTCGGCGCTTACAACAGGCACGTCTGCTGTTATGCCATTCCGGTTCAGATTTATCTGATATTGCCACGCAGTGTGGTTATTTTGATCAAGCGCACTTCACCCACTCCTTCAAGCAACTCACCGCAGAAACACCTTCCGGGTATCGCAAGCGAAAATTGTCGCAAAATTACAATATTTAACCTGAATCCTTCGTTAAGCTGCTGAAGATGATGTTTAGAACAGAGCCAGTGCACCCTGATTACATTAGATATCTCTATAGGTGATATCTAATGGCACCGAAGTCACTACGCATTAAACGACGCTCTTCATAAAAACTGAAACGCCTGTAACCCACAAACCACAGGAGCATTCATGGCAGCCTATTTCATCTTTCATAACATCATTCGCGATGTGGAGAAAATGCAGGAGTATATCCCTAAAGCAGTGGCAACCTTAGAGCCATTCGGCGCAAAATTGCTATCTCTTGATGAGCAGTCTGAAATTGTCGAAGGAGATACGAAATTTCCGCGAATGGTCATTATCGAGTTCGAAACCAGAGAGCTGGCCAAGCGTTGGTACAACTCTCCCGAGTACCAACAGATCTGCCAGCTAAGGCTCGACGCCTCTGATGGATTTTCTCTACTTCTTGACGGATTCCAACATCCTAAAAGTGGTCAATAGCTGAACAGCGCTAAATAAATGAATCCGAATTTATAGCGGTGCTTCAGCCTGCTTTCGGTATTGAGAAGCAAGCACATTAATATTCACCTGCACCACTCGTGGCTGAGTTCGACAGAAGCAGCTGCGCTCTCGTAGTGGCTTCGATTATGCCTTCATCAAATTGACCTCTGTAAAAGCAGTCCTACAGCAAAGAATCTGACAATCAGATGCCTCCCCCCGTAAAGGCTCATAGTCTGATAGAATTACCACAGCACAGTGAGCGAGAAAGGGAAGCATATCCTGAAAGATTTCTCTTTCCGCGAACTCCGACCTCAATGAGTAGTCAAATACACGTAAATTCTATGATAGCAAATACCAATGGACGGCCAGGAAAGAATTTCGCAACAGCGCACCGTTATTACCGCCCTATTGGCTTCTATTATTCTGCATAGTGCGATTATTCTGGTTCCAATAGCGTCTAATAAAAAACCTATAACAAGCTTTTCCGGAGAAACTCTGCTAACGATAAGTCTGCACTATAGAAAGCAGGGCTCGCCCAGCGCTTTGTCCAACACCACACTTCAACCCGAGGATACACCGAAGGAGCTGAAAGTAGACTGGCCCCTGGATAAAGAAAAACCGGAAACGAAGCCAGTCACAAAACTAAGCAACAATGAAAAAAAACAACCACAGTATTCGAAGCCACTGGACTTATCGTTACCCAAATTTAATTTTGAAGACGCTGAAATTGAATTGACTGAAAGTGGTGCGGTCGTTTTTGACAAAAGACTTCTCAAACAATTGAAATCGAAACAACGAAAGAACCTAGCCACCAAAAATGATCACTACAACCGATCAAAACTGACAGCAAATGGACAGGCCAGCCTAGTAAAATTTGGTGACAAATGTTTTGAGGTGATAGAACCTGAACCCTTAGACTCACTGGCCCGAGAAATGTGGTTTAGAGTGGACTGCTAAGGGTAAACGCTACTGTATTTCTTAAAACTTTCACGTTACATCTCGCAGCTAAAATTTGTCGCAAATTTACAAGCTTTAGCAGCAGATTATACGATAGACTTGGCAAGTCACTTGCAATAACGTCTGCAATAATAGAATTATGCCACGGATTGCCTTTAGTTCTCTGCGCCACCAGGCTGAATCTTTACTGCAATCGATAAAAGGCTTCCATTTGCAAATCTGAGGAAGAAACCCAGCATGAATGTATTGTTAATCAGTGCAGGTATTCTATGTATTGTTGTTGGAATAGTTCACTCAGCTTTGGGTGAAATACTGATATTCAAGAATCTCCGAGAAGGTTCAATGATTCCAACAATCGCCCCCTCGCCACTGCGCGAGCGTAATATCCGTATATTGTGGGCCACATGGCATCTGGCCAGCGTTTTTGGTTGGGGGCTAAGCGCTGTTTTGATCAAGCTAGCATTTATTGAGAGCAACCAAAGTAGGGAAATTGTCCAGTACATTGCCTATTCTATGCTTGCCGCAGGTGCTCTGGTTTTCGTAGCCACAAAAGCAAAACATCCAGGTTGGATAGGACTCTGGGGAGTAGCGATTATATGTTGGTTGGCATAAACAGTCGGAGACTCATTCATATTTAGCCAGCCAAAAATTGAACTGATTGAAGCTGAACAGCTCCGCCCGTTGATGAGGTAAATACTGGTGTATTTGAATATATCAACGTTTCTACAGTCGACGGAGAAGGCATTCAGCCAGCAACCATTTCGGCCCGGATAAATACAAGGAAGCAGTGTTGTCTGCTTAAGGCAGAGGGCCATTTTTGTGAGGAGAGCCACGGTTCCAATAGGTATCAAGTTATGAAAAAACTAATATTATTAACATTTCTATTTTTATATGCTTTGGCTATTAGCGCAGAAAACGTTTCTCCTTATGCTGGTCAGGAATTGAGAAGTATTAAGGCGCTTTCTCAGGACAAGGTAGCAGCCCTACTCGAAGGAAAGGGTTTAGGTTACGCGAAAGTTGCGGAGCTTAATGGGCTCCCGGGGCCAGCTCATGTTTTAGAGCTTGCTGACCAACTCCAACTAAATGATGAACAAATATTGAAGACCAATAATTTATTTGAGGAAATGCAATTTCAAGCAAGAAGGCTCGGAGCCGATTTAATCGAGGCCGAAAAACAGCTCGATGTACTGTTTGTTTCTGGTGGTATATCTGAAGAAGTCGTTCTAAGTAGGTTAGAGGGTATTGCAGCAATTGAAGGCAGATTGAGGGCTACTCATGTAAACGCGCACATTAAACAGAAAGAAGTTCTCACACCTCACCAAGTTCATAAGTACATTACCCTCCGTGGATACACATCGTTTAAGCACCATGAAAGCCACCATCACCACTAGCCACGCATTATCAAACTGTGCTTATACCCGCGCAACTTAATAAGCTCAATGACAAAGTCAACAACACTCCGAGAAGCAAGGGCAAACTATTTCAAGGCCAATGGATTCCCCGAAGACGGAGGGTATCAACTCAAATGGATTCCTTTAAAAGCCGGGCCAGTCACTTTATATTTACTTAATTCCGAAGCAAGGAAACGGGCCGTTCCTCTTCACGACATTCACCATATCGTCACCGGATATAAAACAGATCTCATTGGCGAGGCTGAAATCGCAGCATGGGAATTGGCGGCTGGTACCCATGATAAGTATTTTGCAAAGTTCATCAATTTGGTGGCTGTGCTTTATGGTACTTTTTTATCCCCTAAAAGGCTTCTTACTGCATACACGCTAGGGCGAAATAGTAAAACACTTTATTCTCTGGAGTTTAGTGAAGAACTGCTCAATATATCAGTCACACAGCTAAGAAAAGCGCTACTTCCTCAAAGCAAAGTCTCCGTGACCGTCGAGAGTTATGTAAATTATGGTTTCGTGTTTATCCAATCTTTGTGTTTAGTATTGGCGCCGATAGCATGCTTGCTAATGATCGTCAAAATGCTGTAACTCGCGATAGTGGGAATTCATACTCAAAAAGCAACTTAGAACTCCGCATATTGCTGCTTATTCGCGGCAGCATATTTTTTCTGCACATCGCTAATCAGGCGAGGGCTTACATACAAATATATCAGCTCTTCGAGCTAGTCAGGTAGCAGGGCACCCCTCATCCCAACTGGCTACCGGCTCGCTTTGCTGCTCACCAGGAGATGGAAATGCATTCTTAAATGTAAACGCATCCTTCGTCGGCCCCAATCGCCTTACCAGAGCTAACCTTTTGGCGGCTTCGTCAATCGTAGGTGTACTTCCAGCCGGCAACCACCAAAGTACCTGATAGGCGTTTTTCATTTTGTGGAACCATTCTTTCTTGCGGCGCAACATTTCAACGTGCGCAGAGCGATAAACATAACGGTGTAGTGTGTCAATCGAATCCCATACCGAAAGATTCACAACATAATCAGATCCAAAAAAATCGACGCTTGTAGCATCACCCTCCTCGGTTTGTAGACGCCAGACAAACCCTGGCGACTCTTCAGCCAAGCGATTGATTCGCTCCAAGTTTTCTACAAAATCCGAAAGCCTGGGTGAGTCTATGGATTCAATTAAGTGAGCAATATTAAGTTGAGCAATATGATACTGAGGCAAATACGTCAGCTCACTGTGCTTAAAATTTGATTCAAATGATTTCATGCTTACCGACATCCCTTTTCGATCTTACTGATTATTGTACCCAGTCCGATTCGCAATAGGCAAAATGCGGAGCCATTAGCTCCCCCACTGATAGCGTCTGGTCTGTTATTTCGTTATTAGTCGCTGTCAACCTATAATCTAACAACTTCCTTTCATCGCTTTTTTTCCATAGTGCTGGAAAACGTTGTTTGAACGCTATCAGTTGGGATTCTGCTTGTTCGATATTTCCCTTAGCGTAATAGGCTTCCGCTAAATACAATGCTTGCAATCGCGTTAATACCGGGTATTTCTCTAGAGCGATAACCGCATCATAGTTTTCTTCAAGTAGATACAAATACATCAGAGAATAGACTGCGTAGGCGCGGGTTGTAGGCAGCTCTGCCAGGCCATCACTATTAAGCGCCTGCTGTAAATATTCCTTCGCACGCTCGCTCTCACCCAGGTCAGTATGCGCCCAGCCTAAAAAGATTAGCGCACTATGAAAAATCGTCCTATCACTTTCCCGTTTAAGTACATGCCCCAACTGCTCGATAGCCTGTCGCAAAACTTTTGTATTTTGAGCATGCCGCCCCCACATGCTTTGATTGAGCCCTTGATCCAGTTTGGCAAAAGCAAGATAGAATTGTGCATAGTTTTGTAGCGGTATTGCCTCTAAATCCGTTGCGATACCATCGGCCTCCTCGAAATATTTCTCAGATACATCGCCTTGATGCAATTGCAGATTGTAAAACCCGGCATATATCAGAGCCTGGGCTAGCTCATAAGGTTGCTGCAGTGAACGAAAGCCTGAAATAGCTTCCTGCAGAGATTGTTCTCGAACCTCAGGTGTGAACAAATAATTTTGTGCGATGGCCAAATGGGTTGCCGCGACCATCGGCGTGTGATCCAGGCTACGGTAATAATTTAACGCTTTTTCTAAACGCCGCTGGTTTTTCTCCAGATCATTCAGCGGATTCTTTTCTAACCCCTCATTACTTGGGTTACCCAAATAAAATGACTTTTCCGCTTGAGTGTGTAAATCAGCGGTATTACCACTGAGTTGATCAGCCTGTACCAACCAACGATGGTGCTCAATCCAATTATCCTGTTGCCAGGCTCGCTGAGCCTTTAGGCGGTAGACCAATGCCAGTTGGGCAGTATCTCGACTGTCTTCAGCCAGCTCAATAGCTGTGTCTAGATGCTGGTCGATCCTTGCGCCACCTCGGCGAAAAGCCAACTCTGCCCGCCAATACTGAATAAAAGCCATCAATCCAACGCCCTCTGTCGAGGCAGCGTTATTAATTGTAAGGAAACTGCTATCTGCCTTTTTCCAATCACCAAGCATGATATAGGTTTGCGCCAAACGGGCAGCAATCCAAAGGTTTTCCGGTGCGAGTACTGCGGCAGCTTGGAAGTATCGCTGAGCAGCTAAAGCCCCCTCAGTTTGCAATGCGTGAAGCCCTTTGGCATAGGCTTGCGCGATATAAGGGTCAGCAATCGTTTTAGGCACTTCCCGGTGCCGAGAGGCCTCTTCCGGCGCCAGCAGGTGACGGATTTGTTCGGCAATGGCAGGGACTGCTGCAGCAAGGGAAGTGTACGTAACCTGACCTTCACGCGTTTCACCATCGGCGTACTGGAGAGAAAAATTAAACACCTGTTGCCCTTCATGCAGGCTGACACTAGCCGTTAACGCCACTCCCCGGTCACGTGCTTTTAACAATGCACGAACCTGATAAGGCAGTGCTGGCCAAGGAGTTTCGGTTGCTAGCAATAGCTGTTGTGCCGCAGCTGGCGGCGTAATCTCCCAATCTAGCTGATGACTTAATTCACCGGCAAGCATATCCGCCAAACCAAGCTGCAGCCAATTCATAGAAACATCACCGGTCTCGTTGATAACAGGCAATACGATTAATGACGTGCGAGAGGGAATGGTCACATCGTCCGATGTATAGTCTCGGTTATGTAACCATCCCGTCGTGAGCACCCCCAATAGCGCGACGACTAAAACTGCTGGGATTAACATTGTAGCCAAACGCTTAGCTGACCATAATCGAGTCACCGCATTTGATTCTTCGGCAGAACCGACCGTAGGCTCTAACGCTACGTCTTTATTAGACTCGTCGGTTTCAGCCACTGCTGCAATCCATTGATAGCCACGCTGAGGAAAAGTACGAATGTATTTAGGCTGTTTGGCGTCATCCCCAAGAATTTTTCGCAATTCGCGGATGCTCTGAGTCAGGGCGGTTTCTCGGTATTCACCGTGATCCCACAGTTCAGTGAGTAATTCGTCTTTACTAATCACCCGATCACGATGCGTAATCAAATATTCGAGGAGTTTGGCCACCTTATTTCTCAGCACCACTTCGCTCTCTTGCGTAGCGCCAAATTCGGAAAACAAGCTGCCTTTCTCAATATCGAAAGAATAATTAGTAAATCTAAGATTCGTCATAGGTCGAGACAATACAATAGCTGCAAACGTTGGACTAAAGGGTAAGCAAGTGAGCTCGCCATTTTATCCCGTTCCATCGTTATAACCCACTGAATACACCGGATATTTGAAATTTTAGGCGGATTTTAGAAAGATTTTATTGGCATTTTATGTCACATCCTCTCGTTTTCTATATAACGCTTCTCGACTATCGATAAACCCCATCCTAAGGAGTAAACAACCATGAAACTATCAATAAGGCACCGCTTTACATCAATACTCATAGCCAGCGCTATTTTAAGCTGCTGCTTAAGCACATGGGCGGGAACTCCTGGTATCGGCGATGCCGCACCTAATATCAAAATGCACGATATCCAAGGCAGAACGTTCAATCTAAGCGATTACAAAGGCAAAAAGCCGGTCTATGTGAAGTTCTGGGCAACCTGGTGCCATTACTGCCTCTCTGAGATGCCTCACTTACAGCACCTGGTATCAACCTATGGCGATGAGGTTGAAATGGTTACCATCAATGTCGGCCTCAATGACTCTATCGCTAATATCAATCAACTTTATAAGCGACAAAATTTCTCACCCCGAACATTGTTTGACCAGAAAGGCTCCCTGTCTAAGGCTTACGGCATCATCGGCACACCACAACACCTATTGATCGATCGAAACGGCCATATTGCCTATCGCTCGTTTCTTGCCACCGACCAATTAGACCAACTGATCGCCCAATGGGCGTCAGAAGAAACCTCAACTAATCAGAAACGTGACTAACAACAGGAACTTGACGATGTATCAGCAATTTTTCACCTCATCACTGATCAAACCATTGACTATTTTGCTCCTCGTGTCGCTTTCGCTGGTTACGTTTTCGGCCAACGCGGGGCCTACACTTGACCAGAAATGGTTTGAGCAGCACCACACCTCCCATGCAAACACGGAGGGAGTGGCCACGCTCGGCGGGAAGCAACTTCAGATTGATCGCAGCAAAACCACACACTGGATTTTCATTAACTTGTGGGATATCTATGAAGGAAACGGTACCGATACAGTACTGGCGAATCTGCCCACGGAGTTTCTTGAATCCAGCCAGGCGGTATGGGTACAACCTGAAATTAATGTCACACGCGCTCAACTCAAGGAATTCCAGCAATACTATCCCAACGTTACACCACTGGTGTTTGATACCAGCAACAAAATAGCGCACTCCAAACAAGTCTGGCAATCTCCCTTTCATATTCTCGAAAAGAATGGAAAACAGGTGTTTACGGGTAATACGGCAGCACTAAACGCCTATTTGGGTATAGCAAACGGATCAGACGCGCAGTCTAATTCGGCGGGGATCTCAAAACTCAACACTCACGATGTAAATAGGCCCTACTCCTATCCCACACCCGGTAAACGTGCCCCAGACTTTGAGGCAATAGATTTAACAGGTAAAACGCTATCGCTTGAGCACATCCTGGCTAAACGAACAGATAAGGGTAACATCAGCCTCATCTTTCTCGACTCTCTATGCCCTATGCCACATTTCCCCAATTGCGAGGCAAAAATGGCACAAATTGCCCAGCTCACGAGGCTACACAAGAATCGACAGTGGATCGGTATTGCCAGTTCATTTTATGTCGATGCAAATGTAGTCAAAACATTCGCTGATACGCATGGTTTTCACTTTCCCATACTATTTGACGAGGGTAATCGTATCCACGCAAGCTATGGAGTCAACTCATCGCCCTATCGAATAGACTTGGATGCCGGAGGGCTCATCCACTCACGAGGGAGTAAATTCTGATGTAAATGGAATAACGTCTAACACCCTATTAAACGGTAAGGCCATCCCGGGGGCTTACTAAGCCCCCTAAATTTCGCAAAACCACTTGGAGAATATTTGGTATCAATTCGACCAAATATTACCGACCCTGTGTTTCCCCATAAAAGTCAGGAAGTTTTACTTCAATATACCACTGTGGATGCATAGCTTCGAAATCTTGACGTACATTGCTAGGTAGATAGCTTGCAGAATCAAGAACAAATTGAGATTCGTTATCACGCCTGAAAACGACCCAATGCCAAAAGAATTTTCCCTCTTCCTCATAGTGTTTTATAGATAGCAAAGCTAAATCTGGAAGAGCTGACCAAGACGAAAAAGGAATTTCTGTTTCTGAAGTCTCAACCCCTTGAGAGTCAAGCAGTCGTCGAACAAACCCAGTGTCAGACCACAAAGACTCATCAGACGCAAAGATTCCCATTCTATTAGCAATAGCTTTAATCTCAGAATAACTTTTGCCTAATATATTCGCTACAGACGCAATTCCGCACCCCGTAATTTCTTCTTGCACAACAGGTTCTAGCATGCTGAATTATTCATCCTGCAATCCTCCTACAGTCTCTCCTAATCGAGATATTTCGTTCAGCCCAGCACACAAACTCACTCAATAATATCTGCTGATAATCTACGCCGTGAGCAGGCATACGTGTGAAGACTCTCGTGTTCAAAATACTATGAAAGAAAATACAACGCGCTAATTGTGTAATTTTTAATAACCTTCATGCACGTAATAATAATCTATTTCAATATTAGTATTTTCATGCAAAGCAAACCAATCAATTATGACTTTCCTTAGTCTAGATTCGCACCGTGTAATACTAATTACTGGAATACCTTAATCGCCCTAAAGCTTAAGCCCAAAACTAGCAACTATCTTTTCGTACATATACTGACACTCATCCAATGCCTGCAAATATTGCATACCATCAAAAACAAAATCATCGATATCGTACGTCTTTGACCAAGCACCTACGAAGTCATGCCATTTAACTAAATCGTCATCTAGCGCGATTCGGCAAAACACTGGATCACACCCCGGGCTACCACAAGAACAATCCAGAACCTGCTTTCTCCCTCTACTCTCATCATACCGGCTTCGATAACCACGAAAATAGTGTTTTGGAGGGGCAAGTCTAGGGAGGCAAATTAATCCATAACTTAACTGCTTGCCACCCCCAAATCTGAAATCAAATATTTCTTGCAGAGAGGTTCCATCAACAAATACTTCAACATAAGGGCGATTTGAAAAACTCTTTGGGTAAAAATAATGTAATTTAAAATCAATTGAGTTCATGATCTACGATATTACTTACGTCTCGTATGACATAACTGAGAATTAATAAAATTCGTATATTTATTTCTCAAATCAAAACGTTAGCCAACACTCGAAATTATTATTGAAATTAGTAACTATTTCGAATCCAGTAGGGTGCTGGTCGATTCTTAAACTTCCAATAAAGTTTTATCAAGTTCTTTTCAAAAACTTTTACCTCCTTGCTTCTACAACCATACTCCTTTTGAAGCGCATATATGCCTTTTACTGGCTGAGAATTCTTATTATATAGTTCATATAGCGGCCCTCTCGCGCCCGACTCATTCTTCCAAACGTCGTAAAACTCTCGATTAAAGTGAAAGTGTGAAACAACGTCTATATCAGGATCTTCTGAAACAGTATTTCCATACAGATCTTCATAACGTTGCCCTTCTATCACACCACTTTTTGACACTCTTATACTGCTCACATGAAAGCAGCTTGATGGGTTATTCTTGTAATAGTAAATATAATCGCTAATAAAAGCATACAAAAAACTATGCTGAGCTTCTTCCCCAATCATCCCTAAAGTTTTCGCAAAACTATCCATCGACGCGCGAAAACTGTTCAAGCAGGCTAGACCGAACACGTCACAAAAACCTTCCTGTACGGCCTTCGAAGCACTTTGCAAATTCGAGGCGTTGTATTGGCTGTCCATCTGGAGCAACCGATAATAATCTCCTTCATATATCGCGTTCAAATATGTACCAAAAGGCAGGTCACAAAACGGCGCCTGTGAACAACTTTGACTAATTTCCAAATCCGCTACTTGTAGACCTACAAAACTCGCTGTTGGCGCAAGCTGCTTAAATAAGGCAATTGCCACTTCACGGTCTTTGATAATGTAATGAAAGGGTTGATCATTTTGACTGTGATTTACATATCCATCCCGCCTGCAACTTTTAGAATGATATCGTCCTATCCAGTAGTAGCAATTTTTCGATGCCTCCAAAAACTTGCCGAGACTCCAAATATCAACTCCAAACCTCTCAGATAATTCCTTGTCGTATTGTATATTTCGCGCCAAGGGCTTACCCATAATGTCCTTTCTCACTTCACCATTTTTTGAACTCTTCACCGAAGCATAAAGACTGATGCGCTGTGATGGTTTAGAAAAGCTAATTCGCCACGTAACATCTCCTGGCATAAAAATATTTTGAGTGCCAAAGTCTCTTTTGGCCAAATCTAGAAAATCAGCACCATGACTGCTGGTGACTTTATCAACCCCACTGGCATCGACAATATATGTGCCGATGATTTTATCTAATGGTACTAAATCATCAGCAACTTCTAGCCTATTCAAAGCCAAATCATGTTTTTCTAAATAAACAACTAATTTTTTGAATATTTCATCAAGTACACAGTGCCCGTCTGACTTCATACTGGCTTCAGGGCCGTATTTCAGATGATTCCAATCGAAAGAATGATCGTTCGGAAGTCTATGAGTGGTCCAACGCAACCTCTCGTAATCGTTCTTGGTCTCATCAAACCAACCAATTGACAAAAGTGTTTGATCATTTTCCTGCTTGCCGGTAAGTCCATAAATTCCCATTTCTGCCAAGGTCAACGCATATGGCCTCCAAAGGCTGGCGCAACCGATAGAAACACTTTTTATCTGTGCCTGGCTCGGCGACGAATTAGTCAGTATGGCAAGCTGCCCCCCACCAGGACCTTCTTGTGGCCCGTCGAGACCTCCACCGACTGCAAAGCCTTTAACCAAAGAAATGTGGGTTAACAATGGTTTAGATACCTCTGTTCTAGCGAAACTAGTGCTCTTGGGCTTTATCGAATACGGATCCTTAAAATAGATATTAATTAATTTATGACTTTCTAGTTCGATGTAATCAATCCCAACTCCCACTGGCATACCTATGCATTTGTGGCCGTTATTTTTATTAGAATCATTGAAAACGCGTAATTTAACTGCCTTCCCAAGAAAAATATTTTTATCCTTCGCTGATATCTCATGTCCTACCTTTGTAGGCCTAAAGCGATCATACTGAGTTGGACTAGCCTCAACTAAAGCAGCACATTTTTTTTCAGGCAAATAAATGAATCCTAGCAGCCAGTTTTTTTCATGTTCATAAGACAACTTATCTGGCTCAGCGGTAAGCCAAAGAGCAATTTCTGCTTGGGTCTCCCCTCCAAATGGCTTGTCGATAATCCCTTTCCATGTACCAATAAAACCCCGCATATCTGCCGAGCATGCGATTCCATACAATAGAAAACAGCAGGTTATCAAGAGCCTTAAAACACTATGCATTATCAACCTCATAAACCAACAAAACGCGAGATATTCTTGTTGCCTTTAACAAAGGCCCGAGGTGAAATCTCGCTTACGAGAAAATATAAAAATCCGTGCATCTAGCATTCATTCAACTCTGATGAAAGTAATGAACGCCTATTTCTGACAAATTAATCGATAAGTGAAAGGAAGGCAACGTCTTTCACGAAGGAACTAACTTGATTGCCGATAGACTGATGTCTAACGCCTTCTAATTAATAGGAAAGGACTTATTCTTAACATAATAAGTAATGCTTTATTTGGATTTCTCGTGGTTATTACATATAAATTATATGGTAGGGTTAACAGTAGGCGCGTCCAGCATTAGCACTTATAGCTAGTCAAGCAACAGCCTAAAAATTTGACAGGCGCTCAGTAAACGCTGAGTTTTTCAAATCTTGAGTCCAGACTTCGATAACCGAAAAGGGTGTAATCAATTGCGCTTGTCCAGCGTGAATAGCATAACCATTAAGCCAATCGAATGTTTGATTAAATGCATTAATAGTATCGGCTTCATTCCAGTCTTCCTCCTCCCCATAATCCAGACCTAGACTGGCATCACTGAAACGATAAGGTTGACTGGAAAAATTCCCCACTGTTTGACAAACACTGAACGTTTCATTCGCAATCGTCTGAATTAATGACCATGCAGGCTCTGTTTCAGAGCCATTGATACTGAGTCGCTCAGAGCACCACCAAGCTGCAACTCCGACTCTACCAGTCGATTCCACTGAAGCCCAGAGCTCAGTCCATATATCAATAGAGTCAAAAATTGTGTGCGCCTCAAAGACTAGCGGCGTACTGGGGAATGCATCAAGGTAGTAGGACATTATCGTCACATAAGCGGTACTCAATTCACTGATATCCGGATAATGTGATTCGTCGATACGGCAATGCCCTTCAACACCGTTAGTCGTACAGGCTCCGGTAAAATAGACCGCCGCTAATGCTTCATGAGAATCAAAACGTTCCCCCACTTCGCGCAGCATATTTTCCTTGGCCTGAAGATAGAACGAATCTGACGCCCGACACATTGTTCGAGCCTCTCCTCTGAATTCGAAATACAAATTTTCACAGTTCGCTTTTACAGCCGGAGGTGCATGACTACCATCGCTGATAGCGAGCGATACAAACAGACCTAACGATTCCGCTGTGTCCAAGTTAATTTGAATCGTATCCAGTAAGCACTGTAGGTCATCATTACAGATATCCCAATTTATTTTCACTAACACGCCATCTTGGCCAGGCGATAATGGTGTTCGAGCAACGACATCGTCCAGTTCCCCTTTTAAACCGCCTGCACTTTCGTATACACCTGCAGGGTAGGGTTTCAATTCCACGATTTCCAGATTAGAAATACCTTCATCCATCTCTTGTGAACTCAGTTCATCACTGGAACTACTACCGTTTGAGCAGGCCTGTAATAACAATACGAATGAAAGCGTTATAAAAACCTTTTTCCTACTATCGAGTAACATCATTTGAACGATTCCATTATGCACAAATACTATCAGGCATTTCCGCACCCCGCGAAACCCCTTACGAGTGAATAACGCATGAATCAGAATTTGGTTGACAAATAAAGTAAAAAAAAGCTTTTATCGTGGCGGTCAAAAAATGCTAAAGAAACCTATGGCTTGCACTAATTATTCAAATGGAACTACCGTTAGAACGAATTCTTCTCAGTAGCTACTGATCACCATCTAGATAAAAGGTATTGATAGCAATACGCCTTATCCCCACTCTCAGCGTAATTGAAATCAAAATTACTCTGAACAAAGCGACGTAAATACTGGTGATTGGCATAGCATTCATGAATTATCCCTCTATCAGATTTATGCACAAAGATTTCTCACCAACCTTTCCTCGCCCGCATCGCCTGCTCCCAACGCTTAACATGGTGCAGAGATTCAGGAACAGGATGCTGCGCAAAATCAGAAACTAACAACGCCGACATACCTGCGACGTCAGCAATCGAAAACACATCATCAACAACAAAGGTTCTGCCATCCGACAGTTCTTTGTCGAACCACTTCCAGCGCTCAATTTGGATCGGCAACTGGCTTTGCGCGTAGGCAGGAATTTGTTCGAGTCTATCTGCAAATAACGGAAAAGTATGGCGACCATATTCACCGATGGGCGTACAAACCTGTATTTCCATGCGCCGCGTCCACATCTCTATGCGCGCAGCCTGCAAAGGGTCTTCACCAAATAACGGCATTTGGGGAAATAGGGAATCCAGATAACGGCAAATTGCGATGGACTCGGTCAAGTGAGTGCCATCATCCAGCTCTAGCACTGGGACTTCGCCCAAGCTGTTGAGCGCTAAAAACTCCGTTGTGCGCGTCTCACCTTCCATTACGTTTATCCACTCCGTCGGAAGTTCAATCCCCTTCTCCGCAACAGCCACATTTACGCGCAGCCCCATCGGTGTTTTCCCGGTATACAGTTTCATTGTCAGTCCTTATTGATAGTTAACCAAAAGGTTGATTATTATCCTGAACGACATTATAGTCAACCAGAAGGTTAACTATTTAGGTAGTGAGATGAACTCATTGGACACAACATTCGCCGCACTCGGTGATGCCACTCGCCGTGCAATTCTGGCCCGTCTAACAACTGGCGAACTTGCCTTGTCGGACTTAGCGGCACCCTTCGACATGAGTCAAACCGCTGTTTCCAAACATATAAAAGTGCTAAGTAACGCAGGTTTAGTTGAAGTTAACAAACGCGGTAGAACCCGTTATTGCCGTCTATCTGCACTCCCCATGAAGGAAGCTGTCGATTGGCTGCACGGTTATGAAAATTTTTGGCTGGGGACGTTCAAATCGCTCGCCCGCTTTGTGGAGGATGGAGCATGAATCTGCCCTTTTTAAAATCTGTACCCGGAGAAGAGCCCGTTATTGTTGAAGGCACGTTTCGTACAACGGCCAAAAAATTATTTGAAGCCTGGACACAGCCCGAAGCAATAAAAACCTGGTTTGGCGTCGGCCCAACCGGACCTTCATCGGCATCCATTGACCTTCGTCCGGGCGGAATGTGGGAATTTACGTTTATAGAAAGTGACGGCCAAACTGACACCTTACGTGGCGAGTATGTAGAGATTGAACCAGATACCCGCCTCATTTTTACCTGGGAACATGAACGCCAATCATCCGACGGAAAAGTCGAAGTTACACCACAGTCTCTAGTGACCCTGGATTTCGACCTTGTCGATAACGGGGTACGCCTACGCCTGATACATGAGCGCATTGTGAAAGAAAGTGGCCGACTCGGCGTCTGCGAAGGCTGGAACACCAGCTTTACCAAGTTGAGTCAGGTCGTTGAAGAAACACCACTGCTTGATTCAGTCAACACGCAGCCCGAAATGCAACGACAACACTAAAAAAGGAAGACCCAATGATTCGAACACATAGCCTGGCGATTCTGGCCTTTGTACTTGTCTCGTTTATAGTACAGGGAACTTCTCATTTTCTTGTCAACAGCGACCATTTCACAAGCATCGGTTTTTTGCGAACAGAGCCGATAATGCCTATGGGGCTGGCAGTGATGGTTTTACAAGGAGTGATCCTGTCGGTATCTCTCGCTTATCTGCGCCCTTCAGGAGCAACCATTCGCGATGGACTGCGTGTGTCTATTTCCTTTGGGCTGTTTCTAGCGGCATATATAGCACTCGTTGAACCCTCGAAGTACCAGGTTCCATCCATTCCTGCGTGGATAGGGGTAGAAGCAACAGCAAGTACCGTACAGTTTCTAGTGTATGGCATTCTGTTGGGACTGATACACAGCAAGAGGACTAACGGTTAAGTGTGGCGGTGCTTACTTCTTTAACACCCACTCGCTTGAATCACTGGCGAAGCCACCGTAAACACGCTGCCATTTCGATTTAATGTTAACCACCCACCCTAACAGCTTAAATTACAGAGGTATTGAATGACTACTTATAAGCTCACCTACTTCGATATTGATGGTGGACGTGCCGAACCAATTCGAATTGCGTTTCATAAAGCGGGAGTTGATTTCAAAGATGAGCGCATACCCTTTGCCGATTTTAGAGAAGCTCGATCAAAAACTCGGTTTAATTCGGTACCGGTTCTGGAAATGGATGGTCATCAAGTGTCTCAATCAAACGCTATAGGTCGTTACATCGGAAAACTTGCAGATCTATATCCAGAAGATACATTACAAGCCCTTTATTGCGATGAAGTATCTGATGCATTAGAAGATCTCAACCACTACATTGTTCAGACATTTGGCCTGGAGGGAAATGAGCTCTTGCAAGCACGGCAAAAACTCGTTAGCGGATGGTTATCGACGTATCTCGTTGGCTTAGAAGCACTTCTGCAGCGAGGAGGAGGAAAATATTTCGCGGATAATCGACTCACCATAGCTGACCTAAAAGCTTATGTTCAGATACGTGCACTTTGCGCGGGATTTCTCGATCACATCCCCACTGATCTCGTACAACGTAAAGCGCCCAGCTTACTAGAACACCTGAAACTTATAGATAATGAGCCCTGTGTGAAATCCTATTACGAGTCGAGATCAAAACATGGAAACGTGTAGCAATTAAACAATAGCTAACATTAAGCGAGGAGAGACCGTTTTGAGAAAACTTGCCATATTGATATTTCAGTCACTGGATGGCGTTATGCAGGCTCCCAGTGTTCCAGAGGAAGACTATTCAGGCGACTTTAAGCAGGGTGGATGGGCAAAAGATTGCTGGAATGACGTTATGGAACAAGTAGGCCAACATGCCATGGCAGAAACCTACGATCTTCTATTAGGCCGAAATACCTACGACGTTTTTTCAGCTAGCTTTGCCAACGCTGGCGGTGACAATCCAGCCGCAGACAAACTCAACCGGGCGAAAAAATACGTCGTCACATCTGACTGTAAAGCACTCAGTTGGGAAAACTCAATAAAGATTTCGGGCGCAGATGTCGCAAAAAATATTGCCGAACTCAAAGCGGAAGATGGTCCACTGTTACAGGTTCACGGCAGCTGGAAGTTAGTTCAAACTTTACTCGCAAATAAGCTAGTCGACGAATTTAGGCTTTGGACCTTCCCAACGATCGTGGGCTCTGGAAAACGCCTCTTTGCTGAAGGAAGCCTTCCTACTACGTTAACGCTAACCAAATTTGAAGCTGGGCCGTCTGGCGCTTTACTGCATTTTTATAAACCTGTTTAAATACTAATTGAAGTTCCAGCCATCAGATGCATACTAGGAAATACTCATCAACTTTTCAGGATTCCGCACAATAAAGATTTGTGACAGGCATCCAAATTGATCGTAATCAAAGGTGATAACTGCATGAACTTCATCGTCTGAGGATATAATTACCCCAACTCGCCCGTTAATTTTTTCTTGTCGCCATTTCATTCCCTTCCAGTAGCCATGTAGTTCTTCCCCAATAAATTTTGCAACACAGTTTTCTCCCTGTATTGCCTGATTCAGTGCGGCCACTTTTCCTCCACCGTCTGCTACCAGCAGAACATCTTCAGAGAGCAACCGTTTAAGCGGTTCTAAATCTCCATTGGTGACAGCATGCTTAAATCCATCATATATTTTCTGCTGTTTTTCCTCAGAAATATCCTCTCGCTTACTATCAATACCGATAGAGGCTTTCGCGCGGGATAATAGTTTCCTGCAAGTCGATTCTGTTATAGTTAACGTTGTCGCCACATCGACATAATCCATATCAAATATTTCTCTCAATAGATACACCGCTCGCTCCCTGGGTGTTAGCCTTTCTAACAGATATAAAAATGCTGTAGACAACGATGCAGATAGATCCAGATATTCTTCATCTAGAATACCGTCACTCACTGGCTCAGGCAGCCAAGGCCCTACATAATCAAGTCGTTTTTGCTCTGCTGATTTTATAAAATCCAGACAAAGCCGGGTGCATACTTTCGCCATCCAGCCTGTTGGGTTTTTCAGTGTATTAAAATTCGTTTCACAGAGTTTTACATACACATCCTGAACAATATCTTCCGCTTCTTTTCGCGTACCCAGCATACGATAAGAAATATTTATTAATAGGGGCTTTGCCTGTATGAAGGCTGCGGTAGCGCCATTTAGTGTCTTCAATGATTTGAAACCCCGATACGGTTCCATAAATTAATCATTCCTACGACGAGTGTTATCGCGCTGATAGTCTGCTCAGAGTAATAGCGTCTGAGTTCATCTCTCATAGCCTGGTAGTCATTGTATTTCTCCAAATTCGTCAACGCTTCAGCCCAAGATAGCGCAGCTTTTTCCGCTGCAGTAAAATCATCAACGTGATCAAAAATAACAACGTGGTCGAGTCGCTTCGACTGCTCTCCTGAATTTCTAGCGTCCTGCGCGTGCATCTCCACACAAAAGGCACAACCATTCATCTGTGAGACCCTCAACATGATTAGGTTCGCAAGCGATCCATCTAGCCCGCTTTGCTCAATCTCCGAATGCACTTTGTGCAAGTGCTTGATACTCATTGCCATATTGCTATGGTGATTGATTGCATCCTCACTCGCCATTTTTTTACTCCTCACTAAATACCACAACCGCATCAATCTCAAACAACATACCATCAACCGCCAATCTCGGTACCGGCACCAAGGTCTGGGCCGGGAGCCATCCTGAGAAAGCGTTCTTAAGTTCGGAGGTCATTACTTCTAATCGAGACATATCATAGTCGACAACATACGTTGTGATTCTGGCTACATGCCGAGGTGTTGCATCAATAGCATTTAGCGCCGTTGAGAGGTTCTTGTACGCTTGTTTCACTTGTGTTTCGAAGTCTGGTTTTAATATTCCTGCATGATCTTCCCCTCCTTGGCCTGCGATATACGCCACTTTATGCGAGTGCTCGACCTCAACAACGTGGCTGTACCCGTAAGGTGTCGGGTCATAGAGTGACTCAGGGTTAACCATTTTCAGTTTTATATTTGGCATTGTAATTTCCCCAGAAGCTGATTGCCCACTGGCAATGCTAGTCATGATTAAAATGGCACTCGCGCATATCCGCTTTGTCCCATTTTTTTGCAGAAATCGACGCATCAAAGCTCCTCCTAATTTCACGTTAATCTTTTTCGTATGTATAAGACGATTCAGCTACCTCGCTTGTGACTAAACAAGTAAAAAGTTGAGCAAAGATCCTATCGCTCGATAGAAAAGTCATTGTTATACATGGGTGCACGCGAAATCCCTTCGCTTACCCGAGCCGCTAATTAGATAGCTTTAGAAAATAATGCCTCACCAGTTCGTAAAACCGAACGATATGTATGGGTTTATCACCTTGATACCGGTGCATAAAGTAAAAGGGCCATTGACGACCCCGGTATTCAGGTAACAGCTGCATTAGTTTTCCGTTGGCAATATTCTCCTGCACAATAAATTGCGGCAACACCGCAAACCCCATATCGTGCAATACCATTGAGAGCACACAATGCAGCGTGTTTGCTAGTGCTGCCCGAGGCAGATCTAACGTATAGTTAACAGATGGATCGTCTCGGTGATGCAGCTCCAGTTTATTTGCCTGCCACGGCGCAGGTATCCAGCTTTTAAGTAATGACACATCATTGCAAGCCAACAAATTATGTCGCTGAGCAAACGTCGGGGTCGCGCATAAGATATCAATTGAATGACCCAGGGGTAGCGCACGGTTATCGCTACTGAGTGGGTCACCGCCATAGATAGCAACATCGATATTTTCCTCAACGAGGTTTTTGACTTGGTCGCTGACCACTATATTTGGCTGTACAAGCGGAAACTCTATACATAACTGCCTAAGCGCTGGCACTACGATCTGTTCTTCAAAAGCGTGGGGGAAGGTCACAGTGAAGATCCCCGAGGGGGCCTCCTTACTCATCGTTAATTCATCAACCGCATGCTGTACTTGGTCTCGCAGCAATTCGCAGCGTTGCAGGAGTTTTTCTCCCGCCGCCGTCAGCGCCATTCCACGCGTGTGACGAATCAATAACTGCTGGCCAACCTCATGCTCCAGCTTGCTGATGCTCAAGCTAACCGCTGATTTACTCATGCCAAGGTATTCCGCCGCCCGCGTAAACGACCTTCTATTACCGACTTCTGCAAAAACAAGTAGCCGCGGAAACAGTTTTATATTGTTCATATTATTAAACAGTCCGTTGATTTTCTTGATATTGATTCATTTTTTAACACTGGCTACGCTGTGTCAACGCTTACCCGCACAGTCACAGAAGAGAGTTCAAACATGCCTGCTTTCATCGTTGTAGATCTAATCCCGCGTAATGCCGACAAATTGGCGGAATATAGCGCCGGAGCTGCACAAACATTAATTCCCTACAACGGAACATTTATCGCGAAAGGTCGCATCCACGCACTCAACGGGACAAGCAGCTTTGAAAATAAAGTGATTATTCAATTTCCTGGCCGCGATTCGGCATTGGCTTGGTACGCGTCTTCCGCGTATCAGCAGCTGATCCCACTTCGCGATCAAGGCATGGATTGTCAGTTTCACCTTATTGATTAATTATCCCTATCACTGAAGGAATTCATCATGAACCAGGCCACCGCGCGAGTCGTACGCTTCCACCAGACAGGCGATGCTTCCGTATTAAACATTGAAAGGCTTCCTATTCAACAACCTCGCGACCATCAAATCCGAATAAAGGTAGAGGCCATTGGCTTAAATCGCGCTGAAATAATGTTTCGCAATGACGCCTATCTGGAAACGCCCGAGCTTCCGTCACGACTGGGATACGAAGCCGCTGGCATCGTAGATGCGGTTGGGGCTCAAGTCACTGAGTTTCAGGTGGGAGATCGTGTGAGCACAATCCCAGCGTTTTCAATGGGTGAATTTGGGGTTTACGGGGAACAGGTAGTCGTGCCGACACATGCCGTCGCACCATTACCAGCCCATTTTAATGCCCAGCAGGGTGCAGCTATCTGGATGCAGTACATCACTGCCTATGGGGCACTTGTAGACATAGGGCAGTTAAAGGCGGGGCAAACCATTGTCGTTACCGCAGCCAGTAGCAGTGTGGGAGTCGCGGCCATTCAGCTAGCTAAAGCCTTGGGCGCTAAGGTTATTGCCACTACACGAGGCACTGAGAAAATCGATTTCCTTAAAGAACAAGGTGCCGACCTGGTAATCGCTACTGACGTAACTGATTTGATAGAAGCGGTAGGACGCTATACATCTCGCGTTGGTGCAGACCTTGTATTTGACCCCATTGGTGGGCCGATACTCAACCAACTAGCCGAGGCCAGCAAAAATGGCGGCAGGATTATTGAGTATGGCGCGCTGGATCAGGAACCTACACCCTACCCCCTGTTTACCGCACTGGCTAAGGGCTTGATCATCCAGGGGTATACCTTGTTCGAGATTACGCAGAATCATGAGAAACTGGCAGCTGCAAAGCGCTATCTCCTGCCGCTATTCGAAGCACAAAAACTCACACCGATTATCGATAGGGTGTTTGATTTTGACAATATTCAGGAGGCGCACCGCTATATGGAATCCAATCAACAGACAGGGAAGATTGTTGTGGATGTGCCCTAGCCATATGAAAAGCAGTCATCCCACACCTGCGAGAAAACTATCAATCGTTTTTCGATCACAGCACCCTAATTAGTTGACGGTGTTGAATCGCGTCCAGTTAACATTATTTCGCTATCAATACGCTTAACTAATCATTAACATTGCTTACGGGTGCGGCTGAATCCGCCTTCCATACCCGGCACTGCTGTTCTCGCGATAGTGGGCATCTGCAATCGTTTCCGCTACGACCTAAGCGACCAGCATTATTCGACCACCGCATATAAATAGGATGGAGCATGTCTAATCAGATAGTTAGTTCGATAAAAAAGCAATTCTTAGTTGGCCTGGATACGCTCTCGCACGTGCTAGATGTATCAATTGACACGTTAAAGGACGAAGGGGACGCTATTCTTGACTACCGCATTTTTAACAACATGTTACCGTTCGGAACTCAGATAGTGTTTACCTGCAATCAACCTCGGAATTTTTCACGGTGGTGCGACAATCTAAGCATGGAAAACTTACCTCCCGAAGTCGAGTCGTTGGATGAAGCCATCCGAATCATCAAGACTACTAGAGACGAGCTAACCCAATCGGAGGCGAGTGATAGCAGGTTACAAGAGACGTGGCGAATCGATTTAGTTGATCCACAATATCTTGAGCTGCCTGGTTATGAATTCATTGATGGCTTCCTGATTCCAAACTTCTACTTCCATCTTGTTACTGCCTACAACATCATGAGAATGAAGGGTGTGCCACTAGGTAAAGCAGATTATATGTCAAACTTAGTCGCTAAAATTAAACAGTGAGAGATATTAGTTCTCGCAGCCATGAAGACTATATTTTTCTATCCTGAAGTATGATAAGTCTATGAGTATAGCGTTCCTACTGCAATGCCCCCTATTGATACCAATATACTGAACCACCAAGAACATTTATTTTATCTTTACTTTCTCTTCCGCTTATTCACAAAGTAAACGGAGAGCCCTAATGCCCAAAACTAACTACTCTCAGAAATTTTATATCGAGACCGGTATTCTTTTGGCGACAACCCCGTATAGCTCTTGAATAAGCGACGCAAAAAACTCACATTCTCATAGCCCAATTGATTGGCGACAAACTCGAAGGAAGTATTTTCCTTTTCAATTATGCTCTTTGCTTCTTCAAGCTTAATTTTTTGCATATAACGCAGCGCAGTTTCTCCCGTAGCCGCCTTGAATCTTCGGTTAAACGATCTCGTACTCATACCAAATCGGTTTGCCAACTCGGTAACACTTAACAGCTTCGACCTATTTTCTTCAATGTATTGTTGGCAGGCAAGAATCGCTTCATCGCCATGCCCTTTATTCGCAACAAATACTTTGTACTCTCTTTGATCTGCGTAGGTAAAATCGACTAGCGTACATCGAGATGTTTCTAGCGCCGTTTCCTCTCCACAAAACCGTTTAATTAAGTGCATAGTGAGATCAAGATCAGCTGTGACTCCACCGCTGGTAATCACGTTTCCGTTATCAGCAATAAGAAGATCTGTATCGAGCATGACATGTGGGTACATCGTCTGAAACTGATCGGATAAAGCCCAATGTGTTGTTGCTGTTTGATCATTCAATAGGCCTGCTTCAGCTAGCAGGAAAGCACCGCTACAAGCGCTTGCAACAAGGCTTCCCTTGTTGGTCATTTGCCGTATATACCTGACTCTCTCCTGGAAGCTTTCATCCTCTCTATTGATAGACATTCCCTCGGATGGAATGAGTAACAAGTCATATTTGTCATTGTGATGAATGGCACGGTGAGGTGTCAGCATGGCTCCCGTGATATTGGTAATGGGTTTGCCGTTCCATGTTGTTACATTGACTCGAAACTGGGGCGTCGCATCCAACCCTTTAATATGATTCCAAAAGACCCCGACCTGTAGAAGCATCTCCAACGGCCCGTATACAGTAGAAAACATGGAGCTTTCTGAGGCGAGGATATTCACTTCAAACATGGCCTGGTTCCTTACCTACTGTGGCGCAAATGGTCTTTTTATGGCGTTTATGAATCTTATACACGCTAGCCGAGCATCCTAAAATAAGTCAAGCATAACCTAGGCTCGATTAATTAGGAGGCTCTGATGACTAACACTCAAAAGCTAATACAAAGAAATGAGGCGTTTGCAAGAACGTTTAGTAAACCGGACTTACCCATCATTCCAAAATTCCGAAGCGTAGTACTTGCTTGCGGAGATGCTCGTGTCGACCCCGCACATATTCTCAATCTTGAGCTGGGTGATTCAGTCGTTATTCGCAACAACGGCGCACGAGTCACCGAGGAGTTTATTAATGAGCTCGCAACATTGACCTTTATGGTCGCCAACATGGACGGTGATAATCCAGGGCCATTTGAACTCATTCTCCTCCATCACACGCAATGTGGTGCCGAACGCTTTGCCGACCCCCAGTTTCAGGCGGCGATTCAACAGAATCTAGGGATTGATCTTTCTGATGCCGCTATCTACGACCATGAGGATTGTATCCGGGACGATATCCAACGACTGCGAGATTCGGAAAAAATTCCGGATCACGTTACGGTTTCTGGCTATCTTTACGATGTTAAAAGCGGAATTATCCGAGAAGTATCAGCGCCTTCACTCATTAGAGAATGACACAAGCAGGGGGCTTAATGATTTTTGCAAGGTATGATGCTAAGGGCTTTAACATCGACAAGACGCTTTTTCCTTTTGAATCGAGGTTTTTAACTGTTCCTTCTGGAGCAAAAATACATTACGTCGATGAAGGCAGTGGCCCTGTATTACTACTCCTTCACGGCAACCCAACGTGGTCTTTTCTCTATCGAAAGATTATCAGCGAACTGAAAAATAATTTCAGATGTATAGCCCCAGATTATCCCGGATTCGGGCTCTCACAGGCGCCCAATGCCTCCTACGGATTCACCCCTGAAGAACATATGAAGACTATCAAAGAATTGGTCGAAGCCTTGGATCTCGAGGATATCACCCTCATGATGCAGGATTGGGGCGGCCCCATTGGTTTCGGTTTAGCACAATCGGACCCGAAGCGCTACAGCGGTTTTGTCATTGGTAATACATTCGCCTGGCCCCTTAACAGCCTAGGCCAAAAGCTTTTCTCCCACACCATGGGAGGAATTATAGGTAGGTCGTTAGCGCTTTCCTGTAACGGGATTGTTCATTTTTTTATGCGAAAAGGCGTTACACATAGGTTAGATGATCAGACCTATGCCATGTATATGGCACCCTTTCATTCAATAAAAAGTCGTTCGCCCACCTATATATTTCCTCGAGAGCTACGACGGATAGGTGGATTTCTCTCCCGTGTTGAAAACAATATGGTCCGCATTGCGACAAAGCCTGCGCTTATAGTCTGGGGAGAAAAGGATTTTGCCTTCAAGACGTATGAACGCAATAAGTTCGAGCAGATTTTTTCTAACCACCAAACAATATTGCTACCCGATGCAGGCCACTTCATCCAGGAAGATTCACCGCAACAAATCTGCAAGGCAATTAGGAGTTGGGCACAACTCCATCAGGAAAATATTACCTAGGAGGAAACAATGGACAACAATGACAAACCGGCGATTCTTGTCACTTCAGCAAATGGAAACACAGGTTTTACAACAGCAAAAGCGCTATTAGAAAACGGCTTCAATGTGAGGGCAATGGTTAGAGACGACAAGAATCCTAAATGCCAAATGCTCAAGTCACTAGGCGCAGATATTTTTCGAGGAACACTGGATGATTACCGCGATGTAGAAGCCTCATTGACGGGCATTGATCGAGCCTACTTTTGTTGCCCGTTCGATAGAAATCCACTGCTAAAATCAACCAATTTTATAATTGCAGCAGAGAAGGCGAAGATTCAACACGTCGTGTATATGAGCCAATGGCTAGTCTCCGCCAGCCATCCGTCAGTGAATACTCGTGAGCAATGGCTTGCAAAGCAGATGGCATTGCTTCATAAAAACGTAAAATATACTTTTATCAATACCGGCCTCTTTAGTTTTACCTATTTTTTAACCCTTGAACTGGTCACACAATTAGGGCTGTACCCAACATTAATCCCTGTAGAAAAACTTGCCGAGGTCGCGAAAAATGCACCGCCTTCAGAAGAGGATCAAGGCCGGGTTATAGCCACTATTTTGATGGACCCAGGACCTCACCACCAAAAAACTTACAGAATAACGGGACCGGCACTTATCTCTCATCATGATGTCATCCGTACTTACGCGCGCGTATTGGGCCGTGACGTAAAACCTATGACTATTTCCAGAAAGATGTTTTTCAAGTCGCTAAAAGCTATGGGGTTTCCAACGTACCAAATTTACAATGTGAACTACTACATGGATGAACTAGAAAATGGCGCCTTCTCTTTCGATGGTGGCGTCACCAGTGTTGTAGCGGATATTACAGGCCAAGAGCCAGAAAGCTTTGAAACCATACTAAAAAGACGGGTAAGCGAAGCTGGCTTGTCAAAGCGAAGCATGGGGGGCGCTCTCAAATCCATGCTTTTTTTCATGAAGATACTCATCACTCGATGTCCGGACCTCAAAGCCTTCAAAGCGCAGCAGGAATTTCCAACTTTCTTAACCCCTCCTTTGTATGCGTATGAAAATTCTGAGTGGTGTAAGGAGCACCGAAACAGGGAATCTAAAGTAGACATAGAAGTAGCCTAGTTATGAGCTGGCAGCAACTATACGCACATTTCATATCAAATGTAGTGGGCTAATGGCGCTGAAGAGCATTTAGACTTCAAGTGTTTAGAGTAATTCACAGAGACCTGAATCACATTTGTGTCTGTTGCACTTGCGCTTATAGCGACAAAGACCTTACACTGTAAGGTAGGATCTAGATCGCTATTAATTATGAACAAAAAATCCGTAAAAGCTGCCTCCAGGCGGCGCCCTGCTCTTACTCAACAGCACATTATCGAAACGGCACTGGTGTTGATTGAGAACGATGGGCTACTGGCATTTAGTATGCGTAAATTAGCGCAGGCACTTAGTTGTGAAGCTATGAGTCTATACCACCACTTTCCCAGTAAGGCTCACCTGATGGATGGATTGCTTGACTGGGTATTGGCGAAATCCATGACGCTGGATTCTGAAGGGGAGCCATTTCAGTGCCTTCGCGATATCGCATTACAGTTCAGGGCGATGGGGCTCAAATATCCCCACTTTTATCAACATCTGGCGTTACACCGCTGGAATACGCCAGACAGCGTAAAACTGCTGGCTAGCATGGTGGATCTATTTTTTGAGGCGGGCTTTGACAATGAACATAGTGCTCGCTTATCTCGTGCCTTCTGCTATTACGTCATTGGCGCTGTGCTGGATGAAACTTCGGGCTATGCGAAAGGCCCCAGTGCTGTACAACCTGTATCAGATGATTTTATCGCTTGCGAATATCCTCAACTAGCAGCAGTCAGTGTTTATTTCAAACCTGAGCACTATCAGAGCACGTACGAAACTGGCGTGGATATTTTTATTGAGCACTTCAGGGCACTTCTAAAGAAACAGAAAAAATCAGCATCGGAAGCAAAACGTAGCCGCAATAATCAGTGACCACTATGGTTTGACCTAACATACGTATAAAGCATTTAGCTATTCACACCAAGCCAATGTAAGGCGGAGGGGCGTAAGATTTTTCAATTGAAATTGAAGGTTTATCAGAAAGAATTCGACATTCCAAAGGTTCTCTCTAATACACTGGATTTTAATCGAGCATTTAAGCGATTGTAATCAGATATTTTGAATGTGCTCATAAATAACGGAAAGGTGATTTAATCAGTCGCGTGATTTTCAAACTGATTATTTTAGAATTAACGGATGATTAACGATGAAATATAGATTTATTATTTTTTTGACCATTTTTTTATCTTTTAAAACCGGTCTATCCCTAGCAGAGGATTATGGCCAAGTCTGGAACATTAAAGAATGGCAAACCTCACGCGCCGAGTTTAAAGGCTGCGATGTACCAAAAGCTAAGCAGATTCCCATTCCGCTCTGCCCTGGCTGCGTTATTATCGACGTTCGTCCAAATGACGACATCAATCCTGGCACTATTCTTATTGATCTAGGCAGTCACAGCAGCTTGCGGGAAATTGAGCAATTTTATCGGCGACAGAGTTCTTTGAGTTATTTCAAGCCCATGAGTGACGCGAGGCGAGTCCTGTTTGTTGATAAGGCCGATGCGGGTCAAAGCCATATGGAGGCATTGCAAAATATGTTCGCCAGACCACAGGTGTTGATAAAAGAATCAATGACGATGAGCGATCATCCTAGACATGTCATTATCACGACCAGGGTGTCTGGTAATTTTGTATGTGAATATAATGATGCGGAAGACTACTAACAGAGTTTGATGCGCGGGTGTTTTCAGTTCTATGATTCTTTTAGGTGAGAAAGAGTTTTATGAAAAATATATATTACTTCGCTCTTCTGTGCTTGATTCTGGGGGCGGGTTTTGCGCAGGCTCAGATGTCACAGGATGTACAGGGAAGTCAGGACTTTCCAGGTGTGGGGCGGTATCCCGGCAGCTTTATCAGCGGCTACGGAAGGATTGAATATGACTTTTATCGTTACCCGACACAGGCACTCCAATACCCCAATATCAAAGAGTATGAACGTTCCTTTGGGGAAGCCGAAGGCGAGAGAACCATAATCGTTTATGATGTTCCAACTAGCGCAGGAGAAAGCCTGTTTAAGGTATTTCGATCGATTGAGAACGGGCTAGCTAAACAAGGCTTTCAAACGATTCTTTCTTGTGGTGGCGAGAATAATAGTTGCGGCCAAAACTTTTTCTACTATACCTTTAAGTCTTATCCCAAGCCCTATAGCAAATTTAAAGACATGAAGCGCATGTCGCAAAAAGATACCTATGTCTATACCGGCTCATTTACTGAAGGCGAAAACCGCATTTTTATCTTCGTGATAGTAGGCCGCTCCCCGTCCTCCGGTTATATAAACTACGCTTACGACATTCTTGAGACGCTGAAACTTAACACCGAAGAGCTTGTCCTTACAGTTGATTTAATGGAGGAAAAAATAATCGAGCATGGTACGGTGCAGTTAGGTGGCTTGTATTTCGATCATAATGCCTCAACACTGACAGAGGCATCCTTGCCCTCGTTAAACATCATTGCCAATTATCTCAACAAACATCCGGATAAAGAATTTTTGGTCGTCGGCCACACGGATACTCAAGGCGACTATGGTTATAACCAGCGTTTATCAACTGAGCGTGCGGGAAGCGTTGTCGATCGTTTACGGCCTTTGCTCAAAGACAACAATACCAATCAATTGAAGCCGGTAGGTATTGGTTATGCTGCCCCGCTTACCAGCAATACCAACGAAATCGGCCGCGCCCAAAATCGACGGGTGGAACTCGTTTTAGTCGACCCCTAGGCTACATACTGAATAGTTCGATGCTTTATATGGAGAGTGCACCATGATAGTGGCTATTGTTACATTTAATGTTAAACCCGAAAAATACACGAGCTTCCTGGAAATAATGGAATCGGTTAAGCAAGACTTACCGCATGTTGAGGGCTGTGATGCTGTTCAGCTGTTTGAGGCGAAAGATAAGTCCGGCACTTTTACTTTGGTCGAAAGCTGGGAGTCAGAATTGATCCATCAGCAGCATCTGGCAGGAGTTGTGGAGTCAGGTAACTGGGCGATTATCGAAAGCCACTTGCAAGAGCCAGTTCAAAGCGCCTATTTTGACAGGCTTTAATACGGCTCAACTATTTGGTGCAAGGTAGTGCGTCAGGGAGTATTAAGAGTGGGAAGAATCAATAAAGCCTATTGCTTGCAGTCAATCATTCGTCAATGCTTATTTGGCCTTTTTTCTTTGGGTATGCTTGTCATCAGCAGCGCGTCCTGGAGCGAAGTAAATTCGACTACCCATCAAATGGTTTTTGCTACCAAGCCCCGCAGTTATGGGTTGTTTGTTCCCGAGGGCTTAGACACTACGCCAAAGCCTGTGGTGTTTGTGTTACATGGCGGAATGGGGAACGGCCGTCATGCACAGCAAATAACAGGAATGAGCAAGCTGGCGAAGCAACAGGGCTTTATCGCTGTTTATCCCGATGGTGCTCAGGCAAAGGCTGGAATCATGCGGCGCATGAAGACCTGGAATGCAGGCGAGTGTTGTGGTGCCGCCGTAAAGCAAGGTTCTGACGATGTTGGATTTCTCAAGGCAGTTATCGAAGATATCGCCAGACAACATATGATTGATCGCAAACGCATCTATTTCACCGGCCATTCCAACGGTGCCATGATGGCTTATCGAGTAGCCTGCGAAGCACCTGAAATGGTTGCTGCGATTGTGCCTATTTCAGGTACTTTAGCGTTAAGCGACTGTCGAGCCGGTCAACCTGTGCCTGTTTTACATATTCACGGTACTGGCGATAACAATGTGCCCCTTGATGGTGGCAAAGGGAAGCGTTCCATCGCTGGCGTTGAGCACAGGTCAGTGTGGGAAACTCTGAGATTGCTTAGCAAAAAACGTGATTGTAAACCACCTATGATTCAACGCACGGCGACTGGCAAAATGTATAGTTATCAATGTAATAACGGTGCACCGTTTTTTTTACAATTAATTGAGGGTGGTGGCCACCCGTGGCCGGGTAGTAATCGCGATAAGTTTCACTCGGGAGTTTCCGGCAGCCAGGCGGCATGGGAGTTTTTACAACATTACTCTAAATAGGTAGTAGTCCCCCTGTAATGCGCATTCGTAGATAACGGCAAGAATATTAACTCGCGTGATCCAGATTAACTGAAGGCCACATTCAAGAATAGTTTCCAATGAAGGCATCTGAATTCAAAAAGCTTGTAGCGAAATATTTTTCCCCTCATTTACGCGCTTGTGGCTGGAAGGGGTCGGATTTAAGTTTTCAAAAATTGGCGATGGGATAACAGAAGAGTTATCCATTCAATCATCAAGGTTTGGTGAAAAATTCTGCATTAATATGTATGTTTCCTTTCATTTTCAGCAACCGGCTGAGGGTAACTCTCCCGACGATAATTTCGGCTCGACCGACAAATTCTGGGATCGGCTAACGCCCTCTGATGAGCGTGATTACTGGTGGAGCTTTCCTGAATCAGAAGATGAGGTGAAGGTGGCCGCGCTTTTTGAAAACATCATTGCGGTTTTTAAGGATCAGGGCTCCAAATATTTTGGCCGGTACAGCAACTGGAAGGATACATTCACTGGTATCAAAGTTGACGATATTGAAGCCAATCGCTTTCACAAACTACTACCCATACCCGAGACAAGGCAAGCACTTTTCCTTGCCCGCTTACATCATCACCTTGGCAATTCGGAACAAGTCAAAAAGTTTTCTACGTACGGGCTTGAGCGAGTAAATGGATTAGATGGAACAAAAGGCTCTGCCTTGATCCCTATTTTTAGAAGACTTATTGCGGTTAATAGTTAATTTCCGAAAGGCAATTATTTTAGTGAGTGTGCTTATGCTACATTTTATTCCGGAACTTTTACCCTACACTGATAATTTTTCAACTTGCTACCTGTGGGACTAAAGAATGATTATCAGGTACACCCGCTAATAATTATTATGAAGCCGGAGGCCTATTTAACATGCTGTTAAAAATCAGGAGTAGGAGGGAGTATGAGAAAAAAACTAACGGGAAAGTGCTTATGCGGCAGTGTAAAGTTTACGGTGTCAGATAATTTCAAAGCCTTCTATCAATGCCATTGCAAACAATGTCAACAATTAACTGGCTCTGCTTTTGCATCCAATATATTTACTGACCCAGACAATATCGAATGGAATAGTGGCGAATCCAATATTACCACGTATGAGCACCCTTCAAGAGAGTTTTCCAAGTCGTTTTGTAACATATGTGGCTCTGCAGTACCCTTCATAAATAAGTCTAAAACATCATTAATTGTGCCTGCCGGCTCACTCAATGAGGTGCCAAACATACAGCCACAAGCTAATATATTCACCTCCGAAGAAGCTTGCTGGCTCAAATCGGGATTGCAAGCGGTGAGTTTCAGTGGCTTCCCGGAGTAAAATTTTAACAAGGGCAGGAAAAATCGCCCGTAAGAAGTGCGGGCTGAACTCACTAACGCTCGCCTTTGCTACGGAGTTAGCATAGTGAGAAGTCTAGAAAGGGCTGCCTGGTACTAGCTAAATTGTCCTCAATATCGTAGGAAGTCCATACTCTAATTGATTTCAGATACAAACTTTATCAAACCACTTAAATCACTACTAGAACCATCCGGAGTCTGTCCAAGCACCTCCAGTGGCGCGTTAAGTCGATTTACCCAATAGGTTGGGTAACCGTACCATTTCGCGCCCCCATATTAAGAAGACGAGCAAGCGAAGCATGGGGGCGCTTTCAAATCCATGCTGTTTTTCATGACGACACTCATCACTCGATATCCGGACCTAAAAGTCTTCGAATCACAGCAGGAATTTCCAACTTTTTTAACCCCTCCTTTGTATGCTTATGAAAATTCTGAGTGGCTAGACGAACACACCAGCAAATACTTCAAGTAGACATAGAGTACTATTTTCAAATCGCCCGTCTTAATTCCAGCCTCAAAGGACCGTATAAAAATCACAATATTCGCAATCTCTTCGTGTTTAATAATCAACCTCGTACAGATCACACCGCTTATATTTACCTGCAGCTCTCTATCGTTTTGTAGCCACTTGTAAATCTTATTCCATTAATGACTAAGGAGAATCTCTTCTCCATTAGCAATTCAGATTAAACACCTCACAACCAAAATCTTGTCCATTAATACGTAACGACAAAGCCTGTTTACCAGAATAATAGCGCCGCGTTGTTACTTTACGGATTGGGTGAGAACGGTGTAGAACAACTTCCTCTCGCGGGTTTATCGTCAAGGTTTTCCATTTAAATACTTTTCCGGAAAGTTCCCCATTCGCCTTGAGATGGTGAACAACATAATCAATAACCAAGGATTGGACTTTAGAAGAGCGTGATTTAATCAATACCGAAAACTCAAGCTTGCTTCCTAATTCGACATCCGGTGTATGTATGTTTAACGCTTTCAATGATAACTTCGGCTTCCGATAACCAAACGCCTCCAAAGCAAGCGGATGACCCTGTTTGACTAATGACCGACAAGCATGTCGTAACAGTTTTTCTCGGCTTCGATTACCCTCCTCTTTCCAGTCGTTAGCCAATTGTGCAACAAGATCCGGGTGATCTTTGGATATATCATTCAAATGGTTCGCAACAGAACGGCGTACATACTCTTCATCGTCATCCCGGAGCCTTTCCAATAGCGGCAGCATTGGTTTTGGATCACTGATAAGCTGAGGGAGCTGCATAGCCCAAGGCAGGCGTGGCCTGGTCCCTTCAGAAACTAATCGTCTGACATGTGGATTGGAGTCTTCTACCCAGCCGCCAATGATTGACAAAGCCCTGACTTGATCTTCAAGTAAAAAATGACGAATGGCGAACTCCGCGCTGTAGCGTGTAGTCATTTCTTTTAATAATAACAACGAATCTTCAAAATGGTTCTGCCCATGTTGGCCAACTAGTAATGTAAGTGGAAGCACAGCCCAGCCTCCCAATCCCCTATCATCACTAGGCTCAACTGAAAGGCTCGATTGGTCTGGATGCAGGACTGATCTAAGAATACTGGCACGGTGCTCAAATTGACGGGGTAGGTTGCAATCCAGGCTATCCGCGATTAACTGTGCACGCGCCATCAGCTCCAGGCTTGTCAATTCTGCCATCACCGTCCTGATAAAACCCTTTTTGTCAAAGTCAGAAAATGAGCGCTGAAAATGGCCTGCAATCTCTGTCACTAAATCTTCTGAAAACAGGTCTTTGAAATCCATGAAAGGCTCGTCATTCTTTGCTATTCAACCCGGTCCGTATACTAGGCAAGATACTACTATTTTCAATATGTCTCAGACAGAGCTTCACTTGCCCTGCTACTGATTGTGGTGCTGCTCATCTTATTACAAGCTGGCAACACCACCGGCGCTTCCCCCTACATTGCTGATTTGTAGATTTTAAGAACCTGGAAGTGTGAAACACCTTCGGAGGGATTCTCAGGGTTTAACGCCATAACAGAAAAATAGTCCGCGCAAGCTAGCGAGTTTTCTATCTGTGCCATTATCGCCTCTGCTGCTGCCATATCCCGCCAAACGATTACATCAGCGTATTGACCATCACTCATACGAGTGAGATGTCGCGAAATAAAACCTGATTGCGACTCCAATAACTCTTTCTGGAATCTCTCAGAGGCCGCGATTAAATCAGCTTCCGTTTTGCCACTCGCTAGTTTGAATTCCGCCAACTCAATCACTTCATTACTCATTGCCTTTCTCCTTATTTGGGTTAGTGAGGTTTCAGTGTATTGATATATAGGCCATTATAAGTCATATTTGTTTAATGAATAAAACGACGCTACTTACTCGGTTAGAACGTCTTGATTTGTTGGCCAACCGCTTAAAATCCAATGAGCCGCTCATCGTGAGAGACATTGCCGACGAGCTGGGAGTCAGTGTCCGAACACTCAGCCGGGATATTGGCATACTGCGGGAGCGTGGGCTCCCGATCGAAGCAGATAGAGGTCGCGGTGGCGGCATTCGATTGAACGCGAGCTGGGCGATCGGACGCGTTAATTTTAATTACGCCGAAGCGGTCGATCTAATGATCACGCTGGCTATCGCTCAACAAATGAAATCCCCGCTTTTCATGACAGGCCTGGATAGTGTTCGGCGTAAACTTTTGGGCTCTTTTCCTCCGCTCATAAAAACCAAGGTTAAAAATCTAAAAGACAGAATTTTGATTCTTCCGTCTGCTTCCATCAATGTACTTTCCAGTGTATCTGTTCTAAAGAAAGAACTGGCTGAATCACTACATCAGGCCTTTTTGATGCAACAAGGCATTAGCATTTCTTATAAAGCAAAAAACGGCAGTAAAACGAAGAGGATGATCGAGCCACATTATCTATTACTTTCCTTCCCTGTTTGGTATGTCCTGGCCTGGGACGAACTCAGAGAAGACGTTCGCACGTTTCGCTGTGATCGTATTACCAATATTGAGAGCACAGGGAGGACATTTAGATTACGCCCGGTTGCTCACTTTAATGAATCTATCGCAGGAACTGAAGTAATCTAACACATGAAGTCGCCCGGCTATCTCTACCGAAACTACTCAAATCAACTATTCACCTACCTAACGAGCTATCATTTAGTAAATCTTCGTGAATTTCATCTTGCAACTTCTCCAGCTCATCAATGATACGGAGGAACTTCTCACCGAAAACTGTCACCTTATATTCAACACGCGGCGGAACTTCATTGTAGGACACGCGCTCCAAAATGCCGAATTGAGTGTTTTTACGCAAACAATCGTTCAGCACCTTGGTCGTTAGCCCCTCAACTGAACGAACCATTTCTCCAGGTCGGTTAATACCATTCGATAGCAATTGGTAGACTGTCAGCGACCATTTACAACCAAAAATGGTTTCCACCATCCGCGCACTTTTTGCTGGCGCTGATTTTCTTGAAAATATTTTCCCTTTGCTATTCATAAAGATATACCAATAAGTGCCTACCCTACCCAATTGTGCCTACTGTTCAATAAGCCCCTCTATTTTTAAGCTTTATTTCCATGCTAACACTTACCCAAGGAGATAAACGAATGAATAACCCGACTCAACCAATTGCTCTGATCGTCGGAGGCTCCAGCGGCATTGGCCTGGCTACTGCCAGACAACTGCTTGAACAGAATATTCCCACCGTTATTCTTGTCAAATCGAACGCCAAACTCAATACAGCGATTGAAAACCTTTCCACCCTGAGACAAGCAGAAAGTTTACAGGCAAATCTTTATCATGAGGAAGATGTTAAACGTGTTATTGAGTTTTCTGATAACCACAACCGGCCTATTAAATATCTGGTGAATGCGGCGGGCTACTTTAGCCCCAAGCCTTTTCTGGAACACGACATCCTCGATTACAACACCTACCTCGACCTAAATAGGGCCACCTTTTTCATTTCCCAAGCCGTAGCCAAAAACATGGCAGCAAATGGGGGAGGCTCCATCGTAAATATTGGGTCTATGTGGGCAAAACAGGCGGTTAAAGCGACCCCCTCCTCTGCCTATTCGATGGCTAAAGCCGGCCTCCATGCATTAACCCAACATATGGCTATGGAACTGGCGGAATACAATATACGTGTAAACGCTGTGTCACCCGCTGTCGTCAAAACACCTATTTACGAAGCGTTTATTAATCCCAATGAGTTAGATGAAGCACTTGCTGCATTTGATGGATTCCACCCCATAGGGCGAATTGGCAAGCCGGAAGATATTGCCCATACTATTTGCCTACTACTCCAAGAGCAATCAAGCTGGGTGACCGGTGCAGTATGGGATGTAGACGGTGGTGTCATGGCAGGCAGAAACTAATCAACCTCAGTAAACAACGCCCATCATTATTCACCTATTTCATACAAGCCCAGTCCTTGCAAGGTTTGCTGCACTATAGCTTCTAGTTTGGATCGAGAGCGAATGACTTTCGCCATAACGTTTAAACCTACCAACAAATTTTGCAAGGCCAGGGCCTGTTCACGTTGGTTACTACTATCAGGAATCTCGCCTTGTTTTACAGCGACTGTAAGTAGGTGCTCAAAGCGTCTCAGGCTATCTTTCAGGGCCTTCTCCATTACGGGCCCCAGCGTTTCATCAACACCCACTAACTCGGCAATACAGTTTACGGCCAAACATCCACGCCGCTCTGGGTCTGTTGTTCTATTGCGGCAGACATCCAGGAAAAAGTCAGTTAACAAGCATTTGACCGATACGTTTTTGTCAACGTTGTTCAATACATAATCGGGGGCCTGCGCAGCATAATAATCAAGCACCTCCAAAAAAAGAGCCTCTCGGCTACCAAAAGCATTATAGAAACTGGACCGGGTAATGCCGAGAGCTTCCGAAATCGCCTTGATCGAGCAACTTTCATAACCGTTGCGCCAAACCATTTGCATGCACGTATCAATGGCCGATTGGCGATCAAATTTAGCCGTTCTTCCCATAGTCACTCCTGATATTGCCAGGTCTTTGCCGGAAACCTTTATTGTGCGTTATTTTTTGTACACATATGGACAATATAAGTTGCAGGCGCTATATTGTTCATCTGTGTACATAATAGCAAGGATAGGCCCTCACTCCTATATCAACAACATTTTAGGAAATTAGGTGATTTGCTATTCCCAAGCTGTTTACCAGCATTAATAAGCTTTATAAGCAGGAGAAATTCAATGAGCGCATTTTTTATCGCCACCAGTACCATCATTGATAGTAAAAAAATTAGTGAGTATGCTCAGGCAGCGGCCAAAACATTTCCCACCTACGGTGGTCAGCCTGTATTAAAGGGGAAATTCGACGAAACCCTAACCAACAACGAGGGCATCCCGCACCAGGCTGTGGGTGTAATTCAGTTCCCTTCGCTGGAATCCTTAAAAAACTGGTATCAGTCTGCGGACTATCAAGCACTCATCCCACTACGTGACGAAGCGGCGCATATGACTATAAGTAGCTATTCGGTACCGGGTTAGGTCCCGTCTGTCAAAGAAGCATCGAACACGAAATGACTACAAATTTTGAACCCATTTACCAACGTGCCTGTGAGCGCCACGGCGGAGCGAGCGCCTTAAAAAAGCAGCTTAGCAAACCGGCAACACCCAAAAGCTTGCAGAAAATTTCTGACGATCGGTGGCTGTCAGAAATGACAAAATGCGTATTCCAAGCAGGGTTTAACTGGCAGCTCATTGAAGACAAATGGGAACACTTTGAAGCAGCCTTTCATCAATTCAATGTAAACCGCCTTGCGATGCTTTCCGATGACGACGTTGACCAACTGATGAGTAATACCTGCATCGTTAGGAATTACGCCAAGATTCAGTCAGTGCGCGAAAACGCCAGTTTTCTAAAATCTCTCAAAGCAAGGCACGGCAGTACTGGGAAATATTTTTCAATATGGAAGCTTGCAGATTATAGCAACAACCTAAAACAGCTACAGAAGGATACGAAGCGACTAGGCGGGAAAACCGCGCAGGTTTTTTTACGCCGCATGGGTGTCGATACCCTGATATTTACTCCGGACGTTCTCTCCGCATTAACCAAAGCAGGGGTACTCCATAATAAGCCACCCAGCTCAAAATTAAATTGGGCCATTTTGCAAGACACACTGAATTTATGGCATCAAGAAACCAAACTGTCGTTGAACGAAATCAGTCAGATCCTGGCACTATCAACGGATTAAGTGAGCGGCAAATAAGGGAGAAAACAATCACGCCCAGCAATCAATGCTGACCTTTTTAGCATCGGCTCAGGGTGTATAGGAATATCATTGCTATTGGGCAGTACCCATGACGGGAAAATTTTCTTGAGCTCCTTTTGGATAAAGGTTATCAAAAAGCGTTTAAATATCGGCAAGCAGCAGTTGAAAATCAAAACGTATATTTTGTCGATATGCTTTAAAGAGCTTCGGACCTTAGAGCGCAACTTCAACTGCATTTCGAAAATTACACCCTGAACCAAAATTCAATTTCATCTGTCTCCACTTCAAAATATGCAGAATGTTCGACATTTGCAGGCACATGGTACCACCCACCCACGCCGATTTTGTGTGTTTTACCTGCCATAGTTAAAGTCAATTCACCTTTAGTGATTACACCATGATTATCGGTATCGTGGGTATGGGGAGGGATAGACGTACCTGCGGGATAGGAAGCAAATAATACATCGCTATCTTTCGCCTCCAGCCGATACGCATCGAAACGGCCTGTAGTGGTACATTAAATTTGGCCAGCTGATTAGAGGTGATACACTCACCTTTAACGAAGCAGGTAAGATGATGACAAACGGAACCAGACCGACCTATTCACCCGAATTTCGGCTCGAAGTGGCTCAAGAAGTGGTCGACAAAAACCGACGTATTCGCGATGTAGCCGATAGTCTTGGGCTTGGTAAATCGACAGTTGATAAATGGGCAAGGCAGCTACGCCAAGAGCGCAATGGCCAATTCTCCAATGCCACACCGCTGACGCCAGACCAGCTCAAAATCCGTGAGCTTGAGCGCAAGATCAAACGGCTCGAAGGAGATAACGCCATTTTAAAAAAGGCTTCCGCTCTCTTGATGCAGGACTCACTCAAAGGTTTCAACTGATCCAGCAGCAACAAGAGAGCGACAGTGTTTCGCGGTTGTGCGAAGTGCTAGAGGTTAATCGCAGCAGTTATCGCTATTGGCTTGCTAAAGATAAGGTGATTTCACCGCAGCGTTTACGGCTGGTTGCTGAACTTAAACGACTCTTTGGTTTGAGTAATCAGTCAGCAGGCCAGAGGAGCTTGGTAAATCTGTTAGGCCATGCGGGCTTTAATGTAAGCCGCTGGCTGGTGAGAAAGTTGATGCGACAAGAAGGCTTGGTCAGCCGGCAGCTGCCACGCCATCGTTATGCCAAAGCCGAGAAAGCGCATACGCTTATCCCGAACGTGCTCGACAGACAATTTCAACCCTCAAAACCTAACCAAGTATGGTGCGGTGATGTGACGTATGTGTGGTCAGGATCAGGTTGGCTCTATTGTGCCGTGGTCATCGACCTTTATGCGAGGTGTCTGGTGGGTTTTGCCACCTCAAAAAAACCTGATAGCGAGCTGACCAAAAAGGCATTAAGAATGGCCTATGAAAGCCGGGGCAAACCACATCGCGTGTTATTTCATAGTGATCAGGGCTGTCATTACACCAGCCAAAGCTATCGACAATTATTGTGGCGTTATGGCATGCGTCAGAGTTTAAGTCGCCGTGGTAATTGTTGGGATAATGCGCCAACGGAGCGATTTTTTAGAAGCTTTAAAACTGAGTGGATGCCGCGTTCAGGTTATCCATCATTTAAAGCGGCGAATGATGCGATTACACGTTATGTGAATCACTATTACAATACGCGAAGACCACACCTGTACAACGATGGCTTAGCACCAATGATGGCAGAGAAGATTTACTTAAAGACCTCTAACAGCTTGGCCAGTTTTACTTGACCACTGCACACCCCTCCTGCGGCATGATGATATTTTTCTGTGAGCTCGATTTCTATTTCCGCTTTACCTTCAGAAATTTCCATTGTTGGCTCATAAATCCTATTTATAGGAGCTGCAGCATACATATTGATTAAACGTTGAAAGTGGTTTTTATTGCACATTTAGAACTCCTTCCTTTCACAAATCGCATATCGGCCAAGTGACAATATCCAAAATTGTAAACTTCGCCGGACATCCCATTTCCATGACTTCATCATCGCTTAATACTATCACCCTCGCTTAACGAATACTGGCAACAAAGTGACGAGTGATTGCCCAGAATATAATGTTTGCAGAAATAATGCATCGACATCTCTTGTTTGAACCAGAGTAAGCTTATTGCCTCGCAAATTATAGATTCTCTAGCCATTCACTTAATGTCGGTAGAAAATCGCTAGCAAATGCACCCTCCTCCATCCACATCATTTTTAGCCAGTACCACACTCCAGGATCTTGTTCATTAAAATGAGACCTTTTCAACAAGCCGTGATTGGCGTCAGCTATGATTCTTAGTGTTAAATTACTCCGCTCGGAAAATAGTTCGGTTAGCTGCAACGCAGTATCTTTTCCGTCAACATTAAGGTCATGCTCTCCTAACAATATCAGAACCGGTTGATTGATTCCTTCGTAATCGCTCAGGGCATTCGATCGAATATTTTTACGGATAAATTCAAAGCGCTTCCCTGACATTACCTTTTTGGCCGGTTCTATTTCTTTCAAATAAGATTGATAGCTACCCTCTCCGGCAATCAATTCGACTTCCCGTTGATAGGCCAGTAACTTCTGTCCGACTTCTTCCTTGCTAGCTTGCTGTTGATCTAAACGCGTACGGGTTAAATATTCACCTTGACTCACCCAGTCGATGGCAAAGCCGATACCTATAACAAAACTAACATTGGGATTGCTCGATGCAACTGCGGGCACCACCCAACCCGCCTGACTAAAGCCTATCAGTCCAATAGGTTTACCTTGGTAACCGTAAAACTGCTGTAGATGATCTATAGCCGCATGCACTTCATTTTGACGGTCAAGCATTGATTGCTCTAACCAATTGCCCGTGGAGCGACCCACACCAGGCTTGTCCCAACTAAATATCGCGTAACCCAGTCGACGTAAATGATCCCATATTGGTCTGTAATAACCTTCGGCATCATACGGCAATGCACCATCACCGTGGACAAACACGATAACACCCTTGGGCTTAGATCGGGTTTTCGGCGATAGATAATGAGCAGACAACTGATTTCCTGCTCCATTAAACATCACAGTTTCTGCCTGACTGCACAAAGGTGTCCAGGCGAGCAATATCAATATTGCCGAAATTGAATTTTTAGAAAACATAACTGGCACTTAAGGTCGGCACAAGTTGTGTCTTCTTTTCCACGATAGGACTATCCGCAGCATCACCATAGAATTGGTAAAGATCGAGACTCCCCGATAGACGCCAGTGCTTTACTGGGGAGTATTGCAGCTCTATCGAAAGCTCTGCCTGGTTGACACCGGCATCAGCGCGGTAAACCGGCCGATTGGTACTGACCTCATTGGGATCGACGCCATAATATGTGTCGTTAAAGCGTGCATCGCCGTAGGTCAGCGTGGCACTGGTCACAACAACGATAGAGTCGCTGACAACGAAGTAACCCCACCTAGCCGTTAATTCCGCCAGCCAGCCTTCATACGTATTGCCAGCATCAGTGAGTACGGCGAGTTCCATTGCAAAGGCTGGGTGCATCTCCCACGTAATATACCCACCTAACTCAAGGGTATCGTCAATATCATCCATCCCAGCGAGTGCCTTGCTATCACTACTATCTCGCCCGAGGCGACCGGTCGCCAGCAAACCGGTATTGATTGACTGCGCTATCTGCCAATCCAACCCCAGAGTAAAGTCACTGGAAAACAGTGTTGTACTTTCTCCCAGGACCATATAACCCTCAATCTGCGGAACCACTTGAGTCTCGCTATTTTTAGCACCCATATACTTCGGATAGTGTGCGATCTTTGCACCGACGGACAATTCCCAGAGTACGTCTTCGCTCGCAGTCTGTGCCTGTATCTGCGATGCAGTAAGCGTCGTTATAAAAGCTAGGGCCCCCGCTTTTACCTGTCTATTTGGATTTGTACACATTATTGATCTCCTGATATCAGTGTCATTTGAAAAGGGCCATCCTCGTCCGCGCCCTCGACGCGCACAAAATGCGGCACATTGTGTTTATTGACTGCAAGCCATAGCTTGAGAGGCGTGTTCTTCATCCACCACGAACCCGCTGCTTCCAAAATATATACCTGACATTTCTCCGAACTGCCTGAGGAGCGACATTGCGTACTCTTTGGCATAGACACTTGATACTGTTTGATGGCTAAGGTATCGAGATCAAGTAAGTGGATTAATGGAGGTAAGCTGTACTGTCGATCTGCCCAGAAAAAAGGTAGATTATTAAAGTCAGTGTCAAACGCGCTATGGGGCACACGCACTGCCTCGGATTTAGGTCTGGGATCAGCAAGCAGGGACTGTGAGATAGCCAGTGCCTCTCCCGCCTCCGGAGCAATGTGACCCAACACAATGAGTGCTATATCAACTAGGGCTTGCTCCTCACGCTGATCTAAGTGCTCGACCTCCACTTTTGAAAGCCATAACTCATTCAGCTTGGTGTTCGCTTGCATCCATGCCACACGGTCACCGTCATACACTTTATTATCCGCACTGACCAAACGGCCATCGGTGGCGTGTTGCTCCTCACAGGCACTACGAATATCCAGCTTACCCCACCACCCCTGGGTGTGAATATGCGCGTACTCCCGCAACTGGTAGGTGCCATCCGTGTAGTGGCTGATTTGCAAACGGGAGCTGCCAATCGTTTCTCCATTTGATGATAAGGCATAGGTCAGCTCATAGGTTTTCGGCTTAGCCGTTGACGCCAATGCCGACAATTCACCCGATTCTGTGTTGGCGTAAGTCGTACTCGGTATAGCAATCAACATGGCGAGCACAGCGCGCAGATGACCTGTCGTGATTGATTTAAGGATTCGCCAATGCACCGGGATTCTCCTTCCGTGGTTTAAACAGGTGATAACAATCGTTGCCTATGGCAATGACTACTGGCACCAATACCAAAGTAATCGCTGTGGCAAATAACTCACCAAAAGCCAAAGAAACTGCCGCTGGAATCAGGTATTGCGCCTGCTCCGAGGTTTCACTCAGAAGCGGGATTAATCCGGCCACCGTCGTGGCCGTAGTCAGGATAATGGCCTGAAAGCGCCCTACGCCTGCGGTCATAAGAGCCTGCTGCGGTGGCTCGCCTTCTTCACGGGCCTGGTTGTAGCGTGTCATCATCACCAGCGAGTCATTTACCACCACACCGGTCAGCGCCAACATGCCAAAGAAAGACAACAGGCTAAATGGCAAGTCCATCCACCAATGCCCCAATGCTGCGCCCACCAAACCGAAGGGCACGACGGATATAATCACCAGTGGCTGCCAGTAGGATTTCAGCGGCACCGCCAGCAAGGCATAAATCAACACCGCGGTAAAAATCAGTGCTTTTACCAGCCCCCGTTTAATCTCTCCCTCCTGTTCCAGCTCACCGCCCAATTGAATAGCCACATCGGGGAAACGCTGTTTAATTTCGCTAAAGGTGGTGGCATGTAACCGCTGCACTACTTCGTTAGGTGAGACCACGCGCTTATCAATAAAAGCTTCTATGCTGTTGACGCGTCGGCCGTTATCGCGGGCGATGGTTTCGGCAGCGTAGCGAAATTGAACCGAGGCTACTGCAGATAAAGGCAACCAGTGACCTTGAGGACTACGCAAGCGGGTGCTGAATAAGTCCTCTTGAGAAGCACGAGCACTGGCGGCATTCTGCACGATCACTTTCACTTCCTGGCGATCGCGTTGCAGACGTTGCACTTCTGCACCACCAAAGCGCTGCCCAATTTGAATCGCAAGATCAGCCTCGCTAAATCCCAGATGTCGCGCCTGGGGTTTTAACTGCAGAAAGATTTCAGGCCGGCCGTGTTTTAAACTATCCCTGACATTGTTAATGCCTTGCATACCCATCAAGGACGTCTTTAAGTTCTCACTGGCCTGTTGCAAACTGTGCAGGTTTTTACTGAGTAATTTAATCTCAAAGCCACCTCCGACATCCTCCGATCCCGTGAAGGTCAGTTTGGTAACCCCTTCCAGCTCTCCGACCCGTTCTTCCCATGCCTGCACGATATCCAATGTGCCTAAACCTGGCTGCTTGCGATCGGCTACCGGGCTTAACTCGGCGTATAGTTCGGCGGAAGACATGCCGTCAGCCACCACTAATACATGTTGTATCGGTTCAACCCTAAGATTGTACTGATCGGTAAAATGTGCATTGAGTTGCTGCGCTTCAGCTTCAAGTTTCTGGGTGTAGTCGAGCAGCTTGCGGTACGGTGCGCGGGCATCCATCTCCAGGTTAACGGTAATGATTTGTCCGGGAACATCCGGGAAAAACACTGTATGAATTTTTCCCAACCCCATTAGACCCAGACCAAACAGTCCTAAAGCAACAAAGACAACAATACAGGCATAACGATTGTGCAGACTCCATCGCAGCAGCGGTTGGTAATAATCGTCACGCACCGTACGTAAGCCTTGCTGTGCGCCTCGCTGAATACGCGACCACAGACGCTGCACACCATTGGGGTTTACCGATTCAGACAGTGATATATGCGCCAGATGCGCAGGTAAGATAAATTTACTTTCCAGCAGGGAAAACAACAGCGCCAAAATCACCACACCCGCAAAACTGGCCAGCACTTTACCCAGCGCGTTATCGATTAACAGCATCGGGTAGAAAGCGGCCACCGTGGTGAGCACACCAAAGATGGTGGCAGCGGCAACAACCTTAACGCCTTTTTCCGTCGCATGAATCGGATCGGCATTCAGTTTGCGCTGTTCAAAAACGCTTTCCCCTACCACCACCGCATCATCGACTAAAATGCCGAGCGCGATAATCAAGCCAAAGGTGGTGACATCGTTGAGGGAATAGTCCATCCAACCTGTGCCCATAACTGCAATGGCACCCGCCACCGAAATAGGCACACCCATCGCTACCCAGAAGGCGAGTTTGACGTTAAGAAACAGTGCAAGCAAAACCAGCACCAGGGCCAGCCCTTGCACGGCATTGGTTTTTAACAGTTGCAAACGCTCGTCGATATAATGACTGGCATCTCCCCAAACACTTAAGGACACACCCACGGGAAGTTGCTGGGAGAATTCTGCGGTCGCTACCTTAACCGCATCGGCAATCTCCAACAGGTTTTCTGTACGACCAATCAGCACTTCCATACCGATTGCGGGTTGGCCGTTAAAGCGCACAACAACGTCATCCTCTTCAAAGTCATCGATCACCGTGGCCACATCCGCAAGACGAATACGTGCACCATCGCTGCGTTCATATACGGTAATGTCGGCAAAATCGTCACGATAATAGGCCTGGCTGTCAGCGCGAATCGACAGTGTGCCATCCTGTGTTTTTAATTCTCCGGCTTTAAACAACAGCGAGGATTGGGCAATCGCTCCGGCAATCATCTCGACGGTTACATCGTACTTTTGCAATGCAAAAGGCTGCACATCAATACGCACTTCCGGTTTTTTTAAACCCCAGGTATTCACCCTCGACACTTCGGGCAGCGCTAGCACCTGTTCCTTTAGGCGGCGAAACAAGCTTTGCAATGCATCAGTATCTGCGGTGCCGTAGAGCTGCACGTACAGCGCAGGAAAATCAAACTCATTGCGACTGATAACCGGCTTTTCCGCTTCACGGGGCAACTGGCTGACGGCATCCAGACGCAGACGTACATCATCCAGTAGGCGTTGTAGGTCATAGCCGTCGATTTTCACGACCTGAACGAGAGACAAGCTTTCTAATGAAGTAGAGCGTACCGCTTTAACTCCTTGCAGCCCTTCCAGGGCTTCTTCTATTTTCTGGGTGATATGCTCATCAACCTGCTCGGTATACGCATCGGGATATTCGGTTTGGATGGTGATAGTGTCCGCAGGCAGTTTGGGAAAGCCTTCAATACGCATCGACGAGAGGGTAAATGCGCCGCCCAGCAAGATAAGCAGCATGAGTAAATTGGCCGCAACTGGATTGCGAATAAACCAGTTCGTTAAGGCAGTCATCAGCGTACAATCTCTTTTGCTGTCACCGCTAAACCCGGTAGAAATGACGCCAAAGGCAAGGTCGCGATACGCCACCTTGTCACTGTGGTATCCGGCGCCGCCACAATTGGACGCCCCTGGTGATAAAACAACAGATCGGCGGTGAAACGCTGCAGACGTTCATCGTCATCCACATACCAGACATTCCCGTCCTGGGTCAGACTGCCCGCAGGAACACTCAAACTCTGCTTCGCAGGCACGGTGGGTAATCGCACTTGTACAAACAACCCGGAAGGTAGAGGAGATTCAGCCCTATCCACCGTCAAGTGGAGCTGATACTGGCGAGTTTCGGGATCAACATAAGCACCGCCTCGCTGCACCACAGCCGTCGCGATCGGATCGCCGTTATCTGCATGCAGGCTTGCTACCAGCTTCGATTCGTTAAACTCTGAGGCCACACCCAACAAGCGCCATTGCTGCTCGGTTAGCGCGACTGTAATATCCTGCACACCGTCCCCGATCAATTCCAACAGGGGTTCACCGGCAGCAATCGTCTGCCCCAAACTGACCTGACGCTGGCGCACATAACCGGAAAACGGCGCACGTACCTGCGTGTAGTTCAACTGCTGCTGCGCTGCTTTAATCCTTGCTTCAGCCGCTGCAACAGACTTTTTTGCCAGATCGAGTTGTGGTTTATTCAATGCCAACGATGTCGGCTGCCCTTCCATACCCGAAAGCTGCCAATCGTCATAAGCGAGTTGTGCACGTTTCTGCTCCTGGAGGAATTGCAACTGCGCCTGTGCTAGGGCCTCTTGTGCTTCATGTAACTGAGCCTGATATTCCCGGCTTTCTATCGCAAGCAGTAAATCACCCTTAGCAACGCGCTGCCCCACGAGCGTTAAGGGACTCATTGTTATTATCTCGCCGTCGACTTGCGCGCTTAAAACGGTTTGCCAGCGCGGTGTAATTTCCGCGAATGCCTCGATATAGCCGCTGTGACTACCCGGTGTCACTGAGACCACCGATACCTCGGGCCGAACAACATCTAATTCACGCTGAGAAACATCCGCTGTGTCCTCCATGAGGATCAACACGACGAAAACCAACAGTAAAAACAGCACCGCAGCAAACAGCCATTTACGCTGTTTTTTAGTCTGCGATGGCGGTGTAGTAATGGGTGTAGTAGTGGGAGCATCAACTGACATTGAAATCACCCCCTAGCTGTTCTAAAGGCGCTCCCAGTACCAAGGCTAAAGTCACTTGCAAGTGCAAATAACGCCATTGCTGTTGCAGCAGTTGCATTTCGGCTTGCAAGCGTTGCAAATTAGCTTGCAGGTGATCGATTACGCCTGCGTCACCCTGTAGGTATTGCTGCCCCCGAATACGTTGAACCTGCGACTGCCTCGCCACAACATCCTGCTGTAGGCGTATTTTTTGGTACTCACTACGCTGCTGTATCAAGGTATCTTCCAGTTCCTGTAAGGCCTGAGCGACCACTTGCTGATAACGCCACCAAGCGCTTTCCGCTTCAAATACAGCAGCGCGAGCCCGGGCGCGTAATTCACCACCTCGCCAAATGGGTTGGGTAATGCCGCCCACTAATTGCCACAACACGGTTTCATCCAACGCTTTTGGAAATGTCACTGACTCCTTACTGGCCGTACCGGTTAAGGTGAGTTGCGGCAACAACGCTTTGTGGGCCGCGCGTGTTTGCCGATCAAACAATTGCAGCTCGGTATAGGCGCTGAGGATATCCGGACGATTGATCAATACGTCTGCCGACACCGCCTGCGGCAGTTCTATCGGTAAAACCAGCACATTGGGGAAGTCGACCAACACTGGGGTAGTTGGATGATTGCCACGTAATGTATTCAGAGCGTGAAGATTTGACTTGATTTCCTGATCCAGCGTTTGCTGGTCTTGCACTACAGAGCTATGAAACTGACGCTCAGCCAGTAGCACTTCAAAATTAAGTACACCCGCGACATAGTAACGCTCAGCAACGCTGACAATACGCGATTGCGCCTGCTCCATTTGCGCAAGCAACTCAGACTGGTTATGCAAGGCAATATGCGTCAACCACAAATCTATGGCCTGCGCGACTAAAAGGCGAGACGACCAACGCAGCGTTTGCTGCTGCTGTAAAACCGAGAGTTTAGCGACCGCTTTCTCATCGCTAATTTGACCCCATATATCCAGCGTCCAACTGGCTTCTACCCCCAATGCGCGCGTATCTTGAAGCGAATAATCGAGCGGCGACTTTTCACGCAAAGCGGTGGCTGACAGTTGCACTTGCGGTTGCTGTGCAGCCGCCACCACCGGTACTAATTGCTGTGCTGCCGCCAGCGATGCCCGCAGGCTGTTCACATCGGGATTATGATCTAGCACCTCAGTGAGAAAGCAATAGAGCTGGTCTTTGTAATGTGCGTCGAGCGTAGAAAACAAAGACATGGCCAGGCTATCAAGCTTCCGTTCGCTGCGAGAAACCATAGCGTGATCAACCTTCTCAGCGTGCTGGGGTGCGGTACAACCAGCCAACATGCACAAGCACGCGACACTTATCACCACGAAGCAGCAGAGCTTGCAAGACATGCCAACACGATCCTGAAAATCACAATCCATCAACAACCACTCACAACAATGAACATATGTTCACTGCATATTAGCGCCGAAAAATCCGATGTCAACAAAATAATGAACAAACGTTCATTGATCCATTGACCAACCCGCCATATCGATACATAATTCGATGAACAAACGTTCACACCGAATAATGTGGACAGCTAGGAATAGAGAGGGCTAGGTAGTGACTGACAAAAAATCAGCGTTAGCGGCGCAGCAACGCGAGCGAATATTGAACGCAGCCAAGACTTGTTTTGTGGAAAACGGACTCGCACATACCACGATGCGGGATATCGCCAGCAAAGCGGATATGAGTTTGGGCAATATTTATCGCTACTTTAAAAACAAGGAGGCGCTGATTGAGGCGTTTATCGAGACCGACAATCAAGAACTGGGAGAAGCCTTTGCCCTTCTGGACAACGCCAAAGACTTCAAGGCAACGCTACAAGAAATCGGTGGTGAAATTATTAAAGAAATTGCTAATAAAGCGGAGCTATTGCTGTATACCGACATCCTTTCCGAGGCGCTACGCGACGAAAAAATCATGTCTATCGTCACCCTGGACCATGCTGAACGCAGCTTGGCAAAAAGCTTAGATAAAGCAAAGAAAATCCAACGAGTTCAGCTCTCACTATCTGTAGACATTACGGCTCTGTCAATCATTTCGTTTATTGAAAATGCGGCGTTGAAATGTGTCATCAACAAAAAGTATTCCGTTCGCACCGCAAAAAAGCAGTTTAAGCATTATATTGATCTCGTCATTGCTTCATGACCGAACACAAAGCGCAACAATCCTCTATCACGCTGCTGAATTTGGTACGCCTGTATAAATGGCGAACATCGTTTGCGCTCGTCTTAGTGATAATCGAATCCTTATTGGAGATTCTTTACCCGTTATTAATTGGTTTAGCAGTCAACGGCTTACTGGATGGTAGTTATCTTGGGGTCATACAACTTGCTGCTCTCGGCGCCTGCTCTTTGCTGATAGGTACTGCCAGGCGGTTTTACGATACACGTCTGTACGCAAAGATGTACCTTCGGGTTGCGCCCACCGTGGTGCAGCAGGAGTTTGAACGCGGGAGCAGCGTCTCTAAAGTCTCGGCCCGCGCAGGTTTACTCACAGAGTTCGTTGAGTTTCTCGAAAATTCACTGCCCGAAGTGATAGCCGTCGCCATTTCCCTGATCGGTGCCTTGAGCCTCATTGCCACTCTAAACTGCCGTGTATTTGTCGCCTGCCTGCTCCTTTTAGCGCTGGTTGTACTTACCTACGCCATCACGGGTAGTTTTAACTACCGTTTAAATCGAGGTTACAACGATCAGCTGGAACAACAAGTGATCGTTTTAGAGCAAGGTGAGCACGCTAAAATTGGCGAACACTTCAAACAGCTAATGCACTGGAACATTAAGCTATCTGACTTGGAGACAGTAAACTATTTTGTTATCTGGATTGGCGCTATTGCACTATTCGTCTACACACCGGCGACAGTGGTGAACAGTGGCGTGGTCAACTACGGACAAATTATTTCGATACTGCTCTATGTGTTTGAGCTTATCGATAAGGCGGTAACCTTTCCGCTTTTTATCCAGCAAGTGATTCGCCTCAGGGAAATCACGCAACGGATTACCAGGAATAACCACAAATAGCCTACCCCATTATGATTGAGCCTAGTTGAATCCGTATTCCTTTAAAAAACTCAATCATTATCTCCTCGGCACCTCACGGCCTATACCCACACTCGCTATCGATCAAAGCCTGATACGCCAACGACAGTTTCTTGTATACCGACCCTGGACACTGCCCAAGTTGCCGACCGTCGATCATCCGTACGGGAATCAGCCTCGCCCCACTGCCACAAATAAAACTCTCGTCAGCATTGTAGAGGTCATAGCTCGTCAGCGATTGCTCCCGACACTCTAGGCCATGATTGGGGGCTAATGACAATAAAACCTCGCGGGTTATACCGGCCAACGCGCCATCATTGATTGGTGGCGTTATCAAGGTATCGCCCTTAACAATAAATATATTCTCCGCACTACATTCCGCCACATAACCAAACTGATTTAGCAATATGGCTTCGTCGGCACCCGCAGCATTTGCCTCCATGCGTGCCAAAATCGAGTGCAGATAATTTAAGGATTTCACCCGTGCATCCAAACCCGTACCCACGGCTCGCTTAATACTGCTGGTGATTAGGTTTACACCAGCTTGTCGCTGCGGTTCACTAACCATTGTCAGCATTGCCGGAATAATAAAAACATTTGCCCGTAAACAGTGACGAGGATTGAGGCCCATATCACCCTCACCACGCGTGACCAGAATACGCAGATAACCTTCATCCAACCCCGACTGTTCAATCGTCTGATTCACCGCTGTCATCAACCGTTCGTTTGAATAGGTCATGGTGATAGCCAATGCTCTTAACGACGCCGATAAACGCGTCAAATGCCTTTCCAAGCGGAAAGGTTGACGGTGATAAAAACGCAGCCCTTCAAAGCAACCATCACCATACAAGAGCCCATGATCATAGATTGAAACCTGCGCCTGCTCGGGCGCAACGATGTCACCATTTTTCCAGCAGGGGAAATGTCTAGTAGCTGAAGTCGCTTTGTGCGCCTGCATCATCTATGCCTCGATATCAGAAAGTAAATTCTCAGTTCGCTGTGTCGCTTGTCGATAGAACAGGGGCAGTGTAATCTAACTTCCCATTGGGTACAGATACAGAAATCAGAAATATGAATGGGTACAGAAAATGCGCCAACCAGAACCGCCCGCACCGCCTTCAAGCTACCGCTATGAACAGATCGCAGCACACATTGCTCGACAAATTCGCTCGGGTCACTATCAGGCGGGTGAAAAAATCCCTAGCACCCGACAACTTGCCGAAAATCATGGCGCATCCATCAACACCATTTTACATGTTCAAAAATTGTTGGAAAACCAGCGTTTGATCGAAGCCAAACCGCGATCAGGATACTTTGTTACCCGGCATGAAAACGCCAGTACGGAGAAAGTAGCGCTAAACAACTCGACGAAACGGCGCTTAAAACCCAGCCTGATAAAACACCAACGTGTGGTACTGGATCTGGTTCAATGCACTAGCAGCAAAACCGTCATGCAACTCGGCGCTGCACTCCCCCACGAGGAGTTTTTTCCGGGCCGTGCATTGCAGCGAATTGCAACACGCCTAGCGAGAACACACGACCCCGGATTTATACGTTATGAAGTACCACCAGGCCTGGCACCACTTCGCGAGGCCCTCGCCCACCGCATGTCAGGGTTCGGCTGCGATGTAAACGCTGCAGATATTCTAATAACCAGCGGTTGTCAGGAAGCCATCGCCATTGCCCTCAAATGCGTCACTGAACCAGGCGACGTCGTATTACTGGAGTCGCCCACCTACTATGGCTTACTGCAGATGGTCGACACGCTCGGCCTGCGCGCTATCGAAATTCCGTGTCACCCCGACACCGGTGTTGACCTGTGTAAAGTCGAAGATGCCTGTCGCCAATGGACGGTGAAGGCCTGCGTCTTGGTGAGTAACTTTAGTAACCCATTAGGCAGCTGTCCCGACAATAGACAGAAACAAACGCTTTTATCGTTGCTTAATCGTTTTAATGTGCCCTTGGTGGAAGACGATATTTATGGGGATCTCGCCTTCAATGGTCGTCGTCCTGCCCCTTACAAACAGTTCGACAGCACAGGCGAAGTACTTTATTGCAATTCGTTTTCGAAGACCGTTTCCCCGGGGCTGCGTGTGGGATGGTTGGCGGCAGGACGTTATGCCGAAAAAGCAGCGTACCTGAAATTCACACAAAACATCGCCAGCCCCTCGCTCAATCAACAAGTGCTGAACGAATACCTATTGACGGGCGGAGTCGACAAGCATCTTCGAAAGCTCCGCGCCGTTTACGCGGCCAACGTGAAGCGCTGCATCGATGTCATTGCTGCTAGCTTTCCGGAAGATACACGAACATCTCACCCTTCAGGAGGGTTTGTCGTATGGGTTGAACTAACCAATAAAGTGGACACGGCCGAGCTGTATCATGCAGCGTTACAGCACAAGATTAGTATCGCACCTGGGTATTTATTTTCGAGCGATCGGCGATTTAAAAATTGCTTTCGAATAAACTGTGCACTGCCGTGGGAATCCATTTTGGCGCCTGCTCTTCAGACCTTGGGCAAGCTGCTAAACGATTAACCATACCAACGCCAAGCGCCTATTTATTTCAAAGGCGTGAATTCAGAATATTCAGGAGAGAAAATAATGACCGGAAAATGTCTATGTGGCGCGATAGAATTCACCGCCGAAGAAATTCCTGGCATGGTGTTTAACTGCCACTGCTCAAAATGCAGGGTCTCACACGGCGCAGATTACGCCACTCAAGCCTTTGCTATTCGTAGTAGCTTGCACTTTATCAAAGGCAAAGAGGTATTAAAGGAATATGAGTCTACTGGAGGAATAAGAACTTTTTGTTCTCACTGTGGCTCACGATTAATGAATTACGCAAAGAATGGAGGCAACTATCTCAGTATTGCCATCGCCTGCCTGGATGAATCATACCAAGGACGCGCAGTTGCCCATTGTTTTTCGGATTCAAAAGCACCTTGGCATACGCTCAGTACAGACATTCCTAGCTTTGAAGGTATGCCGGATATTGTTTCGTAGAAGATCTTTAATGCCGTAGCGCTTAACGGGGAATGTACTCAGCCATTGACGTTGATTACTGCTCCAATTCCTCTCCACACTAAACATCGACTTTGAAACCCAAGTCAACATCGCAGGCAGCCTGTCCACCCCGTATACCCCAGTTTTCAGCGGTAATTTCACGCAACATGATTTTGATGTGATCACCAGGAATACCAAAAACAGCAAGGTTATTAACGATTGCTTTATACAATAATCGCTTTGCATCGATGCTTCGACCTGAAAAACAATCAATACTAATATGGGTATAACATTCCGGTTTTTCCCGATCTGGTGGGCATTGAAACCGGTGTGGTTCATGCACCAAAAGTCGAACGTTTCTATCGCCAGGGAGAATTTTAAAGGCCTCACGCAGGGCTGCGTGCACAGCCTCCATGATTCCCTCTTCAATCTCAGTTGAGTACTGTTGTCTGACCTCTATTAGTACGCTTGGCACGTTTATCTCCTTGTTTCGATATCGGTAGTAATGTGAATTACTCCGGGTTGATCGGACCAGCTAAAACTCAAGCCACCTCTATATGCATTGATCCAGCGATGATACGCCAGCCATCCGAAAATTCATGCCACACGCGTATATAGCGAAGTTTGTCACTTTGGATATTGCCGTCAATTGTTGCCGTGACATGCATTAGCGTATTAACAACGGCAACGCCCTCAAAGGGCTGTATTTTTCTATCTATTAAATCCATTTTTGTAATTTCAAAACCCGGTGACTTATGCAGAGTTATATCATCTTTCTTGCTAATAATTTCCCCATTGATTGCAGAGAACATCAGATTATCGTCAAGTAACAAAGCTAGCTCGTCGACATCACTGTTGAGTTGCGCGACTCTTAAGCGCTCCTCTAATTCAGTCATAGCATCATCAATTTTCATAAGTTATCCTTCGCGGTTTCAAGTAAAGCGCATCATTAATCACTAGTTTCTGCCCATCACAATCTGGGCCAGCGCCGATACCAATCGTTGAGGGCGCTAAAACGTACTAATTTTTTCCGAGATCTGATGGGATAGGCTCGATTACCAGCATAAAAGCCGCCGCAGCCGGAATCACCCGAGTAACCAAGCAGATATAGACCGTAAGCATGCGTATTCACATTTTGCAGATTGCCGTTCATCTTTAGAAATTCATTCTCTGCTATTTTCATGAGTGCGCCCCTTGACAATTTATCGTGCCACACCTCCAACATATAAGAGCAATGCAAAACAAAGCGCAAGGCCAAAAATATAGGTTCCCACCGCACCTATAAAGCGCATCGGATTCGGTACCGCCATGGTTTTGGGAAACACTATGCCTAATACAAACAGCAAACGACACGCGGTAGCGAGCACAACACACCACGTCACCCAAGGTGCATGATCTACTTGGCTTAACGCATACATCAAAATCATCAGCAACGGTGCATATTCCACAGTATTGCCATGTGCACGTACAAGTTTGTTGAGCGTATCTGTTGGGTCACTACTATTTCCGGATAACACGTTAAATTTTCCACGTGCGATGGTTACTAGCAAACCAAGCAATATACTCAGCGCTGCAAGCAGCGCGATACAAAAAATTTCCACTGTCATCTCATCACCTCCTTACCATACTCTTGCGTATGGTAAGGAGGTGATGCTTAACTGTCAATACGCTACCGTATGGAAAATTATCCTCTATGACAAAATCTAGTAGTCTTTCTAAAGTTGATTGGCTCGAAGCTGCTCTTCAAGTGACCGCTGAAGAAGGCATCCGCGCAGTATCCGTAGAACCACTTGCAAAACGCCTTGGCGTGACCAAAGGTAGTTTTTATTGGCACTTTAAAAATCGTAATGAATTGCTAACGCAGTTAGTGGCGCATTGGGAAAATATCGAGAACGATTATGAACAGAAACTACGTCATGAAAGCGATGGCACTCAGGATTTTTTGCGCAATGTACTTAGCATCTTAATTAATGACGAAACAAATAAGCGCGTATTTATCGCCCTTTCTCGAGTAAACGACAACCCGACAATTCAGCGAAGTTTTCAAACCGCAGTTGAAAGGCGTTTGAAGCTGTTTCGATCTGCGTACGCTAGTTACGGCTTAACCAATACAAACCTAGAAAAAAAAGCCTACGCAACGTACTTTGCTTATTTGGGATTAATACAATCTATGCTAGATGGTAGTTTAGCCGCATTAAGCAACAAGCAACTTAATCGACTTATCCGCCATATTATCGATATTGCGGTAGACGTTTAATACAATAATGGTTTAAATCAGCATTTGTCTACGCGAGTAGTTATTAGTTTTTATCCCTTCGCCCCACACTGATCCAGTGATGCAAAGGTTCAGTTGCTAGTTTTAACAACTGCGCTATGACTTGCCAAGTAAGCAGGCGAATCTTTTCCACCTCCCAGTGCAGCGATTGAAGTTACGGCAACGAAATGTCCACACTTCTGCTCAAGGAACATATTAATCACCACATTATCTACCACTGCGAAGGCCACGACATTCGTAGCAATACACTCACGCTCAAACGTCCATTCCAAGTTTGAATTTAACCCACCTGAACCGGCGAAAGATCCCGCGCGTCTTCATAAGACTACGCGATCGACGTACGCACCGGCTTGTGAACCGCACCGTGCTCAACGCCATCACGCCGGTCGCTATGTACTATTTCAGAGGTAAATCCCAGTGCCATGAACGCTCTCTCCTTGCCCTACATCCAGCGATATGACACCGAAAAATACGGGCATAAAAAAACCTACTCAGCTTTCACTAAAGTAGGTTACCCGATACGCTCAAGCGCTCCCTCTTTAGCTGTATTTATACCGCGCCCGCAAGCTGAAAGATCAAATCGGCGCAAAGTGCGATTCTATAGCCAACTCCGCATTGAAGCAATGCGGGCAAGGATCGCTTTAGCTGACTTATTTGCTTGGCTCCCATTCCTCATACCGGGGTATCGGTGAGAGATAGTCTAGCCACGGCACTTCATGCGAACTCCATATTCGGAATTTGGGCACACATCCAGGGTCATCATCCAAGGTGGCAACCCTTAACACTAGCGTTTCACTGCCCTCCTTCATCTTGACTAGCTGTGAGCCACACTGTGAACAAAAATACCGTACTTTCCCCGGAGACGACGAGTATTGTGACAACAGCTTCTCACCTTTCAGCCAGCGAAAATGCCCTACATTAACCCCCGCTGCGGTGTTGAACGCCGCCGAATGTGCTTTTCTACACGAATTACAGGAACAGTGCTGGATGGGCGACGCCAGCTCCTTTATTTCGTATTGTATCTCTCCGCAAAGGCAACTTCCTCTCATATTCAATCTCCTCTCCTGGTGACTTAATCTCAAATACAATGAATTGAGCAATCATCACTCAGAATAATCGTATCAAAACCACTTTCCCACAAACGACATCATCCGCTAGGCGCTAACACGGTCACCGTGACTTGGTGGAGTGGATATCACGAGAAACTCCAGATCGACCTCATTTTGATTACTTAGTGTGTGTGGCGTACCTGTAAGTACCCCTTAAACTAGTACAGCCCCAACGTAGAAATTTCTATAATCGCAGACGATGCGAAGGAGTTTTTACGATGAGCAAAAGACTGACCGAGACCCAGATTGTTGGGATATTAAAAGAGGCTGAGGCCGGTACACCCGTGCCTGAGTTATGCCGCAAATACAGCGTGGGTAACAGCACGTTTTATAAGTGGCGCAGCAAGTACGGCGGTATGGAGGCTTCTGATGTTAAAAAGCTCAAGGAACTTGAGGAAGAAAACCGTCGGCTAAAGCAGATGTATGCTGATCTGAGCTTAAAAAGCCAGATGCAAGAGGAGATCATAAAAAAGCTGTAAGGCCAACAGCGGATCGCCGAGCCTGGGTTGATCAATTGCGTGAGCAGTTTGCCACGAGCATTGTCTTGTGTTGTCAGGCGGCGGCGTTGAGCCGCACTGCCTATTACTATCAATCAAAACGCTGTGATGACACCGAGCTGATGGATGCGCTGTTGGCCTTAGTCGATAAACATCCACGCTGGGGATTTCCCAAGTGTCGCAAGCGACTAAGAGCACTGGGTTATCGCTGGAACCATAAACGGATTTATCGTGTGTATTTGCAGCTGAAACTCAACATGCGGCGCAAAGCCAAGCGGCGTTTACCGAGCAGGCATCCACTGCCGCTGAATGTACCGTCTTGTTTCAATGTGTGTTGGTCAATGGATTTTATGAGTGATGTGCTGCAACACGGCTATCGATTTAGAACATTTAACGTGGTGGATGATTTTAACCGAGAAGTATTAGGCATTGATATTAACTCAGGTATCACCGCTGAGCGTGTGACGCGCTACCTGGATCAGATTGCCGCATGGCGTGGCTATCCTGAACGGGTGCGTTGTGATAATGGCCCAGAGTTTATCTCATCTGAGTTAGCGGCCTGGGCAGAACAACATCAGGTGATGATCGATTTTATACAGCCGGGCAGTCCGTATCAGAATGGTTTTGTTGAACGATTGAATCGTACCTACCGAGAGGACGTGTTGGATTTGTATTTATTTAGCAATCTGGATGAAGTCAGGCAAATAACCGATGACTGGATACAGCTGTATAACCATGAGCGACCACATGATGGACTCAACGATATGACGCCGATTGAGTACTTAAATGTGGCTTAACTCTCTATGTTGAGGTTGTGTTAATAACGGGGTATTTACATACCGGCAGGAACCTGAAAACCCTGATTGGGATTAAGTGTATGGATTACACCATTTACTTCGAGTGTTGCAATACCAGCAAGAACAAAGAAAAACTGCTCAGACTTACTATGTAGGTGCCTTTGCTCAGACGAGCCGGGAGGTACGCGCTCTTGAATCACGCTCAACCGTTCAGACCGTGCAAGATGCCAGCCATCGCAATTGTCTCCCCAAATATAATGAGGACCGTTTTCTATCGATACTACACTCATCTTAATGATCTCATCAGTCTTGAACCCAAAGGGTTGAGAACGGCACACACGAAATAACAATCAGCAGGAAAAGCATAGGCTTTAATCTACCAATTGATGATCAGAGGTAATTCTGGACGAAAGTCTTTTTGTAATCCCTGGCTGCCTCGATCCAACGTTACCTCTACTAAATGCTCACTCCCGGGAACATTTTTAACCTATCTACAGATTTTAACGAATGTAATGTTTGTGACATCTCAGCTGGTGAGACAAACATTTTTACTTCGCTGATAGACTTGAACACACCTTCTTCTTCAATTCGTCGAACTCGATCGGCAAAAGGCACGTAAATACACAAAGGCTATTCTACACTTTCTGAATTAGAGCCAAATAGCGAACGATTAAACGGTAAAAAGGAGTAACGGACTTATTCAAGGGTAATACCCAATATGTTATCGACTTGATTTCGAGTCGCAGCTAACATTGTCTCGATTTTCTTGGGATTATCCATAGTTCGCGCTAAAGCAACAGTCCCCACGACCATTGCGGTAAGAGGCATTACATCTTCCTGACTCAATCTTAGAAAGGTACTGGCGTATTTAAAAACAAGCTGATTCACCTGATTGAACGCATCAGAAAATACTTTTCGCGTAGCCTTGTCTCGCAGGGCAATATCGCTTGCTAAAAAAGCCAGGGGACATGGGTTTATGCCCTGTACATGCTCCAAACTTAAGTAGCCATTGAGAATATCAGTCAGGCGTTCCTTTTCTGAATGGTGTGAATACTGGCTTTCCGAGAGCTTACTTTTTGAAAAAGCATGCGCGATGGCTTCTCGGTATAGTTCGGACTTGCATTTAAAATGCGCATAGAACCCCCCGCGCGTCATGGCGCAGTTTTCCATAATGTCATCAATCGTTACCGACTCATAACCGCGCTGCGTGAACAATTCAAAGGCGCTCACTAGAATTCTGTTTCGACTCAATAACTTATGCTCTGGCGTATAGGGCATAATCCCTCTCTTTAAAATATGTTCTTTATCATATATAAGTTCACTCTAAAATTCCTTCGATGTCTATTCAAATAACATCTTAAGATGGAGAGGAATGGTATCCATGTTCGCAGTGCTTGGCTTGGTGATGAAAGTATTACCGCGGGAGTTGCAGTTTCGCATTGTGGCTAATATTGCAGCTCAACCGCAACGGGTTGCCGCCACGAATACGAGTTTCACGCAAAGCGCCACTCAAGTCCCCTATGGTACGCAACGGGAAAAAGCGGCTTGGCTAGTGGGCGAAGGGCCACTGGTAGTCTGCATCCATGGCTGGGGCGGTGGCGGCGCAAACGATCTTGGGACGCTAGCGCTATCGATCGCTGCTATTGGCTTCAAGGTGGCCGTATTGGATCTCACCGGACACGGTGAATCCCCAGGAAACAGAATCGGTTTTGGTATTTTTATCGATGATATTGCGGAATTCTTTACGTCACTCAATGAGCCCGTGTATGCAGCTATCGGTTTCTCGGCGGGAGGATTATCCATGATGGCCGCACGCGCACAACATCAGCTCTCTGCAAGCAAATGGGCTTGCATCGCTTCCCCCTGTGCTCCCTATCCACCACTTAACCTTGCCACCAAAAAATTAAAACTGTCCGCTGCCGTGGCAGAAAAATATCGCGTTCACCTTGCGAAAGCGTTTAAATCCTCCTGGGAGGATATTACGAAAAACTGCTTTACACCGTATGATGCGGAGAAATTGCTTTTGATATATGATTTGAACGATACCTTTATTACACATCATGACGCTGACACCATCGCCGCTTTTTGGCCCAGTGCCGAGGTTGTAAAAACCAGAGGAAACAAACACAAGGCAATGCTCGACGCAGAAGAAGTAATCCTTACCGTTTGCCGGTTCTTGGACAAACCTGAACGCCGCTGAATTGACCCAGAGCGTAGTAGAATCGTATGAACCACAAGCACACTATTAATCGGGAAATTGGCAAAGGAATTATTCTACTCATTTCCCTTGTGGGGGTTGGGTGGATTTTGCTTCCTGATCCAGAACTAAAGACATCAGCAATCTGGATGCGGTGGTGTTTTCTCTACTCATTACCTTTGTCGTTTGGTGTGCTCATGCTAGTTCTCAAACGATACCAAAGTGACGATCTGATTCGAGGTTGTTTTTCCACTAACCAAGGCATAGAGGTTGAGCGGGCTTATCTACAGAACACCGTGGAACAAACCCTGATCACTCTTCCCTTGGCCTTGAGTTATGGCACATTAGCTCCCGCTCCCTTTCTTAAAGCAATACCGCTTCACGCACTGGTGTTTTTGATCGGCCGAGTTTTGTTTTTTATTGGTTACAAAAAATCCTATGACAAACGTATCGTCGGCTTCGTAATTACTAACTATGCCAACGTGGGATTATTCGTCGGTTGCGTATTCTGGTTCGCCGTCACGCTTTAGATGATTGCTCTTGAGCGCACCACAAAATTGTCACCCATCAATAGTGACTAAGATTATTCGCTCAACTTATCTTGCAAATGTATTTTTACCCCATTCCACTCATTCTGAATAATGCTGTACAACACAGAATCTCGGATCCTTCCATCAGGCATCAGCATATGGTTTCGCAAAATACCCTCTTCTTTTGCACCGAGGCGTAATATCGCATTACGAGAGGTTGTATTCAGGTAGTCTGTGATGATTTCTACACGATTAAACTGCATGACTTCAAAAAGATAGGTTAGCATGAGCAGTTTTGCTTCCGTGTTGATTCGCGTTTTCTGATAGGACTTACCAAGAAAGGTATAGCCAACCTCGGCACGCTTGTTGATAAAGTCCGTTTTCATAAACCGGGTCGACCCTGCCACACACCCTGAACGTTTATCAATCGTCGCGAAGGCTAATCCATCCCCACTTTGCTGGGCCTGTAGTGCATTATCAATAAAAACATCGATATTTTCAGGCTTTGGCACCAAAGTGACAAAGAGATTCCACAACTTGCCGTCAGAAATGGCCGCTTTAAGCTCATCCTTATGCGAATACCGCAACGGCTCAAGCCGCACATAATTACCTTCAAGAACGATCTCTTCATATTTCATAACGCCACCAACTTACGGGACAGCTAAAGAATTTACCGACACGCATCAGCGCGTGCTACGCTAGCACTGTAAAGTGATTGCGCACCCGAGCGATATGATGCCAGAAAAACCACTATGACTGGAGTATCAACAACATTTATCGCTCTAATCTCAATCATTTCAAAACTCCACGTAAATCTAAAAGAAGCACATTCCCATAAAACAATGCGAGATTATAGGTGCTCTCCAAAATATGATAAATATCATATAAAAGCGGCGTTCAAAAATACAATTCAACCTCCAGTTTATGTAAGTCGCCATACCTGGTGCTCCTTGAGGTTGACGACTCTGATTAACCAACTAGGCTGCTTTCTCGGGCTTTTTTCAACACCTAAGTACCGATAAAATCTTAAGGTATGATCAATCTCATTCCCACACAAACGATAGACCAACTGAACTTCCAGGCTTATGAACCCAGTGTTGCATTAAAACCGTGGCTTCAGTGCCTCTGGTCTATCGATAGCAACGCTACCCCCTCTTTTTGTAGCAGCAAGTTCTATCCCGATGGCGGGGCCACGCTCACCATCAGGCTATCAGAGACGAATCCACTCATCAGCGTCATCCTGAATAAACAAACATACGAACAAGCAATTGACAACCAAGAGCCGATCATTGGACTTCGCTTTAATCCCAGTGGGATGTACACATTGCTTGGCTTAAATCTGTTGCCCTATGCCAATACGTTTTTACAGCTAGGTGATGATCTTTCACCGCCCTGGTATGGGAGCTTGTGTGAGTTGATCGAATCCATGCCCTTATCCAACCTGAAAGCGTGCGTTAATAGGATTCAAACCTGGTTGCTTCACCTCGCCACCCACCCATCTGCACACAATAGTGCGTTAGCGTTGGCAAAGACCGTTCAGCAATCAAACTTAAGCGTGCACGATTTAACAGCATCGTTGGGATTCACAAAACGCACACTGGAGAGGCGTTTAAAAAACGAAGCAGGATTTACACCCAAGGAGTTAATCAACTATCAACGACTCCAGCAAGCGCGCCAACAATTATGCCGCCCTGAGTTGAGCCTGACGGAGGTTGCCACGCTCTGTGGCTACTTTGACCAAGCCCATTTCACACACACCTTTAAACGCTTGGCGTGCGAAACGCCTTCCGAATACCGAAAACGGAAATTGTCGCAAAATTACAATCTTTGATACCTGCCCGTACGGTACATTCAACGACGATGCAATAGGACTGGCGCGTCTCAGCTAGGGCTAGGCACGTCCTGCGCAGTACGACCGATTGGATGAAGAAATACCCAGGAGCATGTTATGAGAATATTACATGTCGATTCTAGCCCCAAAGGCGACACATCGAATTCCAAACGATTGGGCCAATGCTTTATTGAAGCATTATCGGCTCACCATAACGATATCGAAATAGACTACTTAGATCTCACCGAAAACCCGCTACCGCACGTCGACACAACATTTGCTCGTGCTATCTACAAACCTGAATCTGAACGCACCGAGGAAATGAAGCAGCACTTGGCGCTGTCTGATAGCTTGTGTCAACAATTACTCAGTGCCAATGCCATTGTGCTTGGAATCCCGATGCATAATTGGTGCTACCCATCTGTATTCAAATCCTATATTGATCATGTTACCCGTGGTGGGCTCACGTACCATTTTGATGAGAACGGCAATATTGTCGGCAATCTGAACGAACAAAAATTTCTTTTCATTACTACGCGTGGTGTGAATTTAAGCAACACAAGCCCGCTGGCATCCATGGATGCGCTCACCCCTGCACTTAAAGCCGCATTTGGCTTTATCGGTGCAGAGCACATGACGTTTGTCGATGCTCAGCCGTTACAGTTCGCGGATCAGCAAGCACACCAGGCCGCACTGGATGAGGCGACGCAATCACTGGTAACCTTGGCTAAGAACTGGCTATAAGACGAGCACACACAACGCGATACCCATTGCTCGTCCCCACGACAATCCGTGGGTAAGCGCTGCAAAATTCCTTAGGAACACGTCATGCTTTATCTAGGAAGTTTTCTCGCGGTGATCATAGGATTAGTTCATTCCTACCTCGGCGAAAAATACATATTGATTAGATTGTTCCAAAGGGACAATCTGCCTCAACTGCTTGGCGGAGATTGGTTCACCAAGCGTGTCCTGCGCTTTGCTTGGCACCTTACCACAGTGGCATGGGCTGGCTTTGCTGCCATCTTGTTCGTACTGGCAAATCCGAGTCAAACGTTAGACAAAGATCTCTTGTATATTATTGGAGGTGTATTCTTCCTTAGCGGCCTCATGTCAGCGAGTTTCACTAACGGAAAACACCTTTCCTGGATCATCTTTTGGTCAATCTCAGGTATTTGCTTTTACACACTTAGCTATGGCTGAGTGTGATGCACGAATTGTCCGATCCCGTTCTGAGGGATATTGTCAGCTTCCCTTAGGCTGAGACAGACATAATTACAGCTTGCTAAAAGATTTTTTTCTCGGGAGGCCACAAATAACATGAAAGCTGAGCAAATTCGCCGTAAGTATGGCATAGCAATCCCAGAGCACATACATTAACTCTTCATATCGACTCATGTTATTTCCTTTTACTTGATGTTGAGAGAACAGCTCAACCCCGGTATTAACATGAATCTTTTCTCACAAAAGACACAATTCAGTCATGACCGCGCCCTTAGGACGTAGACTTCTATGCAAATACCGTTTTATTTAAATCAGCTCTAACTGAAACTGCCAGATTTAATCCAGCAGCATAAGCAGCAACACGTCCTGACTGAAACCAATTGCTGGATCTAGTTCAACGCTTAACTCACCATTAATAAATTCGATAGATAGCTCAACGGCTTCCGCTCCCTCAGCACTATAAAGCCAAGCTTGTGAAGAAGTAACAGGATAAAGGCTGTCCAACATTAATTGCAGAGAAGACAGCAATACCAGTCCGCTATTATTAAGTCCAGACACTGTAATAAAGCGCCGTGCACTATCCTGATTTCGGTACACATAGCTTTCTATCTGGTCATCATTATCGTACTGATGCGCTTCGAGAATCAGCGTCTCATTACCCATATGCTCATCGATACGGCCAAGTATGGCATCAGCCTTTTGCTCAGCAGGCCCCACGTTAGGCGCATAATAAAACCAGGAAAAGTCATCGCGACTAGCTTCAATCGTATTCGCCCAGTCAAGCCCACGTACCAAAATACGAGCGGCACTCACTGCCCCCAAACCTTTGTCGACAGCACTGCTACCAAGATCTTCCGTATTCCACAATGCCTTAATTCGCCCCTTCCCTACCCAATTGTTGTGAAAGTCTAACAGGGTATCCCGCCAAAGCGTCGGGTCCTCTGGTGATGAGGCATTCATAAAATAATGCCCAGTGAGCAGATCAACCCACTCATAAACGAGCGTACCTGCAAGCTCAGGCGCATAAGTACCAGTGATTTCATAATTAAGCAGCGCTTCTAAAAAGGTTTTGGCCGAAGATGCATGCAAACCTGCGATAGATCCCAGCGCAACAGGAATAGTTTGGTTTTGTTCTTCACTAACGTTTATTAACGCAGAAACCGTTGGCGCGAAAAAATTCTCAACATAAAAAGGAATAATATCCAGGTCTGAAGCTTGATCAGGTAATCCATCCTCCAAATAAAGATGGATATTCACAGAATAGCTGCGGGCATTTATCTCGTTACCGATCTGCCAATAGTAGGGGAAATCACCCTCCGATTCTTCTGGTGAGACCGATAAAATTTCTCTGGCACGTTCAGCCACAGCCGCTTTCCAGCTAGCTGCTTGGTCATCCTCGATATCTTCCATATAAGCTACGAAATTTGGATTGGGAATCCCCTCAATAATGCGACCCTCTTCGTCACGGTTTAATTTTGCTGATCCCAACCCACCTATTTGCATGATCACCTTTCTGGCTTCGACAATTTCCTGGAACTCCGATAGCTCCGCGGAAGTCATTGGCAAAAAGGCATCGCTTGACGGGATTTCAACAACATCTCGCATCGGGTCACGAATAGGACCTGACCAGTCAAAACTGTTGTACAGGCTACCGCTGTAATTCTTTATCTGTAGTTCAAAGGCTTGTGGCTCAGGATCATCAGAAACAGGATTCTCTGGCAGAGGAGGAATAGGATCGATTTCAACATTGTCATCGCTGCCACCTCCATCGCCACTCGACCCAGAACAGGCCACCAGCAAAACCAACAGACCAATACTAAAAACTCGGTTGAAGATAAGCATAATTTTCCCTAAAAAACGTTAAATCAAAAATCCATGTATAGCGTTAACGTATCAATCGGGAAAAGGTCGACAAGGGCTCTTCTAAGTTTCAAAATTAAAACAAATAAGAAAGTCAATGGATGGATCAAAATAAACCGATTGGTACGACCAACCATCAAATGGCATACCTGAACCAAGATCATCTGTTCGAGTCAGAATTACTCCGAACTATGAAGCATTGTTATTTTCAGCACGCTAGACGATTTCAAGGCAATTGCAGATCTATACGAATTCGGACACCTTTTAAATTCGCAACCACGAGGCTATATCGCCATGTGAGAGATACCAGACATATGCCTCAGCAGGCGCGCGAACGGCTCAACTTTCCTAGCGGGTGTGGTCGGCGACTACCCGCTGCGAAGGTATGACTTATCCTCAGCAGCAGGAGGGGCGAGTTGGTTTTCAGCCATAAACGATTCTAATCTTTCGCCCCTTGAAATACGAGCGGTAACCAAAGCCAACGGGAGAACTATTGCTTTATCGCCTCCGCGTCGATCTGCACATGAACCTTTGGACCAATGCCAAAATCCAGCAATTTCTTCATACCGAAATCGACACCATCAATAGTTGTTGTTGCTGAAAATCCTGTTTTGATTGTATTAGGATCCCACGGTAATGGCATTTCACTATTCCACTTTGCATTCAGTACAACATCACGAGAGACACCTGCCATGAACATCTTGCCATGAACTAGAAAGGTTTTTTCCCCGGTCTTCTCGATACGTTCACTATTGAAAGTGATCTTAGGGAATTCGATTGAATTTAAAAAATCCTGGCCGGCCATATCACGATCACGTTGCTCAGAGTTGGTATCGAGACTACGGGCATCAATCGTCACTGACACTTTGCTCTTTGTAATATCCTGCTTATCAAAATGTATATCTCCTGAAACCTTTTTAAACTTCCCATGAGCATTCGCCCAGCCTGCGTGGTTGATCGTGAAATTCACCCAAGTATGATCTTCGTGGATGGTATATCTGTCCGCCGCAGATGCTGTCGATAAATTTACTGCGATTACTACTGCACCCAGGATAAGTGTTTTTAGTACTTTCATTGTAGTCTCCTTCAGAGAGGTAAGTGGTTATCATTAAAAATTCAGGGTCGCGATCACCATGCCAGTACCGGATGGAATCAAGGGCAAAGCCGTCGTAGCGACACCTCGTAGAAACATGCGGCGATGATTAAGAGAGCTGCTGGAAAGACCGATGCGTCGAACCAGTAAGTTCGAAAAGAATGGCGTGAAAAACGTCGCCAGCGTTAGCAAAAATGCTATAGGGCTAAGATTAGTCGCAAAACTGCTCAACATAAGGCAGCACAGACCGAAAGCTACCGTCATACTCACGCGAGCTTGGTCTATCGCGCTTCGAAACTGAACCGTTCGATTCAACAACCTTGCCGAAATAATGACGACAGAACCTCCCCCCCAGAGCGCCGCCATTGCACCTAGCAACTGACCTAAACCGATGTATCCCCCAGTTAGGGCAATCACCGCGCCCCCAATTATTGCCATTAGAAGCGACACCACACCTGAGAGATCGTCGGACGCCCTGTAGGTTTTCGAACCGAGTGCAATAGCAATCACTAAAATTGAAGTAATTGGCAACAATAGGGCACTCCACCTCACACCATCAAGGAAGTGACTACTGGCAAGCCAACTTAACGCGAGCAACATACCTAAAGCGCATGTCAGCGCGAATACCGAGCGATTAAGTGATATGAGAGCGGACAATACGAAAGCGAACATAGTCAGCACAAGCACGAATTTGTGCTTTGCGGCGACTGGTGGAAATGGCACTGTACTCCACCCTATACTCAGCGCATAGAACACGGTAATACCGATCAGTATGATTGCACCGCCGATGCGTCCCAACTGTGGGAAACGGCCACACAACCAGAGTGTTAAAACGCCAAAACAGAACGGTATCAATACACCACTCGCAAACAACTGAAGACCCATCGAATAAATTTCCATCATTACGAACTGGATCTAGCATAAAATTTCACATCAAGGCGATAAATGGTGCTAATGTTGAATCACTTACATCAGAGTGTTGATAATCATGGATAGGGTCGATCTGCTACGTGCGTTTATTACGGTTGCTGACACCGGGACGTTCACCTCTGCTGCCGAACGCTTGGGCACCACACCTCAATTAGTCAGCAAGTACATACGTGTTCTGGAAGATCAATGGGATGCCCAGTTGTTCATTCGGTCAACGAGAAATGTACGCCTAACTGAAACGGGACGAGCGTGTCTTGAACGCTGTGCTCGCTGGGTGGAGGATTTTGATGAACTATCTGCCGACATTCGACAGGAGCATAGGGAGCCACAGGGAAAACTCCGCATCACAGCGCCAACAACCTTTGGAGAAGAATTTCTCGCACCGCTGCTGCCGAAATTTTTGCAATGTTTTCCTCGCGTATCGATCGACCTCAACTTAACGGACCGATTCGTCAATCTGATAGAAGGCTACGATGTTGCCTTGCGCATTGGAACGCTTGAAGATTCGTCGCTTATTGCCCGTCGTATTGCGTCTTCTCCCATCATCATGTGCGCCAGCCCAGGCTATATACAAAAACATGGTCGACCATCTGAACCCACGGAACTTTCAAAACACCGTTGTGTCGTGGACAGTAATTTTAGATCAGGCGAAAACTGGCCATTTACCAAAGCAGGGGAAACCACTCAGGTTAAGGTACACAACATAATTTCCGTCAACAGTGCCAGTGCCGTACGTAATATTCTACTACGCGATGCGGGCATTGGTCCCTGCCCAGCCTTTGTTGTTAGAGATCACTTACAAACTGGCAAACTCATACAGCTGTTTGATGAATACGAGATCGTGGAGCTCGGCCTCTATGCTGTCTACCTTGAAAACCGATACCTGTCTGCCAAGATTCGAGCTTTCGTGGATTTTCTCGTTGAACAACTCGGTACGTTACCCTAGTCCTGGCCCTTTCGATTATCTTCATTTTGTTGAAATAGATCCGCCCTTTTAGCTATTTATCGATTTGACTCCAATCAATAACATTTTCAACAGTTAAACTTACAGCTCAGGAGTCAAGCATGCTGGTAGAAGGCAAATGGAATGGGGAATGGCACCCTATCCAATCATCGGATGATGCAGGGCGTTTTATTCGACAAACATCAAGGTTTCGACACTGGATCACCGCAAATGGGTCTCCTGGTCCTAACGGCCAACCGGCGTATCCCGCTGAAGCCGGACGCTACCAGCTTATCGTTGCCTACATTTGCCCCTGGGCCTGTCGCACCTTGATGGCTAGGGCACTCAAGGGATTGGAAGATGTCATTAGCATTTTGGTAGTAAAACCAAAGCTCACCGAGCAAGGCTGGCAATTAGATAGCGGTCGTGACTCGACAGGAGCGGCCGAGACACAACTCAACGTCAACTATATTCACGAGCTCTATTCTCATGCTGACCCAGGTTACACCGGTCGCGCCACCGTTCCTATACTGTGGGACAAACGAAACCAAACTATCATAAACAATGAAAGCGCTGACATTTTACACATTCTCGACGAAGGGTTTGATGCGTTTGCAAAAAGTACTATTGAGTTACGACCTGATAGGTATCGCTATGATATCGATATTCTAAATAAAGAACTCTACGATGCGTTAAACAATGGCGTGTATCGCGCGGGATTTGCTTCCTCGCAATACGCCTACGAAGAAGCCTGCAACGATGTTTTTGCCATGTTAGATCATTTAGAACATCGGTTGACCGATGGGCGGCCTTTTCTGTTGGGCGACGATTTTACTGAAAGCGATGTACGCGCTTTTGTCACTCTGATACGTTTTGATGCCGCATATGTGGGGCTGTTTAAAACCAACCGTAGACGTCTTGTCGATTATCCCTTGCTAACGGCCTATACCAAGCGCATATTGGCGTTACCCGGTGTGCGCGATACCGTTCGTATGGATCATATAAAAGCGGGTTATTACTCGATCAAGGACTTGAATCCCTCCGGTATCGTACCTCTCGGTCCCGATTTATCTGAGTTAGGCGTGTAGCATGTCGATCAATCAAGCCCCGTTATTTATATCCCACGGAGCTCCGGATCTGGCCATAACTGACAATCCGGCAGCGCGATTTTTAAAAAAAATTATTATAGGAAAGCCGAAACCGGCTGGCATCGTAATCGTGTCCGCACACTGGGAAACACGTGGTCTCGCGATAACCACGGCTAGCGAACTACAAACCCTGCACGATTTCGAAGGTTTTGGTCGAGAGCTATATACTATCGAATACCCGGCACACACGTCTGCCTGGCTCATAGATAGCGTAGCTTCTCAGCTTTCCGAATCGGGAATAGAAATACATCAAGACCCGTATCGTGGGCTGGACCACGGTGCTTGGATACCCTTGCGATTGATGCTTCCCGATGCATCGGTGCCGGTAGTGCAGCTATCACTGGACTGCGATCGATCCCGAGATGAACTATTCGAATTGGGACAATCCCTTGCCCCGCTAACTCATAACAATATTTTAGTTATCGGTTCTGGGGCTTCAGTGCATAACTTATGGCACATGGCTCCCGAGGGTAGCCCGACACCGGACTGGGCTGACCAGTTTGAACGCTGGTTAACAAAAACAATCGCAGATTGCGACTGGCCTGGACTTTGCAATTTTACCAATTTCGACATAGGTTCAATTGCGCATCCCACGCAAGAGCATCTTCTTCCCTTGATTTTCGCTGCAGGCGCTAGTTCTGTGGCAGGTAAAGTGGTGGTGCCTCGCCAGCTACACAGTGGTTTTTGCTATGGATCTATTGGAATGTCCTCATGGGAATTTGATTGGTCAGCATAAGCTACCAAAAGATGAATTCTCAACATCTATCATTCAACTCAAAAAAACACCAACGCTCGGAGTTTAAAGCGGATAGAAACTTCCATGCAGAGAACATGATCAAAGCAGTCATTCATCAAAAATGAAGCACATTTAAAACAGCGCCATATATTTCCGATAATTTTCCGACTCATGCATTTACTTACCCTCGCTCTGTACAATAATAGCCAGCTCATAACTCTTTCTTTTTCCTTCTTTCAATACACCAACTTTATAAAGACTGTGCAGCACTTGACGTATGGCACCCACATCCAGGCCATATTTCGATTCACGTATTTTTCGAAATACTGGCGGCGATTTTCCGCTTAGGATATCGCAAATTAAACGAATAACCGCTTGTTGTGCCAAGCTCACAGATTCCGTATCAGACGAGGATGCATCGATATTTTTAACGTGACGAATAGTGAAATCTTGTTTGTTCTCATTTAATTTGCACAATTGCACCAAACTGATCATTCCCAAAGTACTGAGTTCTAGCAGCAGACTCAGCAAGCCAAACGCGAGAAAACGAACCGTCTTTTCACTAATACCTATGTATTGAGATGCGTTAAGAAAAAATGCAGTAACCGGTACTTGCTTGGCGGCGCTAGCTTTGCCTGTTTCAGAGAGGTCTTGAGTGAACGTAACTAAAGATGCACGAAGTTGCGCAATGGCTTGGGCATTATTCTCGCCCTCCGCCCACTGTTGATGATAAGTACTGGACAGCCGCTTTTCTAATAGTTTCTCCTGGTAAGCAATTTCTTGTTGAGCATTGTCGATTTGTTGCAACAAGGCCTTATATTCACTGGACTGGACCCTCTGCCTGCTTATAACGTTAGCCTCAGATGAAACCAAGAATGCGCAACTCGCCAACCAGGAAAAAAACATTAACAGCAAGCTTAGAACCAGAAAATAATTTCCCTGACGTCGTTGCGCCCAAAACAGATATTTTCCAATATCAATGGAAAGCCCAATCACCAAAAACAATACAGACAGAAATAGCGTCTCGCTGTTCACTCCCTGTTCAGACAATAAATCAAATTTACTACCTGACAGAGACAGTGCAAATAGCCCTGTTAGCGTCATGCTGACAAAACAAAGTAGATTTTGAGTAATCTGAACTAAGTACAGCATCTGGAATACTGTCGCACGAGTTAAAGCGAATAAGTTAATTTTGGAGAACGGACATCCTACCTATTTATCCGTATCGGCCGTAAATTAAAGGTACCTAACACTTAATCCATTTTTATTGCTTTGATATTGTGGTGACTCTCATTGGTAGCGTGATCCGGGACACAGTTTCAAACGATTTAGCTAAACTTTTCTGAAATTGTTCCGTCTACTATTAACCCCTGAATTATTAATGTCTTTGGAGTCTGGACAGTTTTCCCATCACTTCCCGCTTCGTGGCAGTAGTATCTGACGACGAATGACGTCAGTGCATAATTTGTAGTAAGGGCGTGGAGGGATTCAATATGACAGGATTCGAAGATGAAATGTGTCGCGCCGCAGCATACTCACTCTTTTCTTCACTCACTTCTTTGAGGGCGTTTCATTTCAATAAAACGCACATACCCGAGAAATTAATTGCCGATATTTCGGAGCTGAATCTTAATCAGCAAAAGTGGCTCATCGGTCGCGCTGAACACTTTGTCACCTGCCAACTAAATTCTACTGCCCTCGAGCGTCAGTTACATGAACTTGATGCGCAAAAAGAAGAATATCAGTTGGAAAACACCTTTATATTGAAAGGCGCGCCAAGATCACTAATGCGTCGTCTATTCGGTATGCATGCATCAGAGTTTGCTCGGCGACGGGAAGTGCTCGGCCTACAAGGTATTAGTATAGGGCGGCCACCCAAGTGCGAAGAGGCCGTGGAGCACAAACTCTGGCTATTGTGGCAAGAGCAGCACGACATCGAACTCCGTCAACGCTTTATTGAACTGGCAGAGGAAACCGGCCAGGACCTCCATATAATCTGGGGTGCTCTTAAAGACTATATTGATATCTAAAAAGCCTATCGTCGCTCACTATAGCGAACGCCTGTCGTCCTATTGGCGGGTATAATATAAAATCGGTAGGAGGAAGAATGATGAAAACGCTGCGATCAATCGTACACATGATTCTGGCATGCGTTGTAGGCGCGTTTGGGATGTGCCGAACTCTTTGGTTATTACTGACCGATATGATTGGCGACGAAGACTATGATGAGCAAGAAAATTCTTTGCATGATACAACTTGGTTTAATTATCGTACCGGTGAAACTGATCCATTGAAGCGTTTTAACGGCTTATACGATTCTAACGCTCCTCACGACGAGCCATAGAAACGCACCTATAGCGTTTTAGGCTATAGGTGCTTCAAGACTACTCAAATTGAGCAGTTCGCTAACCTCCTTGGTTTCACACTACCATCAGTCCTCCTGCGGGAGCAGAATAGTAATCACGGGGTCACCCGAATCACCTGGACCAATCATAATTTTAAGTGTTATCAGTTTCGCCTTAGTGGCCACTCCGTCGCGTGGTACCCGGTAAAACTGGTACAACAACGGATTGCTGACAGCCTTATCAGCACGAATAGCGTAGGCAGCCATGTACAGTACATCCCAAAGCCGCCCAGTTTGATCCTGATGGATCTGTCGGCTGCTATCCTCGTCACACCAGGACACACAGTCGTGCCATACAGCATCAGTGAGTGCAACTGGAGTGTTAAAACCTGCCTCTTTGGCCAACTCTCCGGCATCGATTAGCACGCCCTCTTCCAAAGCCCGTTGTCGACTGTAGCTGAAAACCACATTACCAAACAACGAATCATCGTCTTGATTATTCGAAAAATTACCCATGCTCGTTCTCCTGAAGGAAATGACGCCGGGGCAATCTACATCCCTAGGGGAAGTGGACTCCCCGGCAGGATGAGTGGAAATAATTATTTCCATAAATGTAGAAACCGCCTGTGCGCTGTTGCACGGCAGGCGGTTAGTGGATGAGGCTATATCCAGCCTCGCTCGGCAAAGGAAATTACCGCGTCATCACCAACGACAAAATGATCAAGCACTCGAACATCCAGCAACGCTAAAGCGTTTTTAAGCTGCTCGGTAATACGCCGATCAGCCGCACTGGGTTCTGGCACACCAGACGGATGGTTGTGGGCAAAGATCATTGCCGCAGCATTGAGTCCCAAAGCGGCCTTGGCCACCTCACGGGGATACACGCTGCAACTATCAATCGTGCCCAAAAACAGCTCCCGGTATTCGATCAATTGGTGTTGGCTATTCAGAAACAGGCCACAGAATATCTCCCGTTGCTGTTCAGATAGCTGTAAACGCAGGTAGTCCTGCACCGTTTGCGGCGAGCTTAGAATCTGCCCGCGCGCTTGCAAACGCGCGTAAAGCAGGTTTTTCGCCTCCGCGATCACTTGGTTCTCCTGTTCTAGTACCGTATCCGTGGGATACGATTCACCAGAGGGACAAACGTCGTTCATGGCTATGCTCCCTATATGAGTGATGGGAACACGGCCTTTCCTGTCGGGAACGGTGGTTCCCTGACGGAAAGAAAATGGACAACCGGTTAAATACGCCAACACGGTTGTCCGGGCGGTTATTTATCCATTAGCCGCCTGAGCGGTATTGTCCTGATCATCAAAGGTGCGCGTGTCTTCATAGACCAGCTCACCGTTCACTTTCAAAGACAATATTCGAGTCAGGAAGCCGCCAATGCTCGCCCCCAATTCACCGGCACGTTCACCTTGTTTATAGACAAACGCTTTGGCGCGGGGGTTGGCCATGTTGAAACGAACAATGACCTTGTCATCGTCGCTCTCAATGGCATTGCGATGCTCTAACACAACACCGAGGGCTGTTTCAGAAGTGACAATGAGATCGTGATACTCATAGTGCACTTCATCCGCAGGCCCCTGGATAACCGCGACTTGAGCTGCATAGCGGGTAGGTTTCCCCTCGCCTCCGAATTCACGAATGCTGTTGAGGTACCCTATGCCGCTGGCATACTCGTTAAAGTAGCGGGCTTCCTCTGCGGGTGCAGATGGGTTTTGCGATGGATTAGTTTGTTGACTCATAGCAGTTCTCCTGTTTTATGAGCAATTCATAGAAAAGGGAACGGCTGTCCCAATGGGGCAACAAGTTCCCCGGTTGGGTGAGCAAACGAACCGATCAATCAGGGTTTCGGAAGAAACCACTGCACACCACGCGGTAGCGTTGATCACGGTGTGATGGTGCCTTTGACCTGGCAAGGTACTATTGAGGCAGCAATAGTCACTGGGTTGATCGATGAAGCGCGAAGTCATTTTTTTGCCCCTGACTTAGCCATGCGATTCATTAATCCACGGCCTGGCATACGCAGATTGATTCGACCTGCGCCCGCCG
>Ga0208570_1000013_pt1 | contig 105905 bp, 92 predicted proteins | sample DeeseametaMP1202_FD_184192 | JGI IMG/M metagenome (GOLD analysis project Ga0208570, IMG submission 184192) | Marine microbial communities from the Deep Indian Ocean - MP1202 (SPAdes) | ecosystem: Environmental > Aquatic > Marine > Oceanic | place: South Indian Ocean | collected 2011-03-08
GCCGTTTTTAGATCAAACAGGGTTTGGGCTGCAGAGTTGACCCGCCCCACCGACAACTGAACTGCAGCAGTCGCGACGCGAATGCTATCCAGGCTTTGGTCAGCCGCGCCCAGTATTGCCAATGCCAGATCAGGACGTTGATCCTTAAGCTGAGCCGAAGCCTGCTCCAATGCAGGTTGCGCTTTACGATCCTCGAGCTGATTTAAAGCAAACAGCGGCGGATAGAAGATAGCCCAATCCACCCGATCAGTCGCCTGCACCCGAGTCACTTGATAGGGCGAATAGTCTGATTTGGCGACAATCATCTGTCCGGATGTCACCGCCTGCGCCGGAAGCGTGTTGTCTCCTGCCGCGGTAACCCGGCCTTCTACGACACTGATGCTACTTTGATTGGCATCAACTGAGACCAAAAATTCGGTACCGTCTACGGATGCATTAACAAACGCCGTCTCTACTTCGAATCGCTTGGTGATACGGCTAATGAAATGGCCGACACCCTGTTTTAATCCGACCCAAAAACCGTCGTCATTGTTTTTATTGGGAAACGCCAACACTGAATTTTGGTCTAAACGCACAAAAGTATTGTTACTTAGATAGAGAGCCGCGCGACTGTTCTGGCCTATAATCAATTTGTATCCGGGACAAATCAGGGCATCAACGCCAACCCTATCAACTGAATTATCCGGACCTGCAACGGTGACAGAACCATTAAACGAGACGACTCGTGCAACCCATTCATCGCAGGCGAATACATAGGAGTGGAATGAAAGGATCACGATAATTAACGTAATTCTAATTACACACACAGCAGCCTCCTGGTAACACGCTTTGCCATGACAGACAGTTGCCTCATGCATTGGTGACTTGGTTTTATTATGCTGCTCTTTCCGAACAGACATACTGCTATCCGATTTTTTTTCGCTTTCCAACAACCCAGTTCATTCGGGTTGGAGCCATTGTGCTGACTTTTTATTTCTAAATCTAGGCACGTGTGAATATTGCATAAAAATGAGGGGAACTTTTTGGCGCAGTTTATTTTGACTTAAATCGAATGATGCCGTTTTCAAGCCCATGGCTTATTTCACTATCTGGTTTAATTTCACTCAAAACACCCGCAATAAACTGCGTGGGCCCGTCCTCTGGAAATCGCTTTAGCAAGCACTGAAATTTTTCGCTTGCCTGCGCAAGATCACCTTTTTCCAGGTTTTCCCTGGCCTTCTCGAACAAGCCTTTCAGTTCTGCCTCTGGGCTTTCCCATAAAGTAAATAAGCGCAACGGATTATTTTTCCCGACAAACTGATATCGACCCAGATCGCGCAGTTGTGCGTCTTCTTTATCGACGCATTCCTCACTCAGCAAGACACGAGTTCCTAGCATCTTATTAGCGCCTTCCAATCGGGATGTGGTATTCACGATATCCCCCATCGCCCGAAATTCGTGATGATCCAATGCCCCAAAATGACCCAACACGATTTCACCCGCGTGAATTCCTATCCTGGTGGGCAGTTGCAGGTCCGGATGCACCTGATTGAAGTTATCAATATTGCTGTTAATTTTTTTCACTACTGCGTGTAGCGTTTGCCATGAGGTGCCGGGGCTCAAGTGCGGCCAAAGCGCAATAACACCATCCCCCGCCACATCCGAAATAATACCACCGGCCTGGCGGATCGGAGGAATCAGGTTGTAATAATATTCCTGCATCAAATCAGCCAATGCCGCCGGACTCAATTGTTCAGACAAACGGGAAAAACCCTGAGCGTCTGTAACCAGACAGACACTGTGATGATAATCCCGTCTATCAGGTAGGCTTTTACCCGCCACCAGCTTTTGCAATTCCTCTTGCGGGAGGTATTTTCCGAACGCCCAATGTAATAGCCGCTGTTGAAAATCCGATTCGCGGCTGCGTAGCCACATGCCCACCGTGGCACAGAGCAGGGTCATTACCACTACCGTGTGAAACCAGGGCAACCAAAGCTGATAAAACCCGAAACAAAGATAAACAATGACACTCATGCTGATTGCCAGTCCCGCGACGGCAATTGCGGAACCCAACGGAGCAAAACGGCGACTACAGTAATAAACCACCAAACCATAGAGAAAAGCCAGCAGACCATTATAGGCAGGTAGCCACTCTTTCAGAAATTGGCCTTGCGCAAGATTGGCATAAGCCGTAGCGGCCAGCTCCACACCGCTGATATCAAGACCCTGGGGACTGGTGAAGGCGGTATAGAAACCGTCCTTTTGATCCGGTTGCTGATTGGCAGAGTAACCCACAAATACCGTTGCTCCGGCAATTAATTCCGCCACGGAGGATGGATCCTGGATGACTTGAGAGAACTCCACAGTAGTGATGGTTCGCGGTGGCCCGTATAAATTCAACAAGGGCATAACTGGAAGTGACGCGAGGTATTCCGCAGCCAACGCCGGATTAGCTTGTTCGGACAGCCAGGTTGCAGCATGCAGAGTAGACCGTTCGCTATGGCCTGGAAGCCGCAGATAGAAACGGTTAACCCGGGCCGGAACCTTGGGCAAAATCAGTGGAGCAGTGCCTATCGCAGCACGAGCAAAGGGGGCATAGGGGTACAGCAACGTTTGTAACTCCCCTTCCATCTGGCCTCCCACATCCAGAAATTCACGCTCCGCCCTGACAAACAGAAAAACATTATTGGCGCCCCGTATCGCTCGTTCAAAATGCTTATCCCCGGCCTGGTCCCGGGCATGCTCAAAAAATACATCGAAGGCAATCCTTCCTGCCTCAAGCTGAGTCAGATTTTCCACTAGCTTGCCATGAATATCACGGGACCATTCGTACAGTTTATCCGATAGGCCCAGCGCCTTAGCGCTGTGTTTTGTTATGGCGACCACAACCACTCCGGGAGGAGGTTCTATCGGTCCTCGTAGCCAAAATAGCGCCTCTAATCCGAAACGTTCTTCGATCCGCAAACCATAAGGAGAGATTGACCAGAGGGATAACAGCGCGATCATCAGTACGGGCAGACCGGTAGATTTAATGGTGCGCCAACGCATAGGCAAAGCGGAATTCCGGAAGGTGACGAGGGGATTCCACTATATTATGTTTATCACAGGCTGTTAACGGTAAATATTGCGGAATTCCGCGAGGGGAAAAAGCCTGATTTTAACCTTTGGCTAAAACCAGGCTTTGATTTTGAAATGGAGCCGTCAGATCAGAAGCGAAATTAACCTTGAGTTAAACCACAGAGTCTTCGATTCATTAATTTCACGAAATCTTCGCGATGATATTTTCCATAATACGCTCGGCATTTGCCGCAATTGTCAGCGACGGGTTTGCCACAGCGGTGGATCCGGGCATCAACGCTCCATCCACTACGAACAGGTTTGATTGCCCCAAAAGCTCTCCGGTTTCACCATCGGTAGCCTGCCCCATGGTTGCGCCACCGAGCGGATGCCACATGGTCGGTCTTCCCAAGTCGGAGTTTTGCAGTACCTGGCCACCACTTTGCGCAGCAATTTTCTGCAAGCCTTCCAGGCGTGCCTGTTGCGATACCGTATTTGCGTCCAAAGGCCAATTAACAAACACACTGTCAGAATCTTGCCTATACGTCAGGGTTCCGGTCTGGTCTGACACGCACATTCCGAGTTGCATTTGCGTGGGTGGTTGACCCGGCCGGGCATTCGAAGGCGAGTGCATAAATCCAACCGGCTTGATGGAGTTGTTAAGGTCCCATGCGGCGATACTGGCGGGTCCGCCCTGGATAGTCCCAATGGGCGAGGTAACACCCACTCTGGCCATTAGCTCGTCGCCATTTGCGGCCCAATGACTTCCAACCTCGGCGTTGATGCCGGAAAGATCACCCAGCGCTTTGGCTTTTAACAGTAGTTTTGTGGTGTTCAGGGAACCGGCGGCAATAAAAACATGCTGGCAGGTAATGATATGGTTCATAACCACTTCGCCTTCATTGCTCAGAATCTCACAATGTACCTGGTATGCTCCCCGGGAGCCAATCCGGGTGATGGCGGTGACGTTATGTAAGGTGTTCACTTCCACTTTACCCGTGTTTTCCGCCAACGATATATAGTTCTTATCCAATGTGTTTTTGGCATTACTATTACAACTGAACACATACTCCCCGATCGACGCCGCCGCGGGGATTTCACCGTTTATTTCTTTCCGAATAATATCCCAGTCGAAGCCGACATGACTGCGCACCACGGTCAAACCCGCGGCACCGGCATTTTCTATAAACGCTTTTTTAGCCGCGTAAGTGGGGCTATTCAAAATATCGTCAGGAATAGCGCCGCCACTGACCAGGTCCAGCACCTTGGGATAATACTTGCTGTTCATTTCAGAATAACTGATATTGGGAAACACATCGGCAAACAGATCTTCCCTGGGCTGCAAAAGAACGCCGCCATAAACCAAAGAACCGCCACCCAAACCTGCTCCGCAAACGGAATCCACAGTGTCACCGGCAACCCGTTCCATCATGCCGGTATAACGATTCACGGGCACCCGGCCGGACGGCGCGTCCACCTCGCCCAACCAGGTAGTTCTGCCGTCACCCTGAGACAGATCCGCTATGGTTGGAAAGCTTTGCGGACCGGTGTAATCCCAACGTTGGCCGCGCTCGATTAAAGCCGTGGAAATGCCAGCCTGACCCAATCGCAGCGCGGCTACCGACCCACCGAACCCGGATCCGATAACAACGGCTTTTTTACTCGAGCGGATAGTATAAGCGCCACCGCCACCACACCCCAAAGTAGTCGTTATACCTGCCGCAGCGGCAACGTATGCTGTGCTCTTTATAAATTTACGGCGGCTAAAATTCTTTTTCATGAATGCATCCTCTTATTGGTGCTCTTATGCCGGAATAATTTTTATTTCTGCAATGACGGGCAACCCCGACCGGTTACTGACAACAGCGAATGTCAAAATATATTCTGACAACGCATCATGTCAATTTGTGATTTATTTTGAGTTCTCAAACTGTGAACTGGGTAAGTATTTTTGCTATAAGAAGGGAAATGTAAGGATACTGACTGACGAGCGTCGAGAAACAAACACAAATAGACAACTACTTAAAGCCGTTACCCGACATCGAATTTATAGGGGAATCAGAGCGCGTTTGAGATTACGTATTTTCGGCTGCAACCGGAAGCGGAAACCGCAAACTAAAAACAGTGCCCTGCTCCAGTTCACTTTTTACGTTGACCTGACCGCCAAGAACGCTCACCAGTTTTTTTACAATGGAAAGTCCCAGCCCGGTTCCTTTACTGCGGCCAGACAGCGTATTGGGTATTTGCTCGAACTCATCGAATATTCGATCAAGGTGCTCTTTATCAATGCCGATGCCTTCATCCTTTACAACAACATCGAGCCAGCCTGAGGTGTATTCCGCGCTGATATTAACGGTCTTTTCTTCGGGGGTGTATTTAATCGCATTGGAAATCACATTCAGCAAAACCTGACTTATTTTACGCTCATCCCCCATCAAAGAAGATGGTACAGAATCGTCAACATGCAGATGCAATGCAATTTTGTTCTCCATTGCCTGCTCAGTATTGATCAGAAGGATTTCACTCAATAAGGTATTGGGGTTAAAAGGCAGCGCCACAACATCCATTTTTCCCGCTTCCATTTTGGACAAGTCCAACACGTCACTGATGAGATTAAAAAGATGTTTGGAAGAAAGCTGAATCAGACTAAGGCCATCCTGAACATACTCGGGCACAGGCAAACCCTGCACTCTTTGCCGTAACATATTACTGAAGCCCATAATCGCATTCAGCGGTGTGCGCATTTCGTGATTCAAATTGGCCATAAATCGCTTACGTTGCTCTGATAATGCAATTATTTTTTCTTGTTGCTGAACCAGCTCCTCATTCATTGTTAACGCTTCCGCGTACTTCAACCGCAATTCGAACAAATCAACAACGTGACCGGCGAGCGTTCTTAACGCATCAATCTGGTCGCCACTTAATTTTCTTGGTTGGGTATCAATAGCGCATAACGTGCCAATACGAAACCCGCTTGGCGTTCGCAAAGGCGCGCCAGCATAAAAGCGTATACCAGGATCCCCTGTCACCAACGGATTTCTGTCAAAGCGTTCATCCCGTGATGCATCCTCCACGATAAATGGCGCGTCCTGGTGAATCGCATAGGCACAGAAAGCCAGATCACGGGAGGTTTCAACGGTATCCAGTCCGACCTTCGCTTTAAACCATTGCCGGTCATCGTCCACCAGACTTACCAGCGCAATCGGAACATCGCAGATATACGCCACTAACCGGACGATGGCGTCGAAACCCTGTTCCGGGTCAGTGTCGAGCACTTTATATTGTTCGAGTGCCTGAAGTCGTTCTGCTTCGTTATCTGGATAAGGCGCTGGTTTCAAATTATTTCATGAGCTTGTAAGGCCCACCCTTCTCCAATGCTTTCTTGTAGGCCGGACGTGCATGCACCTTAGCCATATAGGCTTGCATGGCTGGATATTTGTTGGCGAACGTGTTGCGGGCGGCAGCGGCTTCAATAGGAAAGATCATCTGGATGTCCGCACCCGTTAACCGCTCACCAACAAACCATTCTTTTCCCTGTAGACTTTTTTCAATCAATGTCAGATGCTTATCGACATTCGGCTGTACAAATCCGCTCATGACTTTATTGCTTATGCCTTTGGCGATGGGACGAATAAAAAACGGCATAGGGCCCTTCTTTATTTGGTTGAAAACCAACGTCATAACCAACATCGGCATTACAGAGCCTTCGGCGTAATGGGTCCAGAAATTATAATCTATCCATTGCTGGGTACCGGGTTCAAATTTCCAGTCATCGTTACCATAACGATGTACCAGATATTCAACAATAGCACCGGATTCAGCAATAGTCAGATCATCATCGGTAATGACAGGAGACTTACCCAGCGGGTGCACCGCAACCAATTCCGGTGGCGCCAGGTTGGTTTTCGGATCCCGCTTGTAATGCTTAATCTGATATTCCAATCCCAGCTCTTCAAGCAACCATAAAATACGTTGTGAACGAGAATTTTCAAGATGATGTAAAGTGATCATGGGTTTCCTTTCGCGCTTGGTAGGGGATTCAGGTCGTTGTTAGTAGATAAACACGCTTTATTGGCTTAGTTTCACGAAAAAAACCCGGCAACTCAGGCCGGGCTCGCGGGTGTTCAAAGCGGAAGTGGATTAATGCACGTGGCCGTGTTCAAGTTCTTCTTTCGATGCTTCACGAATCGTTTCAATGCTCACCGCAAAATGCAAACGCACACCGGCCAATTCATGGTTTCCATCAATCGTGACTTCTTCGCCATTGATCTCGACTACGCGGATCGGAACCGGGCCTTGCTCAGTCTGGGCCTGAAACTGCATGCCCACCTGCAACTCATCAACCCCTTCAAAAGCGCTACTGGGTACACGTTGAATCAGTTGTTCGTGACGCACACCATAGCCTTGCTCCGGCTCAACCACGACATCCAGTTTATCGCCTAAATTTTTTCCTTCGAGTTCGGACTCCAGCCCATTAATAATATTGCCAAAGCCTTGTAGGAAAACTAATGGCTCACGACCTTCAGAGGTGTCAATGATTTCTCCTTCATCGTTTCTTAGGGTGTAGTGCATTCCGACTACTCGGCCTTTCTGGATATCCATAGTGCTTCCTCTATTGTTGTCAAAAATCTGTGGCTAGTGTACCAGCCTTTAACCGTCAAACACAAAACCGCCCCACTGCACCCAACTTAGCGGATATGCTCAAGTGAATGTGTGTAATGAAAATGAATTTGCGATTGGTCGTAACGCGATCGCACCTGTACGGGGCATGCCAACCTGGCCAGGCAGGTTGATTTACAACTTGATGCAGCCTGGACACGATACTGTCCACACCGTTTCAGGTAATCCTCTCCTGGTTCCAGCGCATTAGCCGGGCAGGATTGTATACAGGGCTTTCCAACACAGCTGTCACACGGGGAACCGGAAAGCACCCTGCTGGTTACCGGCAATTCGTTATCCAACACCACCAATGCCCTGTAAGCAAACCATAATCCCCAGGTCGGATTAATTCCGATTTTAAGCGGGGAGTCGTGATGCCATCCGGCCAGTTTGCCCAGATGCTGCAGATCCGGCACCTGCTTACCGGGATATAAAAAACGCGCGTTCGCTTGCGGCCACTGCGCTGAAACATATTGATTTACCAGTTGCACCGCAACCCGGTCCACAGGGTCAATTAATGGACGTTTTCGTTTATTGAGGTAACGCCAAAAGAACGGACCGCCATTTCCCACCAGCAGCAAAGAACCCCCACTACCCAATTCCGGCACCTTAGACCGGATGCTTTCTTTGATCGACAATGGCAACTGATCAAGTGCGAAAACCGCCTGCATATTAAGGCCGGATTCAGTGAGTAGTGCACTTGACAATTGATCGTACGGGTTTCGGTCTGTCATCAAATATTCACATCCTTATTTTGGCGCAATGCCAGTTTGTTCTGCACCCCTAAGTGGCAATAACTATTTGAAAACCGTTCCAAAATCGAACATAAAAATTCGTTGATTGGCGTCGTTTATTGCACCGGATTTTGATCCCAAAAGAATCGTTGACATTCCTCTTAATCCATATATTCTGAATCCTAGCTAGGAAAGCCGGCTAGTCTTTATGTTCAATTGTTACGAAGTCCCATCAGTAGAACCTCGTCCTGTTAATCATAAGTACACTACCTCTTCTCAGCTAAAGCGCCATGACAGGCAAAGTTCAAATGTTCGAATAGGATTAGATTATGTCAACTACTACTGGTACCGTTAAATGGTTCAACGAAAGCAAAGGTTTTGGTTTCATCGAACAGGATAACGGCCCTGACGTTTTCGCTCACTTCAGTGCCATTCAAGGCTCTGGATTCCGAACGTTAATCGAAGGACAGCGAGTTCAGTTCACAGTGACCCAAGGTCAGAAAGGCCCACAAGCTGAGAACATCGTTGCCATCTAACGCTTAGGCATTAGACAGCAACACCAAAAAGCAGGTTCGCCCACGAGCCTGCTTTTTAAAAAACTTTGTACCCTTTCCGACGAAGCACGCGCTGATCTTTTCAGGATTTGATAAGCGTTTCGTAGGCCTGCCTGATTTCGATAAACCGGATTTCATCTCCTCCTTTATCCGGATGATAGCGTGCAGCTAGTACCCGATAGCGTTTTTTTATCTGTTGCTCAGTGACATCCTGGTCCAGCCCCAGTAGTTTTAATGCAGTCTGACGCTGTTCGGAGCCCCCGAACAGCGTCCAGAACGAATCCAAAAGCTTCTCCACACCGCCTTCAGTCTGCCCGAAATTTTCCCAATCCAGATAATATTCACGCAAAGCAGAGGCTTCATCCAGCCGAGTTTGCCCCGAACCTTGTCCCGGCGAAAGCAATTCGATATGAAGCACTGAGATCGACAGGAACAACTGCTCTTCTTGCCAAAGGCGGGATTGAAGTTGATACAAACCGTTCATCAACAAAAAGTTTTTTTGAAACAGTTGCAGTTGAGGTGTTGGCGCCAACTCTGAAAAAGCCGGGTGCTCTGCCAATCGAACTAAAAGCTGATGGGCGCTAACTCCTTCCGCACCGTCGCTTCGCTGCTGGTGAAGCAGACCAAGAAGCGACGGTAGCAGAGGGTTTCTCACCGTAAAAAAACAAAAACCGAAATGATTCGGCTTACCCTTGCGGACGCATATGAGGAAATAAAATCACATCGCGGATAGAAGGAGAATCGGTGAACAACATCACCAGGCGATCAATACCAATCCCTTCACCGGCCGTTGGCGGCATACCGTATTCCAGTGCCGCAATATAATCCGCATCGTAGTGCATTGCTTCATCATCCCCAGCGTCTTTTTCAGCGACCTGGTTCTGAAAACGCTCGGCCTGATCTTCTGGGTCGTTCAATTCAGAAAAGCCGTTTGCGATTTCACGCCCGCCAACGAAAAACTCAAAGCGGTCGGTGACAAACGGATTGTCGTCATTGCGTCGCGCCAACGGAGAAACCTCGGTAGGATATTCAGTAATGAAGGTTGGATTCTTCAACAGATGCTCCACCGTTTTTTCGAAAATTTCGATTTGCAGCTTACCCAAACCGTAGGACGCTTTCACTGGAATGCTGAGGCGATCACAAACCACCCGTGCACGTTCGATGGTGTCGATATCTTCCAACGATATATCGGCATTGAAATGCAGAATGGATTCGACCACGGTCATACGCACAAACGGCGCGCCAAAGTCATAGGTTTCGCCCTGATAATCCACCGCGGTTTTCCCTAATACATTCTGTGCGATAGTACGCAGCATTTCTTCCGTTAAATCCATCAGGTCCTTGTAATCTGCATAGGCCTGATAGAACTCCACCATGGTGAATTCGGGATTATGCCGGGTGGAAAGACCTTCATTGCGAAAGTTACGGTTAATCTCGAATACGCGCTCAAAACCGCCAACCACCAATCGTTTCAAATACAATTCCGGCGCAATACGCAGGAACAGCTCCATATCCAGCGAGTTATGATAGGTAGAAAACGGACGTGCAGTGGCGCCGCCGGGAATCACTTGCATCATCGGTGTTTCCACTTCCAGGTAATGTCGCTCACGTAAAAAATCACGTATTCCATCGACCACCGCACTGCGAACGCGAAACGTATCCCGCACACTGTCGTTCACGATCAGATCCACATAACGCTGACGGTAACGCATTTCCTGATCGGATAAGCCTTTGTGTTTGTCCGGCAACGGGCGCAGCGACTTTACCAAATGTTCACACTGCTCAATATGCACATACAAGTCGCCTTTACCGGATTTATGCAATACGCCACTGGCTCCGACAATGTCCCCCAGATCCCAACTCTTGATATCATCCAGCACCGACTGATTCAGGCCCTTCCGGTCTACATACAGCTGGATGCGATCGGTCACATCCTGAATCACGATAAATGCTCCACGATTCAGCATTACCCTACCCGCGACTTTGACACGGATGCCTGCCTCTTCCAATTCCGGTTTGGTTTTTTCACCATATTGCTGCTGCAGCTCGGAACAATATTGTTCGCGGCGAAAACTGTTGGGAAACGCATTGCCCTTTTCCCGCTTGCTAGCCAGCTTTGCACGACGTTCTGCGATCAGTTTATTTTCGTCTTGCTCAGCAGCTAGCTGTTGTTGCTTATCACTCATGACTTCGCCTTTCGGGTAACGGGTTTACAAGCCAGATTTGAGGCTGGCTTCGATAAAAGGATCCAGATCACCGTCTAATACGGCGTTCGGATTGGAGCTTTCCACTCCGGTACGCAAATCTTTGATGCGCGATTGGTCCAGCACATAGGAACGAATTTGACTGCCCCAGCCAATATCAGACTTAGCATCTTCCATGGCTTGCTTTTCTACGTTTTGCTTCTGGATTTCCAGCTCATACAGCTTGGCCCGTAACTGTTTCATGGCCTGATCTTTGTTTTTGTGTTGCGAGCGATCGTTTTGGCATTGCGTCACGGTATTGGTCGGTACATGGGTTATCCGTACCGCAGACTCTGTCCGGTTAACGTGCTGACCGCCCGCACCACTGGCGCGATACACGTCGATACGTAAATCTGCCGGGTTGATTTCGATATCGATATTGTCATCGACTTCAGGCGATACAAAAACCGAAGCAAACGAAGTGTGGCGGCGATTACCGGAATCGAACGGCGATTTTCGAACCAGCCGGTGAACGCCGGTTTCGGTTTTCAACCAGCCATAGGCGTATTCACCCTGAAACTGAATCGTCGCGCTCTTTATACCTGCCACATCGCCATCCGATACTTCAATCAGATCGGTTTTGAAACCAGAGCGCTCACCCCAACGCAGGTACATCCGCAGCAACATATCTGCCCAGTCCTGCGCCTCGGTGCCGCCCGAACCAGCCTGAATATCCAGGTAACAATTATTAGCGTCCATCTGGCCGGAGAACATGCGCAGAAACTCGAGCTTAGCCACATCGGCTTGAACTGCATCAAGCTCCGCCTCAACTTCCTCTACTGCAGCTTCGTCATTCTCTTCCACAGCCATCTCCAGCAATTCCCCCAGATCAGAGACGCTGCTTTTGATTTTGGTCAGGGTGTTAACGGTCATTTCCAGCGAGGCCCGCTCCCGGCCCAACTCCTGCGCGCGGTCCGGATTATTCCAGATTGCCGGATCTTCCAGCTCGCGGTTTACTTCGTCCAGGCGTTCAAATTTGGTATCAAAGTCAAAGATACCCCCTCAACGCGTCTCCGCGTGTCTGAAGATCTTTGATTTTATTGAGAATCGGATTAATTTCCATGAATACTGTGTACCCGCTTTTGGTGTGTCGGTTATTGATTATTCCGCGAAACGAGACCGGCGCCCACAGCCACTACGCCAAAGAGCACCGAACCCGGAAAGCCGCGTATTTTACCGATCTAGGCTCCCGGTATCCAGTACGTTCTTATTCACTGACCGCAGGCGGGGTTAGAGCGCTTTTACTAAAACGTCCGCGATATTCCCTTGGCGACAAGCCGACCTTACGCTTGAACATTTTGGAAAATGAGCTGACATCTTCATAACCGACTTTCTGGGTTATTTCGGCGATGGTCTGGGCGCTGGCTTCGAGGAACTTTTTCGCTACCTCGATGCGCACCGACTGCAGGTAGGTCAACGGGGACTCCCCGGTTGCTGCTTTGAAACGCCGGATCAGGGTACGCGGGCTCATCGCATATTGATTGGCCAACCACGCCAGAGAGAAGTCGTCTGAATAGTGCTGATCCACCCATTCCTGCACCGCTCGTACCGTTTCATCGGTGTGGTACTTGTTCTGGTGGGCAGTGAAATAAGTCAGCTGGGAATGGCGCCCGGTATCCAGCACCATCGCTTTCGCCGATTCCACCGAGGTTTCATGATCGATGTAGAGCTCAATTAGATACAAGCCGATATCAAACCAGGCCGAGCCACCGCCGGAACAGAAAACCCGACCGTCGGTGGTAATTAACTGCTCCGGCACCAGTTGCACCTTGGGGTAGCGTTGCCGGAACCGATCTGCATGAGCCCAGTGAGTGGTGGCCTTACGGCCATCCAGAATACCGGCTTCGGCCAAAAAGAAGGCGCCGGTGCAATTACTTATGATCTGGGTACCGCGCTCGTAGTAATCTCGCACCAGCTCAATCAGGTCCGGATTATTGGCCAGTGCCTTTTCAATTTCCCCCCCGATCGAAGGTACCAGCAGCAAATCGACTTCTCCGATCTGCTGAAAACCAAGGTGGGCATTTACTGTTATATTGTTCAGACAGCGGATCGGCGCACCATCGCGGGTTGCCAATTGCACATCGAATTTCGGCGCCAAGCGTTTGCCCTGAAAGAAATTCCAGGCCGTACCGGCAGTTGACAAAAGATCAATGACACCGGTGATCGCGGTGGCAAAGGCGTAATCAAACCCAAGAATTCGTACTTTGATCATAGCTGTCTAGAATAGCCCTGTATTAGTCATAAATGACAATTACACAGTTACACGTTCAATGCAAACATGATTGGCTTTCGATAACTCGTTTTAGTCCGTCATGCAGGAGGGATTCCATGTCATTGTTATCACGCCAGGATCTGGATTTTTGGCTCTATAACATGCTCAAAACCGAGCAACTTTTAAATCACCCGCGCTTTCAGGATCACTCCCTGGACACGTTCCGCCAAACCATTGATACCGCAGAACAAATAGCCGAGAAATATTTTCTGCCCCATAACCATCTGGCGGATGAGAAGGAGCCCTGGTTCGACGGCGAAAAGGTTCACACCCTACCGGAAGTAAAAGACGCATTCCGCCACTTTGTGGATTCCGGATTGCTTAATGCGCGCCTGAGCTTTGATGATGGCGGTATGCAACTACCCAGCAGCGTTGTAGCAGCCTGCACCGGGTTTATTACCTGTGCCAACCCGTCCTCCTCTGCCTACCCGTTTCTCACCATGGCGGCTGCCAATCTGATTCAGCATTTTGCCAGCGAAGAGCTCAAAGATTTATATCTACCGTTGATGCGGAGCGGTGTTGCCGCAGGCACGATGGCATTGACCGAAGCCGACACCGGCTCATCTTTGGCTGATATCAAAACCAAAGCACTGCCCACCGATCAGGATCACTACCTGATCAAAGGCAGCAAAATGTATATTTCAGGTGGCGACCAGGATATTACTGACAATATTGTGCATCTGGTTTTGGCGAAGATTAAAGATGCGCCCGCCGGCGTAAAAGGTATTTCGTTATTCCTTGTTCCCAAATGGCTAGTGGACGGCAACGGTCAGCCCACCTCGCGCAATGACGTTAAGCTCGCAGGCTTACTGCACAAAATGGGTTATCGCGGCACCACGTCCACCGTTTTGAATTTCGGTGAAAATGACGATTGCATTGGCTACCTGATTGGGGAACCGCATCAGGGCCTGAAATACATGTTTATGATGATGAACGAAGCTCGCATCGGCGTGGGGCTCGGTGCCGCAGTACTTGGCTACCGGGGTTACGCTGAATCCCTGAACTACGCCAAAGAGCGTCCCCAGGGTCGCCATCCGAGCAACAAAGACCCGGAATCCAAACCCCTTGCCATCATTGAGCACGCTGACGTCAAACGTATGCTGCTGGCTCAAAAAGCGTATGCGGAAGGCGCCATTGCATTATGCCTTTATGGCAATCGGCTGGTGGATGAAATCACGGTGACAGAAGACGCTGCCGAGCGCAAAGCACTGCACGAATTACTCGACCTGATTACACCCATTATTAAATCCTGGCCATCGGAATTCGGCCCCAAAGCCAACTCATTGGCGATTCAGATATTAGGTGGCGCCGGCTATATCCGCGAATACCCTGTGGAACAAATTTACCGTGACAATCGTCTCAATCCGATTCATGAAGGCACGCACGGTATTCAGGCGATGGACTTGTTAGGGCGTAAAGTCTGGCAATCGAAAAGCCAGGGCTTGGCGCGTTTAGTACAGGAGATTCAAAATACCCTAAACACAGCCAAGGAATTCCCTGAACTTAGCGAATACGCTGAACAGCTGCAGCAAGCACAACAATTAGTGCAAGACACCACCCAAAAACTGGGTAGCCTGATTCACAGTGAAGGGCCGGATGTCGGATTATCCAATGCCGCTTTGTACCTGAGCCTGAGCGGTCATGTCGTTGTCGCATGGCAGTGGTTATGGCAAGCTACCGAAGCGGTCAAAGGCTTACGCAAGGAGCCGGACTCTGCCTTTTTCAAAGGTAAACTACAGGCCTGTCGATATTTCTATCGCTGGGAATTACCCAAAATACAGCATTGGAGCCAGCTTCTGCAAAACGCAGATGATACCTGTCGATCCATGCAAGTGGATTTTTTCTAGGGCTAACGAATCCGTAGTTGGTTAACAGTAACCGGCAAATAAAATTGAGCATTGAGGGCATCATGTCACATATCGAAACCACCAAAGAAGGCCACATACTATTAATCCATATCAACCGCGCTGACAAATACAACGCGCTTTCACCTGACATGTTTCACGACATGGGCAAAGCATTAGCACAATTGAACAGTGACCCCGAATTACGCGTCGCCGTATTATATGCAGCGGGCAAACACTTTACCGCAGGGGTAGAACTCGATAAATGGGCGCCCCACTTCGCGAGCGGGAATGCTTTTCCGGTGGCTGATGGTGAAATCGATCCCATGGGCTTGACCGGAGAGCGCCATCACAAACCCGTTGTAATTGCAGTTCAGGGCTACTGCTTTACCTGGGGTGTTGAAATATTACTGAATACAGAAATACGGGTTGCCGCTACGGACACCCAGTTTCAGATGCTGGAAGTTCAGCGCGGCCTCTATCCTTGCGGCGGAGCGACTATGCGCCTGCCACGAGAAGTCGGCTGGGCGAATTCGCAAAAAGTATTACTGACCGGAAACCGCTGGAGCGCAGAGGAGGCGTATCGCTGGGGCATGGTTCAGGAGTTGGTTGAACCGGGTGAACAATTTAACAAAGCGATGGAAATCGCCACACAAATTGCGAAGGCTGCGCCGCTCGGTGTACAAGGCAGCCTGAAAGCCAGCCGCTTCAGCGAAGCTCATTATCATGATCAGGATGCGACGGTGAAACAATTTATGACGGACCTAAGCCCGGTTATGAACAGTGAAGACTCCAAGGAAGGTATAAACTCCTTCCTTGAGCGCAGGGACGCTGTCTTTTCCGGCAAGTAGAGTCAACTTATCGTGCAAAACAACAAAGCCCCGCGCACGGGGCTCTGTTGTCTCTGGAACCCATTGTGGAACGAGGCCCACTATTCCGTATAGTTAGACGCCAGACCGCTGTTTGCCAAACCTTGAGCATCGTTCAGCGCCAGCTGGCTTTTTAGATGATAGGCATCACCCAGAGTATTAGTTTGGTGATACATACTTTCCATAGTCACAGTCATAACCAACGGCACGAGCTGACCATTATCAAACTGCTCCAAGCCAAACTTTGCGTAATCCCAATTACTGGCCAATTGCTTTAGCATTTCCGGCTCTGCGTCGGCTTGCGCCAGGATATGGTCCATGCCCTGCTCATAGGCTGACACGCTATGCTGCAATTCATCCAATACCCAAGCGTCGTTCATTCCGTAATAGTGAGCCACATAAAACAAGCCGATGCGCTCTGAAAGCATGCTCTGGTGCATGGCCAAACCCATGTTGTCACCCACGCCTCGGGGTAACCGCGCCTGCCACTGACGCATCAGGCGATCATTTTCGTACATCAGGTCATTACTAAGATCCAGCATCTTTGCCACCGATTCTTCGCCCGGGATCGACTCGGCAGTGGCACGGAAGCTCTGCCATAGGCCTTGGAGCTTGACCATTCTCTGGTTCATCTGCGAATTCGGCGTATTCATTTCAAGCTCAGTCATCGCCTGGTTGTATTCCTCAATGGTCGCCGCCAAGCGGGCTGAAGCCCCTACAAAGTCGATGTTAGCCGCCATTTGCAAGTGATTCTTGGCGATACGCAGCGTCAGTGTGCGTTGCCACGCGGATGTCTGTACTGCGTCCAAATCGCTTAAAGTGCGCGCGGACGCGATGGAACCGGTGAGGGCTGAACTCACTGCAAGGAGAACCACGAGGATGGCGTTAACTCTGAATTTCTGAGGCATGACTGCTTTTCCTTTTCCTTATGTCCGCGGCAGCGGCACTTATCGCATTACATTCCAATACCATTCAGTTACAAACTGTAACCTTCAATTCAGTGTATGTGGCGCAGGTGATTTCACCAGGTGAGAAATTTGATAGTGTGAAAAGGATCCCAACTATTCCGGGGTTCCGGTAATTTTCCACACAATGTCGCTTCGGCAGGCCCAGGCACTGTCAAACCTGATTAGGTTGGCCCAAAAGAAAGGAAATCCCGTTTACGGTTGATGCGCCAGATATTCCACCATCAATTGCGCGCTTTGAATGCCACGAAACTCGTTAACATCCAGCCTGTAAACCAAGTACACCTGTTTCAAACTCCGGTCCGGCCATCGCTCAAGATCTACGTTGAAAGCAATGCCATCGATTACCCTTTTGCTGGCGGGCAAGCCGAGGGTCAGTTTCAGGTGCTTCTCGCCGACTATGCGTTGGTCCAGCAGTTCAAACACACCGTCAAACAAGGGCTCGGGAAAGCTTTGCCCCCAAGGGCCGGCCTCGCGCAACATTTTCGCTACCGATAGATCCAGCTCCGCTTCCTGCAATACCCCATCGCTAATCAATTCGCCAGTCAGGTTTTCCGGCTTTAGAATACGCCTTGCTTCCTGGTCGAAAGCCCGCTCAAACCGGGTCAAATCTTCTGCCCGGAGGGTTAAACCCGCGGCCATTGCGTGGCCCCCGAATTTAACGATCAAGCCCGGGTGACGACTGGCCACTGCATCAAGGGCATCACGAATATGAAATCCGTTAATGGACCGAGCCGACCCTTTCAGCTCGCCCTGGTCTGAGGGGGCGAAGGCGATGGTGGGACGATGAAACTGTTCTTTGATACGGGAAGCCAAAATTCCGATCACCCCCTGGTGCCATTCCTCACGAAATAAACACAACCCCCAGGGCATCGTACTGGCTTCAGACAGATGCAACTGCCTCAGGGCATGCAACGCTTGCTGCTGCATATCCCCTTCAATGGCCCGGCGTTCATGGTTGAGTTGATCCAGTGTGATTGCCAGCACTTTGGCCTTGGCCGGATCGTCTTCCATAAGGCAATCAATGCCTTTGCTCATGTCAGTAAGCCGCCCCGCCGCGTTCAATCTGGGGCCCACGGCAAAACCCAGATCCGCCGCACACAAGTTCGACATTTTACGCTTTGCTACTTCTGCCAATGCGAGGATGCCTGGACGACACCGGCCGGCGCGCATACGCATCAAGCCCTGCTGCACCAATATACGGTTATTGCGGTCAAGCGGCACCACATCAGCCACCGTGCCTAAAGCAACGATGTCCAGAAAGTCCGCCATATTGGGTTCATGGATGTGCTGTTGCTCAAACCAGCCCAGAGCTTTTAAGCGGCTGCGAAGTGCTGCCAGCAGATAGAATGCCACCCCCACTCCGGCCAGGTTTTTACTGGCGAAATCACAACCCGGCTGATTGGGATTCACGATGGCATCGGCCTCCGGCAACGTTTTTCCAGGCAAGTGGTGGTCGGTCACCAGCACATTCATACCGGCAGCTTTCGCTGCACGAACGCCTTCGAGGCTTGAAATGCCATTGTCCACCGTCACTATCAATTGCGGCTGTTTTTTCTGCGCCACCGCGACAATTTCCGGCGTGAGGCCATAGCCGAACTCAAATCGGTTCGGCACCAAAAAGTCCACCGATTCCGCACCCAGCTGCCTTAATGCCAGCACCATCAAAGCACTGCTGGTTGCACCGTCAGCATCAAAATCACCAACGACCAATATACGCTGCTGCTGTTGCAACGCGTTCACTAACAGGTCCAAAGCGGTTTCCAGCCCTTTTAGGCTGGTCGCCGGCAACAGGTGTTTTAAACCCAGGTCGATCTCCGCGTCGCTTTTCAATCCGCGGTTGGCATAAATCTTCTGCAGAAGCGGCGGCATATCTGAGCTGAATTCAGGCTTACAGGAAGGCGCAATACGATGGGAAATTTTTTTATCGGGTGACGGCATCGTGCGCCTATTGAGTTAAAGGAGGTGATTCAGAAACAGGGCCGGATCACGAGTGTATCCGGCACTAGCATGTGAAGCTGCGATACAAAACACTCACATATTTTTTAGGATACTGTTTTTTACCGAGGCCAGTTCTGCATCGATGGTTTCCATCACCGCATTTTTACACTGGGCAATCGCAGTGTCCGGATCTTTTAAACCATTCCCAGTGAGAGTGCATACGATTTTGCTGCCTTCGGGTATCTTACCATTCTTGACATCGCGAATTGCGCCGCCAAGGGACGCAGCCGATGCAGGCTCACAAAATACCCCTTCGTGCTGCGCCAACAATCGTTGGGCTTGCAGAATTTCCTGGTCTTCCAGCTCGTCAAACCAACCACCGGATTCTTTCTGTACTATCCAGGCTTTGTCCCAGCTTTGCGGATGACCGATACGGATGGCGGTGGCAACCGTTTCAGGATCATCCACCATTGCGCCGCGCAAAAATGGCGCCGAACCGCTGGCTTGATAGCCCACCATTTTGGGCGCTGTGTTACAGATACCCGCTTTTTTGTACTCGGAATACCCCATCCAATGGGCAGTGATATTACCGGCGTTACCCACTGGCAGACAGTGGTAATCGGGAGCCGCACCCAGCTCTTCAACAATTTCAAACGCTGCCGTTTTCTGCCCTTGCAGGCGGAACGGATTTATTGAGTTTACGATCGTGACCGGCGCCTCTTTAGCGACGTCTTTTACGAGCTGCATACCCACATCAAAATTACCGCGAATCTGCAACGTTATGGCCCCGTACATCATCGCCTGCGCCAATTTGCCCATGGCGATTTTACCCTCGGGAATCAACACGAACGCCGTGATTCCGGCACGAGCCGCATAAGCTGCTGCGGCTGCAGAGGTGTTTCCGGTAGACGCACAAATAATGGCTTTACTGCCTTCTTCAATTGCTTTGGTCACCGCCATGGTCATACCGCGATCTTTGAAGGACCCGGTGGGGTTCAAGCCTTCGTATTTGACATAAATATCCACGTCCTTGCCTATAATCCGTGGCACGTTGTTCAGCCGGATCAAAGGGGTCTGGCCTTCACCCAAACTGATCAATCGAGTGTCATCATGGACTGGCAGATAGTCACGGTATTTATCGATCAACCCGGTGTAGCGTTTACTTGGCATAGTCTGTTTCCAACTGATTCAATGTTCTGAAAAATCGGTGTTCCGATAATTTAAATTCTATTAATGTACAAGGGTTTCCAGGCGGATTCGCACGATATCATCCACCAACACATCCAATTCCCGGATCGTGTCCAGCGCCGCATTCATTTCGCTTTCAATCACTTTGCGTACCAGCATAATCAATGGAACCGGGCTGGTATCGTCCACCTGATCTTTCTGGATAATAGCTTCAATATTAATATTGGCTTTGCTCAATACCGAGGCAATTTTTGCCATAACACCCGGCTGGTCTTTCGCATGCATACGCAGATAATAGCCCGTTTCCACCTCTTCAATCGGCAGGATCGGTAAATCGCTCAGACTGTCTGCGCGGAATGCCAGGTGAGGTACCCGGTTTTCCGGGTCGGTGGTCAACGCGCGCGCCACATCAACAACGTCCGCCACAACCGCTGAAGCGGTTGGCTCAGCGCCAGCACCTGGCCCGTAGTATAACGTAGGTCCCACCGCATCGCTGTGTACCATAACCGCGTTCATCACACCATCAACATTAGCCAACAACTGGCTTGCCGGTACCAATGTAGGATGAACGCGCAACTCCACCCCGGTATCCGTTTGTCGGGTAATTCCCAGATGTTTGATGCGGTATCCCAGCTCGTGAGCGAACGACACATCTTCACGGGTGATTTTTGTGATGCCTTCGGTGTACACCTTTTCAAATTGCAGCGGTATCCCAAATGCGATAGAGGCTAAAATAGTCAGCTTATGGGCGGCGTCAATACCCTCCACATCGAAAGTGGGATCGGCTTCAGCGTAGCCCAGCTCCTGAGCCTCTTTTAATACATCATCGAATTCACGACCTTTTTCGGCCATTTCGCTCATGATGAAATTGCCGGTGCCGTTGATAATACCTGCGACCCAGTCAATACGGTTGGCAGACAGCCCTTCGCGGATGGCTTTGATGATGGGGATGCCTCCAGCCACGGCTGCTTCGAACGAAACGTTAACGCCTTTATTTTGCGCCGCTGTGAAAATTTCGTTTCCATGCTCTGCGATCAACGCTTTATTGGCGGTGACAATGTGCTTGCCGTTATGGATGGCTTTCAGCACCAGCTCTTTGGCCAGGGTTGTGCCCCCGATCAACTCCACCACAATATCAATTTCAGGGTCTTCAACAACCTGCAGAACATCCCGAGACACTTTCACTGCTGATGTGTCTGCATTCGGGTTGTCACGACGGGCGCCGACATGGGTTACCGTAATTGCCCGTCCGGCACGACGGGCAATATCTTCAGCGTTTCTGCTTAATACGTTAAATGTACCGCTACCGACCGTACCTAACCCAACTATGCCAACGTTCACCGGTTTCAACTGATTCACCTCATTTTTCTTTATTATGTCTGCAGCAGGCGTTTAATGCCTTTCACTGCCTGACGAATTCGCTGTTCATTTTCGATCAATGCAAAGCGCACATGATCGTCTCCGTATTCTCCGAACCCCAGTCCCGGGGATACCGCTACTTTCGCTTGCTCCAACAGCAGTTTACTGAACTCCAGTGACCCCATAACACGATATCGCTCCGGTATCTGTGCCCAAACGAACATGGTGGCCTTGGGCGGTGTGACCTGCCAGCCAATGGCATTCAGCCCTTCACAAAGCACATCGCGGCGCTTTTGATACATCGCGCAGATATCCGAGACACAGCGCTGATCTTCTTCCAGCGCACTGATTGCAGCCACCTGGATAGGGGTAAAGGTGCCGTAGTCCATATAGGACTTAATTCGCGCCAAGGCACCAATCAGCGTCGGGTTTCCGACGCAAAAGCCGACTCGCCAGCCGGGCATATTATAACTTTTCGACAAACTAAAAAACTCGACTGCAATATCCTTGGCACCCGCCACCTGCATCACCGAAGGCGCTTGATAACCGTCGAACACAATATCTGCGTAGGCAATATCATGGACCAGCCAGATCTGATGCTCCTTACAGATGGCCACCACCTTTTCAAAAAAATCCAATTCGACGCATTCAGCGGTGGGATTACCTGGAAAATTCAGTACCAGCATCTTGGGTTTAGGCCAGCTCTCGCGGATGGCTTTTTCCAATTCTTCAAAAAAGTCCACCTCCGGGCGCATGGAGACATGGCGTATATCTGCCCCGGCAATGACGAAACCATAAGGATGGATTGGATACGATGGATTAGGCACCAGCACCGTGTCCCCGGTATTCATGGTGGCCAACGCCAGATGCGCCAGACCTTCTTTGGACCCGATGGTCACTATAGCTTCCTCGACCGCATCGATCTCGACTTGATAACGACGCCAATACCAGTCACAAATCGCCTTTCGCAGGCGAGGAATACCTTTGGACTGAGAGTATCGATGGGTGTCACCCCTTTGAACGGTCTCCACTAATTTGTTCACAATGTGCTGAGGTGTGGGTTGATCCGGATTTCCCATACCAAAATCGATGATATCTTCACCTCTCGCCCGCGCCTGTTTCTTTAAATCGCCGACGATATTGAACACATAGGGGGGCAAACGTCCGATGCGGGGGAATTCACTCACTTGATCTGTCACTCACTATCTTTAATAAACTCAACGCCGGCACCCGTTAGCAGACGCTATACGGATCTGGAAAAAAGAGAGTGAACGATACTGATGTGGCAGGGAATCGTCAATGGAAGAGCGGTAATGAGACGGGGTGGCCCACCGCCACCCCGCAAGAAAGAAACGCTATGCAAACGGTGCTGTTCAGTACTATTTCACACCCAGCTTGTCCGCCAAATCACCCGCTTTCATATAGCCGCCCAACTGGCGTCCATCATTGGAAAAAACGGCCGGCGTGCCCCGCACTCCGATTTCCTGGCCTAAATTTATTTGGTCCTGTAATACATTCTGGTCACACATCACACCAGCGGGTGCCGGCACTTCTTTATTGGATTTTGCGTCTGTCATCGCGTGCGGACGATCTTTTGAACACCAAATATTCACCATGGTCTGTCCGGCAGGCGATTGCAGGCCTGCTCTGGGCCATGCCAGGTATTTCACGGTGACACCAAGTTGGTTCAATTGCGGGATTTCGGTATGAAATTTCCGGCAATACCCACAACTGGTATCGGTAAATACCAGCACCTCGCCTTTTTCTTCGCCTTTCGCCGGATACACCACCATATCATTATCCTTAAGGGCATGGAGGGCACCAACGCGCTTGCCAATACGCCATTCTTCACTGAGGTTGACCATTTGCGAGCCGTCGATTTTCAACATATCCCCGGTAATGATGTATTTGCCGTCTTCCGAGACGTACAACAATTCACCACTGGCCGTTTCCAGCTGAAATATACCCTCGATGTCGGATTTAGACACCCCACTGACATCCACTTGCGGGAACTTTTTCACAAAGTGTGCTTTAACGCTGTCTTGTTTTGACTCAGCCGCTTGCAGGGCAAACGGGACTACCATCATTAGGAAAGCCATTACCGACTTCAGATTGATCATGAATAACTCGCTTTTTCTACTGGGTATTTTCTGCTGGATGCATGTTAAAGCCATTAGACCCGAGATAGCTTACAAGTTCCACCCCCAGTCCGTTAACCGCGCGGATGGTGCTTTTTGTGGATTTCCTGGAGCCGGTGCTTCGCTACATGGGTATAAATTTGGGTGGTTGACAGGTCGCTGTGCCCAAGAAGAAGCTGCACCACCCTCAAATCCGCACCATGATTCAGCAAATGAGTTGCAAACGCATGACGCAGAGTATGTGGTGACACCGTGCTCTGGATGCCGGCCACCACCGTATAATACTTTATACGGTGCCAGAACGTTTGCCGTGTCATCTGAACTCCGCGACTGCTGGGAAACAACACATCACTTTCCGGGTTTTGCAGAAAGGCACCCCGGGCGAGGCGATGATATCGCGACAACCAATTAATCGCCTCCTCCCCCATAGGCACTAAACGCTCCTTATTACCTTTGCCCATCAGCCGGATGACACCTTGACGCATGTTCACATCATAGGTACTCAACCCCACCAACTCACTGACTCTTACCCCACAAGCGTACAACACCTCCAGCATGGCTTTGTCCCGGAGGCCGATGTCGGAATCGGTATCCGGCGCAGCCAGCAGCGCATCCACGTCGGTTTCGCTGAGCGTTTTGGGTAACGGTTTACCCAGCTTGGGCATCTCTATATTCACACTGGGATCGAGATCAATCAGCGCTTCACGCAAGCAATATTGATAAAAGCCCCTTACGGCCGAGAGGAAGCGCGCGGTGGAACGCGCATTGAACTTCTGCTCAAACCGGTGCGCCAGATACTCATTCAACAATTGATCGGTCGCTTGCAGAATCCCCCGCTCCCGCTCTTTTACCAACCATCCGGCGTATGCCAGCAAATCACGCCTGTAGGATTGCAGCGAATTATCGCTGAGTCCTCTCTCCATCCAGGTGGCATCGAGATAACGGGTAATCACATTTTCAGAACTGGTTTCCGGCATTGGGTTTAAAAGCGTCTTTTTCGGCTTGGCTGGTTATAATGGCGCTCATACTAACAAGAAAGCCCGTCATGACTGATAGAAAAGATTACTTTCCGGGACTGAATATCTACCGGGCAATAGCTGTACTGCTCATGATGCTGGCCCATAGCGCCCGGGTTCAGACCAGCACCCCTTTAATAATGGCACACCCGGAACACGCGGGATGGCTGGATTGGCCTTTGCTGTCCGCCTTATATATCGAGCCGATTATCTCAGCCATGTTTCTGTTCATCGCGGGTTTCAGCCTGGTACTGTCGCGGACCCGCTCCAGGGAAAGCAAATCGGGCTGGTTAATCCGGCTCGGTAAGCGCATGTTTACACTCTATGCCATTTCAGTGATTTTCTTCATCGCAGACCAGGGGTTTCAGATCCCGGATCTGTTCCTTTCTTCGGGGGTACTTGCCATTATCGCCGTCGGCATTTTAAGTGCGGGAGTCATCTTGGTCACGCCGCACCCCTGGATAGGCTTGCTGTCGTTGAGTGTTGCGGTGGAAAGTGCCGCACTGTATTTGGAACAACAGAATCTGAGCATCGTGGGGTTGAATGCCGGAGCAGGAGGCATGGTGCCACTGGTGCTGTTTGCCTATTCTGGTGCCCTGAGTGGAATGCTATGGCAAAGCCTGAGTTGGAAGGGTTTGTGGCTGCTGCTGGGGCTGAGTCTGCCTGTCGCCATCTGGGCACTGGCCTCCGATCTGCCCTGGGTCACCCACCCGGTTAGTCAAATCCACTATTACCCCGGCAACCGGTTGAGCAGCGTATGGTATTCCTTGCAAGACGCTTTTGGGTTATATCACGGACCAGACCGAACAGGCAGCGTACGCTACTGGAACCACGCTGCCGTGTTTGTATGCCGCGCCCTACCGCTATTAGTGGCAGGACTCATGGTCGCACTCCATTTCAAAGCCTCATCACGTCACCCGCTATTAAAAATGCTCAACAGGCCCCTGGACTGGATGGGACGTAATGCCCTGAATCTTTACATTCTGCATTTGGTTTTATTGGCAATGGTGGAGGTAAGCACACTGAAACCGGCTCAAGGGTGGCAAACCCTTTTATTGCTGGCGGTCATATTAAGCATGTCGGCCTGGGCACTTCGATATATATCATTTGTGCCGCTTCGTAGAATTAAAAAAAGGGCCCCACAGGAGGAGGCCCTGTGAGCTAATCCGCCTCGCAATGAACGGATTTAAAAGGAATGGTGATGACACGCAGTGCGCCACGAAAAAGAATGAGAGATATAACCGACAAAACAAGTAAACAAGCGACTAATTTCATTTTTACTACCCCGTTCTTATTATTGTCAGACCATATTACCTGGTCACCTTATAACCACAAGATAGGATCACACCAACACAGCAGTTCCCTACATTGGCCAACACTGCGGGAACAATCCGCAACGTTTCGATAGGTTCCGGTTACAAATCAGGGGGGATGCAATGATGCTTTACTCGGAAACCCCGCTTTTCCAGGTGGATGCACCCAGGAAAATCAGCTGAAGCTGGCGGGTAAGGCGGGTTTCGAAATCCTTTCGTGCCTGGGGGCTGGCGTCTGACAGGTCGAGTAATTGGATTGTGCTAAAGGCCATATTTGAAATGGTCAGATCGGCGACCACATCCACCATTGAGGGGTTGAGATTGGATAACAGATTCAGTCTTTGCAGGTCAGACACCAACTCCTTGGCAAAATATTGCAACTCGCTGCGCACGGCCTGACGAATCACAGTGCTCCCTCCGGTCATGGACTGTGCCATAAATAGAAAAAACACTCTGTGGTTCACCACATAATCGCAGAATTGTGTAACCGAATCCCGAATGATGTGACCGGGGTCACCCCGGTTCTGACGCGCTTCCCTCATGAGCTGGCGTAACACCAGGCTCAGCTCGTCTACCAGATTCAGCGCCAAATCATCGAGATCCTTGAAATGCCGGTAAAAGGCGGTGGGGACGACCCCTGCTCGCTTGGCGACTTCTCTGATGCTCAAACTGGAAAAGTGCTGGCCTTCTTCCACCCATTCCAACGCTGCACTCATAAGCGATTGACGGGTAAGTAATTTCCGTTCCTGGCGGTTCTTCATTCACAGAGCCTGTTGTTTTTATACGATGCCATTCAATCAGTGTGCGATTGTACGCCGACTTATGTATGCATTTCCAGAAAAGCGACGCTCCAAGTCCCACCGCCGACCTCAAAAAAACCACCTAAAACACGAATCAGTTTACACATGAACACAAATATTATTTTTATATATTATTGTTTTTAATATATTTTATTATTTTAGCAGTAAATTTTTACCCAGCACCGTTGACACTCGTTTTCATAATAGTGCACACTTGTACACACAATAACGAGAGGAGCTACAGATATGCACTCAAAAAATACCACCATCACCCAACGGGCCAAAACCTGGCTCAGCAGCAGCCTGTTCAACCGCGATCGCGCTGGTGAGTATTTTGAGTATCTGGTCGAGGGGCTCGATCCGTTATGGTCTTTCACAGACTGCAAGGCGCAGATTCTGGATGTGATCAATGAAACTGCCGACACCAAAACCTGGGTCATGAAACCCACATCGCGCTGGAACGGCTTTGTCGCGGGTCAGCACATTCATATCACTATGAGCGTAAACGGTGTTAACCATACCCGTACTTTTACAATTTCCTCTTCGCCCTATCAGTGGCAGCAAGATCAAACCATTACTATTACGGTGAAAAAGGTCCCGGACGGCAGAATAACCGGATGGATGCATGAGCATCTGGACAAGGGGGCTGTCATCACCCTTTCCCGAGCCCAAGGTGATTTCGTCCTCAACGACAGCATCGATGCACCGGTTGGCTACATCGCCGCAGGTTCAGGAATCACGCCCGTCATGTCGCAATTGCGAACCTTGACTGCGAACAATATGCCGGTGCCCGCCTCTTTACTCTATTTCTCTAATACCCGGCAGGATTTCATCTTCGGTTCACAGATTCAGGCCATGAGCCAAACCAATGGCCGTTTCACCAGCCATCTGATCGCCAGTTATGACGACAGCGAGAGTTCACACAAGCTGCCGCAAAGCCCGATTTGCGCAGAGCATATAGCTGCTTTGCTCAGTGACAAGCCGAAAGAAATTTATATTTGCGGACCGCACCGTTTTCGCGAGATTGCAAAAGAACTACTGGCTGAGGCAGGTTTTGACCTGAATGCGACTCATGAAGAAGCGTTTGGTTTACCACCCGTTAAACGGGTCGAAGGCGAGCCGGTTACCATTACCTTTGGTAAAAGCGCGCTGGAAACCACCAGCAACGCGCCAGGCACGCTGCTTGAGATGGCCGAAGGCGCGGGCCTTTCCCCAACTGCAGGTTGTCGCATGGGTATCTGCCATACCTGCAAGTGTAAAAAGAATTCAGGTCAGGTACGCAACATCATTACCGGCGAACTGTCTTCCACCGGACAGGAAGATATACAGATTTGTATATCCACCCCGATCAGTAATGTCGAAGTCGAATTATAAGGATCAGGAGTAAGCATTATGACGACCGCAACCCAACCCAATATAGAAAACCTGCAACCGGAAAGCGTTGCTTACGCGCGTAAAAGTAAACGCCTGAGCAAAGAGCAATTCCAGCAACTGCAACAAGAATTCGACGCGTTACGGGACGACATACGGGCCGACCTGGGCCAGAAAGACGTCGATTACATGAAGAATATTATTCGTGTACAACGCTTTTTGGAAATTGCCGGACGCACGCTGATCCATTTTAGCTTCACCCCCGTTCCCTTTATGCTGGGTGTAAGCGCTTTGTCGGTTTCCAAAATACTGGATAACATGGAAATCGGGCACAACGTTATGCACGGTCAATATGACTGGACCAATGACCCCAAACTGGATTCCGCATCGTTCGAATGGGACACTGCCTGTGAATCCGCTTCCTGGAAACGCACCCACAACTTTGAACACCACACCTTCACCAACGTGATCGGTAAGGATCGGGACTACGGCTATTCGTTGTTACGCCTGTCAGAAGATACCCCCTGGCATCCGGGCCGCAGCATACAAATCGTGTATTTTGCTGCTCTGAGCATCTTCTTTCAGTGGGGGGTCGCTTTACACGAACTGGAAAGCGAGCGTCTGCGCGACGGTACTTTCGATGTCGAAGAGAAAAAGCCATACTTGAAGGGCCTGCTAAAAAAAGGCAGCAAGCAAGCGTTCAAGGACTATGTCTTCTTCCCTGCATTGGCCGGTCCGTTTTTCTGGAAAGTCATGCTGGGCAATGCGTTAGCCAACCTGGGTCGCAACCTGTGGGCATCAGCCATTATTTTCTGTGGCCACTTTACGGAGCAGGCTCAAACCTTCAGCGAAGAAGAATGCGCTAACGAAACCCGGGGTGAGTGGTACTACCGTCAATTATTAGGTTCCAGTAACCTGACCGGTGGCAAGTTAATGCACATTATGACGGGTCACCTGAGCTTTCAGGTAGAACATCATATTTTTCCGGATATCCCTGCTCAGCGTTACGAAGAAATGGCTCCGCGGGTTGAGGCGATTTGCAAAAAGTTCGACCTACCCTACAACAGCGGCCCGTTTCTGCGTCAGTACGGCACTGTAATCAATCGAGTATGGAAGTATTCGTTTCCGGATAAGGCGAAGTCGGTCAAAGCGTAAGGCTTCATTGGCGGGTATTACTCACTGTAACGAATACGTTAAACTGAGGTAATACCCGCTTAAACACCACAGGAATGAAAACGATGGGCATACTGAATAAAGCTGAATTGCTAAAAGACATGATTCAGACCGCGGTCGACAATGGCGCTAAAACCGTTGCCGAGATTCACAAATCCATTGCGGACATGCCGTTCGAGGCGCTTGAGAGATCCGGGCTACTCGACGAAGATGGACAAAAGTTGCGCGACAAAAGCCAACAAACCATCGGCATGGTGTATGACAAGATCCGTCAGATCAATCAAACCGTCGGCGAACTGGCGTCAGACATGTTCGAAACCCTGGAGGACGGCCAGATCGTTTCCAAAGTAATGGACGAGAAAGACAACCCGAAACCCTGATCAGAATATCCCCCACTACCGGACCGCATGCGGAATTAAACTATTACCGATGCGGTCTTTTGAATTCATTATTGGCCACACCACCACTGTCCCAACTTTGCTGAATCCTCATATCTCTACTATATTGGCGCTAACGCGAATAGATCTCTCGCTGGTGCACATAAAAAATTAAAAGAGAAGAGAGGAATCTCCTAATGAAGAAAGCACTCATCACCACGGCCATTACAAGCGGCCTGTTTTTCACCTCACAACTGACGATGGCTGAAGAACAAAACTATGTCGGCCTTCAATACAACATGTTCACCTATAGCGAAGATGGCCTCGGTGACCTGGAGCCGGAAGGTGTTGCACTGGTTATCGGCGGCGAACTCAATGACAATTTCCGCCTCGAGGGGCGTCTTGGCAGCAGTACCGCAGATGATAACGTTGCCGGTGTTGCCTTAGCCATCGACAACTACATTGGTTTTTATGTCAAAGGCGGAATGCGGTTCGCTGACATGGTCTTTCCCTACGTTGTTCTCGGCTACTCGCTGGTTGACCTCAAATCCCACGATGCTAACTACTACGATACGGAATCGGACTTATCCTATGGCGTAGGTGCTGACGTCAATTTTGGCAACTTCCAGGTCGGGCTTGAATGGATAATGCTGCAAGACAAGTCTGCCTACGAACTGGAAAACCTGAGCCTGACTGCTGCCTGGCGCTTCTAACCCCGGCTACCCCCCAACAGACAAGGGCCGCTTTCATTGCGGTCCTTTTTTATTACTTGCTTATTCCTGTAACACGGTTGTGTACAATAAGCAAAAGGTCTGCTGGTATAGTCGCTGTATGAACACCTCTCATCTATCCTCACCAAACAAACTGGAACGGCGTTTAGCCCCGTTACTGGATCTACTGCAAAAGCAGTCAGTCGTACAGTCGGTTACCCACCGCCAGCAACAGAACCGCGCCGATGTCATTGAAAATTTATTACAACGGCAACAGCAAGCTGCAATTCAGCGCGAAGTCGACAAACTTAAAAGCCCTGATATCGCTCACCTGCTGGAAATGATCACCAGCGATAAGCGTCACATCATCTGGCGGTTACTTTCCCACGAGGTTGCCGGTGAGGTGTTGATAGAATTGAATGAGGCAATCGCCGATAGCCTGATTGAAATGACGCTACCGGATACCTTACTGCCTATCCTGGAAACGCTGGATACCGATGAGCTATCCGACATCGCGGAACTGCTGCCACAAGATTTACTAAACCGGGCAAAAGCATCACTGAAAGCCAATGAGCGAAACTGGCTGGAACAGACCATGAGCTTTGCAGAAGGCTCCGTGGGCGACATCATGAGCCGCGACTGCCTGATCGTTACAGAGACTATCAGCATCAATGAAGCCATCGAACTGGTGCGCTCCAACACCGAGTTACCTCCGCAAACCGACAAGTTATTTATCGTCAACAATTTACGCCACGTTAGCGGGGTGCTGCCACTCATCAATCTGTTGCGCAACCCGGTGCACAGCCAAATAGAACAATGCATGGACAAGGATGTAGTCACCTTCTCGCCCACCGATCAAGCGGAAGAAGCAGGCCAGGCTTTTGAACGCTACGATCTGATCTCTGCTCCGGTGGTCGATAGCAAAGGCCGTATTATCGGCCGCCTAACCGTCGAGTCGATAATGGACTATTTACGGGAGCGGGCAGAAAACCAGGCTTTGGCAAAAGAAGGACTGAGTGCTGACAGCGACTTATTCGGCCCGATAATAGACGGCGCGAAAGAACGCTGGCCCTGGCTTTGCATCAATCTTATTACTGCATTTATCGCGACGCGCTCTATCAGCCTGTTTGAAAACACCATTCAACAGCTGGTTGCATTGGCCACTCTTATGCCAATCGTTGCCAGCGTCGGGGGCAATACCGGCAACCAAACGGCCGCGCTGGTCATTCGCGGGCTCGCATCCAAACAGGTACATCGAGACAATATCACCTTTATTTATCGCAAAGAGCTGATCATCGGCTTGATGAACGGCTTACTATGGGGAACATTACTCGGCCTGTTTGCCTGGCTCTTATATCAGAACACCATGCTGGGTCTGGTAATGATGATGGCCGTCACCATGAACCTGATATTGGCCGCTTTTATCGGCATCACCGTCCCTTTCACCCTGGATCGATTAAATAAAGATCCCGCTATGGGCTCATCTGTGGTACTAACGTTCGTTACAGATAGTATGGGCTTTTTCCTCTTTTTGGGCCTGGCCTCTCTTGTTTTGATTTAAATTTGCTTCATAGTGAATATATATTCAACCGACACTAACAAATAGAAAAATGAAAAATAGTAATCTACTAGCTCTCATCTTTGGGTCGATGGGCTGGTTACTGTTCGCCCCGGTTTATGCAGATAGCGACTCTACCAGTTCCGCCCAAGACAGCTTCAATCGTGCAGTCAATCATTACCTAAACGGTTTTGTGCATTGCACGCAAGCCAATGAAGCGCTTCGTCGCAACAATACAGACAAAGCGCAGCAGGAATTTGCGCGTTACAAAAGCATAAAGTCGGCGGCAGCGAAGATCGATAAAAGCATACTCACCAGCAGTGAACGTGGCATGGAAAGTAATATTCTTTACTGCCAGCGGGTGGCTACCGATCTGGAAATTGCACTCGGAAAGCCGCTAATGGATAACGCATTCAGCCAATGCGAAAAAGCAAAAACCAGCCTGGACCAAGGCGACCAAAAGCAAGCGCAAATACAATACCAGGCGTTTGAATCATTGAAGGATAAAGCGATCACGTCGGCACCCAGTCTTGAAACTATTTTCAGCGTTAAAAACCAGATTTGGAAATGTGAAAGGCTGGAAACAAAGATCGCTCAACTCAGCAACCAGCAATTGGCTCTGGATAAAGCGATTGAATCGGCGACGAAGAAAAGCAGCCGTTATATTGAATCCTGCCAGACCGCGCTCGTCGAGCTGAGAAAATCCGCACCGGACCGCGACACCCTCAACACCGTTAACGCAAAACTGAATAACACGATTTCGTACAAGCAGGCCGCTTTAGCCGATGCTGCCGTGTGGGCGTCCCTACAGAAGCCACAGCACCAAAGCCAAAAAAAGACAATCGAAGATAAACTCAAACTAGGCGATCAATGCACCTCTCAGATAAAAAACACCATCAACGCCAAATTAATCCAGATCGGCTCCATAGAATTAAAACTAAAAAGCTATTCCAATACGCTTAATAGTGGTTTGAAACAATGCAACACCATTATCTCTCAGCGTATAAAAAACGTGACTCCGGCTGTGTTGGAACAAGCCAAAGGCGATTACCGCTCTGCATTAAAAGCACGCAACCGAATCCGGTCAAAAATTAATGACAGTGACCACAAAGCCCGTTACTCGGATTGGCCACAAACCCGACTCATACATCAAAGTATGCAACAACTGAACGCGTGCCTGGACACATCCAAAACCCACCTGAATAAACTCGCGCTGGCATCACCGGCAAAACCAACCCAAGCAAAGGCAGACATCCCCCTAAATACGCCGCCCCCAGGCCCGAAACGGTTCCAGGGCTCAATCCATATGGAAGCGCCTCTGCCTGATTTTGCTTTGGTGTATTTATTAGATGGCTCGAGCCCGCCACAGGATGTTGAAGTGGTTTTGGATCAGGACGGTTTTACTGAAAATCTGTATGTTGTTGCGAACGGCGATACCTTTGCAATCAAAAGCAAAGCTTATGGCCGTCACCGCATCACAGCCGAAGTGCCTAACCTGAATTTCACTGCCGATATAACACAATTACAAGCAAGGCAGCACCGATCAGGTAAAGTGAGCTGGCCTGACAACACCATAGCCACTTTGCGTAGTAATCGCGGGGATGTGCTCCCGACTTATATGGCCAGCATTCCGTCCGGCAATTATCAGCTCATAACGCTCGACAAGCAGAACTTTAGTTTCGAACTGAAGAACCCGGCGCACGCCAGCAAAGGATACTTTTTACTGCCCGGCTATGACCCGCTGGAAATAAATGTCGCACAAGGCGAGTTCAACAGCCTGACAATTACCCGCAACGCAGAGGCTTCCGGCAGCTTACAGATAAAAAATAAAAACTGATGCAGGTGCCGCATGCAGGTGCCATCAAAATTCTTCAGCCAGCAATGACATCACTGGATCGGAGCCGGACTGTATGGATGCGATCAGACTGTCGACGCGAGGTAAAACCCGTTTAAAGTAGTACGCACCTGTTTTCTGCTTGGTCAGGTGGCTAGCCGTATTCGGCGCACAGGCAGACAGCATCTTCATCCACATATAACCATAGGTTACGTACCCCACTACATGCAGATAATCGCACGCCGCTGCACCTAATTCGTAGGGGGAATGTTGCGCGCGTTGCAGCAGCACCTCTGTCAACTCGCTCAGTTGCGCCACGCGCTGCTGCAGCTGATCAGCAAAATCCGCCTGCTCGCCTTGCCAATCCCGCTGCAGAAACCGACGTATTTCATGCAAATAGGTTTTCAGACTTTCACCCTGGTTTGCGAACACTTTTCGTTGGATCAGATCCATGGCCTGAATACCATTGGTGCCTTCGTATATCTGCGCAATTCTGACGTCCCGAACCAATTGCTCCTGACCCCATTCACGAATATACCCGTGACCACCAAAAACCTGCTGCCCCAGAACCGTACTGTCCAGCCCCAGGTCCGTAAAGAAAGCTTTAGCCACCGGAGTCAATAACGCTACGATGGCATCCGCTTGGTATCGCGCCTCCGCAGAGGGTGCATACTGAGCCTGGTCCAGATGCATACCCAAATAAACCGCGAACGCCCGCCCCGCCTCGGTAGTGGATTTCATATCCAGCAGCATCCGGCGGACGTCCGCGTGCACTATAATCGGATCGGCATCCATTGTACTTTTCACTCCGGCTTCGCGACCCTGCACACGATCCCGCGCGTAGGCTACCGCACTTTGGTAGGACGCCTCTGCACAGCCCAACCCCTGAATTCCGATTGAAAGGCGCTCGCAATTCATCATGGTAAACATGCACTGCAAGCCGCGGTTCACCTCTCCCACCAGATAGCCGCGAGCGCCGTCAAAATTCATTACGCAGGTGGCCGATGCCTTAATACCCATTTTATGCTCGACGGACCCGCAAGTGACTCCGTTGGCCGCCCCCAGAGTGCCATCCTCATTCACCCAATACTTGGGCACCAGAAACAAGGAGATACCGCGGGAACCCGCAGGTGAGCCCGGTAATTTGGCCAACACCAAATGCACAATGTTTTCACTCAAATCATGATCGCCGCCGGTTATGAATATTTTGGTGCCGGTGAGGCCATAAGTACCGTCACCAAAATCTTCGGCTTTGCTACGAATCAAGCCCAGATCGCTCCCGCAATGGGACTCAGTCAAACACATCGTGCCGCCCCAGCGGCCGCTGTACAGATTCGGCAGAAAACGCTGCTTAAGGAATTCGTTCCCATGGGCATCCAGCGCCATGCTGGCTCCGGAGGAGAGCGCAACATACAAGTTAAACGAGCTGTTTGCCGCGTACATCATCTCATCCACGAGCACGGACAATGACTTGGGCATACCCAAACCACCGTAATCCGTGTTTCCCGTCAGCGCGCTGAAACCACTCTCACAAAAGGTATCGTAAGCCTGTTTGAACCCGTTCGGCGTGGTCACCACACCGTCTATCCATTGCACGCCCTCTTCGTCTCCTGAGCGATTCAGGGGCGCCACGCACTCACCTGCGATTTTACCTGCTTCGTGCAGCATCGCGCTGGCGGTATCACGATCCAGTACCGAAGCCAAGGCTGGTGACTGCCGCCATTGCTGATCAACAGCGAATACATCGAATAACAGAAATTGCATATCCTGAAGGGGAGCTTGGTAATTGGACACGACGTGCACCTCTTAACGTGTTTTGCAAATCAGGAAAGGGGGCTGATTTGCAAATTATGATGCGAATTATTAGGACGATTACGATATTTAGCAACTTATTCACCCTAAAAACGTGCCTGAATGCAAATGTGTTTGCAAACCCGCTATAATTTTTGCAAACCTTGCAAATTTGCAGAATTCACACATGACGGACTCCACAGGCAACAAGCGAAAACACAAACTGTTTCTCGGCAATAAGATCAGGCGCTTGAGGGAACAGCACCGACTCAGCCAAGCGGAACTGGCAAATCGAATCGGGTTGTCCCCCAGCTATTTGAATCAGATTGAAAATGACCAGAGACCACTTACTGTTCAGGTTCTACTGAAATTAGGCCGACAGTTCGACATTGAGCTGACCCACTTTTCCGAAGAAGAGGACGACCGGCTGGTAGCCGAAATGAGAGACTGCCTGGAAGACCCGCTGTTTGAGAATGAAAAAATCCTGTTACCGGATCTGAAGCAGATCGTCACCCGCTCACCGGCGTTCGCGCGTCATTTTCTGAGCCTGTATCAGGCCTACCACCAGACCAAGCAGGACTATGTCGGTCTGGCGGAGGATGTTACCGTCGACGAAGCCGTACGCTCCATCGAAGGTCCGCAGTTCCCCTATGAAGAGGCGCGGGATTTCTTCTATTACCAGAACAACTACTTTGACGAACTCGACCGTGCTGCGGAACAACTGTATCGGGAACAATCCATGACCCCGGGCGGGGGCGAGACGCAATTTATCCGCTACCTGAATGATCAGCACCACATCCGGGTCAGCCTGGACGCCGAAGAAGACCGGCTGCGGCGCTATGACGTTAAGCGAAAACAATTGGTGCTGTCCCGACAACTCTCAGTGCGGCAGCGAATCTTCCACCTGGCACATCAGATTTGCCTGCTGGACCAAAAACAACGTCTGGATGACATCATTGCAAAGGCCCGCTTTACCAGCGCCGAATCCGATGCAGTTTGCCGCGTCGGTTTAGCAAATTATTTTGCCGGGGCGCTACTGATGCCCTATTCCCTTTTTCTGAAAACCGCGCAACAGGAACGTTACGACATCGAACGCCTGCAGATTGTGTTCAATGTGAGTTTTGAGCAAGTCTGCCATCGCCTGAGCTCCCTGCAACGCCCTGCGGAGAGCGGAATCCCGTTTTACTTTTTGCGAGTAGACGCAGCTGGCAACATTTCCAAACGGCAGAGCGCCAGCAGCTTTCACTTTGCCCGAGTGGGCGGCGCATGCCCCCTGTGGAACGTGCATGACGCGTTCGCCCAGCCCGGCAAAATTTTACGCCAGGTCGCGCAAATGCCTGACGGTAAAACCTATTTTTGCATTGCCCGCACCGTGAGCCGGACGGAAGGGGGATTTTTGATGCCGCAGAAGAATTTCGCTGTTGCATTGGGGTGCGAGATCGCCCATGCGCCCCAACTTGTCTATTCTGTGGGAATAGACCTTAACGACAAGGAAGCCGCGGTTCCGATCGGGGTTAGTTGCCGGGTGTGCGAACGCACCAATTGCTCACAGCGGGCATTTCCACCGATCGGCAAAAAGATTCAGATTGACGAGAATGAACGGGAATTTTTGCCATATCGGTTCGAGACCTGAACCGCAGGCATAAAAAAAGCGCTCACATAGAGCGCTTTTTTATCGCTGAATCGCTTAATTAAGCTTCTCGCGGATACGCGCAGACTTACCTGCACGCTCACGCAGATAGTACAGCTTGGCACGACGCACCGCACCACGACGCTTGACCACCAAACTATCAACCAACGGGCTGTGTGTTTGGAAAGTACGTTCAACACCAACGCCGTTGGAAATTTTACGCACGGTGAAGGCCGAGTTCAAACCACGGTTGCGCTTCGCAATCACAACACCTTCATAGGCCTGCAGTCGAGTACGCTCACCTTCTGTTACCTTTACACTGACAACAACCGTGTCACCAACGCTGAAGGGCGTCATGTCTTTTTTCAGTTGCTCGTTTTCAATCTCTTGAATGATTTTGTTCTTACCGCTCATCGGTAGTTCCTCACTTTTGGCGTCAGAGGTAACGTCTAAACGTTACATTCACGTCGTTAATAAAACCGTTTCCAGGTAGCGCCATCAGGTCGACGGGGCCAACTCCTGTATGAATTCTTCCAGCATTTTCCGTTCATCTTTGCTGAGCTCTCGCCGCTCCAGCAAATCTGGCCGCCGCTGCCAGGTGCGCCCTAACGCCTGCTTCAGTCGCCACCGCTTAATCAGCGCGTGGTTACCACTGAGTAACACTTCAGGCACATCGCGCCCTGCAAAATGTTCAGGCCGGGTGTAATGCGGACAATCCAGCAGCCCCTGAAAAAAGGAATCCTCTGCGGCCGAGTCTTTGTGCCCGAGCACCCCGGGAATCAACCTAACCGTAGCATCGATCATGGCCATCACCGGAAGCTCACCGCCACTGACCACAAAATCCCCGAGGGACCATTCCTCATCGACCGCCATGTCAATCACACGCTCGTCGATGCCTTCATATCGGCCGCACACAAATACAATGGCCTGCCGCTGGCTAAATTCTTGCGCTGCCGCCTGATCAAACGGCTTGCCCTGAGGCGAAACATAAACCACCCTGGGCGCATCGCTGCACTTTAATCCGGCTTTGGCCGCATCAATCGCTTGCAATAGCGGGTTTGCCAGCATCAGCATACCCGGCCCGCCGCCATAGGGCCTGCTGTCAACAGTACGATGCACATCTCCGGCAAACTCACGGGGGTTAACATATTGCATCTGTACAATCTGGTTTTTAATCGCTCGCCCTGTTACACCGTGCTCGGTAATTGCGCCGAACATCTCTGGAAACAGAGTGACTATACCGAATTTCATTTGCCTGACATCTTTTGACCCGGGACTAAAAGTCTTTATCCCAATCTACGGTGAGCGAGCCTGTCTGTAAATCGACCTGCTTTACCACCTGTTCCCAGACATAAGGAACTAAACGCTGCTCGCTATCAATACTGTCTGCGCCAGGCTTAACCACCAGAACATCATTGGAGCCAGTTTCAAATAAATGATCCACGACACCCAAACACTCACCGGCTACCGTGATCACCTTCAACCCTTCCAGATCGGACCAGTAGAAGTCATCGGCTCCCAGCGCCGGCAATTGATCGCGCTTGATTGCTACTTCACATCCGGTGAAGCCGGGCACCTGTTCACGATCGTCACAACCACGCAACTTCGCTACCAGGCCCTTACCATGTCGCTGAACCTTTTCAACGTCAATCGCTTGCCAGCTACCCCCCCGCTGAATCCAGAGAGGGTTGTAAGTGCCTATGTTATCAATGGGATGGGTATGGGAATGCAGCTTGATCCAGCCTTTGATCCCGTAGGGACCCAACAGCTTGCCGACAATTACCCATTCGCTCATTGATTCACTACCAGCCTGAAAAACGATTAAGCTGCGGCAACTGCCTTTTTAGCTTCTTTCAACAAGGTCGCAACACGATCCGAAGTTTGTGCACCCAAACCAATCCAGTGCTCAATACGACCCATTTCCAGACGTACACGCTCTTCCTGTCCGCGAGCTAGAGGGTTGAAAAAACCAACGCGCTCAATGTAACGACCGTCACGGGCGTTACGGCTATCGGTTACAACCAGGTGGTAGAAAGGACGCTTTTTGGATCCACCACGGGTCATTCGAATAGTTACCATAATTACCTTTTCCTTTTCACAATCAATCTGTTCAGCGATTTTTAACGTAAAAGCGGGCCACTGAGACACCACAAAAGTGCCCAGCAACCCACTGAATTCTTTAGCTTTTGTGGTCGCCGAAGGCGCTCCGGACAACCGACTTTTTAAGCTTGAGACCGCACCGGATAAGGTGATGGACTCGAGAGGCGCAGGATTGTACGGGAAATTGCCTCTAAAAGGAAGTTTTTTGCGCCCTCCGCCCTGACTACATCGGAGGCATACCACCGCCGGGGAATCCACCTCCACCCATCATGCCCTTCATTCCGCGCATCATATTCTTCATGCCGCTTTTGGACGACATCTTTTTCATCATCTTCTGCATTTGCTTATGTTGTTTAAGTACGCGGTTTATATCAGGAATCTGAGTACCGGAACCGGCCGCGATGCGTTTCTTACGTGAGCCATTGATAACATCAGGGCTGCGACGTTCTTTGGTGGTCATGGAGTAGATGATCGCTTCCATTTTCTTCAGCTCTTTATCCGCCACTCCACCTTGCTGAGCCATTTGCGCCATACCGCCCATTCCCGGCAGTTTATCGAGCATCCCGGCCATACCGCCCAGCTTCTTCATTTGCTGGAATTGTTCAAGCAAATCTTCCAGATCGAAGCCCTTGCCTTTTTTCAGTTTCTTGGCGAGTTTGTCGGCTTTGTCCTTGTCCAGTTTGCGCTCGGCGTCTTCTACCAGACTGAGCACGTCACCCATTCCCAGGATACGGGACGCGATCCGGTCAGGGTGGAACGCTTCCAGAGCATCGCTCTTTTCGCCCATACCAATAAACTTGATCGGCTTACCGGTAATATGGCGAACGGATAAAGCAGCACCACCACGAGCATCACCATCGGCCTTGGTCAGCACTACGCCGGTCAGTGGCAGTGCATCATGGAAGGCTTTGGCGGTATTGGCCGCATCCTGTCCGGTCATGGCATCCACCACAAATAGCGTTTCCACCGGGCCGATCGCACTGTGCAGGGCTTTGATTTCCTGCATCATGGCTTCGTCTATGGCCAAGCGGCCAGCGGTATCCACTATCACCACATCCGCAAACACCTTTTTTGCCTCTGCGATTGCGGCTTTCGCTATATCTATCGGGTTTTGATCACTGCTGCTCGGGAAAAATCGAGCGCCGACTTCACCAGAAAGCGTCTCCAGCTGCTTGATCGCCGCCGGACGATAGATGTCCGCACTGACCACCATCACATTCTTTTTTTCACGCTCTTTCAGGAATTTCGCCAACTTTCCCACAGTGGTGGTTTTACCCGCCCCCTGCAAACCGGCCATCAATATCACCGCAGGCGGCTGCACATTCAATTTAAGGGCGTCGTTGGCGTCCCCCATCATGTGCACCAATTCCTGGTTCACAATTTTGATAAAGACCTGCCCCGGGCTGAGGCTTTTCATCACTTCCTGACCGACAGCCCTGACTTTTACCTTTTCGATAAAATCTTTCACGACCGGGAGCGCTACATCGGCCTCAAGTAATGCCATACGCACTTCGCGCAGGGTGTCTTTAATATTATCTTCAGTCAAACGCGCTTTGCCGGTGACGCTACGCAGACTGGTACTAAGTCGTTCCGTCAGGGTATCAAACATAATGAAGTCTTTTGTGGAATAAGAAACTGAGACCGGCAAGTATAACGCAGCCAGTTTCATTATTGACAGCCTTGTGAGAAACTTAACCCAGATCCAAACCCGATTAAGGAGCACCACAGCGCCGTGACTTTGGCGATCCCGGCAGGCATTTTTGCCTGCATTTGCTACGCTATTTCCACATTTTTGATTATTAAGAGCCTTAAAACCAATATACCGGTTCACGCCCGGTTGCTGCTTGGGATCGCCTTAATAGGTCTTGGAATGCATGGCTGCTACCTCTATTACACCCTGTTTCCAGGGCAAGGTGTCCAGCTTGGCGTCACCGCCATGACCGCACTTTTCGGTTTTGTTCTGGCTGCCAGCGGCACTCTGGTCGCGCTGTACCGACACATCGATTCCCTGCTGGCCCCGGCCTACCCGGTGGCGGCTTTAGGTTTACTGGTTTCCCTGGTATTTAATAATGAAGTCATCCCGATTACCCATCTGAGCAGCGGTGTGATTGCCCACGTGCTGTTATCCATCGCGGCCTATTGCATGATTGCGCTTGCGCTGTGCCAGGCTGTTCTACTTTGGATTCAGAATTATCAGCTCAAACACCGGCACCTGCATGACGTGTTGCATCTGTTACCACCACTGCAAACGATGGAAAGCATGCTTTTTGACCTGATTTCGTTTGGTATGGTGCTGCTGACCACCGCGATAGCCACCGGATTTATATTCGTGGATGACTTCTTCGCGCAACACTTATTACATAAAACCGTATTTGCACTGAGTGCCTGGATTGTATTGTGGCTACTTTTGTTCGGACGCAGCCTGTGGGGCTGGCGCGGAATGGTGGCGGTAAAATGGACTCTGACCGGCTTTGTATTGCTGACACTGGGCTATTTCGGCTCTAAAGTGGTATTGGAAGTCATATTGCACAAAGTTTAACAAGCTGAATAGGCTATAGGCCCCTTGAACGAAATACCCGTCTACATTTTATTTATTGTACTGGCCGTATTGATACTGATGTCGGCCTTTTTCTCCAGTTCAGAAACCGGCATGATGTCGCTGAACCGATACCGCTTGCGGCATATGGTAAAAAGCAAAAATCGTGGTGCTATGCGGGTGGATGAACTGCTGAACCGCCCGGACCGCCTCATCGGTGTAATCCTGATCGGCAATAACTTCGTCAATATCCTGGCCTCGTCCATTGCCACTATTATCGCAATCCGGCTCTGGGGTGATGGTGGCATCGCCATTGCCACCGGCTTACTCACGCTGGTGATTTTGGTGTTCGCAGAAGTCACACCGAAAACCCTGGCGGCATTGAAACCGGAACGCATTGCATTCCCTGCCAGCCTGATCCTGAAACCGCTCCTGGTTCTGCTTTATCCTTTTGTCTGGCTGGTGAACGCCATCAGTAACGGCCTTTTACGTGTGGTGGGGATCAACACCGGGTCTGTCGGTACCGATCTTCTCAGCCGCGAAGAACTGCGAACCATCGTAACGGAATCCGGCGCCATTCTGCCTACCCGCCATAAAGGCATGATGCTGAGCATTCTGGATCTGGAAGAGGTCACGGTGGACGACATCATGATTCCTAAACACGAAGTTATCGGCATCGATCTGGAAGAAAGTACGGACGATATCGTTAAATCCCTGCAATCCACACAACACACCCGGCTGCCGGTTTATAAGTCAGACTTGAACGCTCCGGTGGGTGTCTTACACCTGCGCAAGATCAGTCGCCTGTTAATGGACGACGACGTCAATAAAGCCAAAATCATGCAACAAGCGGTTGAGCCGTATTTTGTGCCGGAAGGCACTCCGTTGCACATGCAACTGGTGAACTTCCAAAAGGTGAGACGGCGCATGGGGTTTGTGGTGGACGAATACGGCGATGTCCAGGGTATCGTTACTCTGGAAGATATTCTGGAAGAAATCGTGGGCGAATTCACCACAGATTACGCTTCCAGCAGCCAGGACATTCACCCCCAGGAAGACGGCTCATACATTATTGACGGCCGGGCGACCATTCGCGACATTAACAAAGCGCTGAAATGGCACTTACCCACCAAAGGGCCAAAAACTTTGAACGGCCTGATAACAGAGCACCTGGAAACCATTCCCGAGCATAACCTGTGTTTTACCATCGGCAACTATCGATTTGAGACCGTTCAGATCAAAGACAACCTGGTCAAAACCACCCGGGTTTTCAATATGAAATCCAACAAGGCGAAAAAAAGAATCTTACCCATACCGGCTTCTTAAGCGCGCGCTTTATGGCTCAGTCAGATGGTCACATTGACACGCTCACAGCGCCTGCTGCAGACTTGGCTTTTTCGATGGCCTGCTCTACATCGTCTGCCAGTGCCAGCGTTACGCCCAGACGCCGACTGCCGTTTATTTCCGGCTTTCCGAATAACCGCAATTGGGTATCGGGCTCTTTCAGTGCCTGGTTCAGGTTACCGTACTGCATGGAATTCGACTCGCCGCTGACCAGAATCACGGCCGATGCAGCAGCTCCAAACTGCCGGATAGAAGGAATCGGTAATCCCAGGATGGCACGAGCGTGCAGCGCAAATTCGGAAAGGTCTTGCGAGATCAGCGTTACCAATCCGGTGTCGTGTGGTCGCGGAGAGACTTCACTAAAAATTACCTTATCCCCTTTCACAAATAACTCGACTCCAAAAATGCCACGGCCACCCAAGGCTTCCGTTACCTGCGCTGCGGCTTTCCGCGCTGCTTGCAACGCTGTATCCGACATCGGCTGCGGTTGCCAGGATTCTCTATAATCACCCAGTTCCTGCCGATGGCCGATGGGTTCACAAAAAGTTGTGCCCGACTCATGTCGCACCGTTAGCAGTGTTATTTCAAACTCAAAATCGACAAACCCCTCCACGATGATTTTTCCGGCTCCGCTCCGACCGCCCTCCTGCGCATATTGCCAGGCTTTTTCGATATCCTGTTCCGACTTGACCGTGCTTTGCCCTTTTCCAGATGAACTCATAATCGGTTTGATCACACAAGGCAGGCCTACGGCTTCAATGGCCAACAGGTATTCTTCTTTGGTTTCTGCAAACTGGTAAGGCGACGTGGGCAAACCCAGCTCTTCTGCTGCCAACCGGCGAATGCCCTCACGGTTCATGGTCAGCTGCGCGGCCCTTGCGGTAGGCACAACCACATAGCCTTCCTGCTCAAGCTGCACCAGCGTGTCAGTGGCGATGGCTTCGATCTCCGGGACAATATAGTGCGGTTTTTCCTGTTCAATCACGGACCGCAACGCCGCGCCATCCAGCATCGATACAACATGGCTGCGGTGTGCCACCTGCATGGCCGGGGCGTTCGGGTAGCGGTCGAGCGCTATCACTTCACAACCTAAACGTTGCAATTCGATCGCAACCTCTTTGCCTAACTCACCTGAGCCGCATAACAGCACACGGGTGGCTGTTTCAGAAAGCGGGGTTCCGATAGTCGTCATCTGGTATTCCTGTGTAGGTTAAAACGATTAGTAATCACTCTTGAGCATGCGTTCTTCCACTTTACGCAAAATATCCCGTTTGCCTTCATTATCTACATAGCCCCAACGGGTTATTTCCTGCCCCGAGCGAAAACAACCAATACAAACATCGTCATCATCCAGCGCACAAACACCGACACAGGGCGACATCACCACGTCTTTCTTTGCCTTGTTCTTCATCCCCGCGTATCTACCTCTAACTGCTGTTGGTAACGCTTGTAATTTTCCACGTAGTGCAGCGCGCTCATTTTAATCATCATCACATGCTGATCGGTTAGCTCTTTAACGACTTTGCCCGGCGAGCCCATGACCATCGAATTATCCGGAATCACCTTGCCCTCGGGAATCAGAGAGTTAGCCCCGATGATGCAGTTTTTACCAATTTTGGCGCGATTCAGAATGACGGAGTTGATCCCGATGAGGCTGTTATCACCGATCTCGCAACCATGCAGCATCACCTTATGGCCAACGGTAACGTGTTTGCCGATATTCATCGGAATACCGGCGTCGGTGTGCAATACGGAGCCATCCTGGATGTTGCTCCCTTCCCCGATCAAGATCGGATCATTATCACCGCGCACGACGCAGTTGAACCAGATGCTGACGTCATTTTCCAGAATCACCGATCCGATCACGGTTGCATTATCCGCGATATAATAATTTTCACCACGCAATTCAACGCGGCGGTCGCCCAAGCGATAAATCATAAACTCTCTCCTCACATTACTTGGCATCCGTTTCCGACAACGGTTCCGCCATCACGAGTTCAAAACCGGTATCAAAGATCCGGTTAAAGCAATCAGTAATAAAGTAGGCGGTAAGGCCCCAGATAATATAGTTTTCGTAGTGATAACAGGGCACCTTATACCGCACCCCAAGATATTCCCGAATCGTAAAATCCGGTGGCGACGCTTCCAAGAAATAACTGATCGGTACTGAAAACAGACTTTCGATTTCGTACTCGCTGGGCACCAACTCCAGATCGTGGGGGATGATACCTATAAAGGGAGTCACTTTCAGTCCCGCTTTTGAAATCGACAGGGGCATGGGCCCTATGACCTCGACCTTTTCCGGCGGCAGCAGGATTTCTTCAAAACTTTCCCGAAGCGCCGTATCCAAAATGGTGCCGTCTTCCGGATCCCGCTTACCCCCGGGAAACGCGACTTCCCCGGCATGGCTGCTCAGATGCTGTGCTCTTTTCGTCAGTATCAGGCGAGGATCGGTCTGATGGTCAGTAATGGCCATCAACACGCCGGCTTCCGAGGCATCCAGTGACGCCTGATCAGGCTCATGTAAGGGAACGTTTCGACGGATTGCAGACAGCCAGTCAGACACAAATTACTCCATACCCGTGACCGGACTTACCACCAGTTAGGGCGTGCGGCCAAGGGGCCAATTGATTCAAATAGGGTTGACGCTAACAGACAGTACACTAAGCCAGCGAAAAACCGCAACCTTCAAGCAATGCAACAAATTTGATACGCAATGACACAATGGCAGCCAATTGTGGATAACTCGCTGATTTTATGGCCTTATCTTTTAAGGTTATAAGCATGACATATCTAATAACCGCGATGAGGACAGAAAACAACCAACACGTCAAGCCTATACAAGCAAGTTGTTGGCGCTAGTATAGAACGCGAGAAAAGCAATATTTAATTTTAACACTGTTCCATCATTGGGGGCGGGAAACCGATACACCGGTGTTATTGGTTAGCCTATAGAGGAATTACCCATGAATCACGCATTACCGGATTTTGACCAATTAAAAGAAATGGCTGAAAACAACCCAGAGCAGTTGGAGCAACTGCGGATTCAGTTATGTGAGCAGGTGATTCAGGATGCACCTGAAAAGTATCGGCGTAAACTACGCGGTTTACAATTCCGTTTGGATATGGAGCGCCGTAAAGCGAAAAGCCCCATGGCCGCCTGTATTGCTATATCCGGGATGATGCATGATTCGTTTGATCGTTTGCGCCTGGCGCTGAACGATGCAACCGGTAAGGGAAGGCCATTCGATTTGCAAGGTACGTCGAGCGCGTTATCCTCACCAGCAGAACACGCGAAAGTACTGCCATTTCGCCGCGCCTAGCTTTTCCTTGGCTGGGCCTTACCAACTTTAAGCATTATACTGGCAACCTTGTTCTCAGTGGCCAATGCTTAATTTATGAAATACTGCAGTGAATGTGGATCCGAAGTTTCTCTTAAAATACCTGCCGGCGACAGCCGCGAGCGTCACGTCTGTGATAGCTGCGGCCTCATCCATTACCTGAATCCCCGAATTATCGCCGGCACCCTACCGGTTTACGAAGATAAAATCCTGCTATGCAAACGCGCCATTGAACCTCGCAGAGGCTACTGGACCCTGCCTGCAGGCTTTATGGAAAACGGCGAAACTACCGCACAAGCGGCGGCCAGGGAAACCATCGAAGAGGCCGAAGCAAACGTCAATATTCACGGTTTATACACCGTTTTCAATCTGCCCCATATCAGTCAGGTGTACATGTTCTTTCGCAGCGATGTCATCGACGGCCATTTTGGTGTCGGCGAGGAAAGCCTGGAAACACAATTGTTTGATGAGGCTGACATCCCCTGGGATGAGCTCGCCTTCCCTACCATCCATCGCACCTTGAAACTGTATTTTGAAGACCGCAAAACCGGACATTATCCGGTTCGCTTGGAAGATATTCAGCCACGGGTGAAGAAAAGCTAGCAAGCCGTTTTCGGCTGGACACTGGAGTACAAATAAGCAACGATCGGAAATCAGCCTGCTACACTCAAAAGGTGCTGCGCTTCATTTACCGGAGTTGTGCTGAAATTGGGTTATTTTGCCAAGTCTAATTTGGTTTTTATGTTGTTGTTATTACTAACAACACGAATTAGTGCGGCTGCACCTCAGGCAGTTCCGATCAACCGCATTGCGGCAGATCACTCTGCCAACCAGTACTTCAACTATTTGGAGGACGAAAACGCCAGCCTTACTATTGACGATTTGCTGCAGGGTTCTTATCAGGACATGTTCGCGAGCGGTGCAGCGGAAGTACTCAACAAGGGCTTCAGTCAATCTGCATTTTGGTTACACAGCCGTTTCAGTTTTCCCGAACAACCCGACATTTACCACATTACCCGTTACGTATCCCTGGAATATTCACTGCTGGATTCAGTCGATTTCTATGTTATCGAAAATGGGGAAGTCACCGGTAAATGGCTTACCGGCGACAGCCGGCCATTCAACACACGCCCTGTCGATTATTCCCGCTTTTTATTTCCAGTGGAATTTAATCGCGGCGATATAAAAGACATTTATATCAGGGTACAAAGTACCAGCTTGTTGCGCATGCCGGTCACCATCTGGACCCCTTCCGAGTTCCATGACGCGCAACGACCTAAACTCCTGTTAGACGGTTTGTACTTCGGCATTCTGCTATTGATGCTCTGCTACAATCTATTCCTCTACGCTACAGCGCGGGACGCGTCCTACCTTTATTACATAGCCTATATACTTTCCATCGCGGCATTCCAATTGGCCATGAGCGGCTACGGTTTCGAGTATTTATGGCCCAACACGCCGCAAGTAAATGAATTTTTGATTCCTCTTTCAATTTGCGCGATTTCTATTTTTGTATTGGCATTTGGTCAGCGCATTTTGGATTTACGCAAACAGTCGCCTCTACTCTATTTTATTGTCAATATTATCATCGTGCTGGAAATTGCCGGAGCAATCACCAGTTTGTTATTGCCCTACGCCGTTGTTATCCAAACATTGATTGTATTTACTGTCATCGTAGCGGCCGTTAAGCTTTATATAAGCATCCAACAAAGCCTGAGACGCATTCATACTGCGCAGCTTTTTTTGTTTGCCTGGTTCACCTTTCTGTGTGGTGCCATGGCTTTAGCCGCAACCTCAATGGGCTGGTTACCGGTGAATTTCCTGACTACGAATTCTTTTATTATCGGTTCCGCAGTCGAAGTCATTGTGCTTTCTTTTATACTGGCTGAGCGCAGCCACCAGATCAATAAAGCTAAAGCTTTTGCCGAAAAACAGGCCAAAGATGCATTACAGCTTATGAACGACTCCCTTAGAGAAACAAATCGGACCAAAGATGAGTTTCTCGCCACTATAAGTCATGAATTACGCACCCCTATGAACGGGGTGTTAGGCTGCTTACAGCACGCGAGTCAATGCCCGGATCAAAGCAGCTTGGATACGTATCTCAATCACGCCGACCGCTCTGCCCGGCACATGATGTTGCTAATTGACAGTTTATTAACCTACACCGAGTTACAGTCCGGCAACCTTCAGCTGCAGCAGGAACCGTTCAGAATCGGAGAAATGCTAGATAAAGCCCGTTTGTTGTTTGCTGACACCTGCGCTAAAAAAGAGATCCGGCTGCGCATGTCGCTGGACTCTGTAACCCCGCACACGCTATTCGGTGATAGCTATCGTGTCGGGCAGATCTTCAATAATCTGATCGACAATGCCATTAAGTTTACTCACCGCGGTGAAATTTTAATTGAAATAACCTGTGCGGCAATCGACCACGAAAGTCAGTCGTTAAAATTGATTTTCAGCATCAGCGACACCGGTATTGGCATTGAACCTGAGAAGCAATCCCAGATTTTTGAAAGTTTCCGTCAGGCTGACGCTACAAACAATCGTGGTTATGGCGGATTGGGAATTGGCCTTTCGGTGGTAAAAGCCTTGCTCGACAAAATGGATGGCACCATTGAATGTCGGTCAAACCCGGGCCAGGGCAGCCGCTTTGAAGTGACCTTTCCCTGCCTTTTTCAAAACCAGGATTTGACTTCGCGGATCGATGAGCAAGCTCACCAACCTTCCCGCCACGCTGCTCCTTTACAGGTTTTGGTCGTTGAAGACAACCCGGTGAATCAACTGGTGATCAAAAGCCTACTGACACGACACGGATATACCATAGTCACCGCCAGTAACGGAGCGCAGGCTTTGTTGGAATTGGAGCAATACGCGATTGATGTGGTACTGATGGATTGCCAGATGCCGATTATGGATGGGTTTGAAACAACAGAAAAAATCCGCAACATGGACCACCGACATGCCCACCTGCCAATCATAGCAGTTACCGCCAATGGCATGTCGGACGACAGGCACCGCTGTATCCAAGCGGGTATGAATGACTACCTGTGCAAGCCGATTGATGCCCAGGTCCTGCACCGAAAAATTGTGTACTGGACCAACAATGCCGCTCGGCAAAAAACCGGCTAGATCGACGTTAAACGCATTCCAGCTTCCATAGGTCGTAAGCGGGTTCTTCGTATGGATGCGCTAATTTTAACGCGGTCACTGCTGCCTTGACGATGGCATCTTCGCACACCATTTCCACCCGGAACTCTTCCACAAACTCCAGCTTTTTGTCCGTCCCGATAAACGGATTAGCGCCTGGCTGGGGACGGAATTGCCCGCTACCTTTACACTCCCAGCAACACTGGTCGTAATTGCCAATACGGCCTGCGCCCGCATTGAACACAGCCTCTTTTACTGCCTCTTTGTGGCTCGCGGGAACGAAGAACACCAGCTTATACACTGCCAATCACCCCAACCATTGACGGCCATTGCGGAACAGCCGCAACCACACCCCGTCTTCACCCCAACCTGGTGGTCGCCAGGAATTCTGAACGCTTCTATAGACCCGCTCCGGGTGTGGCATCATGATCGTGATGCGCCCGTCTTGATTGGTTAGGCCGGTAATACCCTGCGGCGTGCCGTTGGGGTTGGCGGGATACGTTTCGGTTGCCTGGCCGTTGCTGTCCACATAGCGTAGCGCCACGCTGTTGGATTGTTGTGCCGCTGAAAGCTGTTGCTCCGATGCAAATTCCGCGCGGCCCTCTCCGTGCGCGACGGCAATGGGCAAATGGGAACCCGCCATGCCTTGTAGCAGAATGGACCCGGATTCCATCACTTCCACCATGCTGACACGCGCTTCAAAACGCTCGGACTGGTTGCGCACAAAATGAGGCCAATTATCCGCACCGGGGATCAGCTCATGCAGATTGCTCATCATCTGGCAGCCATTGCAGACGCCCAGCGCAAATACATCCGTTCGGGCAAAAAACTGTTCGAACTGTTCGCGCGCCCGAAGATTGAACAGGATTGATTTTGCCCATCCTTCCCCGGCCCCCAAAACGTCGCCATAGGAAAATCCGCCACAAGCCACCAAGGCATTAAAATTCCGTAAGTTGACCCGGCCGGATAAAATATCGCTCATATGGACGTCCACCGGAGTAAACTCGGCCGCATGGAATGCACCGGCCATTTCAATTTGTCCGTTGACGCCTTGCTCTCGCAGAATGGCAATTTTTGGCTTTGCACCAACATTGATGAACGGTGTGCAGATATTTTCCTGAGGATCAAAAGTCAGTATCGGTGTCATACCCGGATCGTCTTGTTTAGCGATCTGCTCGTATTCCTGCTCGGCGCACAGACTGTTGTCCCGCAACGATTGGATACGATAGCTGGTTTCCGCCCAGGCTTGCTCCAGTGTTATCCGGGATTCATTTAATAGCAGCTGTCCGCCATGCTCGATTTCCAGATGGTGACTCTGATTCGGTGCACCTAGATCGTACACGGTGACGCCGCTGGATTTGTATTGCTCTATGATGCCGGCCGCAGCATCGCTACGAACCTGAATAACGGCGCCCAGCTCCTCATTAAACAGCGCGGGAATCGCATCGCCCAACGCAGTAATGTCCACACCAACCCCACAGTGAGAGGCGAACATCATCTCACACAGTGATGTAAGCAAACCTCCGTCAGAACGGTCGTGATAAGCCAGCAGATTGTCGGTTTGCAGCAACGACTGAGTCACTTCGAAGAACCCCTTTAATTGCGCCGAACTTTCAAGATCGGCACACCGGTCGCCCAATTGCTGGTACACCTGCGCCAGCGCAGAAGCACCCAGACGATTTTCTCCGTTGCCCAAATCAATCAACAACAATCGGGTATCGCCCACGTCGGTCTGCAGTTGCGGTGTCTGGGTTTTGCGAACATCCTTCACCGGCGCAAAGGCGGTTATGATTAATGACATGGGGGCGGTGACGCTTTTACTCATATCCTCATCCTGCCACACCGTGCGCATCGACATAGAATCCTTACCCACCGGAATGGTTATACCCAACTGGGGGCACAATTCCATGCCTACCGCCCGCACGGTTTCGAACAACGCCTGATCTTCACCGGGATAGCCCGCTGCGCACATCCAATTGGCCGACAAACGAACGTCTGCCAGTTTGCCTATGCGGGCAGCGGCAATATTCGTGATAGCCTCACCAATTGCCATGCGACCGGACGCCGGTGCGTTGATTAATGCGGCCGGAGTACGTTCACCCATGGCCATGGCTTCGCCGGTGAAACTGTCGAGTGTACTGGTGGTGACTGCCAGATCCGCTACCGGAACTTGCCAGGGACCGACCATCTGATCCCGCGTGACTAGGCCGGTCACAGTCCGGTCACCAATCGTAATCAAAAACTTTTTGCTGGCGACCGCAGGCAACCTTAGCACTCGATATACCGCCTCTTTCAGATTAAGGGCACCGGTGTCGATCGCTGATTGTTGAACCGTTTGAGTCTGATATTCCCGTAGCATTTTGGGCGGTTTGCCAAACAACACCGGCATGGGTAAATCCACCGGTTTATTTTCAAAATGCGCATCATCCAATTGCAGGTGCATCGCATTTGTGGCTTCGCCGATGACGGCGTAAGGGCAACGCTCACGCTCACAGATCGCTTCGAAGCGCTCCAGGTTTTCATTGGCCACGGCCATCACATAGCGTTCCTGGGATTCATTGCACCAAATTGCGAGCGGTGACATGCCAGGCTCATCATTGGGTATGGCCCGCAGGTCAAAGCGGCCGCCCCGCCCTCCATCTTTTACCAATTCCGGCATGGCGTTGCTTAAACCACCAGCTCCCACATCGTGAATAAAGTCAATGGGGTTGTCATCGCCGAGTTGCCAGCACTGATCGATGACCTCCTGGCAACGGCGTTCGATTTCCGGGTTGTCCCTTTGCACGGAGGCGAAATCGAGATCCTCGGCGCTGGCACCGGTGGCCATCGACGACGCCGCTCCGCCACCCAGACCAATCAGCATTGCCGGCCCCCCCAATACCACCAGTTTGGCGCCGACCGAGATTTCCCCTTTATCCACGTGATCTTCTTTAATATTACCGAATCCACCGGCGATCATTATCGGTTTATGATAACCACGGACTTCATCGCCGTTAACGGTTTTTACCTGCTGTTCATAGGTTCGAAAATACCCATTAATGTTGGGCCTGCCAAACTCATTATTGAACCCGGCGCCACCCAGCGGGCCTTCGATCATAATATCCAGCGCCGACACAATGCGGCCCGGTTTACCGTAGGGTTGTTCCCAGGGCTGGGTGAAACCGGGAATATTGAGGTTGGAAACCGTAAACCCGGTCAAACCGGCTTTGGGTCGTGAGCCGCGCCCGGTTGCACCTTCATCCCGGATCTCTCCGCCGGCTCCGGTGGCCGCCCCGGGAAAGGGCGCAATCGCAGTCGGGTGATTGTGGGTTTCTACCTTCATCAAAATATGCACCGGCTCCTGATGGAACTGATACTCTTTGCTCACCGGATCAGGATAGAATCGGCCTGCGTCAAAGCCTTCCATAACTGCAGCATTGTCGGAATAGGCAGACAGCACGCCTTCGCCTCCCGCCTGATAGGTATTCTTAATCATTTTAAAGAGCGAATGGGTTTGCGGTTTTCCGTCTACCACCCAATCGGCATTGAATATTTTGTGGCGGCAATGCTCGGAGTTAGCCTGAGCAAACATCATCAGTTCCACATCGGTGGGATTGCGTTTTAATTCATTGAAAGAGTGCAGCAAGTAGTCGATTTCATCTTCCGCCAATGCCAATCCCAATACCTGATTGGCCTGCTCCAACGCTTGACGCCCCTGTGCAAGCACATCCACCTCCGCCAGCGGGGCCGGTTCGTTATGCCGGAACAGTGCTTCAGCCTGTTCCAGTTCCGGCAATACCGCTTCCACCATTCGATCATGCAATAATGCCGATACCTGCTGCAGCTGCAGCTCATCCAATGGTTGCTCTGCTTGCAGATAATAGGCAACCCCGCGCTCCAGCCGCGAAACCTTGGCGAGGCCGCAATTATGTGCAATGTCCGTGGCTTTAGACGACCAGGGTGAAATGGTACCGGGGCGTGGGACCACCAGCAGAAGCTGACCCGCCGCCTGCTCCGACGTGACTGCAGGGCCGTAGCGCAGGATGCTTTGCAACACCCGGTTTTCAGCCTCATCCAGGGGTTCCGCCAATTCCGCAAAATGCATGAACTCGGCGTATACGCCTTCTATGGCAGGGATTTTTTCCTGCAGCTCAGAAAGCAGGTTGTTTCGGCGAAAGGCAGATAGAGCAGGGGCACCACGAAGTTGCAACATCAGGGTCTCAGCTTTGCTTGAAGGTGGAAGTTTCAGGAGCGGGGATTATAAAGGATACAAGCGAGGCGAGAAAGAAAACCGGCGCTTATCTGGCGATTATGCCAACATTTCAAACGACGGGTTAACAGGACCGGGCCAAGCCGGCCCCGCTAACTGATTCAGTGGCTATACAACATACCGGTTGATGATGGCTTCCAGCTCCTGAGCCGTGCTCTCTATATCTTTCTGTAAATGGGCCAGCTGGTTGAATTTCGTAGAATCCGCGTCTGAGTTCGCTTCCATGGATTTTAGGCTGCGATTTATGGCATCGGCCGCTGCGGTTTGCTGTTCTACCGCCGCTGCAATTTGCTCGTTCATTTCACTGATGGAACCGATACCGGAGGTGATCGCCTGCAGAGATTCCCCCGCTTGCTGGGCTTGATGCACGCTGCGCTCAGCGCGACGGCGTCCCTCGGCCATCACCTCTACCGCATTTTTGGAACCATCCTGCAAACGCCCGATCATGCCGTTAATTTCCTGGGTCGCTTCCTGTGTGCGCTGAGCCAGTGTCCGCACTTCATCTGCTACCACCGCAAACCCTCGCCCCTGCTCGCCAGCGCGGGCAGCTTCAATAGCCGCATTTAACGCTAACAGGTTGGTTTGGTCTGCAATGCCGCGAATTACCTCCAGAATAGCGCCGATGGATTCGCTGTCAGCTTCTAATTTCTGAATGGCAACCGCCGCCCGCTCAACCTCTTCTGCAAGGGATAAAATGGAGCCTGTAACGCTGTTGACTACGCCTTGGCCGCTATCCGCTTCCTGGCTGGCATCTTTCGCGGCCTGAGCGGCAGTGGAGGCATTTTGAGAAACATCGTGCACTGCTGCGCTCATGGAAGAGACTATATCCATCAGCTCGCGGGTTTCATTCTGTATGTTTTTTCCATCATCTGACGACAGCTTGCCCAACTCGCGGCTCATCACCTTAATTCTGTCCAGATTACCGGACACCCGCTCAAACACGCCCTGAAACTGGTCAAGAACGCGATTGATCGCTAGAGACAGTGGCCGGCTCTCTGCACTTTCCAAGCGGCTGTCGAGACGTTTTTCGCCCGCAGAAAGCGCCGTCAGGAAAGCCACTTCCCGCTCAGAACCCTGCGCAGCCCCCTGCGCTATACCCCAGCCCAGCCCAGCAGCCAGCAGTGACACCACAACACCCCACATCAGGGTGCCGCCGGCGCCTTCGGTTGCTGACAGCACCCAAACCAAAAAGGCCAGCTGCATCGCGGCGCACAAGCTCAATCCGCTTAGGACTTTCATTTTACCTGTCATTTCGTACTGCCTCGCGTACTTTCATTAGCCTGAACGGACAGGCTTTCTTTAAATGGGTCATTAATTAAGGTTAGGCAACGTAGCGGTAAGCTGCAAAGTTCTGGGGCAAAAGACAGAAACGATCCAAAGATCCCTTCAAATTCCTTATTCGTATATAAATTGCACTTTTTATTCGCTTTAACGGATAAACAAATCGACTTTTTACCTCAATTTGGCTATAATTCGTTCACTTTTTATACAGTTTAACAACAGTAGTTAGGTAACTTCTGCTGTAAACTTCCCCCAGGATCCTATAGATTCAAGCTCCTATGCGCGCATGGGTACACACCTGGGTATAACTGAAATACGAAAGGGATTGATAACGCTACGTTACTTTATGGCTCCGATTAAATGGCTTATCAGAACAACGATATTTGCGGTAACCGCAGCCGGCTTTTTGTTGACACCAGCCTGCCAGCCCGCACTCCCCTTGCTCGAGCAGGTAAAAGAGCAAGGCGAATTGATTGTGGCCACTCAAACCGGACCCACTACTTATTTCAGTGAATTGGATCGCGATACCGGCTTCGAATACGAGCTGGTTAAAGCGTTTGCCGATTACATGGGCGTCACTCTGGTTTTGAAAACGTACACGGATTTGGGAGAGCTCCTTGCCGCCGTACAAAACGGTGAAGTCCATCTGGCGGCAGCAGGATTGACCGTAACCCGCGAACGCAGCCGCAGCTTACGCTTTTCTTCCCCGTATCAACAAATCACGCAAGAGCTGGTGTACCACTCTGACTCTGCCCGCCCCAAAGAATTAGCCGACATTCAGAACAAAAAGATTGTGGTGATCGCGAACAGCAGCCACTCGGAAAACCTGAAACAAATGAAGAACACCTATCCCGGCCTGAGGTGGGAGGAAAAGCCCAATAGCTCGCCGCTGTCTTTACTCAATATGGTCAATGACCGACAGGCGGAATACGTAGTTATGGATTCCAATGTCTTTAATAGCTACCGTGATGTATTTCCGGAATTGCGTTCGGCCTTTGAATTGAAAGGACCACAACCGATGGCATGGGCGTTCGCAAAAAAAGCCGACAATTCTTTATTTACGATGGCGGAAATGTTCTTTAATAAGGCCAACGACAGTGGCGCACTGGAAGATTTACGGGTGCGATTTTTCGGCCACCGTGAATTTGATTACGTGGGAGCCCGGACCTTCCTGTCGCACCTGGATTCACGCCTGGTGAATTACGAAGAAGAATTTAAGACCAACGCGAAACAACTAGGATTGGATTGGCGTTTACTCGCCGCGATCGGGTATCAGGAGTCGCTCTGGAATCCCAACGCGATCTCCCCCACCGGGGTGCGCGGCATAATGATGTTAACCCGGCGCACCGCGAAAGAAATGGGTGTAACCAATCGACGCAATGCCCGCGAAAGCATTGAGGGCGGCGCACGCTATTTTAAAAAGCTATATCGCCGGTTACCCGAAGAAGTAGTCGAGCCGAACCGGACCTGGTTTGCATTAGCGGCTTACAATGTGGGATACGGTCACTTGATGGACGCCAGACGCCTGGCCAAAAGCGAAGGTGCCAATCCCGACAACTGGTTTGACGTACGGGAACGCTTACCACTGCTGCGAAAACGCGAGTACTATTCAAAAACGCGGCACGGATTCGCCCGCTCCGGTGCGCAATCGGTGGTGTATGTGAAAAATATACGCCGATACTACGATGCTTTGGTATGGGCAACCGAGCGCGACAATTCCCGTTATACTCCTGCTCCGCAAAATGTTGTGGCTATGTGGCAGGGTTTGGTTCACTAATCTAAAGCTGACCCTTGATCTAATCAGTCGGCGGGCGTTTTAACTGCTTTTTCAGTCGCCGCCGCTGTTCAAAAAAATCCGTCATCATCTGACTACACTCCGGCTCAAGACAGCCGCCCTGATACTGTATCCGGTAGTTCACGAAGGGTTGATCAAAAAACTGTTGTGCACTGATCACCGCCCCGGCTTTAGGCTCCGGGGTGCCGAATACGATACGATCCACGCGACCGTGCAACAGTGCACCAGCACACATGGAGCACGGCTCGACGGTGACATAAAGGGTAGCACCCGGAATCCGGTAATTGCGCTCGTATTCACAGGCTTTACGCAATGCCACCATTTCGGCGTGGGCACTGGGATCGCAAGTGGAAATCGGGCAGTTATACCCTTCCCCCAATACCTGTTCGTCACGAACAATAACAGCACCAACCGGCACCTCTTGCTGGTCGGCGGCTTGCTGCGCTAGTTGTAACGCACGCTGCATCCAGTGAACGTCTTGCTGCGAGAACGAATTCATACCACCCCTATTTTTTCAACAAAGGGCATTAAATTACTGTAGATCGGGATGATATTCCACCGGCTTATGTCCGCCCTCGCAGAGTAATTAATTTTGCCTCCGCCTTTCAGAATAGTTACCATTTTCACAAACCTGTTATTCCGGTTCCTTTATTATAATGAATTGTTCTCTATACGTTGGCGTTGTACCGGCTTAGCTCCTCAGAGCTCTGCTCCATGATCCGAATACAGGAGATTCTGTGTAAAAGCGGGTTTCACGACGGAAGCAAAGCGCAAGGCGCGAGCGTGAAGCTGGTCACCTCCAACGGGTCTACATAAATTTACCTAGGGAAGCGGAGTGTCGATGTTAAGATTTCAATCCAGGCACACAAGCAGAATCAAGTTCAGAAGATTTTAGACTGAAACGCAAATGGCTGCTTGCTTAACCAATGAATGGAACCAGACACTCGCACTCTATGAAATTAATTTCCAGTATCCAGTACCTCGTTTTGCTCATTCCCCTGACAACCACTACCGGTCAATCGCTGGCTAAGACTGATTCCGGACAACAAAACGAGATAAAAAACATAGCTGAAAACTGCCCGCACAAACAGTATATCTTCAGCTGGAACCTGACTGACACTTGCTTACCACAACCCCGCGGCGGCACATCCAAGGGTGCGCCAGTCACGCTAGCCACAACTCCCTCGCCCCGCTGGCTCGCACTGCAGGAGCCCGGTTTAAGTAAATTCGAGCAAGACCGGCGTGCAATTCTGGCCATGACCGGCGGTTACCGCGCCAGCTTCGAGTTTCTGGAAACCATCGGTTATCCCGCAGATTACGAACTGGCCCGCCCCTACCAAAGCTGGGGCACGGAATATATTTATCTGGTGGAAGATCGCGGCGAATTTATTAGCCTACAACATATTATGGTGATGTTCTTTCAACAGGAGGAAGGTAAGCTATCGGACCCCATGGTGATGAAACATTGGCGACAGGACTGGCAATATCAGGATCGGGAGATCCTTCAATACAGTGGGAATAACACCTGGAAAAACCATAAGCTGAGTAAAAAAGAAGTGAAAGGAACCTGGTCGCAGAGCGTATATCAGGTGGACGATTCTCCGCGTTATGCTTCATTCGGTAGCTGGCAGCACAATGCCAGCTTTTCTGCCTGGGAGAGTGGTGATACCTGGCGTCCCCTGCCCCGTCGTGAGCACAGCGTACGCGAGGATTATCAGGAAATGGAGGGTATTAACCGCCATATAATTCTGCCCACCGGCTGGGTTCAGGAAGAGGAAAACTTCAAACGTTTATCATCTGGCACTGAAAGCACTTCACCAAATTACGTGGCTAAGGAACTAGGTAATAACCGCTATCAATTACTCACTGATTTTGACTGGAGCGCGGGTGATCAATACTGGAAAGTAACGGGACCATTCTGGAAGATTGTTCGCCAACAATGGGAACAGGTCTCCAAACGTAAAACTCCCTTGGCCCTGAAAAAGCAACACGAGGGAACGCCTCTGTTTATGGCGCTGTTTCAGTTAGCGGAGCAATTCGGCAACGGTGAGTTGGATGATCCAGAAAAGGCGGTTGCAAACGCATTGCACCATTATGTGCAGTAGGCCCCGGTCATCGGCATCCCCGCCGTTTGCCATAGCCGTGCTCGATTCTAAAACGGATAACGATAAGATCAGATAAAAAAAACCCTAAATAGCACACGGTTATGATGGCTCTATTTAGGGTGGGGTCTACCCAAAGACCGCAAGCGCTAAAGCGGTTTAAACACCGCCCAGAGTCAGCTTTTCGGGGTTAAGCAGTCGTGTTAATTCATCGCGGCCAATATCTGTATTTTCTTCGGCAACATCAATAATCGGCCGCCCTTCCGCATAAGCCTGTTTCGCAATTTTAGCCGCTTTTTCATAGCCAATGATCGGATTAAGCGCGGTCACCAGAATCGGGTTGCGGGTTAATGCATCTGCCAACTTGGCTTCATTCACATTGAAACTGGCAATGGCTTTATCTGCCAACAGGACGCTGACATTGGCCAGAATTTCGATCGAAGAAAGCAGGTTGTGTGCGACCAACGGCAACATCACATTCAATTCAAAATTTCCGGACTGCCCTGCTACAGTAATCGCTGCATCGTTACCAATTACCTGTGCGCCCACCATCGCCGCCGCTTCCGGAATCACCGGATTGACCTTGCCGGGCATAATAGAAGAACCGGGCTGCAACGCTTCCAGTTCTATTTCACCCAAACCTGCTAGCGGGCCGGAGTTCATCCAGCGCAAATCGTTGGCGATTTTTATGATGGAAACGGCCGTCGCTTTTAATTGGCCCGACAACGCCACCGCGATGTCTTGCGAACCGATGTGAGTAAAGAAATTCTCTGCCGGAGTAAATTGCAGATCGGTTAAAGACGATAAAGTGCGGTTAAATTTAGTAGCAAAATCCGGATGTGCATTAATACCGGTGCCGACCGCAGTACCGCCCTGAGCCAGGCTTTGAAGGTCCGGTTGCATTGCCGCCAGACGCTGAATATTTTGCTCGATTTGATCCGCCCAGCCGTTCAACGACTGGCTCAAACGCACCGGCATGGCATCCATCAAATGGGTACGACCGGTCTTAATATAATGATCCACGCTCACGGCTTTTTTCCGTGTAATGGTAACCAGGTGATGCAATGCCGGCAGCAAATCTTCCTGCAACGCTAACGCCGCACTGACATGAATAGTGGTTGGGATAATATCATTACTGCTTTGGCCGCAATTAATATGGTCGTTAGCCCCGACTTTTTCACCACTGATATTGCTGGCCAATGTCGCCAACACTTCATTGGCATTCATGTTCGAACTGGTGCCAGAACCGGTCTGAAATACATCAACCGGAAAATGTGACATCAGTGCGGGATCGTCTAATAGCTTTTTGACTGCAAGCTTAATAGCAACCCCGATACTTTCCGGGATTTGTTCCAGCTCCACGTTCACATCTGCCGCGGCCGATTTAATCAATAGTAACGATCGGATGAACTTTTCCGGCAACCGTAATCCACTGACCGGAAAGTTATTAATGGCACGCTGGGTTTGCGCCGCATACAAAGCATCTTCTGCGACGTCCAGATCGCCCATACTGTCGCGTTCAATTCGTGTGTTTGTCATAGGTGAGGCCTTAATAAAAAAAGTAATGTGGGTAAATTAAGCCCGCAGGCTCGACTGAAAATAATGGCTGGTGACCCGCAACTCATGAAAAAAGCAAATCACCTGAGCTCGGCTATGCCGACAATCCGCCAATCGCCTGAGTGCCAGTAGTGGAATATGAACGTGATCAAGACACTGGCAACGCCAATGAGGCGGTAGGCATTCATCGGCAATGGTGTCCATCAATAGTTGAAACTGAGCAACCAGCTGCTCTCTGTGCAGATTTTTCGAATGCGTGATTTCAAATGAATGTGAGGATAGGAACTCCCTGATCAAACCCGGATTATCCGGTTCAATTGCGTTCCTTACCTTTTGGGGTAGTGGTGATGTTGGGCATCTGGTGACCGCCACAGCAGAGTTCATTGCGCCGCTCTCATTTATGATAATGAGAATCATTTTTATAAAAAATGACCACGAGGTCAATAGGCGAGGCCAAGTTATTACAAATAATTATCATTTGCATTTAAAAGAAAGACACTTTACCATCTATAGGCTTCTAATTAGTCTCACAGGAGCAGAAGCTAACGGAGGAACCAATGCACTCAGCGTTCACGCAATTACTCTGCCAGTACCGATTCCGGAAAATCAGAGCAGAAGCCGGGAAAATGCCTGTCCAATATTCGCAACCCATCGCCACTAATAATACGGATAAAAGGGACTATTTCACTCGCCTGCGTTCCGCATGCACATTCGGATGCAGTTTCCTGCTGGCGCTTGGATCCGGTATCGCCCTGACTGGCTGGGTACGATTGCCATCGCTGGAAAAGGCATTGCTCGCCACCCTCTCCATTCCTCTGCTATGGGCTGCATTGATGGTTATTCTGCTGAACTGCTCACGCTGGCGGACTATCTGTAGTGTAGCGGCAGTGGGTGGGGTCGCATTGCTGGGTGCGCAGCTGCTGGTGTATTGATTGGATCGAATTTGAAAATTGGCACTTAAGTACAGCGACGCATCAGCCAAACAAACAATTGATAATACTTATCATTTGCATTAAAATCGCACACAATTTCTCTAACGCTTATACAAACCATTTCACATCGAGGAGTTGTTGTGTCGAAATTCATTCAGGAAACCGTGACCCACGTTCACCACTGGAACGAAACGCTGTTTAGCTTTCGCACTTCCCGGCAACAGTCCCTGCGTTATGAAAACGGCCATTTCATCATGATTGGCCTGGAGGTAGAAGGAAAACCGCTGATGCGTGCCTACAGCGTGGCCAGTGCCAACTACCAGCCGGAGCTGGAGTTTTTCAGCATCAAAGTAGCCGATGGCCCGCTCACATCGCGGTTGCAGAAAATCCAGGTGGGCGACCCGATTATTTTGAGCACCAAACCCACCGGCACCCTGATTGCCGGAAACCTGCGCCCAGGCAAGCATCTATATTTGCTGGGTACCGGTACTGGTCTGGCGCCGTTTCTGAGCATTATCCGCGATCCGGAAATCTACGAAAAATTTGAAAAAGTGATCCTGGTGCACGGTGTTCGTGAAGTGTCTGAACTGGCTTATCAGGATCTGATTGAAAAGGAACTACCGAATGACGAGTTCCTGGGCGAGGAAGTAAAACAGAAGCTAATTTACTACCCCACCGTCACCCGCGAAGAATACAAAAACACCGGACGCGTCACCACGCTGATGAACAGCGGGAAGCTTTACGACGATATCGGCCTACCACCCCCCAATACCGACGATGACCGTTTTATGTTGTGTGGCAGCCCCAGCATGCTGAAGGACCTGTGTGTAATCCTGGATGAAGCCGGCTTTAAAGAATCACGCCACGGGCAGCAGGCTGATTATGTAATTGAACGGGCCTTTGTCGAGCAATAATAGTGAATGAATATCTGATATTTATACCTCTTTGATACCGTACTTTTCGCACAAGTCAAAGCGAAAAAAATCGGCAATTCTTCGTTCACCATACAGGTGGATTTTTATCATTTTGAATTCCGCCGGAACTGCATAAAACTATAACGGAAGGTACTCCCGGCGTGAGCATCAAGCATGCCGGTGCGGAAATAAAAAATAGCTATAGACCGTTTTTATAGCCAACGATACAGCCAGCTATGATGATCGCTGTACATGACCTCAATGGTACGGGTAATGTCGGACGGGACGGCTGGCATATTAAAGAACCTACAGGGTTATATTTTAACCAAAACAGCCCCAGAATATAAACGATAATAATTCTCATTACAAACCTCTATTTTGCCCTTTCGACAAACTGAGGCCTATTACCGAAACCAAACCCATATCGCCATCGCCACCATCATCAGGTTTTCTGTCAGTGAAATGACCCCCAAGGGCACGTTGCTATCACCGCCCACGCAGGCACATTTCAATTCACGTTTATCGATATAAACAGCCTTGAACACCGAAACGGCTCCAACCACCCCAATGAATGCAGCCGGTGGTGACACCAACCAGGCCGGCAGCATCGCCAACATTCCAATACCGGCAAAGGCTTCCAGAAATGCATAGGCGTAGGCGTAACGCGGGTAGCGCATGCCCAATAAATCATAAGTGATGAATTGAAAGCTAAACCCTTCCGGGTCCTTCAATTTCTGGATTGCCAAAGCGCACATGCTAAGAGCGACAAACAACTCCACCAGCAGCAGCAATCCAGGCTCCATCACCGGCCTCGCCAACAACGCCACCGCCATCAAAAAGGCCATACTGAAGATCGCAATCACCGGTCGGTAGGAGGTATCGCTCTCTTTTTCTTTGGTCTTACCGAAGTAGGCTTTCAGTTCACTATAACCACCAACACGCTCGCCATTGATAAACGTTTGCGGCGTGGTTTCCACGTCATACTCGCTCTTAAACTTTTCTGTTTGCTCACGGGTGGTCAACAGGTGGTCGTCAATTTCAAAATTTTCCCGTCGTAGTAACGCACGGGATTTAAGCCCGTAGGGGCAGATATGATATTGCGTGTGCATCCGGTACAGTTCCGCGTGTTTAGCCATAGCCGGGAATCCTTTTTTGCGATTGCATGTATGTTCAACGCCAGAAGGGGTGCAATGGACATACCACCGACATGAAACTCCTTCAAAATCAGCCGGATAACCACACCACTCCCATCTCGTCGGCACACCAGGATTGTAATGATTACAAGCCGCCTGCACTAAGCGTTACTTCCTGAGTCCGATCCGCGCCACATGGTGCCTAACCGAGCCGATTAAAAAGTAAAATTTCGCTCATTTAACTCTATTCTTTTTCCGCGTTTTTCGTCATATTTGCGCTGTCAGTACTGACTACGAAGCGACCACCCTGTGGGAGGACGCCGGGTATCTTTTTTGTTTATTGTTCAAATACATTTACTGGAGAGACCTTCCATGAAAGCAGCCACTTTGCGGCGCTCTATATTCACGGTATTTTGCTTGATCGCGGTTAGTCAGTTCGCCCGGGCGGAAACGCTCAACGTCTACAACTGGTCGGATTATATTGCTGAAGACACCATCCGGAACTTTGAAAAGCAAAGTAAAATAAAAGTCAGCTATGACGTTTATGACTCGAATGAAGTGCTGGAAGCCAAACTGCTGGCAGGCAAAAGCGGCTACGATCTGATTTTCCCAACCGCCCGCCCGTTTGCCGACCGCCATATCAAAGCCAAGCTTTATCGGCCGCTGGATAAAAGCAAACTACACCACTACGGTAACATTGACCCGGTGATCCTGAAGTCGCTCGCGGATATCGATCCAGACAACGCCCACCTGGTTCCCTATATGTGGGGTACCACCGGCATTGGTTATAACATTGACAAGGTAACCGCTATACTCGGCAAAGAAATGCCACTGGATACCTGGAAGTTACTGTTCGATCCGGAAATTGTTGCCAAACTAAGCGCCTGTGGTGTGGTGATGATGGACGATCCTACTGAAGTGTTGGTGGCCGCGCGCGCTTATTTGGGCAAGGACAGCGAAGACTTCAGCGCCACCGCCATTAATGAAGCGGCGGCTGTAATCAGTAAAGTCCGTCCTAAAATCCGCTACTTTCACAGCTCGCAATACATCAACGACCTGGCTAACGGCGACATCTGCGTAGCCCACGGTTATTCCGGGGATATCCTGCAAGCTCGCGACCGCGCAGCAGAAGCGAAAAACGGAGTTCACATCGCCTACACAGTGCCGTCCGAAGGCGCCGTCGTTTGGACCGATGTGATGGCGATCCCGGCTGATGCAACTCACCTGGATGCGGCTCACCAATTTATCGATTATCTACTCGAACCGGCTGTCATTGCCGATATCACCAACTACGTTGCTTACGCCAACGCCAACACCAAAGCGCTTGAATTGGTGGATGAAACCATCCGCAACGATGCCGGTATCTATCCGCCAGAAACTACCCGCAAACGCCTACTGGTGCTCAAGACCCCCACCGACAAAGAAGCGCGTACCATGAACCGGGTGTGGACTCGGCTTAAAACCGGGCGCTGATATCAAGGAGCCCCTGCATAGATGAGTAGATACCGTTCTCATGGCTGAAACTTTGGCGGCGGCCTATACGCCTTCACGACACCCCACGTCCCCGCTTGCCGCTGACGATGCCATCGTTAAGCTGGAAAAGATCAGCAAGCATTACGATTCTGTGTATGCCTGCGATGATATAAACCTATCGATTCAACGAGGCGAGTTTTTTTCACTGCTCGGCCCTTCCGGATGCGGCAAAACCACTTTATTGCGTATTCTGGCAGGGTTTGAAGTGCCCGATGAAGGACGCGTACTTATTGACGGGGTCAACGTCACGTCCATGCCGGCTTATCTGCGGCCGGTGAATATGATGTTTCAGTCTTATGCATTATTTCCACATATGGACGTGGAAAAAAACATTGCCTTCGGTTTAAAGCAGGAGTCAATGACGAAGGCCCAGCGCAAAGATCGTGTCCGGGAAATGCTGGCCATGGTGCAGCTGGAAAAACTCGCCGGCCGCAAACCCCATCAGCTATCTGGCGGCCAGCGCCAACGGGTGGCATTGGCCAGGGCATTAGCAAAGCAGCCCAAACTATTATTACTGGACGAGCCTCTGGGGGCATTGGATAAAAAATTACGTGAGAAAACACAGTTTGAATTAGTCAACTTACAGGATCGCCTGGGTATTACCTTCGTTATCGTTACTCATGATCAGGAAGAAGCGATGACCATGTCCAGTCGTATTGCGCTAATGCACAATGGGCGTATCGAACAACTGGATGCTCCACGTCGCATGTATGAATTCCCTTCCACCCGCTACGTTGCGGATTTTATCGGCCTGGTCAACCTGTTCGACGGACATGTGATTTCCCATGAGAACGACACCGCGCTGATTGAGTGCGAACAAGCAGGCACCCAGCTGCAGATTCACCATAGCCAACCGTTAGCAGCAGATATGCCTGTTACCGTCGCCTTGCGTCCGGAGAAGATCCGTTTGCTTGATCAGTATTCTGGTCTGCCCAATCAGGCGCGGGCCGTGATCAAAGATATCGCCTACCTGGGCGATGTATCGATCTATTACGCGGAGCTGGAAACCGGAAAGCGAGTTAAATTCACCCTGCCCAATGTGCTGGCCCTGGCCGAACAACCGCTAACCTGGGAACAAACCGTCGTGCTCGGCTGGAACGCCGACAGTTGCAATGTGCTGACACAATGAGGCTGAGGTTGAAACGATTTCAAGCCAGTGGAAACCGCTTTGACCGGTCAGCAACCAAGCTTCGGCATTTGATTATTGCCGCGCCCTGGTTCTGGTTGGCACTCTTTTTCACCTTGCCTTTTCTGTTCCTGCTAAAGATCAGTTTATCTGAAGCGCAGTTCGCGCAACCGCCCTATCTCACGATGTTGCGCGGCGGCGAGGACGGATTGCTTACCCTGGTTATCAATTTCGCCAATTATTTAATGCTGTGGCAAGACTCACTGTATGGCAGTGCACTGCTAAGCTCGTTGAAGGTCGCATCAATCTCTACCCTTCTTTGCCTGCTGATCGGCTACCCCATGGCGTACGCCATCGCCCGCGCTCCGGAAAACTGGCGTATGCCGCTATTAATGCTGATTATTCTGCCATTCTGGACGTCGTTCCTGATCCGTGTTTATGCCTGGATAGGCATCCTTAAAAACAACGGGCTACTAAACAATTTTTTACAGTGGATAGGTTTGATTGATCAACCCATCGATATTTTATACACGCCACTCGCTGTCTATATCGGTGTGGTCTACAGCTACTTGCCGTTTCTGATTCTTCCGCTTTACGCCACCTTGGTAAAACTCGATCTAACGTTACTGGAAGCAGCGGCTGATCTTGGTTGCCGTCCACTGCAACAATTTATTTCCATCACCCTGCCGCTATCGATGCCCGGCATTATTGCGGGTGCCATGTTGGTGTTTATTCCGGTAATGGGAGAATTTGTGATTCCCGATTTACTGGGCGGCCCGGACAGTCTAATGATTGGCAAATTGCTCTGGACCGAGTTTTTCAGTAACAAGGATTGGCCATTGGCCTCGTCACTGGCCTGTGTGTTGCTGGTGGTCCTGGTGGTGCCCTTTGTTCTACTGCGTCATTTTGAACGCAAAGCCAATGAGGAAAACGAATGAAAGGTCGCTTTTCCTGGCTTATCACCGTGCTGTTACTCGGCTATGCATTTCTCTATATTCCGATTATCAGTTTGATGGTGTACTCCTTTAATGAAAACCGCTTGGTTACGGTATGGAGCGGCTTTTCCACCAAGTGGTATGCTGCGCTCCTGCAAAATCACGCACTGCTGAATGCAGCCTGGCTCAGCGCTAAAATTGCTGCAATAAACGCCACCCTAGCGGTCGTGCTAGGCACACTGGCGGCGCTGGCGATCGTCCGCTTGGGCAAGCTGCGAGGTAGCAAAAGCCTCGGAATCATGGTTACCGCGCCGTTAGTCATGCCGGAAGTGATGACCGGGCTGTCCATGTTGTTACTGTTTGTGGCTATGGAAAACCTTTTCGGCTGGCCCTCCGGTCGCGGCCAAACCACAATTATTCTGGCTCACGCTACCTTTTCTATGGCTTATGTCGCTGTGATTGTTCAGAGTCGCCTCAGTGGTATGGATATTTCTTTAGAAGAAGCGGCTATGGACCTTGGAGCAAGGCCGATCAAAGTGTTTTTTAGTATTACGTTGCCGATTATCTCACCAGCCCTGATAGCGGGTTGGTTACTGGCGTTTACCCTATCAATGGATGACCTGGTAATCGCCAGCTTTGTCTCGGGCCCCGGTGCCACCACGTTACCCATGGTGGTTTACTCCAGTGTTCGCCTCGGTGTGAGCCCGCAAATAAACGCACTGGCAACCCTGATTGTCGGGTTCGTTAGCCTGGCGGTGCTGATTACCGCAATGGTGTTACACCGGCAGGCAAAAAAAACCAAGCGGCATTAAATACTTTGTGAGTCCGGCGCAACTGAAAAAGCGATTAGGGGAATGGACAATGCACGAGGGCCTGATCAATTCACCACACTAATACGCGACCAATCACCCTGCACCGCCCCCAACAATTTACGCATCGCCTTACTTTTCTTCTGATAATCGTAAGCGTTGTTATCCCAACGTGCTTTGACCGACTTATGTATGGGGCCGTTAATGGTGCGAACAAATTCACTGCGAGCCAAATAGATACCTTTGCGCTCGTGGTGCTGCTTATCAAAAGGGTCGGGATGCAAATCCTGGCTATAAAACGGTTCAAACTTCAAACCAAAACCGGATGCCTGCTCCAACATCCATTGGCTGGCACAGTTGCTTAGTCCGCTTTCAGGATAGCCGCCCCCAATATCCGAATGCACACCGGCAAACCAGACTTGTTGTAAATCAAATCCCGGCTTTAAGGTCCACAGCGTTGGTGAAAAGTCTTCGCGATTTTCGTCAATGGAAACGGCGTGGCGCGCGTGTTTAATAATTCGACTAGGCTCACAATCGTGAAACAGAAATTCCTTGCGTCCTAAAGTGCCCCAGAACGGCACCGGAATTCCCAAAGCGCCAACCGTATCCCATACGCCCACAAATTCGATATCGGTCATATCTTCCACTGCGAATTGCTTTCGGAACTGCTTGGCGCCCGGAGAATCGGGATCGCTGGACGCACTGCGCTTTCGATACAATTTATAGGCTTCCGGAATATGATCCGAATACTCTCGTTTCATCAAACCGCAATTACGGATGAAACCAGCCAGGGAACGTACGGTATAGGCACCACGACTGAAACCAAAAAAGAATAACTGATCGCCTTTATTGAAGTTGTGCACGATGAAACGATAGCAATCCATGATATTTTTATCGATGCCCTCCCCGGTTAAACCACCCATAATTTTCTTTCTATCTGTGCCAACACCCCAGTCGTAAAAAGCCACTTGCTCCATATCGCCAACAACAGGCTTCACTGCTCTGGCCATGGTCAGAACATTGGTGGTGCTATCGTCTTCCGGGGAGTTCCAGGTGCCATCTGCGAAAATAGCGATGCGTTTCATTGTTGCCTCCGCTGCACGAGGTGTCTGAGTAAATAAGCGGGATGAAACAAACTGGCCTCACCCCACCACAGTGGTAAGGCCAGTTTACGGCTGTGCATGGGATTATTGATGTCGAATAGTAACAGGAACGTTTGTTCACTAGTCATGATCAGAAACCGGTAGAATTGCCAGTTTGCGGGAGCGAAACGCCGCTCGCAGATCATTCAATAGCCGTGAGTGGTGCCAACAGGGTGAGAAGATAAGTGGTCGCGTGATACTATTGCGAAATACTCGTTGTTTTTTCCCCTCTTTAAAAGTGAAGCAAAATGAATTCATTATGGAGTAATCTTGTCCAGAACCTGGACCCATATGTCGCAGGCGAGCAGCCCAAAGATAAAACCTACATAAAGTTAAACACCAACGAAAACCCCTATCCTCCATCCCCCAAAGTCATGCAGGCTATTCAGAGTGTGACGGCCTCTGACCTGCGCCTTTATCCCGATCCGGACGCTTCGTCTCTGCGAACAGCAATAGCAGAGTACTACGCGGTTTCCCCCACAAATATTTTTGTTGGCAACGGCTCCGACGAGGTGCTGGGATTCGCTTTTGTCGCATTTTTCAAAAAAGAAAACCCCTTGTACTTTCCCGAAATCACCTACAGCTTCTATCCTTCCTATTGCCGCTTGTACGAAATCCGATATCGGCAATGTGCCATGGCCAATGACTGGTCTATTCAATTTGACGATATCGGGGATTCACCCGGTGGCATCGTTTTTCCGAACCCCAATGCTCCTACCGGCATGCTGCTATCACTGCAACAAATAGAATCATTAGTGAAGCGCTATCAAGATATCGTTATTGTGGTAGATGAAGCTTATATCGATTTTGGGGGCGACACTGCGATTGAGCTAACTCAGACCTACTCCAATTTATTGGTGGTACAAACCTGCTCCAAATCCAGATCGCTGGCCGGCTTAAGAGTAGGTTACGCGGTCGGGCATCCAAATCTGATTGCTGCATTGGAACGGGTCAAAAACTCGTTTAATGCCTATCCTCTTGATGCGATTGCTATTCGGGCCGCAACGGCGTCGTTTGAAGATCAAGTCTATTTTGAACAATGCTGCAACCAGATTATAGAAACGCGAGACTGGTTCACAGCGCAATTAAACGCATTGTCTTTTCAAGTATTGGAATCCAAATCCAATTTCGTTTTTGCCCGTCATACACAAGTTGAGGCTAAGCATTTAAGTAAATCTCTAAAAGAAAAAGCAATCCTGGTCCGTCATTTTAGTTCACCTAAAATAGACAATTATTTAAGAATCAGCATCGGTACGCGTGAGGACATGGAAGGGCTGATCGATTCACTGGGGAGCATTCTCGTAGCGTAGATTTATCGCCGTATTCGGTGGGGAAACACACAGGAACACTTAAGCAATTCTAGCAGTGATACAGAATCGTCTTTGGGCGCTGCTGCCAAAATTTAAATTATTAACAGTACGGTCACTTACTAGATGTTGTACGTATAAAAGTGCCAGGTACTTTTACCTGTATTTAATGAATCATAGAGTTTTTGAGCCGGCTCATTACCCAGAGCGGTAACCCATTGCAAACGGGACGCCCCGTGTTTTGCTGCATAGCTGCGACAATGTTCAATAAGCTGCCGACCAATACCTTTGCCTCGCCTCTGTGGCAAAGTAAACAGATCATTGAGAACAGCTACTTTTGCAGTAATTGTTGATGAAAAAGAAAAATAAATAGTGGCGAACCCAACAACATTACCATGCTCCTTATAGATAAATTGGCAACCTATAGGGCTAGAGTCACCGAACTGTGCAAAAAACTCTGCATTTCGATCATCGGATATATCTGCAGCTTTATAAAACTCCTGATAGGCCCGAATTAATGGGAGAACTTCGGTCAAATTTGTTTCCGATACCACTTCGATCATTTGAGCTTTTAATCCTTGTATTACTACCGGTTTGCCGTGCTCGCCATTTGAGCGCTAATGTGTTTATTGAACCTACGACTCGCCTATCTAAATCGAAACATACATCAACAACCTATAATCTAGCTGAAACACGTCGATTATGGCAACAGGTTTTCCGTAACCCGAACGCCTTTTGTTGTAAGACGGCAATCTCTGTAAGTGCTTCATTGGTGTTAGAGAATGTTGATGCAGAGGTTACAAAAGCAGTTGAATCGAATTTTTTCCCTAACCAACTATTTTGGATCAGATTACCGGTCAGACTACGAACTTCTATTTTGCTCTGAAGGGTATTGCCGTCGACGCTGAGAGCGGCCAAGCCAGGGTAGCTTTCACCGTCGACATCAGCCAATACTAAAAGGTCGAGTGGCACATAATCTGGCTGGTAGGAAATATTCCCCACCAGCTCCAGGCTGGATGCGCTAAGTAATTTTACATGTGGCCAGCTGCTTTTATGGGTTGCATTAACGACATGGGCGACCCGGTAGGTGCCGCGCGTCATGCCGCTGACGCTATGAAGACAACATTAACCCTGTAAGCCGCCTGTACTATGCGGCATCGACCCCGGTACGCACGCCTTGCTGATTATCACAGGAGGCGGCTTGGCATTAGGGGCACAGGCCGGACAGAGCCGGTTGTCCGCAGTTTTAATAGAGGCAGCTTACGTTAGGTGCCCTGCTAAAGCGCCTTTCAACCCAGACAGTAAAAATCAATTTATCCGCTTAACCACCAAAACTTAAGCCATGGCTAAAAGAAAATTCAAATTCGCTCAAACAGCGCTGCATACATAATCGTTTTCCGCATGCTGAATCGAGTTCAGTATTGCTTTACTCACCTCACAGGAATGTGTGAGAGGCCCCATATGCCCCATTTCGGGGAGCGTCAACATTCCAGCTTGAGGTAACAAGTGCTGAACCAGGTGCGCCATTCGCCTTGCATGAGCATTGGTGCGTTCCCCCATTAACAGAGTGACCGGAGCGAAGTAATCAATCAATGAAAAGGCTTCCGGCTTAACGCAATAGGCTTCGCAAAAATCCTGATAAACAATGGGTGCTAACTGAGCCAACCTTTCCTGTGCGTGCACTGATAGTCTTGACCACGCCTCCGCTTCGTGCCAAAAGTTAATGAACGACTCCATTCCAACAGCGCCCGACTCTTCGCGAACCCTATTTGACAGCGCCAGAATATCATTGAGTAACTGCCGGTCCTCTGGTTGGGAGCTGACCTTCAGTAAAGCCGGAGAAACCGGCTCGAACAGTGTCAGGCTTTTAATTTTGTGCGGAATGCTAGCAATAATTTCCAGTGCTACGGATCCACCGAATGAATGTGCCACCAGATGTGTTAGTCGCCTATCGCTTTCGATAGCCTCTATGATCGGTCTGGCTCTCTCTCTGAGTGTTGAGTGTAGATCTGCTCGCTGCGAAACACCGGCGTTGTAGCCGCGCAAATCAGGAGCAAGCACCGTGCGCCAGGGTGCGCACTGCCGGGACAGGTTTCGCCATAATGCACCTGAACTGGCAGAGCCGTGAATCGCCATAATCGGTAACGGTGAATTTTTCATACATATCCTGTGTCATAATATTGATACAGCACGCAAAGCCTACTGCAAGCAACTCACATCACTTAGGCTTTGGTGCCTTGAATTTCTCGAAACACGCCTTATCGCCGAGAAGGCTTACATCAATTTAAATTAGAGGCGTGAGAACAATCCCGGTGCCATTGGTAAGGTTCAAAAGCATCGTCCAATGTCAGCGAGAGGGCGTTACTTACGTAATTGGTGAACGTTTTCACGCTCACTCCCAGCGCCAATTCAAAAAACTGGGCTTTTGAATAACCCTGCTCCAAAAAATTCATTAAGGTACTTTGATCGATGCGTCCACGACAGCAAACAAGTTCAACGACAACTCTCTGAAGAATGTGATAACGGGGATCTCGAATGGGCTCTTGGTTTCTAATGGCAAGGATGATCTGTTGCTGAATACCCAGCGTTTGCGACATCAGTGTGTGTCCGGAAACACAATAATCGCAGCCGTTTTCAACACTGGTCACCATCAAAATGACCTGTTGCTCCTCGGGCGAGAATGAGGAATCACGAAACATATTGTTAATCGCCAATAGTCCAGCGAGTGCGTGATGGGATTCAGCAGTTACAGCATATATATTAGGAACGAAGCCGATTGAGTCAGCGACGCTTTCAAGCAATTTCTTTGTGTGATCCGGCACTGATGCCATTGTATGAATATCTACGTTAAACATGGTTATCTCCTTGAAGTGGCATTAAGTTCAAGGCCAGTGTGACTCATCCGATCGAGGCATATTACTTCTACACCAATAGCAACCAACTATACTTTGTGAAGTTGCTAACTCTTTTTTTTGAAGCTACATTGTGAAAAACACCCCCAAAAGGACGCCCCCATGCAATTCGGCCAGTTTTGTCCTATCGCTAAAACCACAGAAATTCTTGGAGAAAAGTGGACCATATTGATATTGCGCGAGATTCTGATGGGAAGTACACGTTTCAATGAACTACAGCGGGGACTGAGCATGATATCCCCTGCAGTCCTAAGCAAACGGCTAAGCTCACTTGATGAATATGGTTTGATTATTAAAAAGAAGATTCATGGCCAAAAAGGGTACGAGTATTTCCCTTCCTCGGCGGCTAAAGAGCTGCTACCCATTTTCATTGAGCTCGGCAACTGGGGCATGCGCTGGACACGAGAACATCTTACCGATATAGATTTCGATGTGGATTTCCTGATGCTTTATCTACAAAGGAGCATTTTGCCAGAGAAGATACCGGGTGCCAAAGCCACTATCCGCTTTCAATTTACGGATGTGAAAGCACAATCTGATTGGTGGGTGCTTATCGATGGGGATATTATTGATGTGTGCACGAAGGACCCATGCAGAGAAGTAGATGTATACTTTACTTGTTCAGTAAAATGCCTGTCTGATATATGGATGGGCGAAACGAGCTATAAAAAAGAAATTCGCGCCGGTAATTTAAAACTAGTCGGACACCGATCTTTCACCCGTGATGTTACAGTCTGGATGTCAAACTGTCAGTTTGCGAACACAAAACCAACAGAATGAAATGCATTATGAGAATCCCAAAGTCGAAACCAGGGTTGTTGTTCGACCTCCACTCGGCACCTGAAAAATATAAACCCTCGCCTCTTCCTGCACTTGTCCTGTCTAGTTTGATCACTTTAAAAGATTGGCTATGCGTCCTTCAAAAATAGCCTTGCACTCCGCAGCCAGCTCACTTCCGTTACTCACCTCGGAATCAAGTGCCACCATAGCCGAAGATATAAATTCATCTACCGTTTTTTTACTCGCTTCAACAAACGGAACGTTACATATACCGGCTAATTCAAACCCGTTATCCACAGTCCCCATAGCCATTTTCGGTTGATAGGGTATTGACCGTGCAACCATGAAATTAAGTGTTGTACTCATTCCGGCATCACTTACAGTCCTCAACTGGCCTGCAACACTAAAGGCATCGGGATCCCCTTTATTTAAGCCAGTTTGCAGAATATCAATATTTTCCGTTAGAAGGTTATGGTTTGCCGCCAGCTCATCCAGATAAGCCCTGCTGCCCTTTTTGGATATTTGGCTTTCGATACTTTCGATGGTTGGATTACTCGTTGAGCAACCAATAATAAAACATGTTAACAGTGTACATACAATGAGTTTCACCTCACCACCTCCAGCTTCTTAACGCTACTTTCAGATATTTTTCTACGAACAATTGGTGGAAGAACTATACACCCTTCCGATGCGTCATTTGTGATAAATTTAAAAGGCTAACAGCTTTATTTCAACCTCCACTCAGCGCTTGAAAAATATATACCCTGGCCTCTTCCTGCACTCGATCAGACAGGTTTTTGCGATCGATTACCAAGGTATTATTCACGCTGATATTTACGTGTCGACGTAACGTACCACGCTCATCGAGGATGTAATCCGAGAACCCGGCGGCGATCTTGTCAACCCCGGCCAATACCTCGGCAACAGAACCTGCAGGCACCCTTATCTCCCGGTTCTCAAGCACCGGGAAGAAACGGTAAAGATGGTGGGTCATTTCAACAATGGGCATTGCAGTTACCCGAATCGAACGGAATAGACCGGCGGGAAGTTATTACCCAGGCAGCGCCAGTTTTCACCGCGGTCTTCTGACAGATACACATTGCCGGTGGTGCTGCCGAAACACAAGTCATCTCCCGACGCGTCCAGCCCATGCCGCAGCACGATATCATAGGCGTTATCCTGAGGCAGCCCGTTACGGAATGTTTGCCAGGATTTTCCGCCATCACGGGTTTGCGCGACAAACAATCCGCCTTTAATGGCCATACGTTCAGAATCACCCCTTGCCGGCACCACCCAGGCGGTGCGTCCGTCTTCCGCGTCCACCGCAATAGGAAAGCCAAAATGCACATCCGAATTTGGCTCACTGACTTTGGTCCAGGTACGCGCACCATCGTCGCTATAAAAAACGCCGAAATGGTTTTGCTGCCAGAAGTGGTCCGGTTGCCCCTGGCTGGCGGTAATAAAATGCGGATCGTGCCCCCACTCCACATCCGGGTCGGGTAGATAATCGACCCGCATTCCGTTATTGCGCCCCACCCAGGTTTTTCCCCCATCGCTGGTTTCCAGGACCCCAGCCGAAGAAGCCGCCACATGCAAATGATCAGGATTACGAGGATCCACGACAATAGAATGAATGCCCGGTTCGAATACACCGTAATCGATGCTCGCCGGTGTACCACCCCAGCGGGTCTCGCTGGTAGCTTCTCCGCTAAAAAGATCCCCGCCGCGACTCTCGTGGTTCCATAGCGGACGATTAAGGTTCCAGGAATCACCACCGTCATCGCTCACGAACAATCCTCCCGGAATGGTACCTGCGTATAACCTGCCCGGTTGCGACGCTGGGCCGAAGGTAATATTCCAGATTTTATACACCGTGGCATCCTGGTACTTCGGCTCGCCCACCGGTGCTTCGGGATCAAAATCCGGTGTAGGCAAGTACTGCACAATATGGCGTGCACCTTCCGGGTACTTCAGCGACAACACATCCTCCCAACTCACACCACCGTCGCGGGAACGGGATAATTTGGGCCCCCAATGCCCATGATCCAAAGACGCCCACAGGGTTCCATCACGGGGGTCACGTGCAGCATAGCAGACAGGTATCCCCGGATGCAGGATGGGTCGCGCGTGCCACTCCGACATATTACGTTCAACGATCACAGTGCCCTTACGCGTACCCAGCAAAATAATGTTAGACATGAAAAGAGCCTCCGAATTAAGCCAACATCATTAGGTGTAAATTCATTTATTTAAATCCTAGTCGAAGGGAAAAGCGACATTTCGACGACAGCATGGAATTTATTTGAGTTTTGAAGACCCAATCAACAGAGTGGCGGGATAAGTGAACCCTGGGCCAGATGTTTTATTACAAAAGTTAGGTTAAATACTATACTGGAATTATTTGCTAACCAGCTAAGGGCTCCTGGTGTTGAACCGAACGTTGATTCTCCTGCACCGCGATTTATCGTTACAGTCGCGTTATGTATTAGCTATTGCTATCTTCATGCTCGCTTTTCTGCTGCGCCTTGTCGTGCTCCCAACCGATGCCGGATTGCCGTTCCTGACCCTGTATCCGGCCACTGTCGCTGTCTTTTACTTCCTGGGAACAAAACCGGGCTTGGTCGTGACCGCATTGGCAGCCCTAAGCGGATACTATGCTTTCATCCCCCCGCACTGGTCATTCTCGCTCGAAAACCGCGGCTACTATTTGGTTTCAATTTATCTGATTGGCGCAACATTGAGTGCAATCGTTATTCATCAGCTACAGCGCTACGCACAAAGTCTCCATCACACACTCGCGCAGCTACAGGACAGCGAAAATCGCTTCCGCTCGTTTATGGACTGTGGCCACTTCCTGTCGTGGATGAAAGACCATAAAGGCCGGTACGTTTATCTGAACCAACACTCTGAAAATTTTTTTGAATTAACCCCCGGCAGCTGGCTGGGAAAATCCGATTTCGAGATATTTCCAAAAATGACCGCACTCGGATTGCAAGAAAACGACCTAAAAGTCCTGCAAACCAATCAATCCCTCACGGTTGAGGAAACCTCCGCCAAGATGGACGGTGAAACCTGTCATTGGTTAAGTACCAGATTCCCCTATTCCGATTCCACCGGCAGGCAGTATATCGGGGGCATTGCTGTCGATATCACCGAGCGCAGGCAAGCCGAGAAAATGATCGAAGATCTGGCCTTCTACGACTCGCTTACCGGGCTGCCTAACCGGCGTCTGTTAATGGACAGGCTGAAGCACATACTCGATACCCGCGCACGCCAGCCCCGCATCGGTGCCCTGCTGTTTATCGATCTGGATAACTTCAAAGCATTAAATGATACCTACGGTCACAATCACGGCGACCTGCTATTACAGCAGGTCGCCCGACGGCTCCAGGATAATGTCCGCAAAGGTGATACCCTGGCCCGATTGGGGGGCGATGAGTTTGTTGTCCTGCTCGAGGATTTGAATAACAATACCCTGGAGGCCGCCACCCAGGCTGAAATCTCGGGAGATAAAATTCTGCGGGTACTGGGGCTGCCCTATCTCCTTGATGGCAAAACCCATCGCAGTACACCCAGTATCGGCATCACCCTATTTGGTGACGTTCAGGAATCCATAGAAGGTCCGTTGAAACGTGCCGATTTAGCGATGTATCAGGCTAAAGCCGCCGGTCGCAATACCCTGCGCTTCTTCGATCCGCAAATACAGGCGGCAGTCACCGCGCGCTCTGAATTGGAAGCGGACCTGCGCACAGCCATCACACGACAGCAATTTATACTGCATTACCAACCTCAGATGGAAGGTACCGACCAACTCGCTGGAGCCGAAGCCCTGATACGCTGGCAGCACCCGGTACGCGGAATGGTCGCACCCGGCGAATTCATACCGATCGCTGAGGACACGGGCTTAATTCTTGATCTTGGGCGCTGGGTGCTTGAGGCCGCCTGTGCCCAATTAGCACTGTGGGCTGGGCAACCTGAACGTGCCCGGCTGACCATTTCAGTGAATGTCAGCTCCCGCCAGTTTCGCCAGCCGGACTTCGTAAATCAGGTATCGGCGTCACTCACCAGGTCAGGAGCCAACCCCCGGCTGCTGAAACTGGAGCTGACCGAAAGCCTGTTGGTCTCTAATGTAGAAGAGGTGATCGAAAAAATGATCGTGCTAAAGAAGAAGGGAATCAGTTTTTCACTGGACGATTTTGGCACCGGTTATTCATCACTTGCTTATTTAAAGAGACTCCCCCTGGACCAGCTAAAAATTGATCAAAGCTTCGTGAGGGATATAGGCCTCAACGCCAACAATACGGTCATCGCCAAAACCATCATTACGCTCGCTGGCAGCCTGGGCCTTACCGTAATTGCCGAAGGTGTTGAAACTGAAGCGCAACGCCGTTTTCTCGCTACCCATGGCTGCACTGCTTTTCAGGGCTATTTATTCAGCCGCCCACTACCCATTGACGCATTCGACAAACTTACCGAGGCCAGTACGATGTGACATTTTTTACATCAGAAAAAAAACATTTGTGTTATCTTTCGGTTACCGAAATACTCCGTTCTTCGGTAACCGAAAGACAAAACAAACTTTATTTTTAAATAAGGAGTTCCAATATGACCATGAACCGTTCCGTAAAAGCACTCACGGCATGCTCAATTTTTGCAGCCTTAGGTGGATGCGCATCATCATTTCCAATTGGGGGTGTGCTGACAGACGTCACTATCCCCGTAGCCGTCACTGCTAACGACACCGCAACCAAAACAGGTACTGCTTCCTGTCAGAGTATATTGTCGCTTATCGCTCAAGGCGATTGCAGCATTGAAGCTGCCAAGAAAGCGGGAAACATTACCAACGTGACACACATCGACTGGAAAGCAAATAATATTCTCGGGATTATTGGCAAATACGAGCTTATCGTACACGGTAACTAATCCATCGGACTAAACGTCTCCTAAGCAGGCTTGCACGGGAGACGACTTCTTAACTAGTTCACCCAGACCTTCTGTTTCAGCCCGCGCGGATTCATTCAAATCATCGAACTAAGTGTGGCAAAAAATCAGCCGGCAACGCCAATTTAAACTAGGTCATGAGCGTTTGCTTAAACGACTTATTTATCCCAGGGTGTGCTGGGAGATTCACGCTCGGTGGCAAGGTCCAGTTGGAAATAATCATCGCGTTTGAATTTGAATATCCCGGCAATAAGATTGCTTGGGAATTGCTGCACCTTGGTGTTAAGCAGGCGAATCCGGCGATTAAAATTATTGCGGGCATCCGCAATATCGGATTCAACTTCATTGAGTGTTTTTTGCAGTTCCAGAAAATTGTTACTTGCTTTCAGATCCGGATAATTCTCTGCAACGGCCAGTAAGCTACCCAGTGAACGTGTGACTTCCAGCTCTTCTTTGGTACGCTCATCGCGATCGTTACTTTCCCTGCGCTGGGCGGTTAAATTTTGTAGCGTGTCGGTTTCGTGCTGACTGTAGCCCGCCACCGCGCTGATGAGTTTCGGTATCAGGCTGGCACGTCGCTTCAGAGCCACGTCGATGATACTCCAACCTTCTTCGATCATGTTTAAATACTTGATGAATTTGTTATAGGTGCTGATGCCCCAGGCTATGGGGACAATCACAGCAAACAGTATGAAAGGGAAATAATCCGGCATTACTTAAACCTTAATTGCGTTAGCTCAATGGATACACGAGGTTATACGACAACGCCACAAACCACATGCCCGAAGATACCAGATTCAACCGCTATTGCGAAAGCGCTTGCTTGACCTCGCGAATCAGCCCCTTCCAGTCACCCGGTTGCGGTTGTTGGAATAACCGAGCCTGCGGATACCAGGGAGTGCTACTGGATAAGGTTGGCCAATACCAGTTTGAGATGTCACCTTGCAGAACCCAAACCGGCTTGCCGAGTGCACCGGCAATATGTACTGCCGGACAATCCACGCCGACGAGCAAATCCATCTGATCGATCAACAAGGCCAGATCAGCATAATCTTTTATTTTGCTCTCGACGTCATCAACCGGCAGCCGGGACAAAGTCGCGGTTAGCTCCGAATCATCACAGGAATGTAGGTTATAAAACTGGATGCCCGGCACAGTAAATACCGCCTGGAACACGTCAAAGGGGCACGCCACATGACCATCGCCGTCTGCCCCCGGCTGAGGGGACCAGACCACGCCGACCTTACGCACGGGTGCAGGATCAAGCGCCGAATCAGCAGTTCGATCAGGGAGCCGTAACGCCTCTGTGTTTTTGCGTTTTTTTAGTGTCTCGATGTCAATATAAGGGAATAAGTCAGGAATCGTTTCAGGGGTGGTATTAAACAACAACGGCAGACTGTCTATGGATACGTGCACATCATAATCTGCTACCGAAATCGAGCCAGGATGACGGATTTCGCTGACGCCGGGTATTACCGCTAACAAAGATGCCAAATCATCGCTACACAAAATCAGTAGCTTTGCGCATAAAGATCGCACCTTCGGCACATAACGGGCAAGCAGAATCCCGTGCCTGACGTCGTTTCCTTCGACATACAGCAACACCGTTTTTTCGGCAACGGCTGCACCATCCCACCGCGGATTCGGAGACTGCAATACCGCTACCTGGCCTGTCTTCAGACGCCACTCATACTCGTCGAAACCCCGCTTATAATTACCGCTCTGCAGCAGCATGACAGCCAGACTGACATGGGCTGCTGCCAGGTCGGGCTGCCGCTCAATAGCTTTCCCGGCGGCGCGAATAGCTTCCCTTGGTTGTCGCAGGCGGCTGTAAAGATTGGCCAGGCTGTGATGTATCTTGGCTCGATCCGGCTCCTTTGCAAGCGCGCTCAACAAACAGTCCAGCGACTCCTGCAGTGCACCTGTTTCGGCTAACGCAACACCCAGACTGTAAGTGGCATCGGGGTATCCGGGTTCACGGTTCAGAACCTCACGAAAGCAAGCCACGGCCTGCTCATAGTCGCCTTGGCGGAAACGCTCCAGTCCTTTTGTCATATAAGTCTGGGGGCGTTCTGCCAGCTCGGCTTCGCTCGGCATAACGACCTCGGCCAATGCCTCATCCGGCAACACATAGGAAATACCCAACAGCGGATCGTTCCACTCCAGCATGTCGGGGAAGCGGGTGTGGTGCAGCAGCTGAACTGCAAATATTTCCTCTACGCCGGATTCAAAACGCAAAAATCCCAGAACTTCGCCGGTTTCAATATTCAGCACCCAGACACCACAGATGCGCTCGGCCAAATCAGCGACGATGGGTATACCACTGAACACGGCACTCTCGCGCACCTTAGACAAACCGATAAAAGCCAGAGGCCCGATAAAGTCGATGCCGCGGGTAAAACCAGGCAGCTTGGCCACGGTTTCCCAAGTGCCTTTAACGGTATCCACCGTAACCAGTGATCCTTGCCCCGACTCCAGCACCCACAATTTACCACGATACCAACGGGGCGAATGAGGCATGGACAGACCGCGCAAAACGACTTTATTACTGGCTACATCCATCAAAATGCCACCGGATGCTTTGTTGCTCCGCCAACCGGCGTGGGTATCGGTTTCACCCAACGCGGTGACATAACGAGGCTCGCCATCCACCATCGCCAGCCCGTTTAAATGACAGCGATCCTCGGGGGCAAGGGCAGAAATGAACGGTGGGCGCCAGCGGGGGTAAAAGCTGTGATCCACATCCAGCGTGCACAAGCAACCAAAGCGGGTGTTGACTAACCACAGCCGGTCGTCTTTTGCCCACGCCATTTCATGAATATCAATATCACCGGTGATGTGAATATGACGCGGCAGGTAGCAAGCGTCGTTTTTGCCCCGTGGTTCAAGCCGGGCGGCCACCGCCGGTACGTTGCGGTATTCCCAAACCGTGTTCGCACCTCCGATACCCAAGCGATTGCCCTTGACCGCAATACCCATGGGTTTTTCGAAATCCCGAAAGTGGGTATTTATCCCACCGGCAACGTCATCGTGACGTACCAGGATTACTTTACCGGCCTGATAGGTCGACACCACCAGACTAATGCCTAATTGCCTGAAGATCTCCGGCAGATTGGCGGTAAAGACGCTGCGTAACGGCGGGCCGCTCGGGTCCGCTGATGGGTTGGACATCAAAGTCATTCCTGTATTCAGTATCCCGGCTGTTGGGTCATGGTCAATTAGGGCACTAACCCCGCATCCAGCCCAGGACGGCTTTGGCCCTCATCCAATGAACGGCATTGATCCAGCCCCGTGATCGGATCGGCATTACTGTCCCTGGTGTAATCACCAGCGGCAATCTTCGGGCTGAAGGTATAACCGGCGGGTTTGACGAAGGCTAATTGATACTCCCCCGCCGGCAAATCGTCAAAACGATACGCGCCATTGCTGTCGGTGGTCGTTGAAATGACCGTCGACGGATCACAACCTACCCGCACATTCACCGTGACCCCGGGCAGACCCGGCTCACCGGAATCCTGCTTGCCGTCCCCGTTCTCGTCGCGCCACACAAAATCCCCAATAAAACCGCTGCCATTTGCCGCGATTTCAGGTACCAATCCGGCATCCAATGCCAAACGCTTTCGCCCTACACCAAGCGAACGACACTGATCCAGCCCAGTAGCGGGATCGGCATTGCTGTCAATCCGATAGTCACCTGCTGCAATTAACGGACTGAACGTATAACCGGCTGGCTTCACATATTCCAACTGATAATTTTGATCGGGCAAGCCCTCAAACCGAAACGCGCCACTGCTGTCCGTCACGGTCGTAAGTAACACTGCAGCATCGCAGTTCACCCGCAGATTGACCACGACTCCACCTAAACCAGGCTCTCCGACATCCTGCACGCCGTCGCCATCGTCATCCCGCCACACAAAATCACCGATCACGCCACTGCCATTGTTGGGGCCGGTTGCTGCCTCACGTTCATACGCGCCCATATCACAGGTCGAAAGGCCATCCGCATTTCCATCCTGCGGTCTGGCTATGCCGCGCTGGTCGGTGTCGGGACAGGTCGCATTGTCGCCCTGATCAATAGCAGGACTGCCGTCTAGCAGCGCATGGGTCAATGTCGAACCACCGTTATCTTGCAAGGGGCCGAGAAGCGGGTCTACGCCGACGATGTTAGAACCCGAAGGGGTGTCCACGATATCCGCTGCACCCGGATTCTGGACCAAGGAATGATGGAGGGAATAAAGGGTATCACAAGACGATAGATCACTGCCCATATCCACTCCATTGCCTGCAATAATGGAGTTGCTGATGTTGAGCTCACTGCGATCGCGCAAATCTGAACAGTTTACGCCGTGAGCGCCATTTCCGGTGATCGTGCTGGAGCTGATGCTCACGCTGGAATTTAAAGAAGCTAACAATACACCGGCTTTGCCGTTCCCAGTGATAGTCGAATTTTCCAGGTTCAAACTCCCCCAACCTATATGGCTTACGCCGTTACCTTCATTATCCACTATCACGCTGTCCTTAACGTCCAGATCGTTGTTCACAGTATCCCATTGCCCCCTGGAAAACAGGCCTATCGCATTACTTCTAATTTCACTTCTGACGGCCGTAATATCCAAATTAAAGCCAGCTACACCATAGCCTTGATTGCCGGAAATAATTACATCCTCAACGACTACTTCAGAGGGCCTCGCATACCTGGTGCTTTGTATCAGTATCCCGTGGCTGCCGTTTCCGGACAATTCCGAGTTACTGGCGTTCACACTAATATCGCCATTATAACCATACATAAATATGGCCGATTCCACATTGCCGGAGAGGATACAGTCGTCGATGGTCACCGCAGGACGCACCATATATAAAGACGCGGAAATCGCGCGGGTGGCATGGGAAAGAGTCAGGCCGGCGAAGTGTAAATCCGGCTCAAGATTAACTGAGGAATTGCTGATGACAAAGATATCAGAACTGCCGCCCGCATCAATAGAAAGAACCCCCGAGCCCGGCCCGGTCACCGCAACCGAATCAACCAGCTCCAGCGGCCCCGAAGTCAGATTCAGCGTGCCAGTGACCGAAGCATCGAAGACGATCTCGTCTGCACCCGGGTTCCCGTTAGCATCGAGCACCGCTTGCCGCAGGCTACCTGGGCCTGCGTCGTTGATATTGGTCACTTGGAAGGTCGCTGCGTTAGCAAACCCGGGGGCCGCCAGAATGCATGCAAGCCCTGTCGCAGGCGCCACGTTTCTGACGGTACGCTTGAGGCTAGCAGCAACGGCAGCCGCTAGAGGATGGATTGAAAATAGAGAGCTGTTAACATGCCGTCTGGCCATGAAAAACATCCTTAAATTTATGGGTTAGCAAACAGATTACGAGGTCTGCATGACAACTGCATTTCCCTCGCACCAGTCAGGGTACCAGCCCTGCATCCAGCCCCGAGCGCGTTTGGCCCTCCGCCAGCGAACGGCATTGGTCCAAGCCGGAGGCAGGATCGGCGTTGCTGTCTTGGGTGTAGTCTTCAGCTGCAATCAATGGGCTGAAGGTATAGCCCGCTGGTTGCACGAACTCCAACTGATAGCGGCCTACCGATAACCCGGAGAAACGGAACGCACCGTTGCTGTCTGTCGTGGTGGACAACAATGTCGCGGGGTCACAACCCACTAGCAAGTTTACGGTGACACCTGGCACACCCGGTTCACCAGGATCCTGTTTGCCGTCGCCGTTAACGTCGCGCCAGACTAAATCCCCAATTGCACCGCTGCCACTGTTGCTGCCACCTCCCATCGAATCGGGAATCAAGCCCGCATCCAGTGCCGGGCGGATCAACCCTTCCCTGACAGACCGGCAGCGATCCAGCCCGGTCTCAGGATCGGCATTACTATCCAATAAATAATTGCCCGCAGCGACGGCGGGACTGAATCTATACCCAACCGGTTTCACAAATTGCAGCTGATAGTTACCAGTGGCTAACCCGTCAAAACGGTACGCGCCATTGCTATCGGTCACCGTTGTCAAAAGCTGACCGGGATCGCAGTTCACTTGCAGGTTAACTACAACACCAGCCAAGCCCGGCTCTTCAGGGTCTTGCACACCATCCCCGTCATCGTCTCGCCAAACAAAATCACCCATAAAGCCGCGGCCATTGTTAGCGCCGGTTCCCGCTGCCGCTTCATAGGCCCCCATATCACAGATCGCAAGGCGGTCTGCATTTCCGTCCTGGGGTCTGGTTACGCCGCGCTGATCGGTTTCGGGGCAAGTAGCATCTTCACCTTGATCAATTGCCGGACTGCCAACAAGCAACGCATGGGTCAGGGTCGATCCGCCATTATCCTGCAAGGGGCCAAGCAAAGGATCTTCACCGATAATATTGCTGCCTGGAGCGGACTCGAAGACACTGCTGTCACCCGGTTGCTGGATTAAGGAATGATGAACGGTAAACGCCCCCTCCCCGGAAAGATCCGTTCCGCCGCTTGAGCCATTACCTGCAATAATGGAATTGCTGACCTCCAGTGCACTCTCTATACCGTCGCCATAAACACCTCCGGAGCCATTACCGGTGATGGTGCTGTTCTGGATCGACGCATTGCCTTGATAGCTATAAAAACGTACGCCAAAGCCATTGCGATTCTGAGAGAGAGTGGAATTAGCAATGGTTAACTCATTGTCACGTATACCAAAATCCACTCCCCCTTCACCGTTGTCCGAGATCGTGCTGGCACGGATGGTGGCAGAGACGAAAAAATTACTGGCTACCACACCAGCCCCACCACTACCGGTTATGGAGGAACGCTCAAGATTCAGATGATCCGAATGGCCAAGAACGACACCCTCCTCTTCGCTATCGGCAATTATCGTGTCCATAATATTGAAACCGCCGCCAAAATAATTCCGGGCAGCACCACCCAACAAGCCGATTGAATTGCCCCTGATTTCGCTGTTGGATATTTTTACTCCGGCGCCTGAGTTGTCAACGCCTGCCCCGCCGTTATCTAACAGTGCGACACCTTCTAGCACGGCTCCATTCCCACCCGAATAGGGGCTACCTGCAACACTGATCGCGTCGCTGCCGTTTTTTGACAGTGTGGAATTACTGACGCGCAACATACTTTCTGCAAAATAACTGGATACGCTGACGCCATTCTCCACACTGCCTGATATGGTGCTGTCGGTCACCGTCACAGCAAGATCCATGAAACCGACCTCTGCAAAAATAGCGGTGGTCGCGTTACTCAGGGTCAGATCGGATACGCTCACCTCAATCGCACTAACCGGTGCTGAATCACTGACGACAAATATTTCAGAGCGGCCACCGGCATCGACGGTCAATAGCGCTTGGCCCGGTCCTTTGACCGAGACAGAATCAAGCAACTCAAGCGGGCCCGAAACCAGATTCAACGTACCGCTGACTGAGCTATCAAAACTAATTTGGTCTGTCCCGGCGTTCTCATTGGCATCGACCACGGCCTGACGTAAACTCCCCGGCCCGGCGTCGTTGGTATTAATGACCTGGTAGGTGGCCGCCATACCTGGGGTGGCCAGGATGAGAGCCAGCCCGGTCGCCGGAACCGTTCTTTTAACGGTGCGCCTAAGGCAAGACGCGACTGCGGCCGCCAGCGGGCGGATAGTGAGTGAAGAATTTTGGGTGCTTACAATCCAGTTTGTCATATGTTCCCCTTTTTTTTATCGTGCACAATGCCCCTGTCGCCGGATAGGTGATGACGAATGATTGATTTTTCTTTGGAGCTTACCAAAGGAACTTAACAGATGACTAAAATAAAACGCAAAACATATAGACAATCAATGCCCAAAAAACCCTACCAAGAAGACGATAACGTTGAGTATCCCGCTCAAATAACCTCGAAACCAAGGTAACTCTATTTGTGCCGCTCGGGCTGGCTGCAATTCAACCAATCTGGACAGCATTACGAGACCTGGAAAATCCGTAGCGCATTGCTAGATGGGGGTAAAATTTACAGGCTGGGTACGCCCCCGGCGTTAGAATAGCCGGGAAAGTGAGAACAACAAGACTGTTAACCAGATGATATCGTCGGATTCGCTAACTCAGCCGCCATTATCGCAATAGTGCTGCAAGGTCTGACTCCAGTTCACTTGCCATAGGTGTAACTGAAGAATCGTAATGGGTCACGGTTTTCAAATCCGCACTGACAAGGTATTTGTTGAAGTTCCAGGCAGGTGATTCGCCCGTTTTGGCAATGAGCTGTTTAAACAACGGATTCACCTGCTCCCCTTTTACCGAACTTTCAGAGACCATGGGAAAGGTGACTCCATAATTGATGTAACATACCTCCGCTACTTCTTCCTCGTCCGCCAACTCTTGTTTAAAGTCGTTCGATGGAAAACCAATGACAACTAAACCTTGATCTTTGTACTTCTGGTAGAGGGATTCCAGCTCTTTAAACTGGGGAGTGAAGCCACACCGGCTAGCGGTGTTCACAACCAACAACGTTTTTCCGGAAAAGCGCTCACAAAAATTGATCGTCTCATCAGAACGCAATTTTTGTGGTTCGAAGTCCAATAAATTATCGCAGATCGCGGCGCTGTTTGAAGAGGCACCGAGCAGGCAGAGAACGGCGACCCCGGGGAATATTGATTTCACTATCCGAATGTTCACCTAATTCTCCCAAGTTTCATGACAGATAAAATTGATCATACTATAAACCCAATACGGCGCTTTAGATAGGCTACCAATACAAAGCGCTAATAAATCCGAATATGCCAACCTAGTCAAAGAATAGAAATCACACACGGTTAATATATAACCCTTACCAGCTAAACACATGAACCCATCGCGCTTCAACTGCTTCGTTCAACAGCACAACGGCAAACACTGCATTAAAGGAAAGATTAAAAAAGGATACGGATATGACCAGTGATTACTTTCATACATTGAAAAAAAGTGCGCTTGCTTTGGGGGTCGCAATTGCGTCGGCAAGCGCTGCATTGCCAACCTATGCTTCGATCGCTATTTTCAATGAGAAAACCGGAGAGCTGTTGGAATCGTCAACTAGTAACGAAGTCTCAATGGTTTATGCTAATGCGCTTCGTATAAAGGTAAATCCAGCTGTCAGCAGCGACAAATTACGCCTGGAACCACAAAACACAGAATGCGGTAGCGCAACCCAAACCGATGAGCGGCCGCCATTTGAATTCACGATCAATCCTATGTCCGCTACCAGCATTTGCAAATTCAAAATAGTCAGCTGGAAAAACCCGTGGCGATGGACCGGTCAGCAAGACTATTACATTTCATTTGAGCAAGCAGACCCGGTGACCCCGGATGACCCAGTGGTTCCTGTTGACCCGGTAGACCCAAGTGAACCGGCGGACCCAAGTGAACCCGTTGATAATACACACCCAACGGACAAAGTGGTTTGGACAATAGGCAGTAACGGCAAATCGGACTACGTGGTGGGCGACACCGTTCCCCGGAGCAATCATGGCAACAGAATCTATTGTACCGTTAGCCACTTCTCCTATGACGATCCGATCATTTATCCCGGTCAACCTGGCAAAGCCCATCTGCACATGTTTATGGGCAACACGGAAACAGACGCCTACTCAAATCAGGACAGCATCCCCACAAGCGGAAAAAGCTCCTGTTTAGGTGGCACAAATTACCGATCCGGTTTATGGATACCCGCGCTCTTCAATGATAAGGATGAAGCAGTTGTCCCTAGTTCTACGTTTATCTACTACAAGACATTTATGGCGGGTAACGCATACAACCTATTGCAAGTGGTGCCCCAGGGTTTAGAAGTATTGGCCTCGAAAATGACACTTAATGGAAGTGACTCCCATTTTAAAATTAACCGGGGAACAAAAGACGGTAAACCCAATTACAACTTGATAATGCACTTCCCCTCCTGTGTTGCGACCACGAATGGTACCCGCAAGGGAAATCCGATACTCAGCTATCGCGACATGCCCGGCAAAGCTGCATCCGTTGTCAATTCACATGTTGCCTACCCGGGCGGTCCCAGCAGCAATGAGGTAGAATGCCCTTCAAGTCACCCTTACCGCTTCCCAACGCCCCAACTCATTATCAACTTCGATGCTAATGCTGTGGGCAACAACCCCTACCTCGCATCCGATGCAATGAATAGTGCAGCGCCTATGAGCACTCTGCATGCTGATTATATCTTTGGCATGGACGAGTCAGTCAACGAACAGGTGCTAAAGTGCGCCAAAGAATCGAGAACCTGTAACTTCGGCAGTGTTGGTGCGTTACCCGAACGCTTTTTTTCAGAAGACGGAACGCAACTCTATCGCTATAACACGCTCCTGCCAGAAATCGACAGAACACCTTTTGGCTCATCATTAAAACCAATGAAAATGAATCCATGATCTGGCTGATCAGGTTTTTGGGGGAAAGACTTTGAACGAATTTCTGTTAGGACTGTTATCACTTATAATGATGTACGCGGGATCAAGCACGACTACAAATACCGCTGAGGATCAGTCGACCACCGACACAGAACAACGTGATCCGGTCCCGCCCGAAGAAGATACATCAGTCGAAGAGGACACAGTAACCGCAACATGGTATCGCCCGCCGGTTTTAGCTACGTGGCAATGGCAGTTATCGGGTGACATTAATACTGAATACGAGGTTGATATTTATGACATCGATTTATTTGACACATCGCCCGGGCTTATCCAGCAAATAAAATCCTCCGGCAAAAAAGTCATTTGCTATTTTTCAGCGGGGTCTTATGAAGATTGGCGCCCGGACGCAACCCAATTCGCGGACGCAGACCTTGGTCGCCCATTGGATGGTTGGCCTGGTGAACGCTGGCTGGATATCCGATCGGATAAAGTGCTTACGATTATGAAAAATCGCCTGGATATCGCCAAACAAAAAGGCTGCGATGGCGTTGAACCAGACAACGTTGATGGCTATAGCAATCAAACCGGCATTAATTTCACGGCCCAGGACCAACTGAAATACAACAAATCGCTTGCGAAACTTGCTCACGCCAGAGGATTGGCTATCGGTTTAAAAAATAATCTTGATCAAGTGGCTGCATTGGTAAATCACTTTGACTACGCAGTGTATGAACAATGCTTTGAATACAACGAGTGCGAGCTACTGTCGCCTTTTATTGCGCAAAACAAGCCTGTTTTTAACGCGGAATATCAGAATAGATATGTCAATAACGAAGCAAAACGCAACGCCCTGTGTACTCAATCTATTGATATGCAGTTTAGCACTTTGATATTGCCCCTGAATTTAGACGACAAATTCAGGTATAGCTGCTTGTAGAAAAAGCCGCGACCTGATTCCCAGAGGGCCCGACAACCGATATCATAAAACCCACATTCTTGGACCACACCGGAACGGGTATACAACTGACTTTTTACCAGCTCAAGCGATCTTCTGCCGAGGCGGCAGGCAACAACGAACACTGGCTAACGGGGCTGCTCGTACTCTGCCTGACATTGTGCTCTGCCACCAACGCTCTTGGTCAATCGGCCGAGAAAAACGAGTGGCAGAAGGTAGTAAGAGACAGCCCTTACTGGGTGAGCAAAGGTGCATTCTATAATTTAAAAACGATACGTCGCTGGGTCTTAAACAGTGAATCCTTTTGCGGGAACAAAGAACGTCATATCTTATTTGACAAAAGTGCTACGTTTTTGGGTTACGTGAATGATGCCGGCAGCTCGGAAGCGACCCAGATCAAGCTCAATCGGGAGCGTAAGAATCTGGCTGAAAGCGGTAAGGCCAACGTGTGGGTTATGGGAGCACCGGATGTAGCCGGCTATCCATTCGCACTTAGCTGCAATCAACCGGATGCCCAATTGGCGGTGTCACTCGATCGTTACTTTGGCAGAGATAAAAGTGCACGGCTTTGGGGAACCTGGGACGGCATGCGAATTGGCGACACCAATAACAAGGTATCGCTGCATGAAGCCATCAGCATCGTCTATAAAAAGCGTTTAAACCAGGGCCGCATCAGTTTACCGCCCTCGATTCTGGCGACGCTCGCCGGCAAAACACTAATAGAAAGCGGAGGCCAAAAGACAGCGCACTCAGCAGCGGATGCCCGCGGCATTATGCAACTGTCCAGAGCCGCACTTAAGGATTGCGGTCTGTCAGAAAAATTCCATTTTCACCGCATGGCACAAATCGACTGCGCACTAAAACTCATGGAGCAAAACCACCGTAATTTAAAACCGGTGTTTGACCAGGTGTTTAAGCACTTACCAAAAAACAAATCCGATCAACTTTATTCATTGTTATTAATTCAGGCGTACCACGGTGGTGTCGGCCGGGTATCGCAAATCATCAGCGACCCGGCAGTCCAAAAGGCCGCGCAATATTTCGCTAAAAACCAACGCCACTTCAGTGCCGGCGACATCGCCCTGGGTCTGGTTTTCCACAATCTAGGCCGAGAGCAGCTGGGCTTCGCATCGCTGTATTATCTTGCAGACGTGGCCGTAGCCACTGAGCTCGCCTGCAAGACCAAGCCCACCATTCCGGGCTGCAAATAATCTAACACTTGTTTTGATACCGCCCCACTTCGTTTCAGAGATGAATGTCGATCTGATCCAATTTCTGACCGGTTAATGTATCTTTAATAAGAACAGTAAAATCGAAATCCTCAGGGTCATTGTCGGCGGCTTCCCCACTGAAAATACCGATCTCGGGTTCTGAGTTGCCATTAACATCCGGTATCACTGTAATATCCATTGGCGTCAACGACTTCCAGTTCCATAAATTGCCAATCAGTTCGCCTGATAATGAATCACGTATTTCAACCTTGTTCTGGCCATCTAAAGTACTTTTTCCAAAAACGGCTAATTCAGGCGCGCCATTGCCATCAACATCCGCTATTGCCCTCGCCGTTATGGAATCAAAACTTTCGTTAAAACCAATGGTTCGAACAACGTTACCTGCCAGTGGGTCAGCGATCGCAACTCTAACACCGGCGCCGTTCAATTTAGCTTGTAAAACCGCGACTTCGGTTGCTGAACTAGCCTGGCTGTCTAACGTTGGCGGTAATGGAATAATTTGCGATGAATCATAGGTATCGCCCAACCAAACGTTCTTAATTAAAACCCCGCCTTTGTCACGTATTTCCAATTTACTAAACTGGCTCTCCGGGCTTGTCGATAATAAAGCAAAGTCGCTTATTGAATCCCCGTTTATATCCTGCAGCAACGTAAAATCTTTTGGATTGAACGTCGGGTTAAAAGGGATTTTAGCTATTAATGCCGTAGTTACACTATCACGGATCTCAATTTGCACCCGGCTCTTGCTTTGGTGTGTCTCGAGCACGGCTAATTCAGGCGTCCCGTTTGTATTTTCATCGGGCAATACACGCAGTTTACTTGGTAAAAAACGGGTATCGAAAGGCACTGCACTGATTAAGGCGCCACTAAGGCTATCTCTCACTTCTACCGTCCCGTCGAACGCACTTACAACGGCCAATTCCGGGCTCAGGTTGGCGTTCAGATCGGGAGTAATCGCAAAATCCACGGGCCGTAGAGCCGTTGTAAATTGAATTTGATGATCGAGCCCGGTGGTGGTACCAATGGATTTCACATTTGCCAGAACCCTGCCTGAGCCCAAATCGTTCGATAATACAACCAAGTCTTGGTAGCCATCACCATCCGCATCCGACAACGAGCGAACCTGTGCTTGAAGCAGATCCAATTCGGAGGTCTGCGCCACAAACCCAGTGTCGCCATGGAAGTCGGTCCCTCCCAAATACAGGTTGCCATTATTAAAGACAACGGAGCTGGGTATAGGTGTGCCTGCATCGGGAAGAAACCAGTCGTTTTTGAATTGACCTCGCAAATTATATTCAACCAGCCGGATGCCGTTTTCCTTGCCGACATCAGGCTCCGGAGTGTGATTGGTAAAGCCGGCGACCCAAATACCGTTTTTTCCCAACGTAATATCAACTATACGAGTATGGCGGACTTTCTTGAAAAACGTTTGTTCCCACACTGTATTGCCCAGTTCATCTATTTTAAAAACCGTATCGCGGCTAATGCAGTAAAAAAAGCCATTGTCGTAGACCATTTCTTCGATTCGGTCGAACGGGAATTCGTACAATGCTGTGCCATCCGTACTAAATACCGACATTTTATTGCCGTTCGATAGGTAAATTTTGTTGTCTGCAGCTATGGCTCTATAAACAAAAACACTTGCCACCTGTGTAGTCCAAACAAGATTACCGTCGAAGTCCAAATGTGATAGCAGTTGTATACCGCCATCAAAATTGTACTCGCTGGTCACATAAAGGCCCTTGCTATCATGCGTGATTGTCCAGGCACTGTGTGAATCAACTTCATTCGTGTACTGCCAACCTGCGTTCCCGTCGTGAGTGTATTGGGCGACAAATGCTCTTGAACGCGAGGACGGTCCCTCAGCAGAGCGCCCGACGACAAATACACCATGCTCATCAACCGTAATATCGAACGCTTCCGTGTCGGCATAAAGCTTAAAATCCCGTCGCCACAAAATTTCACCACCGAGGGTATATTTTGCCAATAGGCCCGAACAATCCGCATCTATACAGCCCGTGCGACCCACCGCATAAATGGCATCATCATAGTAATAAATCCGTTCAACATCCCCGGAGTTTTGTGCGCTCGGTTGTTGCAGCCATTTAAAGCTCTCAGCAGACACCTGCGTTGATACCAAAACGAGCCAGAATAAAATAAACCGGTAATATCCTAATGATCCTTTCATTGTACAATCCCCTAACCCCAAAAATTTAACTATCGTGTTTTGGCATGACTATACATGGCTAACACCCAACCTTAAAGTCTGGTATCACCCATACACACCCATACACACCCATACACGGCTGCCCATTCAACTGATTGACCCCCCAGACATCAGAGAGGCTGCGAGCACAGATATTTGCAACCTGAATAATTAGAAGCCACGACAATAATGATATGTTGCATCATATCCTATTTAATAGAATAATCGCCTTATCAGTACAACAGCCAAACTACCCACAGTGATCTAACGGCAATCAAATACCGCTAATAACAAGGTGATAATGTGAAAATCGTTTCAACCGCCATCGATAAGGCAGCCATCAGTCTATCCCTGGTTTGTGCCGTGCATTGTTTACTACTACCAATCGCCCTGGTCATGCTACCCGCGCTAGCTGCCAGCACGGTGGGCGACCAGCGCTTTCACCAGTGGATGCTGGTAGCAGTACTACCCACCAGCCTCTTCGCGTTGACCTTGGGGTGCCAACGTCATCGGAATATAACGGTTATGGCTATGGGTGTGCCAGGCCTTGCGATGCTTACCCTGGCTGCGCTTCTTGGCCATGAATGGCTCGGCGATAGTGGGGAAAAAATAGCGATGTTATTGGGTGCTTCGCTGATCTCGCTCGGTCATTTACGCAACCATGCACTCTGTAAACAACTCCAGTGCGGCTGTGCCGTGAACGGGGATGGAGGAAAAGAGGCTTTTTGATAAAAATGTCTTACTGTGAACCTAATACCTGCGTCGCTATTTTTTTCGCCAGTAGCGCGGCATCACGATCGCCCCGTGTGTGAGCGCGCACAATGGCACCATCGACCAGAAGAGCCAATTGCTCCGCCATGAGAATTCGCTTGCGCTTACCCGATACCCCATCCAGACCTTGTTGAATCAGGCTCTGTATCGCCGCTTTATGTTCAGCGGCGAGTGTATACACCGCGTTCCCCTTTGACGCGTATTCTGCACTGGCATTTATAAAATTGCAGCCGAAGAACTGATCACTTCGAAACCACTCGTTCATTACATCGAAGATCACCAGCGCCGTTGACTGGTTGCTTGCTCTGGCATGCTCAAGCGACTGGCCAACACTATCTATTAATTGCTCATGCCGTTGCTGCAACACCGCTACAACCAGTTCGTCCTTACTCCGAAAGTGTTTGTAAAGCGTCGCCTTTGAAACCCCTGACTCCGCTAATATTCGATCAATACCGGTGGCGTGATAGCCATGCTCATTGAAAAGTCGATAAGCGGTATTAATCAGGTGCTGTTTTCGTGGCTGCATCGTGAGTGTTTACCTGACAGAAAAGAATGCACAGATGATACCTAAAAACGCTTGACATGAACAGATCTGTCCACTTACCCTAACCCCCAGCATAGACAGATCTGTTCACCTCGTCATAAAATGTATTATCGGAGGAAAAGTTCATGAGTCAAAGCACTCAAGGCCTTCATCACCTGGGATTAACCGTCAAAGACGTCATAGAAACATCTACTTTCTTTTGCGAGCAGCTTAACTTTAAGGTGGTCGGCGAAAAGCCGGACTACCCCGCCATTTTTGTCAGTGACGGAACCATAATGCTGACACTCTGGCAGGCCAAGGGCGATAGTCCAACGGTGCCGTTTGACCGTCACTGCAATATCGGGCTGCACCATTTCGCGCTCAAGGTCGCTAACAAACAGTCGCTTGAATTGCTGAATAATCAACTAGAAAACCATGAGGGCGTCAATATCGAGTTTAAACCGGAACCCCTGGGTCAAACCAACACCCTGCATATGATGTGTACTATCCCGGGCGGCATCAGAATCGAGTTTATTACCCTGAGTTGAGAGAACAAAATGAATAGTGATATGCAAGACACCTGGCACCCCGGCGAACGGATGGTGCAAACCCGGGCTGGCGTCAATGAAAAAATGTCAAAACTGGGACCACGGGTCATCCGCAACTATATGCTGGATCAACACAGGAAGTTCTTCGCCAGTCTGCCCATGGTCATTACCGGCAGCCAAGATGAGAACGAAAACGTATGGGCTTACCCGCTGTTCGGCGATCCGGGATTTATCCAATCACCCACGCCCGAACTACTTTCGATCAAGTCGCCAATGAGTCATGCAGGTCCTGCACTTCCCCAGCTGAATACCCGCAGTCAAGTGGGATTGCTCGGTATTGATCTGGAAACCCGGCGCCGAAATCGCTTGAATGGAACCGTTTTAGAGAAGGACCACAATGGCTTCACCATCGGTGTTGAAGAGAGTTTCGGAAATTGTCCCCAGTATATTCAGCAGCGCCGGCTACATACCGAACCTCGCGACGATGAAACCACCACCGAATACGTCGACCGCTGGAGCCGTCCTCTGCGAGAATGTATTACCAACGCCGATACCTGCTTTATTGCCAGCACCTTCTCCAGCCAGCACACCAACAGAAATTCGGGCATGGATGTTTCCCATCGCGGAGGACAGCGGGGCTTTCTTGGTTTCGACGACCGTGATCGCCTGATCATTCCCGACTTTCCCGGCAATTCCTTTTTTAACACCGTAGGGAATCTGACGTTAGACCCCCGAGCCGGTTTGCTCTTTCTTGATTTTTCGGGAGGCAATATCATTACTCTGACCATGAGCGCCGAGATAATTTGGAAAACCGAGAATGCAGCCGTATGCGGAGACCACGACAGAGTAATTCGATTATCACTAAAAGCCGGTTATGTTGTCCGCAACGCTTTGCCCTACCGCTGGAAAACGATAGTCAACCCGACCTGATGTTCATCCGCACTACAGACCGAGTGATCTATTAATTATACCCAGCATTGACTACCTGCCGATAAGCCAAGTAGAGCCAAACCAATTATTATCCCTGCTCATTAAGCAACGCGTACGACCTCATTTGAAAGAACACCAATTGTTTGACAAAACCATTCATTGCTATAGCTCACGCTCGATAAAAGCCTGTGTTTGTTTAAGGGATGCAAACCCCGGGTGTTTGGCAACGGGCTCACCGTTAACAAACAGAATGAGCGAGGGAATGCTGCGTATGTTGAATTGAGCAGTGGTCTCCGGGTTGGCATCGACATCAAGCTTGGTAATGGTGACCCTACCTTCGAATGTGTCCACCAACTGCTCCAGAATCGGTGCCATGGCTTTACATGGCCCGCACCAGTCGGCCCAAAAGTCCACCAAAACCGGCTGGTGGGCAGTTTCGATGAATGCCCGGAAATTCTGATCGTTCAGATGTTGAATGGAAGACATGGTTGATTACCTCATCGGTTGTTAGTGACGAGAACCACTATGAGGCCAATCAAATCATAACTATAATTGGCAATTCGTATAGCTATCATCATAGTTATTGATGAATCGAGAGTTGAAGCGGAAGGAAAGCCAGATGAGATCCCAGGAACTGACTTTATTGTATGTATTCGACGCCATCATGACCGAAGGCTCGGTGACCCTTGCCGCTAATAGACTCTCCATGACCCAGCCAGCGGTATCCAATGCCATCGCTCGCATGCGTGACCACTGGCAAGACCCCTTGTTCGTGAAAAAAGGGAGGCAGATTGAACCGACCGCATTTGCCCGTAGCCTCTGGGAACAGGTGCGGGACCCCATGCACTTCCTTTCCACAGCGGTTGAGTCCAGCGTGTTTGAACCTTCAGAGTCGCGACGCAAGTTTCGTATAGCTATCGCCGACATGTGGGTCGACCTGTTCTGGCTACCACTCCTGGAAAAAGTGAGTCAGCAGGCACCCAATGTCGACTTATATGCTGTGCCTTACACCCTGGGCGGTGTCGTGACCCAACTGCGTGAGGCAAACGTCGATCTGGTACTCGGGCCACTCAACCAACATGACAGCAGTCTTCGCTCGCGTTTTCTGATGTCCAATGTGTTTCGGCTGGTAATGCGTAGGAATCACCCTCTGTCAGGAACGCCCGTTTCCATGGCGGATTATTTGGCGGCGCGACACCTGCTGGTATCTCAATCAGGCGATGCCCGGGGAATTGTCGACTCCGCGCTCCAGCAGGAGGGACTACATCGTCGTGTGGCAATGACCGTCAATCATTTTTCAGCCGTACCAAAACTGCTTACGCACAGCGATCTGATTGCGGTGGTGCCGGAAGTCGTAGCCGGCGGTACTCAGTATCGATCAGAACTATGGATAACAGACCCTCCCATGGCCATCGACCCCGTGCCCGTCTACCTTATCTGGCATACCCGGCTGGACCGTGATCCAGGCTTGACGTGGATGCGAAACCTGCTGGAAGAAACCGTTCAACTGCAATGGAACAAATGCACCCGTTGCGCGCAGGGAGAGCTGCATGATAATGAGGAATTGGATACCCTGACGTAAATCTTTTCGCCCGTGGCACGCACTCCCGTCACCCACTCCCCGGGTGCCCATCCCTAACAATCTCGAGAATGAATATAGGGAGCACGTTTACTCAGCGGTGAGAGCGGGAGTCACCGTGTTTGACTGACGACCAGACCACCCCACACCATGGCGCGATCCCCTTCCCCGCTGCGAATCTCGGATGTCTGGGCACGAAGTACATAACTGAATTTAAAGTTGCCCGCGAAACTGAGGGTATAGCCAACCCAGGCTTCAGCAAGCAGGTAATTCACCTCGTCATGACTCAGGCGGTGATCACTGTGGCGAAACTGCCCCTGCAGGAAAGCATTGTAGGCCCGTGCTTTTAACGCCACGCCTCCCCAGAAATAATTCTCCCGTCCTTTACCCGGTGTTGATATCAGGTCGTTAACACGTTCCCCATAGGTAATCAGTTCCGGATTAAAGCGGTGGCTGGGGGACGAAATCAGTCCATTGCGCGTTGACAGCGCAATGCCGGCTTCAGTCAAATACCCGACTGATCCAAAGTAAGTCGTTTTAAACTGCAATTTGGCCGTGTTGGCGCGCCAATCGTCGTGATAGGCGAGCTGGTAGCGAAAGGTAGGCTCACCGCCGTCGGATATCTGGTGATCCCAGCCACGCGCTTTCTCGCTACCAGTCGCCGAGTGCACTGCACTCTGAGCAGCCTCCATCAGAGTCAAGCCCAGAACTCCCAGGGTCAGCGAGGAAGACCACGCATCCGTACCGCCATTTACGTAGTAAATGCGACTATTGGTTAAATACACAAGGCTGGCGTAGGGTCTATCCCCCTTGACCACATCGCGACGGTCAATTTCATCCGGTGTGAAGCCGTAAGTACCCCATTCAATGGAGGGTGTAATACTGCTTTCGGGAAATCGGTTAATCGCCCAGGGCGTGAATCGATCCAGGCGATCCAGGGTATTATCGAGCCCACTCCAGTACTTAAGCCCCTTTCGCCCGGTGTAAGTCACCGCCAGACCGGCGGTAAAATCGCGATCACTACGCGTTGGCGCAAAAAGGTCATTGTCCATCGAAATCGCCCACGCCGAGCCCGTCGAATCCGCCAGGGCAGGAACAGCCAGTTTGGCCAGAAAAAGGATCAGCAACACCTTTAACCACTGATTCATGGTGACACCTCCAACATACGGAATTCATGAAGGTGTCGCTGCTGATTCCAGTCGATACCCGCTTGATTTCCATGATGGAGCCCATCAACCTATAAAAATAATCACGCGTCTATATTGTTTATATCACCAAAAATGATGTATTGAATTTCAGTCGCGCTTTGGCGAGAAATGCCCTTAGTCAGGTCGGTAGCAATCATTAAGGTATCGTTGAAGTGAAATTCGTCCGTTTTTTAAAGGCACGCCGGGAAACGATCTATGGCTTATTGTCGCACGTTGCGTATCGACGCCGAATGGATTTTATGTTTTTTCAGACTGGAACAATCTAAAGATGACGGGGCTGTATAAATACCGGCGCCCATTCCCGAATCTACGCGAGTTGCATCAGGAAGGCGCGCCAGAATTTTTCGCTTAGCAGGAGGACACCCTTCTGTTACGTTTGCGCTCTCTAAAAATCAGCATGAGTGACGCGAGCAGAGGAATGCCTAAAGTTGCACCCGCAACATCGATTTCAGGCACAGCGGAGGCATTGCCGCTGCTCTTAATTTCGCGGGTTAGTTTTTTTGACAACGCATTTGAGAACTCTGTGAAATCCGGTGCTGTGGAATAAAAACCGCCCCCGGCTTTGGTGAATTGCTGCAGGAAATTGGTATCGATGCCACCCACTCCCAGAGCGTTCACCCTCACACCTTGTTGCTTGGCTTGGTTGGCTGCTGTAATGGCGTTACCGCCATAGGTCGGGACACCATCCGTGGAGATATCGATTACCTTATTGGTATATTTATTGGCCACCAAATCCGAAGCCGCCATATTGGTGGCCGCCGCCGTGTTGGTTGCACCATACTGCTGCGATATTTTGGAAAATTCACTGCCGAAAGCGTACGCAGATGTGTCGCTGTCTATACGTGTGTAGCCAACTTCCCGCACCACTCCGGTGGAGAACTGATACACACCCATGTAAAGAGAATCACCGCTTTCCATAGAGGGCGCAACATAGTTGGTATAGAAACTGTCTTGGAAAATACTTTGATAAGCGCCGGTTTGCAGCGCGAAATCCGAAGGAGAGATACTGCCGGAGCCATCCAGCACCAGCGCTAGGCCCAAACTTTTCCCTGACACATTTGCCGCACCGATACTGACGCCAATGGCTAGCGTACTGATACCGAGAATCTTATAAAAATTATGAACGATTCGATCATTTTTCATTTTCTTTGCTCCTTGTTTTATCACGAAAATAGCTAAATCTGGCGCACGCGCAGGCGGTCAGATGCAGACTGGTTTGGTGTTAACAAAAAAATGAATGTTGATTAATCTATGTTCTTCGAAACCTTTTTACTTGGTTTGAACTCCAGGCCTAGATTATTTAATTTCGATCCGCAGTGCACAATTACCAACTGGTCACCACGAACCTAACCCAATGAAACGACAGATATGACTATGCAGTCGCTTCACATTTCGTGATACTACTGCATCGGTATTGAACATGTCCATGTGATTTTTATGAAGTATTGCGTTTTGGTTATTTCCGTCACAACACGTCGACCAAAGTCGCTCTAATAGCATTCTTTGTCGGTGGCAATTCATTCAATCAGTGAGCAGACTCACCTCTACTTTCTACGAGCCGAACCGTTAATACCGGATTTGCATTTTGATGTGTCTTTTCAAAACGCCTGACTAACAAATTGTCTCATTCGTTTGCCGGACACACAGTCTAATCGACCGTAAATACCCAGCCTGCGATTACCGGCAAAACACACTTTGCCCAAGCGAATAAGTGATCTTAACACCCGATCATCCACATCGCTGTGATTCAAAACCCCATTAATCTGCATACGCTTAAACTGCGCCCTGGGGGTTTGCTGTGTCAAAACAAATTCACCTCCACTGAAATCCGCAATCGGCTCACTCAGCAAAAAAGCAATTTGTATGGGAAAATACACATCACCGTATAAATCCTGATGCAGAGTGTTGAATCCCCCTGTTCGTATTTAACTATTAACGGTGTTGGCTGCGGTTGCCGGCTGGATTCACATTCCGCCAGAAACCCTGGCACACAGCCCGATGGGCCAATTGCTGCGTTGACTTATGGCTAATACAGGGCCTCGCAGCAATTAAACTAGCAACATTCATATCGAGCATTTCCACCAAGAATCCTGCCTATTTGAATCCGGGAAACCTTAATGAAAAGTGAATCGACTATCGACCCGATTCTTGCGGGGATTGGTTTGTGTGTTAGCGGGGCCGTTCAAACGTCGCCCCAAACCGGCATATCACCAATCTGATTGATTAGGAAGTCGATGAAGATCCTGACCTTTGCCGTCAGGACATTCGACTTCGGGTAGACGAGCCACAGAGCCACATGACCATCCACTTTATACTCAGGCAGCACACGAACCAACGTGCCGTCGGCAAGTTCACGATGAACGCTCCACAGCGAGTTCATGGAAATGCCCGCCCCTGCAATAGTGGCGACCTTCTGGCTCAATCCATCGTCGACAATAAGCCGGCACTGCGCCAGACGGGGATTGAAGTGCCCCACGCTGCCATCGGCCCCCACTAAATGGACCGGTGACGACGCCTTGAACGCGATCAAGTGGTGCGCCGCGAGTTCCCCCGGATGCGCGGGCGTGCCCTGTTGGTTCAGGTAATCAGGTGAAGCACAAAGGATTCGCGTGTCATCAGCGAGTTTGCGCCCTTTCAGGCTACTATCCGGCAGTGCCGAATTGCGCAGAGCCAGGTCAAAGCTGCCTTGAATAAGATCGAACTCCATATCAGTAAAGCGCAGGTCGAGACTAATACCCGGATACAACGCCAGGAACTCAGGCAGGATCGGCGCAATGTAGAGCTGGGCAAAGGTGCTAGGCGCGGTAAATCGCAGGGTGCCTGACGCGGTCACCGTACCGCAGCCCAGGGCCGCTCGTGCCGCATTTTCCTGGGCAAGAATTTCCCTGGCATAAGGCAGAAAATCGGCTCCTTCCAAGGACAAAGCGACCTTACGTGTGGACCGGCGCAACAGGTCGGCTCCCAAGGTCTTTTCAAGTTTCGCCAACTTGGCGCTGGCTACGGCCGGAGCCATACCCAAGACTCGACCTGCTGCACTTATATTGAGTTTTTCGGCAGCGAGAACGAATAACCGAACGCTTTCAGTGTCCATCCAATTATATCCATATTACGAATACTGAACTCAATTTTATGGCATTTATTTATATTTTACGAACCATTATGGTAGCTACAACCTTGATTGCCCAAATAACCAAAACAGGAAATATCCGATGGAAGCAATGACGCTCAGCGCCTATGGTGACAACGCAGAATTCCAATTAACCCAGTTACCCAAACCTGCTGCAACGGCAGGCCATGTGGTCGTACGCATCGCCGCAACCAGTGTCAACACTGTTGATACCATGATCCGTCAGATGGGCAAGGATTTACCCCTTTCCCCTGATCTGCCGGCCATCCTCGGTATGGACTTTGCTGGCACCATTGAATCTGTGGGTGAAGGTGTCACTCACTTTGCCCCAGGCGAGGAAGTGTACGGATGCGCCGGAGGCCTCGCAGACCTGCAAGGCGCGTTGGCAGATTATATGCTGGCTGATTCCCGTTTGATCGCCCATAAACCAAAGACACTGTCGATGCGTGAAGCTGCGGCCTTGCCGTTGGTTGGCATTACTGCGTTCGAAGGCTTACAACGGGCCGGAGTTGCAGCGGGACAGAAAGTACTGGTTCACGGCGGCACGGGCGGCGTAGGACATGTTGCCGTACAATTAGCCAAGCACTTTGATGCTGACGTTTATGCAACCGTATCTGCCGCCAATCAGATGCAAGTCATCCAAAACTATGGCGCCACGGCCATCAACTATAAGACTGAAAAAGTCGCAGACTATGTCACGACACATACCGATGATAAAGGCTTCGATGTCGTGTTCGATTCTGTCGGCGGTGCCAATATGACGAATTCCTTCGAAGCCGCAGCCTTAAACGGACAGATTGTTTCAACTGTATCTATGCTGGAGCTGGACTTAACGCCCGCACATTTCAAGGGTTTGTCGCTACACGTCGTCTTTATGCTGATACCGATGTTGCACAACTACAAACGAGAAGACCACGGCGCTATTCTGACAAAACTTGCCGAAATTGCGGATGCGGGGGCACTCAAGCCATTGCTCGACGAGACCTCATTTACACTCGAAGAAGCCGGCAAGGCACACAACCGTCTTAGCAGTGGACAAGCCATGGGTAAGGTCGTTGTGAATATTTAAGAAAACGAAACGATGACCCCACACAGGAAACCGAGCATCATGACCAAAACTATTTTTATTACCGGCTCGACAGGATGTGCGCTTCGCGGTGAATACCATCGCACCCTACCTGCTGACCCAACGACTACTGCTGTTGATCGGAACATCCGGACGAGTAATCAATCTTTCCTCCGCCGCCCAATCTCCAGTCAATCCAAATGCGTTAAACGGTCGAGTAAGACTGTCTAACGACTTCGAGGCTTATGCCCAAAGTAAACTGGCGCTCACCATGTGGTCCCATGTGCGTGCGGCGTTTTCCGATGAGTTTGCGACAGCGTCTGGCCTGTACTTCGATAACGGCAAAGGTCAGTTCGCTTCGCCACATCCCGACGCGCTGGATCAGAAAAAATCAGACGTTATTGTGGACGCAATCGAGGCTGTATTGGCGCAGAAAAGCGCGTGAGTAGAGGTATCACTCCCACTCGATTGCAAACAAGACATTTTTTTATTTATTATCAACAAGTTAAAAATCATGAATCACCCAATACCATGAAAAATACCATGTTCAGAAATCTAATGTAAAAATATTTATTTAAGATGAAATAATGGGATTATTGTACAGTAAGCACACAACTATTGCCTCAGGTGTAACTTCATACAGCTGTAGAGTTTGGCAGCCTACTTAGCAGACTCTGGGTCTACGAGGCTACCGCTCCTCAAACCCAGATAACTTTTCCATTTCGTAACCAAAAATGGGATTTGCACCCGCCGTTGAGCCAGACGGAAGGGTGCAGCGTGGGTTTCCCCTCCTTACTGATATTGATAGACCAGTGGGGCTTGGCCTCCTCGATCAATAACAACTCTAGCCGTTTGCCACAGCCGCAGGGACAATGAAAAGCCACGGCCCAGTCTTCGTTGTCTTCTCTAGCCAGCACCAGATTTCGTCGAGGTAGTTTCTGGGGTGGTGTATCAGCCTCAACGATGGTGACTCTTCGCCCTGGAAGAAGCCTATCTACCAGTTTTAGTATCCAACGGGGCCATTTCATTCGTCCGCCTCGCTGACAGCAAAACGCGGCATGCCCAGCAGGGGCTCAATTAAACCACGGCCAAGGTGAGGATTCGGCGCGCAGCTAAAGTCTGTTTCACCCATAAATTCCTCTTCACCTGCGGCCAGTGAAAACTGGGTGCGGGCCCGTTTGCTATTAGGCTCCTGGCGAAAGGGGTATGCGCGCGCAATAAACTCCATAACGCAGTCGCTGGCAGCACGCATATTTAGAGAGATAACCGATGGTGCTTCTTCGGCGACACCTTTGATATACCCTTCTGCTACTTGTTCGGCCAACTCATTTGGGGCCACTTGTTGCAAGTATTCCCGGCGTAGAGCTTCTGGAGTGTAGACCCCGCGATCCGCCAAGGTGCTGCCACCAGGCTTCACATAGTCCACCCGCCCGCATACATCGCCAACAGCGACTCCACCTGCACTCTGGCGGGTTGGGATAGTAACGGCCACATCAAATAGTGGCTGCAGAAAGGCTGCAGCAATACGGTCACACACTTGCCGCCCTTCAAAGCTGTCGACACAGCAAAATAGCATATCACCTCCGCCCGCTAGCTCAATGGCCTCGCGGGTAGCAACACTGGCTTTAAGTGTGAGCACTTCGACGTCGTCGCGGTATGTTGGGATGACCGATGCAAATCTCGCCACTTTGGCTGTACTGTTCCGGGCATCGTCCAATGTGGCGTTAAGGATACGGTTGAGGTTCTTGAATTCAATTTCATCAAAATCAATCAGAATCAATCGGCCAAAGCCAAGACGGGCCAGCTGTTCTACCACGATAGACCCGGTACCGGATACCCCAACCACACAAGCGGTGAAGTGTTTGAGGTGACGCCCCATTTCGGTTGAGAAGGCCATAGGGGTAGGTAGCAAACTACCTTGCTCAGATGCTTGCCAGGTTAGCAACTCATCGCTAGCGAGGTGCACAGCGCTGACAGGTGTAGTCACCAATTGACGATCATAGAACCGAGCGCAGATAGCACCGTCCGATGTCATGATGGCCGAACCATGTCGGGTCAAAGGCGATTCGCTGGCCTCGAATAGCGCGGGCATAACGTCTCGATCACTGTCATCGTCAATGGCTGAGAA